>Ga0265797_10000216_pt1 | contig 111592 bp, 160 predicted proteins | sample P2T30metagenome_FD_192433 | JGI IMG/M metagenome (GOLD analysis project Ga0265797, IMG submission 192433) | Plant litter microbial communities from East Loma Ridge, Irvine, California - P2 T30 | ecosystem: Environmental > Terrestrial > Plant litter > Unclassified | place: USA: California... | reverse complement strand
CGCGCAGGCCGAGGGCCTGGAAGATCGAGGAACCGACACCGTCCGCGTCGAACACGATTTGATGGACCAGCTTCGGGGTCTCAACGGCTTGCGCCGTCGCTTCTTGTGCCTTCAGATTTTCATTGCTCATCTTTATTTCCATTCGGTGGTAGGTTGAACCTTGCAGACCATGTTGCCGCCGTACCACGTCGAAGTGCTCACCGATGGATACAGATACATCTGGGTGGTAGGGGTGACTGCAACGCCTTTCATGAGGTCGTTCTTGAAGTACAGAAGCGCCGGGCCGGCGGCGTCGTTATTCGCGCTATTGATACACACCATGAAGCTAGGGCCGCCCGCTGGTGCAACCGAGTGCGTGATCGCGACCGCGCCTGGAGCGTAGGCGCTGAAGTTGTCGATGACGGCATTCTTGGTCGAGACCATCGCCATGTTCAGGCCGCTGACATAGTAGTAGCACGCCTGATACATGGCGATTACCGAGTTGTCGTCCGAATTCATGTGGCGCGGAGCGTACGCCAAGCCCTGCGAACCGCCGTACTGACGTACGCCGCCCGCCCACTTCATGACGGCCAGGGCGGTATAGGTGGCGGTCTTCCAGGTTCCGGCCCCTTTGGTGATCGAGAAGAGGCAGTTGCCATACGGCGCTGATGCGGTAGCGGTGATGTCGGCAGATTTGTACATCCAGACATCATCGTTATCACACAGGACAAACTTACTGAAAAGGCTGTCCAGGGTCAGGCCATCAACGTACTGCACCGACGCGTCCAGAAGGGTCACGTCGACATAGCGGTAGCGGCCAGCGCCCGTCTTGGTGGCGTCGTTCATCCAGCCGCGCAGCTGTGGAATGGTCGTGTCGGCGCTGATCTTGTTTTGCAGATCGAAGAAGTGCAAACGAAAGCCCAGGCTCACTCCACTGGTGCCGCCGTTTGCTTGAGGGATCATCAAGCGCCCGGTGTTGCGGTTGTGGCAGATGCCGCCATGCAGATAATTCATGCCCACGACCGGCGCGAACTCAGCACCCATCTCCGTTGCCATAGTGATGCGATCGCGGGTCTGACTCATGACGGTCGAGGAACCGCCGCCGATTGGATCCTTGTAGATGGCCCCGGAAGTTCCAACCATTGCGAGGTCGTAAATCTGACGCCAGTTCGACTCGCCGACAATGGTTCCGCAGTAGGTTGCCAGGGACTCTGCGCCAGAGTTGACGGCGCTGTAGGCTCCGGCGTTACCGCTGTCGGGAATTTCGAAGTTGTTCAGGCACGCCGTTTGGGTCGAGGCGTTACAGCCGTTCAAACCGACAGTTGGCGAGGCTGGGCTGGTGAAGGTTGGAGACGTGGACGAGCCGGCAAAAACCCAAGTGGCCGTCTGCTCGTCGACGAAGGACCGCGCACGCGAGCGCGGCGCCCCCTGGCCTTCGACCGTGATCGGTACGAAAGGGTTGTCTTCGCCGTAGGTGGAGAAAATCGGATTGACCCCGACGCCACCGGAGGACACCAGCGCCCACACTGGGCGCTTGGTGTAAATGTCGCTGAACGACTGATCGGCCATGCTGGAGAGAGTTTTCATATCAGTAGAGCTTCCATCCTTGAGTTGGAGAGGTGTAGATTGCGGTGATTCGCACGCTACGATTCAGTTGCAGATCATCGGCGCTGTTTTCGATGTTTTTGCCGTTGCGCAGCAGGACCGGAGGGTTGCGCACAAACGAGTCCGTCGCGTCGATGAAGGTGATCTTGTCGCCAGCGGATGGCGCGGCGGGCAAAGTGATGTTGAAAGAACCAAGGCTGGTGTCGATCAAATACTCGCCATCTCGAACGGCGGCAAAAGCAGCTTTTTGCAGCGTCAGCGGCAAAGGGGCAGCCTGACCGCGTGCGTACATGACCCACTTGTCACCATCGTCAATCAGATTGCCGGACGAGGTAAATTCCGAGGTCGCGAGGAAGGTGCTGACGCCATCCGTGACCAGGTCGCCTTGAACGTATTCGGTAGCTGCCGCGTAGCCGCCGCGCCAACGAATGCCGCCCGTATAGCGAACCCATTTGCCATCGGCCAGATCAGCAGCGAAGGTCTGGCCACCAGCATGGCGCGAGGCAGCAATGAAGCTCTGGCCGCCGCGATTCACAATGTCGTTCTTGAACCACAGAGTATTCGCGCTCCAGTCGCCGCGATAATTCGTGCCGGTCGTGGTGACTTCCCAGTAGGTCGCATTCGTGGTGAGGGTTCCGGCCGCGACATCGCGCTTGGCGCGATAGAGCGTGCTGCCTTCAGTCACGAAGTCGTTCGGCTTGTAGGTCGCCTTATCGCTCCACAGCCCCAGGTACGACGTGCCGGTCATCCACACGTCCCAGTAGGCCGCGACGGTTGGTTTCGTACCGAGGGGCACGTCGCTCTTGGCGCGGTACAGGCCGGCGCCATAGCTTACGATTTCGCCGATGAGGTACTTGTTCGCGTCGGCCCAGATGCCGGCATGCTTTACGCCGGCCTGGAAGCGGGTCCAGCTGTCGCCGTTCGTCGGCAGCACGCCAATGGACTCGTGGATGTTGATGTACAGGTGCGCACCGTATGCCACGACCTCGCCCGGCTTGTAGGCGGTCGCATCGTTATAGACACCGCGCGACGACACGCCGGAGACCAGCTTGTCGAAGTAGGTTGGGTCGGTAGGCAGATTGTTGGTCGTGTCGAACTTGGCGATATAGGCCTGCCCGCCGTAGGTCACGATGTCGTTACGCTGGTAGTGCTTTTCCGGGGCGTATTCGCCTTCGAACTGAACGCCGTCGACCAGCAGGTTCCAGTGGTCGGCGTCCGGCGGGATCACGCCAGTGCTGTCCTTGATCGAGACATACATCTTCGCGCCGTGGGCGACGGCCTGGCCAATACGGTACGAAGCCGTTGGGTCGAACGTGCCTTGGAAGCTGAAACCCTCGACCATCAGCGCCCAGTGGGTCGTGTCAGTCGGCAGGGTGCCAGCCTCTTTCAGGGCGTAGGTGTAACAGTAGACATTGCCGCCGTAACGAACGCAGTCGTTCATTTCGTAAACAGTGTCCGCAAGCCAAACTGGCGCGAAGTGGAAGCGCAGCTTGCCGAGGTCGATAATTTGCGTCATAACGCCGTCATCTCCAGGTGTCCATTGGTGGGGTTAAAGGCGAAATGGAGGCTCAACGTGGTCCAAAGCCACTGTTTGTAGTCGAGCGGATCCAGGATCTCGTCATTCGGCAGCCGGACGACGCCATTGCCGTTAGCAATGACTTCCACGTCCAGGTGGCCGGTGCTTGGGTTAAGGCGGAAGCCGTAAAAGGCATCCGTTGGGATATTCGAAGGAAGTTGAACCCCTCCGCGATTGGCTTCCAATTTATCAGTCATTCGTTACTGATCCTTGTAGGCAGAAAGAACACCGGAGAAGGCGCCGGCCAGAGGGCACTGCGCAAAGACCTTGTCGCCAGCCTTGAGCGCGACCTTGCTTCCCATGAGGATGTCGACACCCTCGCCGGCATCGACGCGCTTGCCGGGGAGGCTCACGGTCGCGCCAGCGCGGTCGATCCAGACGGTCAGCGGCAGCGTTGCAAAGTGGCTGTTGGTCAGAAGGCAGGACATGGCGACGCCGTCGGTTTCGGGCTGGTAGATCAGCGTCGGCGTGGCGCCGACACTCAAAACCAAGTCACTATCAAACAGGCCGCTCATAGAAATCTCCAGTAATTGCCAGGATGGTATAGGATTCCATATCCCTAGTCAAGTCACTGGTGACTTATTCAAAGCCCCAGAATTGCCAGTGCTTTGACCACGCGCAGCTGCGCCATCATGCGCGTCTCAAGGTCCGCGATCGCCTGGGCCGACTCGTTCTCGGTGTTGTCGATCTTGTCCCAGCTCGTGCCGCTGAAGATGATCATGTCCAGCGCCTGGTACTCGGTGCCGTCGATCAGGCCAGCCTTGCTGATCTTGTAGAAGTGGCCCTTGGCCGGCGTCGGTGGGTACTTGCCGTCCGATGCGTCCCACACGCCGATGTAGGCCATCGCACCACCAGCGAGCGCGCCGGCGGTCTGCGCCCAGTGCTTTGCCGAATACTGGCCGGGTTCGACCTCGACGCCCTGCTCCGTGTTCGCCCAGGCGTCGGACTTGTTCTCTGCTGCCTTGGCGGCGACCTGCGATGCGGCGGCGCCGATCTCGGATGCGGTTGCCGCGCGCTCACTTGCCGCTGCCGCGATCTCGCTGGCCTTGGCCTGGCGCGCCGATTCGGCGGCAGCGTTCTCGGACTGGCTTGCGGCGCCCTGCGAAAGCTCAGCAGCGACCTGGCTGGCCAGCGCCGCTTCTTCGGACACCTGAGCGGCAGCTTCGCTCGATGCGGCAGCAGTGGCGCTGGCATTCGCGTCGTGCGCGCGCTGGTCGGCGAAGATCGCTCGTTCGTCCGAGGTGGTGGCTCGCTGGTCAGCGAAGTCGGCGCTGGCTGCGGCATTGTGCTCGCTGGCCAAGGCGTTGACTTCGGATGTGCGTGCGGCCGCTGCCGAAGCGTCTGCCGCCAGGCGGTCGTCACGCACCTGAACCGCGTTGACCGTGGCGTCGCGCGCAGCGTCCAGGTAGCCCTTCGTGGTGTTGCGGTATTCCAGCGACAGGTCGCGGGCGTCTTGCGCATCGGTACGGGACTTCAGGGCGTCTCGCTTGCTCGCCAAAGCATTCGCTTCGGACTGGGTCGCGCTGACCTCGCTGGCTTTCGCATTGCGCTCGCTGGAGCTTGCGGCGTCCTGGCTGGCCAGGGCAGCGGCCTCGGACGCGGCGGCAGCCGCTGCAGCGGCGTCGGCAGCAATGCGGTCGGCGTGGACGGCCGGCGCGTCGATCGTGGCCTGCTCGGCTGCCAGCTTGTAGGCCAGGGCGTTCGCTTCCGACTCGGCGGCATTGGTCTCGCTGGCGCTGGCGTTCTGCTCCGACGTGGCCGCTGCGCGCTGGGATGCAGCAGCCGCGGTCTCGGACGCCTTGGCATGCTGCTCCGAGGTGGCCGCCGCGCGCTCGCTGGCCAGTGCCGCAGCTTCGGAGTCGTCTGCTGCCTTTTCGGATACCAGGGCTGCAGCCTGGGATGCGGCGGCCGCACGTTCGCTGGCCAGGGCCTTGCCCTCGCTGGTGCGGGCGGCGCCTTCCGACGTTTTGGCCTCAGTTTCGGACAGCTTCGCGGCGTCCTGGGATGCGAGTGCGGCCGCCTGGCTGCCGGCGGCAGCGTCTTGCGATGCCTTAGCTGCATTCTGGCTGGCGAGGGCCGCTGCTTCACTGTCGGCGGCAGCGTACTGACTCATGCCGGCGTGCAGCTCGGACAATGCGGCGGCGTCGGACGATTGGTCGGCAGCCGTCTCGCTGGCCAGGGCCTTCATCTCGGATGCTGCAGCTGCCGCCTTGGATGCGGCTGCGTCGGCGCGGTGCGCTTCGGCCGCGGCCTCCAGGGCGACGACGTGCTGCTCGGACGCACTTACGTCAGCATTCCATTTCTTCACGTCCTTCCAATAGTCGACGTACTGCGCCAGGCCGCTCGGGTCGACCGCGTGGATCAGCTCCTGGATGCGGTACATGGCGTAAGTGAAGACTGCCGCCGTGCCCACGTCGCCCTGTGAGATCGTCGGGATCATGTCCGGGTAGGTCGTGTCAACCGCGAACACGCCCTTGGCGGCCAGATCGGTCGGGCCGACGTACGCGCCGGTCAGGGTGACGGTGGTGTTGGTGCCGTCGTAGGTTGGATCCATCGCCACCGTGTAGGGCACCAGAGCGCCCTCCAGCATGAAGACGTGGTTCTTCTTGACGCGGGTCGACAGGTTGGCGCCTTTGACCGTAACGATTTGGCTGCCGTTCGTGACGGCACAGGTCTGCTTAAGCTGTGGCATTTCTTCACCTAAAAGTGTGTTGGCGGCAGTCTATCATAAGTCATCCATGACTTACATATAAGGTCAGGCTCGGTCCAGCTCCGCGCGCACCGTCCGCGTGTGAGCGACGATGGCCCCGATCGTGGCCAGGGTGTCGAGCTTGGTCTTGCCGCCGATGCGCAGGCCCTCGATCATCGGCCCGATCACCATGTTCCAAGGGTCGCCCACCGCCTTGATGGAGTCGGCAGCAGCGCGCGGCGTCACCCCGGTGGCCAGGGCCTCGGTCTGAACCCACGGATACTGGGCCACCTGGTCTTCCGGGTAGCCGGCGCGCGCAAAGGCCAGGGCGTCGGCGTACTTGGCTTGGTAGGTCGCGTCCTGGCCAGCCGTGACGGTGATGTAGCGGGTGCGCGCGGCGCCGGCAGCGTTGTCGATCTCGATCCGCGCCCACTCGCGCGCTTCAGCGATGTCCTTGAACGGGTGTACGTCAATTCGCATGGATGCTCACTTTCCAGTCTTGGTATGGGAAAAGGGTCGCCATTACCTGATAGCGGCCCGCCTGCGCGAACGTCAGGTGCAGCGCCGCACCGTCGGCCACGCCTTCCCCACCGCCGCGTCCGATGACCTTGACGGCGGCGCCTTCGGGGATGCCCGAGATCACGACCTCGTCGGTCGCGTTCGCTGCCGCCTCGGTTGCTGACATTTCGACAGGCATGACCGGCCGCTCGGCCAGCTGCCCATCGACCACGTAATGCGTGTCCCAGTGGCCCTCGCCAGCCAGGACAAAACGACCCTCGCCGGCTTGGCTCTCGAGCAGCGCCTCCGGGATTGCTCCCGCTTCCAGGATTGCTCCCGCTTCGTTGTAAATCACAAAACCAATCATCGTCTCGTCTCCAAAACTGCTCCATTGACCGTGTAGGACGTGCCGCCAATCGGCGTCACGTCCGAGGTGCCGCTGTATCCATCGCTGGTCGCGGTAAATCTGTAGGTGTGCTGCGTCGGCGAGTTGGGGCTGCCGGATGGGTAGTCGATGAAGACGGCCGACACGGCGATCTCAGCGCCCTCATGCGCGCCGATCCGGATCATCGTCTTGGCGGTCTTGATCAAGGAGCCGTCGCGGTACATGTTGATCCGAATGCTCAGGTCGTTGGCGCCGGCGCCAGCCGAGTCGTATGTCTCGGTCGTGGCCGTGCCGGCAACGAACACTGGCCCGCCTTGCGTCGCGATCGTCACCGATGCCGAGGTTGAGCCGCTGGCCGTGGCCATGAACGTTACCGCGTTGCCGGCGATCTTGAGCGTGCTGACCGAGGCGTCGCCGATCTTGGCGCTGTTGATCTGGGCGTCGCCAATCTTGGCGCTGGTGATGCTGGCGTCGCCGATCAAAGCGGACTTGATGATGGTGCGGGTCACACCGTTCACGCTGCCGATGGTGAACGGGCGCTCGACGCCTCCACCGGTCACGACAGCGAAGCTGTCGGCGTTGATGATGAACTCAGACGTTGGCACGCCATTGCGGGCGGTCGAAGCCAGGCCGAAACCGGACACGTAGCCGTTGTTGTCGATCTTGACGGTGTACTGTCCCGACAGACCGTTGATGCTGCTGGCCTGAGCGCTGTAGGCTTGCTCGACCGTGACGCCGCCGACGTTGTTCAGGCGTGCGGTTACTTGCCCGACCTGCGAGGAGATCGCGTTGTTGGCCTCGGCCTTGGTGTAGCCGTAGCTCTGCACATATGACTGGGCCGAGCGCAGCGTGTTGTTGTCGGCGCTGGCGTATTCCGAGCGCAGGGTGTTGTAGACCGCATTCGTTGTCGAGTCAGCCGATGCCTTGCTATAGGTGTAGCTCTGCACATACGACCGGATATTCGTATCGTACTGCGCGATCTGCTCCATGCGGCGCGTTGCCTCGGCAGAGATGGCCGTGGTGCGCGCCGTCGCCTCGTCCTGGATCGCCGCCATGTTCTTGTCGGTCTTGACCGCCACGGCGTTCAGGGTCGTGGCAATCGCTTCGGTCGCCGTCGCGCGCGCCGATGCTTCGGCGGCAATCGCTGCGTCGCTGGCCTTCTTCTGGTCCAAGAGGCGCTGGGCCACCGAGCCGATGGTGGTCTCTGGCGCGTCGATCAGGTTGATGCGCTCGCGCAGCTCCGGGATCAGCACCGAGTCCTTCAGCACGCCGTCGGCGATCGCGTCCACGTTCAGGTTCGTCGTCTTGAAGTGCAGCACGGCCGACGGCTGCAGCTCGGTCTTGCCGAACACGTCGAACGGGGCCACCTTGAAGTAATAGTCGTGCGCGAACATCAGGTTCGGCAGCAGCACGGCCGAATCCGGACCTTCATAGACAAGGAACTCGGCCGGCGGCGTCTCGAGCGCGAGGTCGTGCTGGTTGTCCGACAGCCAGATGCACGCGCCGGCGAAGTCCGGGTCGTTCGAATGCGTATAGGCCACCGTCGCCGATTCGAACGTCGAGGTGCTAGCCACCGACAGCACGGTTGGCGGCGGATTATAGGCGTCGAGCGTGGCCGGCTTGCCCAGATTGTTGAACTTGTCGCGCATGCGGATCTCAAAGACCAGATGGCGCGTGATGCCGTCGGCGAAGTTCTTGTCGTAGATGTACGTGTAGCTGTTGTCGGTCGTGTATTCCGTGCGGCGCAGGACAGCTTGATCCTTGTCGTAGACGCGGATCTCGTAGTCCTTAAAATGCGGGTCCAGGGAGCCTGCGTCCGCGCCGGTTGGCTCCGAGCCGAACTCGTAGCTGTGCGTGGTCGAGTTGTATCGCCAGTTGATCTTGCAGTCGCGGCCGGCCCAGGTGAAGCCCGCGCCGGTGACGCCGCCCACGTCGATGCCGGCCACCTCGCCGGTGACGGTGTGGGTCGCTGTCGGCGCCAGCTCGAGCTGACTGTTCTTGCCGAAGATGTCGTAGGCCTGGACCTGCACCTTGATCACGTCGTCCTTCTCGGCCGGGATGACCGCAGAGGAGACGTTCTTGGCGTCGATCAGCTTGACCATCGGCCCGTCGTTCTTCTGGACGTACACCGACGCGCCAGCATAGTTGCCGGCGGACGGCGTCGACCAGGATGCGACGACGCTGGACACTACCGTCGAGCCGGTGACGTAAGTCTCCTCGTACAGCGACAGGTTGCGCACCGGGCCGATCACGCCGTCCTTGGCCGGGATCGTCGGGACGTTCGTGCCGTAGCGCGAGAAATCGTAGACCTCTGGCTTGTACTCGATGGCGGTGATGTCGCGCTTGTACTCATGGGTGCCGGTGACGGAGCGCACGCGGAAGGCCTGCTTGACCTTGTCGACCTCGCCGAACATCCAGTTGGAGAACTGGACCGGCGCCGACGACAGCGGCATCTGCAGCGTAACGGTGGTGCCCTCGCCTGGCTCATTGACGACGTTCGATTCCTCGATCACGTCCGTGTCCCAGAGGGTGTAAGTGTGGCCAGGCGAGATGCCAGTGGCGTCCTCGACGATGACGCCGTGACCGCCGCCGTGATCGAACGTGCCAGCCACGCGCAGGTCGCGCCCGTTGATCTGGATCCGCTTGACCGGCGCATCGCCCCGGAACCCGCCCAGGAACAGCGAGGTGCCCACAACGGACAGGACCGAGCCTGCCGCGCGCTGGATCGCGTCGAACGTCGCCAGCAGCTTGTACTGCTTGCCTGCTTCCATTTTGATCGGGCGGTCCAGCTGCGCGACGGACGCGCTCGAGCCGGAGGCGAAGCGGCCGCCGACAGCCCATTCGGTCATGTCGTGCTGGACATAGATCAGATCACCAACCGAGCAAGCGACCGCCTCGAGCGGTGCCGAGAATTCGGCGGTGCGCAGGATGTGGCGGTTCAGGTTCAGCTGGAACTGACCTTCTTTGTAGGCGGTTTCGTAGTCGGTCACGCCGTAGAGGGTGATGGCCGACGTGCGCTGCTTGGCGCCGGCGGTGAGTGCGGCCGGATCGTAGACTTTCAGCGTGCGCTGCTTGTAATTGTCCGTCCGGTCGAAGAAGCTCACGTCGATCTCGTTGGCGCGGTCCTGCGTGCCCAGCCAAGTCTCCTTGTAGCTGCCCTCGATCATGTTCGCCACTGAGAACATCATGACCGGGTTGCCGGGCTTTTCGGTGACGATGGTGTAGCGCGTGCCGACGTTGACCAGCTGGGAGTGACCTACGCGCAGCACAAGCTGGGTGGCGTCCCAGACGTTCATTTCGGAGTCGATCGGGCCATTCCACTCGTAGCCCTGTGCGTCGCAGTAAGCCGCCCATTCCTGGAAGGCCGGGAAGTCCAGGCGCGAGGTCGACATGGCGCCGCCGTAGCGCTGGTGCGTGAGCATGTCCCAGACGACCCAAGCCGGGTTCTTCGACGCTGCGGTGTACCAGCCAGGCTCGGCGCCGTAGGTCTGCGCGCCGTAGGCCTTGATCAGGCGGCCGCCATGCATGAACGTCACGGCCGGCGCGCCGGAAATCTTGCTGCCCAGTTTGATCTTCAATGCCACCAGCGCCGTGTTCGGATAGCTCATGGCCTGCACCACGATCTCGTTCACGTCCGTGAGGTACACGTCGTCAACGATCACGTCTTCCGTACTATCCTCGGTGGTGCGACGCACGCGCACCTCATACTTCTTACTGGCGAGCTTGGTCGACGTGAAGGAGCGGCGCACGGCGGAGCGCTTCGACGCGGTCATGGACATGGCGCCCGAGTACACCGGCACGCGCACCGTCAGGCTCGCGCCGAAGCCGGTGATGATGTTGCCGGCCGTGTTGTTGCTCAGGTAGGTCAGTGCGTTTTCGTCAACGATTTGAGTGTCATTCTCGTCGCGCCACACCGTCTTGCCATTCTCAGTGCGCGCGCGAGCCTGCGAATAGCTCATCACATCGTCGGACAGGAACTCAATCCATTCCGATACCCCGTCTGCCGGCCGGTATTGGGCCTGCAGCGGGACAGAATAGCTGTTGGTCTTGCCGCTCTTGGTGTCGGCCTTAAACAGTCCAGAAGGCGCGGCAAAGTCCAGGCGCAGCATGTCAACTGGCGTTGTGGTCGTGTGGTACGTCCAGTCGGTGTCGAGCTTGGCGTTTTTGCTCTGCGGCACGACGACCTTGTTGAACCACGGAATCGTCGCCTGCGGTGCGCCGCCCAGACGGGTCTCAATTTCAACGTCGGTGCCGTAGTCCTCGAGCGGGTTGTCGTTGATCTGGATGTCGGAGATGGACGCGATCGGTCCTTCGCCGGCCGAGAGCAGCATGTAGAGGATCTGGTTGTCATCCGCGACGTTCTCGGTGTACAGGCCCAGGATGTTGCCAGCCAGGCGGAACTGGCCGTAGTTGACCGCAACCGGGATGCCCTCCAGGGAGGTGTTCTTGGCCCCGTCGGCGCCGTAGGACGTGCTGGTGTCGCCGGCTGACACCGTGGGCTTGGCTGGCGCGAAAATCGAGCCGACCAGGAGCGAGCCTGCCGCAACGACACCGGCCGTCATGGCAGCGCCCGCCATCGTCAGCGAGCCGACAGTGCCCACAGCCACGCCCATAGCGTTACCCATCGCCACGGCCGCGTACGGCGCGAACACCGCAACGGCGATCATGGCCACGATCGACAGGATCTGCTTGCCGCCGCCGCCGGTCGGGACCGGGCAGACAACGATGTTGTCGGTCTTGTCCAGGTAGGTGACGCCGAACTTCTCGTTCGGGATGATTTTGCCGTTGATCGAGACCACGACCGGCGCCGCCTCGGCCAGTGGGAAGTATGCGCCCAAGGTCTTCTTGCGCTGCCAGGCGATCTCTTCGCGCGTGAATTCGCGCGGGTTGAATGGGTTGGTGATCCGGATTACCGGGATCATCGGGCGACCGCGGCGCGCGGCCTTTTGCTGCTTCTTATCCTGCATATTCGTAGAACCCCACAATGCGTTGCTTCCAGTCGTCCAGGCGCTGAACGGTCACGCCGCCCGAGCTTTCCCACGTATGGGCCATCTTGTTGCTGTCGAGTACGTAGCCGACGTGCGCGACGTGGCGGCCGACACGCAGCAGCACCACGGCGCCAGGACGGCATGGGATTTCTCGCCACTGCGGTAGGGTCGCGCCCATCATTGCGGCGATCACACCCTGATTGGTGTCGGCCCCGAAGTCCGGCAGCTGCACGCCATCGCGGCGCGCGCACTCCATCACCAGGCCGTAGCAGTCGTATGCGGCTGGCCCGCGCGCGCCGTATGTGAACGGCACGCCGATCAGGTCGGAGACATCAGCCATAGCGCGCGTCCCGCGTGTTGATGCCAGGGAAGGCGCCGAAGTGGATGACGTTCTGGTGGGCCTTGCAACCGTTGGCTCCGTTCAGGGACAGGTCGCAGCTGGTCAGCGAGCCGGTATAGCCGCAGTCCGGTCCCTTGTAGCGCCACTGGCAGTAGTCCTTCGTCTGGCGCCGGCGCGGGAACGTCTTGGTGATGTTGTTCTCGGCGCCGAGTGTGAAGGCGCAGACATAGTTGGCACTGTTCGCCCCCACCACTTCGAAGTTCTCGATGACCTCGGGCGGCGCGTCGAGCTGGTCGGCGTTCACGACCATGATGGCCACGGTGAACCCCACCCCGCCGGCATACTTCTGCATGCGCTGCTGGACCGCCAGGGAGTAGTCGTTGATCGACAGGCTGACCGACTGCTGGGTGCCCGACTCCTCCTTCAGCTCGATGTCGAAGGAGGACGGGACGTATTCGTGACCGTTGAAGGTGATCGCCTCGGTGTTGCGGACGATATGCATCGTCTCGACAACGCTCATCGAGTCCGGGTCGATCACGTCGATGTCCAGGCAGATCAGCCAGGGCGTATCCGAGGAGACCCGGTTCTTCTCGATTACGCTTGCTACGGAGAGGGATTTAGTCATAGCAGGCAATTATACTCAGTCACCGATGACTTATCAATTGTGGCGAAACTTGTCGCCATTTGGCTCTACAAAGAGATGGCATTATTGCCATTTGAAAAGTAAAATGACAAACAACTATCAAAAACCAAACCATGAAAATCCTTGTAACGAGCCTGTTGGCATGTCTCATCCTCACGCTGTCTGGCTGTTCGAAAAACGCCTCCGACACACCTATCTCGGGCCATCTAGAGCCAGACAATACACAGATGCCGCAGTCTGCCGCTTTGGCTGGCCCCACTGCACCAATGGAGACCGCTGCAGAGGCGCCAGCGCCGGAAGTTCCTCAAGACGACACATGGTATATCGCTAGTGCAAAGGCCAACGCCTGCTTCAAGCTGTCGGAAACTTTTGACGACGTAGAGACGCCAGAGCAGCTGATTTTGTTTGCCTTCCGGGAAATGAAAGCCAGCCTCGTCCAGCAGAAAAAAGCTGACGATTTCGTCATGCTGAAGGATTCGAGCAATCCGGATTCAACGCTGGTACTGGCAAAGAGCAAGGTGAGCTGCGAAAAAATATTGAAGCTCGTTGGTAATTAACAAGAAGGGAAATTATGATCTTACCGGTTTCAGGATTTGGCCCGTACGACGAGGGCGTAGGCAGACAGTTCGTCTACATGGCAATGATGGAAGAGTCAACCCATCTCGTAAAGATAGGCCACTCGCTCAACCCGATGGATAGGGAAGAAAGCCTGTTCGGCGCCGGTGTTGTGGCTCCATATCACCTGCTCCATGCCTGGGAAGTTGATCAAATGAAATGGGTAGAGGAGCAGGTTATCCACCCTGCACTAGCGTCATTCCGCAATATCTATGGAAAAGAAATATTTGACATCTTCGCAGCGTACCCAAGCATGGTTGATCTCTCGCTTCCGGATGTTGTCAACGGTCTGAACATCGCTAACAGGCTGGCGGACGACATCACTGCTCTCCTGCAAAACAAAGGTATTGAAGCGCGGCGATGGTCCTTAGATGGCCTCGCTCAATACGATCGAGTCTTTCGTGCGCACAAAGATGCCCAGAGAGGCAGATAGCTTCACGCCTGTTCCAGCTGGAGCTGCACGTCCCACAGTTGCGTGTGGCCCATGCCCTTGTAGTTGTAGCTCGGGGTGGCCGCAAAGCGCACCTGATACACTTCTTGGGTCGGCGGGTCGGTCCAGTCGAAGATCAGGCTGCAGTCGACCACGTCGTAAAATTCCATCAGCCGCTTCTTGTCCGGCGCCAGCAACGCCGTGTAGCCGACCCGCCAGGTCTTGCGCGGCTTGCGGGTGTGCTTGGCGCGCGAGACGACGTAGCCGCCTTCCATCTTGGTCTTGAGCGACTTGTCTTCCTGCTCTACCGAGTAGAGCGAGGAGTCCATTTCCTTGTCCATCTTGGGGAAAACCGGGTTCGTCATTTCAGTGCATCTTTCATCGAGGAGCGAAAGGCGCCAGGCTGGGTTGCAGCCGAGAGCACCACGTCGAGTACATACTGCTTGCCGTCAAAGCGCATGCCGCCGGACTGCTGGGCGTTGACGGACTGGCTGGTCTGGTTGATCACGTTGACCGCGACCGACGGCGCCGCGGCGGCCTGGCCACCGCCCGACATCTTCATCGTGACCGGGATCGAGCGGCCGTCTGGCAGCGGGACGTAGGCTTCTGGGCCGGCCTCGCCGTAGATGGCCACCTGCGGGCTGTTTGCGATGCCGCCCTTGGCGTACTTGCGCAGCTCCAGCGGACCCATGTCGGTCATGATGCCGCCGTTGGCGAACAGCACGTTCGACACCGTGCCGGACGCCGCGCCCGACGATGCGCCGGCGCCGAAGATGCCGCCGATCCCGGCGCCCAGGCTGCTGCCGCTGGCTTGCGCGGCCGACTGCGCCATCAGCTGCAGCGCCGGGATCACCATCGTCAGGATCGTGCTGCTCATGCTGGTGGTCGCCGCGGTCGCTGCGTTCTCAGCCAGGGACTTCTTCACCGCGTCGGCAGCCGCAACGGCGTCGCTGCCACCACCGAACAGGTTCTTGTTCAGGTATGCGGTGCCGGTGTTGACCAGCTGCTTGAGCGGGTCGGCCAGGGTTTCCTTGATCTTCGCGTTGGCGATGTCGGTCAGGATGCCCTTGACGAAGTTGCCCACCTCCAGCTTGCCGGTGGTGAGGGTGTTCGTCAGCATCGAGGTGAAGCTGTCCATCGCGTTCACGCCGGCCTGGTCGACTGCCTTGTAGGTGTCCTTCCACTCGCGCGCCAGCTTGTCGGCCGACGATTCCAGCTGGCGGATTTCTTCCTCGTTGCGGACGCGGCGGCGCTCGTTGTACACCTTGTCCGTCTCGTCGCGCTCGCGCTGGTACAGCGCATCCAGGGCGGTGATCTTCTCCTGGCGCTTCTGCTCGGTCTCGATGCCTGGCCCCAGGTCGGCGTCGACCAGCGCGTCCCGGTTCATCTGGTACGTCTTGCGCAGGGTGTCCTGACGCATCGCGATCTGGGCTTCCTCGTTCTGGCGCTGGGCGTCGAGCTGGGCCTTCAGGCGCGCGCGCTCGGTCGGCAGCAGGCCGGCGTTGCCTTCGCGGTTCTTGTCCAGGTACGACATGGCGAACGAGTTCGTGTCCGAGCGGGCCTGGCCGAACAGGGCTTCGGACTTGGCCAAGTCCCACTTCTTGAAGCCGTCGACGCCGGCGCCCAGGCGTTCCTCGGTGCGGGCCAGCTCCTTCGACAGGGCCTTGAAGGCGTCAGTCTGCTTGGCCACGCCGCCCTTCTCCAGCAGATTCAGCGATGCGTTCGCCTCGAGCGAGGTGGCGGCCACGCGCTCATTTGCATACTGGATCGCCTTGACCTGCTCGCCGTACAGCATGGCGTTCTGGGTCGCCTCGATCAGGTTCTGCATCTTCGAACCGTTCCAGTCCGGGCGGTCTTTCGGATCGGCGCTGTGGTCCTTGCTGTAATCGCCAGCCTGCCACTTGCCGCGCACCAGGTCGATCGCCTGCTGACGCAGCGACTCCAGGGTCTCGCCGCCGGCCACCAGCGCGTCGAGCTTGGTCTTGGCCGCGTTCATGCGACCTTGTTCTTCGCCCAGCGCCTTGAGCAGCGGGTCGCGCTCAGGACGGGCACCCTTGCCCGCGCCGGCAGCGTTGGCCATACGCTTGGCGAAGTCCTCGTTGATCGGCTTTGCCTCGCCAATGGTTGGCGCGGTCGACTTCGACAGCGGCTTCTTCGGCTTCGGCTTGTTGTCCTCCGGCGTGATGAGCATCATGCGCTCGTATTCGGCCAGGGACTTGCGGCGCGCTTCGATGTCGGCCTGCTTTTTCGCGGTCTCCTCGTCGCTGTCGATGCGCAGGAAGTTCTTCGCCTTGTTCGCCCATTCCTCGGTCGAGAGCAGCAGCTTCTTGTAGCCGGTCTCGATCTTGGTGAACATGTTCTGGACGTGCTGGGCGATGGTGATGCCTCCCAGTTCGAACGTGGAGACCCAGCCGCCGATCATAGTGCCCACGTTCCAGGCGAGCATCAGCAGGGCCACGACCTTGAACGCCTTGCCCAGGCCCGAGAGAGCGGTGCCGATCAGGCCCGCGCTGGCGCCGGCTGCCGGAGCCAGGCCAATGAAGGTGCGGATCGCGCCCATGAGGCCGGACGAACCGAACAGGGACAGGAAGCCCTGCACCGACAGGATCACGCCGCCAAATGCGGCGATGATGGTGCTGATCGTGGTCGCCAGCGGGTTATTCTGGGTGAAGTTGCGGATCTCGATGACGAGCTTGCTGGCGTACTCGAGCACCGTCTTGAGCACCGGCAGCACCGAGTCGCCGACGATGGTCTTGAAGTTGGTCCACTGGGCCGACACTTCCTGCATCTTGCCGGCGAAGCTCTCCTGCAGGCGCAGCGCCGTCTCGTCGACGGTGTCAGCCTTGCTGATGGTATCGGCCTGGTGATGCAGACGCTCAGCCGCCGCCGGCGCGCCGACCGACACGACCGCTTGCGAAGCGGACTGGGTGATGCCCAGGCGTTGCAGGTACTGGACCACGGCCAGCATCTGGTTCGACACTTCGCTGTCGTCGCGCCCCTGGTAGAACTTATTCTTGTTCTGCTCCTTGCGCGTGTGGGCGACGATCTGCGGGATCATGTCCTGCATCGCCTTGACCGGGTCTTTCAGCCACTCGTCGGCATTCTTGAAGCTGCCGCGCTTGGCTTCCTTGAAGATGGCGCCGTCGTCCTTGGTCAGGTCCAGGCCTTTTTCGTCCAGGATGCCGGCGCCGGCGAATTCCTTGACCGCCTCGTTGCTCTTGCCCTTACCGGTGGCGTACGCCTGCATCATCTTGACGATGGTGCCCACGGTGGACACGCCACCGCCGTTGCCGCCGTCACCGCCCGCGACCTTGAATTGGTCAGCCAGGCCGACCATGTTGATCAGGCCCTTGTCCGACATAGTCGACGCGCCGGCGCCGATGCGGCGCAACACGGTTTCAACGTCGGCCAGCGTGACCTTGCCGGCGGTGCCGATCAGCGACTTGTTCAGCAGGTCGAACGTCTTGAGCATGGCTGCCGAGTCGTTGGTCTGCTGGCGCATCTCGGCAACGCCGTAAATGTTGCGCAAGGTGGACTGCATGTCGCCGTGGCCAAAGCCCAGCAGCTCCATGTTGTTGGCCGCCTTCATTGCCGTCGGCAACGTGTCGTCAATCACGTCGGCGTGGTTGTAGCCGAGCGACGAGATCGCCGACATTTGCGACTTCACCACGTCCGTCGTCGACAGGAAGCGCATGTCCTCGCTCATCTGCCGGGACTTGTTCAGCAGCAGCTGCTCCTCCGACTTCGGCAGGTTCAGCGACTGCAGCATGATGCGTGCGCGCTCGCTGTCGTCGGCGTTGTCGACCGAGCTGTTCAGACCCTGGCGGATCTTGGAGCCGGCGTACATCTGCGCCATGCCCTTCCACATGTCGGCAATGGCCTTTGCCTCGGCGCGGGCCGCGCGCGCTTCTTCAGCGGCGATACGGCGGCGCTCGGCGGCCGCTTCGCGGGCGGCAGCGGTGCGCTCAGCTTCCGCGCGGCGCGCGTCACGGACTTCCTGGTCGGCCAGCTGCTTCTTGTACTTGGCCATTTCTTCGGCCGAGCGCTTCTCTTGCGCTGCCGACGCGGCGTCGCGCTGCGCGGCCATGGCGCGGATACGGGTGATCTCGGCGTTGTTCGACTTGGCCACCGCTGCCGACACCGAGGCGAGCTGGCGCTTGGCCTGGGCGCTGGCCATGGTTGCGACGCGCTCGGCCTCGAGCGAGGCGATCAGGGAGTTGCGGGTAGCTTGCTCGGTGCGAGTGGCGTTGATGGACTGTTCGACGGCCGCAACCTGGGCCTTGATGGCTTCGGCGCTGGCGCGGTAGCGCGCGGCTTCCTCGTCCTTGCCGGCGGCAGCCAGGCCCGAGCCGGCCTTCTTGCTGCGGCGCAGCTTCTCTGCCTCCAGCTCCAGGGCGAGCGCCTTGGCGTTGGCATCGGACTCGACCTTGCGCATGTCCGCATGCATCTTGCCGCGCTGCTGCAGGAGCTGGCGGTTCGTGTCGATCTCGGCCTTGAGCATGCGCACCTTGGCGTCGATCGCGGCAGTCGCCTCGTCCTTGATCTGCTTGGTCGCCTGCTTGCTCTGGGTCGAGAGCTGGTTGAAGCTGCCCGCGACGGTGTTCGTCAGGGTCGCGACGGACGCGGCGAGCGACTTCTGCAGCGTGCCGAAACCGTCAGCGAAGCCCTTGACGGACCCACTGGCGTTGGCGAGCGCAGACTCGGTCTTGTTGACCTGGCTGGTAAGGCCGCCAAGGTTCTTCTCCAGGTTGCGCACGCCATCGCCGGCAACCTTCGTCTTGATCGAAAAGCCACTGTCGTCCAGGGACAGTGTGACCTTGATTTCCTTACCTACCATGCCTTACCTCGTTCGTTGTGATCCGATGCCCTCTCCAGCCATGCGTTTAAGGTCCGCAAAGCCGGCTTCGTCGCGCTTCGCCTTGCGTGGGTCGTTCTGGGTGCCGTCGAGCTTGACGATCTCCCCTGCCTCGATTACCAGCGCATCGCGGAATTTCTGCACACCATCAGGTGTCGCCTGGGCCATCTGGGCGACTGTTATGGCGCGCATGTCTTTCTTGGCTTCGATCCGGTCGATGTTCGATGACATCAGCCAGAACGTCTTGAGCGGCAAGCGCATCGCCTGCTCAAAGCCGGTGGAATAGAAGTGGCAGACCCGACAGAAGAAGAACCCGAAGTCGAGTTCTTCCACCTGCGGGTCGTCTACTTTCCCGCTGCGTCTTCGGCGGCCTGTTCGGCGCCTTCCACGTCGTCACCACGGATGAACTTGACGATCACTTCCAGGGTTTCGGGGGCGTATTGGGTCAGCTTTTCGCGCGCCAGGGTCGGCACTTGGCGCAGGATCATGTCGATGGTTACTTCCAGCTGATCTGCAGGGCTGCCGCCTTCGGCGATGATCTTCTCCACGGCGCGCGTGGTCTCGATGAAGCCCTCGACGGACAGCGGTTGGATCGGATGGTCGACGCCGTCAATGGTCAGTTGGCGTTCCGGTGCCTTGTTCAGCTTGTCCAGGTTCAGGATCTTCATGGTGTATTCCTCGCAGGTAAAAGTAGGCCCGCTTGAAGCAGCGGGCCTGGGGGTTGGGTTACGCCTATTCTAAGTCACTGGTGACTTAGCTGCAAGCCGGAGTTAATCCGGGTACGACGCTGGTGGGCGCTTGCCGACGTAGAACAGCTTGTTGGTGACCGGGTCCGGGTAGCCGGTGAAGTCCACGTTGAAGATGCGCTCGTTTTCCAGCTTGTACGCGAAGTCCAGCGCGCCGGCGGTCGCCGTCAGCGGGATCACGAAGTCTTCCGAGAAGTCGCCGTCTCCCAGGCTGACCGGGTGCAGGCGCAGCTCGCGTGCAATCGACAGCAGGTCGGTGCCGATGCCGGTGGTCACTTCCACGAACTTCTTGGAAGGGTCGGTCTCGTCGTCCATCAGGACCGAGCCAGGCATGATTCGCACCATGTTCTCCAGCGTGGTTTCCGCCAGCGGAACCTTCGCGGTCACGGTGCGGCCCATGATGTATTCGTTGATCGTGGTCTTGCCGAACTGGTCGACGTTGACTGGGTGGGTGTCGGTCTTCACCGACACGTCAACGCCGCCTTGGGTGTAGCCGAGGTCTTGTCCATTGAAGAAGACCTTGCAAACGCCCAGTTTGACGTTTTTGGTATCACTTGCCATTCAAAAACTCCTTTGCAAAGAGAGATAAGTCACTGATGACTGAGCGCGGACTATACCACAAAAGATGTGGCTTGGCCACTACTACAAGTCTCGCAGTATGTCCAGAAGAACTTTTTCGAGCTGTCCTTCGATCTGCTCGGCCGCGCGCTCGAGGAAGCCGCCGCCCACCTGCTCGCTTTGGCCCTGCTGCTTGGCCACAGAGTTCTCACCCAGTTGCCATGGGCCGTACGGAAACAGGTGCTCGTGGATCTCGTAGGCGTAGTCGCCGATCGTCTTGCTGGGGCGCTCGGGCACCGGCATTTCCATGTCGATGTAGACCTCGATCTCCTGGCGCGCGAACCGGCCGGCCTCGTCACGCATGGGACCTTGCTGCTCCGGGCGCACCTTGATGGCCTCCTCGAGGTTGCCCACGTCACGCGGGGCGAACTTCCTGGCCAGGTCGCGCGTGCGGTAGGCCTGGGCGTACAGCTCACGCAGCACGCGTCGCTTGGCGGTGGTGTCCAGGCGCAGCAGCATGTTGCTGACCCCGATGGCGCCGCTGACGCGCACGCCCATTACGCCTGCTCCACGTAGTTCGCGTCGAACTGGGCCGAGATTTCCAGCAGGTTGCCGGCCGAGAGCGGGAATACCACCGGCTGGGTCCGCGGGCGCACGTAGTTGAAGAACTGCTCCTCGACCTGCAGGTTGTCGACCGTCAGCGCCGTCGTCACCTTCTTCATGAGGGCCAGGCCCTTCTCGTACTCGGCCGCCGGTGTGCGCACGATCACGGTGAAGCCGGCCCGGTAGTAGCCGGGCAGCTCGTAATTGATCGGCGTGCCGTTGAGCGGACTGCGCACCAGCACCGCCTGGCGGGCCTCGGCTGGCAGCATGTTGACGAACAGGCTCTTGCCCTTGACGCCCAGCTTCAGCGTCTCCAGGCGGTTCACCAGGGGCATTACGTTCATACTTCACTCCACATGGTTGCGCTGACCTCGTAGTGGTCCAGGCGGCCGGCAACGTCGAAGCGCGGGTGGCGCGCGGCGATGCGCAGCTTCACGCCGGCGACCTCGATGATGTCGTCCTTGTTGGCGCGGGTCTTGTTGGTCAGCAGGATGATCGAGACCACTTCCTCCTCGACCGCATTGCCGCGCGAGGCGGAGCTGTCGGCGCGCACCGAGGTCTTCTCGTTGGAGATTTCCATCTTGACCACGGCGCAGCGCTCGTTGACGAAACGGCCGGGGATCGGCTGGCCGTACACGTCGTTCTGGCCGGACGAAATCTGGATCCGGCAGCGGAGATTCGGTTTAAACATGGGCCACCAGTCGAGCGTTGGAATTTGGGTGGAAGATCGTCTTGCGGACCTGGTCGATGTCGGCCAGGTTCACCTGCATGCCGTGGTTGCGGTGGGTTGGGTCCGGGTAGACGATCGTCGCCACCTGGGCGCCCTCCTCCTTCAGGCGCGCGATCTGCGCGTCCAGGTAGGCCTGGTAGGCAAAGTCACGCGCATAGCCGGCCACGAGGGCGTCAGCCTTCCAGGCACGGCCGGCGCGGTCCCGCACGGTCAGGCGCGGCGCCTCGAGCTTCTTCTGCAGGAGCGCACCGAAGGCGCCGGCCGGGCGGTTGAGCATGTCAGCCTGGCGCAGCCCGCCGCCCATCAGCTTGACGATCAGGTCATTCAGGTTCTTGATTGCGATCTGTCGCAGCTGGTCGAGCCAGGGCAGCTCACGCGCGTCCCGGACGACGCCACCGCCCAGCGGGGCGAGGTAGTCGTTGGTCAGCGCGATGGCGCGCCCCAGCAGCGCGCTGATCATGCCCAGCCCGGCCAGGCGGAAGCTGGCCACAGCGTCCATGCCGTTGCCTGCCACCGTCAGGTATTGAGCCGACAGGCGCGCAGTGAATGCCTCGTACTCGGCCCGGATCGTCTGGGTGTAGCGATCGTGTTCCATCAGGTGCGTCCGATCCGCTTGGCGAAGGTGACGAAGTAGGACAGGTACGCCAGCGCGCGGCGCGAGACCGGCAGCTGCAGGGGCTTGCTCTGGCGGAAGCTCTGGCGCGACTCGCCGATGTTGTCCATGACCAGACCCTCCTGGCGCTTCTTCTCGATGTCGCCACCGCCCAGGATGTAGTCGGCCTCGGCCACCTGTGCCTTGACCAGCGCATCGACGAAGCGCGTTGGCAGCGCCGCGAACTGGCTCGGGCGCAGCAGGTCCAGGTTCCCATTGAACAGGAACATGTTGCTGTTGCCGACGTAATCGGTGTCGTAGGCGCCCTCCGGGATGTAGTTCAGGCTGTCCTGGCCCCAGTTGACGTTGGAGTTGAGCGGCGCGAACGAGAGCTGGACGATGTGGGCGCGCGCGTCGATCAGGGCGGCGATCTTCTCGTCCTCGGACGCGGCGGCCCAGGCCGTCAGGTTCGGGATCGACAGGGCCGTGAATTCGGCCTTGGCGAAGCTGGTGAACGAGTTGGTGCCAACCACCAGCGGGTCAGCCACCTGGATCACGTACGGCGCGTGCAGGGTGATCTGGTTGGTGTTGCCGAGGGTGCAGCTCAGCTCGATGTTGCGCAGCGCGCGCGCCACACCAGGCTCGAGCTGGTTGTCTTCCGCAGGCACGGTGATGTCCGCGGTCTCGGCGCCGGCCACGAAGGCGTCCAGCGCGGTCAGGGCGACGAGTTCAGCGCCGTCCTGGTCGGTGATGCGATACGACACCGCCGTTACGTTCAGGGGGTTGCCGCTCTTATCCTGCAGCAGCACTTCCATCAGCACCGGGGAGCCTGCGGAAAACATGTCCATTAGACCCCCTGCTTACCCAGGATCGCGCGGATCATTTCCGAGATCGAGTTACCCTTCACGCCCAGCGGCTCGGCGATGGAGCGCAGGCCCTTGATGCCGCGTTCGTCAGCGATCGCCGACAGCTCGTCTTCGGTGTAGCGGTGCGCCGGCGCCGCGGTGCCGTCAGGCTGGTGGACGTGACCGGCCAGCTGCGATGCTTCCGCGCGCTGAGTGGCCAGCGCCTGGTCGGCATTGATCGCGGCAGGGATCGAATTGGTGGTTGCGTGGGCGTGGTCCAGAATCGACTGGGCAACGGAGGCGGCCGAGCCGTCTTCCCACTCGCACAGGAACTGGGCGGCCATGCGCACGGCGTCGCTCGGCTTCACGTTCGCGGTGGACAGGCCTTCTTCGAAAAATACCGTGCCCATCTGGCCGGTGAAGGTTTCATATCCGGGTTGGGTCAATCGCAGCTTCATGGTTTTCCTTTTGCAAGATGTAAAAAAGGCGGACCGAAGCCCGCCTTTCTATTCTAAGTCACCGGTGACTGAGTCACAAGGATTAGATGTTGGTAACGCCTTTCAGACCGGCGATCGAACGAGTCGATTTCAGTGCCAGACCGGTGTACCACTTCAGGCGGATGCGGGTAGCATCCTTGTTCTGAACGGTGCCGATGTTCTCGACCACGATACCGGCGTTGTCGCCGCCGTACAGACCGTGCAGGCCGTCCGATTCGTTCAGGCGCAGCGCGTACACCGAAGCGGTGTTCTCGTTGGTGCCCTGCTTCTCGGCGCCCGACAGGAACTCGTTCATGATGACCGGGATGCCGTTGTGGGTCAGCATCGGGCGACCGAAGTTTTCCAGCTGTTGCATGACGGCGTCGGTGCCGTAGGTGGCGCGCAGCAGAGCGCGGTACGCACGGATGGTGCCGCGACGCATCACGATCACGTCGGCGCCATTCGGGACAGCGTCGCACAGCTCGTCGAGCATGGTCAGGGTCAGCGGGTTGCCGTTGGCGCCTGCGGTCACGATCTGCGAACCGCCAGCGGTTGCAGCGTAGTCCTGGGCTTCAGCCAGCAGCTTCGGCAGGCCGTCGAAGGCCTTCGGGTTGACCGACGAGTCGCCGGTAGCCAGGGTCTGGTGGAACATGCGCGCGACGGCCTTGGCCTTCTTCGCGATCTGCACGGCCATCTGCGAGTTGGTGTCGCTCATGGTCGCCTGCAGGAACTTGTCGATGTCCACGTCACCAGCCAGGATGCGCAGCTTGGCCACGACTTCCTGGAAGCCAGCGGACGATTCGTTGATCGCGTCGTTCGGGTCGAGCCAGTCGGCACCGCCCAGGGTTTTTTCGCGGTTGTACACGTACGCCTTGCCATCCGTTTTCAGGAAAGGCAGGATGGCGAACAGGTCGTCGCGTTCGATGATTTCGTCGATGACGCCGGAGATCAGCTGGTTATTACTCAGCAGCTCGGCTTCTTGGCGCAGCAAAGGCATATCTTAGATCCTTGAAAAGAAAGAAAAAAGTTATCTCTGGCCTAAGTCTCTCTAGTCACCGGATGAGCCAGGACAATACCCCAAATTGGCTGCATTGTCAAGTCACCGGTGACTTACTTAGGAGTCGAGATTAAGCCACCTGGTTCACGTTGCCCAGCAGGTTCAAGCCCTGCAGGCCGGCCGCGATCTTGGAGGTGGTGTTCAGGTTTGCAGCCGGCGGGGTCACGACCTTGCCGGGTGCTGCCGAGGTGCTGCCGGCGCCCGGCTTGACCTTGGAGCGCAGCAGCGAGTCCTTGTCCGGATCGGCTTCGATGATCTTGCGCATCGCGTCTTCGAAGGCCACGCTGTTGCCCAGCTGGTCCACCAGCGGCGTACGGCCGGCGGCGCCGCGCGGCTTGTCGTAGCCGACGACCTTGCCGTCTTCCAGGTCGAAGTGCGCGCCGTACAGGGTGCGGGCCTTCGTCGGCGGAATGGTGGTCTCGTCCTTGATGAACGACGACTGGCTGAACTGGGTGCCGACCGACAGCTCGTCGACGACGCGGTCCTTGGCGGCCAGCTGTTCGGTCAGGGCCTTGACCTGGTCCTGCAGCGCGGTAGTGACCTTGGTGTGCTCCTCGGCCATGCGGGTCTTCAGGGTTTCGAAATCACCCTTGGCGGCCAGGGCCGCTTCTTCTGCCGTCTTGCGGTCGGCCAGCAGCTTCTTGATCTCGGCCGGGTCGACGCCGTCGAATTCAGCCAGGCGCGCTTTCGCGGTGGCAGCTTCGGTCTCGGCTGCCTTCAGGGCTTCCTTCTTCTGCATCACTTCCTTGAGCAGCTTCGCTTCCGCGTCGGTCGGCTTGCCGGCGTCGGCCGTGGCCTTCGCATCAGCAGCGGCTTTGGCGGCGGCAGCTTCTGCAGCTGCGGTCTTTTCCGCCTCGGTCGGTTCGGCCGCGCCACCTGCGCCGCCAGCGGACTTGCCGCCTTCATCGCCGGTTGCTTGATCGCGGTATGCCGCGCCAGGGAATTTCCAGAATTTCGGGTGCATTTCGTTGCCTTTCTGACCTATCTCTCGGTCAATGGTTTGTAGTGCGGCGCCTGTTCTCTTGGCGCCGCGGGGTTGGGTTTATTCGTTCGCCACGGATTCTTTGGCGACTTGACCGGAAGCGCTCTTTTGAAGCGCGGCCTGGTCGGGTGCGGTGGCCGAAGCCATCGCCTGGGCCTGCTCGATCGGATCGACCGGCCAGTCCTTCAAAGCGCTCAGCATCTTCGCCTTCAGGTCTTTGGCCAGCTGCGGGAACAGCTTGTCGATGACCATTTCCATCTGCTGCTGGCGCACTTCCTTCGGCGCGTCGATCAGCATCAGGCGAGCGGAGATGTCGAACTCGTCGTAGAGGCCGCGGGTGTCGAAGTTGTCCGGGTAGGACACGAGGTCCGTGCTCACCTTCGCTTCTTCGCCATTCCACAGCGCGACGAGGCGCACGATCTTGTTCTCGAGCACTTCCAGGCTGTCTGCCTTCGCTTGCAGCAGCGCGTTGACCCGTTCGAAGTCGTACGCCTTGGCCACACCCGAGCTGTTGTCGATGCCCTGGCTGTTGTCCTGCTTGGTGCGTTCGCCAGCCAGGCCGCAGGTGTGGTAAATCTCGTTGATGATCTTGTTGATGACCGCCAGGATCATCTGGGCCTGCTTCGGGTCCGGCGACAGGTAGAACGGCTGCGCGCCGCCCTCGCCGTCGTACAGGAACGTGCGCTTGGTGCCCATTTCCATCAGGGTGTTGTAGTTGTCCGAGCCAGGCAGCACGTTCTGCGCCGGCATGGCCAGCTGCGAGTACGTCTGGTCCTGGATGATCGCGTCCAGGTTCGACAGATAGTTCGCGGTCGCGCGGTCCAGGTAGGCGATGTCGTCGATCAGTGCCGGCGCGGTGAACTCCTCGTCGGAAATGATGTGGTCGTGCAGGATGACCGGGACGGCGCCGAGGTCGTGCTGGCCGTTGCCGATTTCGACGATGCGCGTCTTGTGGGTGCGGCCGATCTGGCGTTCTTCAAACAGACGCCATTCGGTCTTGCTCCACAGGCGGAAGCGCGGGATCAACGCGCCCGAGGAAGCCATCGGGTCGGCAGCGTCGCGGGCCACTTCCTGGATCAGGATCCAGCTCAGCTCGCCGTCGTCATCGAAGGCGTAGTCCAGCAGCTGGGTCGGGCCGACGACGTACGCATAGGTGCGCACGCCAACCTTCTTCTCGTCTTCCTTGGAAATGACGGCGTCGGTCTTGGCGTTGTTGTCGACGACGATCCCGATGCGACCCAGCACAGACGCGCGCTTGCCCGCCTTGCGCACGAAGTCTTTGATCCCCAGACCGTTCTTCGTGGCGCGCGCCCAGAACGCTTTGACGCTTTCCGGGGCATCTGCATCGTTGCGGGTGATGTGCTGCTTGAACAGGTACTTGTTCAGCAGGTCCACCACCTCGCGGGTGTGGTTGAAGCGGTAGCAGCGCGCCAGGCGATCGCGGTATTCGTTCTCACCTTCCTTGATGTAGCGGAAGATGTTCCCGTTTTGGAACCACTCGCGGCCGCCTTCGTACGTCGCGTCCAGGAATTCCCAGTGCGGCTTGCTCTCTGCGTATTCCGGGTGCCGGCGGGTGATCAGCGCGCGCAGACGCTTCTGGTCATCCGTCAGGATAGCCAGCGGGGTCGAGGCGCTGGCCTCGACAGGGTCGATGGTGCCGATCACGCCAGGTTTGGCGGTTTCAAGTCGAGTAGTCATGGCGATGGATAGTAATTCACTGGTGACTTATGTGTCAAGCTCATCGAGACATGCCACCGATCTCCACCTTGCGCACCGGGAATTCCAGCTCGATCGCGTAACCACCCGCGTCGGCGCTGTGCTCGGTGCCGCCGGACTTGTCCACGTCGCGGCTGCCAGGTTTGTAGATCGTCTGTTCCAGTGCGTTGATAAAATGCTTGCACTTGTCGTCCACGCGCAAGCGGATCGTGCCGTCGGCCGCCTTGAGCAGGCGGTTCACGGCGTTGACGCGGTCTGCCACGGCCGGGTGCTTCTTGCGGTACTTGATCCGCTTGAAGCCCTTCTCGCGCAGGATGTCGAGGTCGGTCTCGCCGCGCGCGTGCTGGCGCTGGCCGCCGGCCGGATCGGGGTAGACGACGATCTGGACCAGGTTGCGCCAGTAGCGCTTTTCCAGCTCCTCGCAAATCTCCTCCGTGTTCGACGAGAACAGGACGATCTCGTCGACCGCCCACAGCTCGCCGTTCTTTTGCGGCTGGAAGATCACGGTGGACATCGGGTCGATGTTGAAGTCCATACCCACCCAGATCGGCAGCTTCGGATTGAACGGGTAGCTGCCGGTATGCTCCATCCGGTCGAACGGGTAGTAGACGCGGCCGGACATGGTTTCGAAGCTGGCTTCGAATTCCTGCTTGAACGATTTCTCGTCCATGTCGTTGCGCGCGGCCTCGATCTCGGACTTCGGGATGAATGGCGACGTGATGGTCGGGAACTGCCAGGACGCCCAGGTGTTGGGACGCTCGCGGCCCTTGTCGTCGAGGTACACGTCGCCACGCTGGCCGTACTGGTACAGCGTGTAGAGGTAGTTGTATGCCTTCGGGGTGCCGATGAAGATGGCGTGCCCCTGACGGTCGGCCAGGGTCGGGCGCAGGACTTTGGTCCAGGTCTCAGCGTCGATGTCCTGGAATTCGTCCAGCACGAGGAAATCGACGCCCACGCCGCGCAGCGAGTCGCCCTTGTCGGCGCCCTTCAGCTCGATGATGGTGCCGTTGACGAGCGTGATTTCCAGGCGCGTCTCGTTGACCTTGCGGATCCAGCGCTTCGGGATCGCCTCGAGCAGGTCGTTCCACATAATCTGCTTGGCCATCTTGTACGTCGGGGCGACGTACCAGATTTTGGACTTGCGCTTGCGCGCGCGCGTGATGATCAGGACGCGCGAGAGCGCCGTCTTGCCCCAGCGACGGCCGGCGACCACGACGCGGAATCGCTTCTGCGAGCGGTACACCAGCATCTGCTTCGGGTGCAGCTTGAGGGACGCCTTCTTCGAAGCCATCAAGATTCCTCGACAACCGCGTTTTCGTCGTCGCCATCGCCATCGTCGAGGTCTTCCTCGTCAGGCTGCACAACGTTCTGGTTGGCGCCGGCAGGCAGCGCGTCCAGGTCCGCTTCATCGCGCTTGCGCATCTCCTCGATCTGCTCAGCGGTCAGCTCGGAAATGACCAGCTCCGGCATCTCGTCAGGGTCGATCGCGTCCGGACGGTCCAGGCCCAGGATGGCGTAGCGCTCGGTGCGGGCCTTGGCCAGCACGTCCATCGCCTTATCCAGCGCCTTGAGGTTGTTCATGGCGACAGCGACGGGCTGGCCGTCCTTCTTCGCCTGCAGGATCTCCGAATAGGCCAGCTTCGACAGGTTGGCCGACATCGTGTAGTGCTGCTCTTTGGTCTCCTTGATCCGGGCGGCGATGATCGTTGCCTCGTCGATCGCGGCGACAGCCAGCTTCTCGTCGACCTTGGCCTTGATCGCCGCGGCTTTGGCGCCCTTGACGATGCCCTTCTTCTTGAAGTGCCGTTCGAACGAGGACTGGGCCAGGCCGAACTTGCTCATCAAATCTTCGTACGTGACCGTGCCGCTCTCCCAGAGGGCTTCGGCTTCGGCCCACTGCTTCACAGTGAGGCGGTTTTTCGTGGTCTTCGCGGCTGCTGTCACTACTGTAATTCCTTCAGGCAAAAAAAACGGGCGCAGGGAGAGGCGCCCGTGGAGGAACAATACCGGGCAGACTTTAATCCTTTTGCCGTTCCGTGTCAAGTCACCGGTGACTTATCTATCCGGCGTGAACTTATGCATTCCGAGGACTTATGCATGCCACCGTTTTCGCTAAAGTAATTCATTAAATACTTATGTTCTTCTAAGTATGAAATACTTTATAGAAAAGGGGGTCATGCATAAGTTTCCCAAAAGAAAGCATAAGTCCACTTTTTCACCCTCCTCCCCATGGAAACCACTTATGAGTCATAAGTTTCCAGGAGAAAGATGATCGCGGGAGTGATAAGTTGCTACTCCATCAATTCCACGATTTCGTCCATCTCGTCCTCCTCGGGAGTGACGGACACGCGCGCGCCGGGACCGGATCCACCGGCGTAGCCGCGGCCCAGCTCGGTTACGGTGATCGGCCGGCGCTGGCGCCCGCGCCGCTTCTCCGTCGGCAGCTTCTCGACCAGGCCGTGAGCCACCAGGGCGCGGATCGAGAACTGCAGGCTCGCCTTGGTGGTCTCGTAGCGGACCCGGTCCAGGATCTCGTCCAGGTCGCATGGCTGGGCCGGGCCGTTGCCGGCGCCGATCACGCGCAGCAGTTCAATCTGTTTCGTCGTCAGGTTCATCTTCGTCTTCCGGGGTGTCGGTCAATTTGGGGGCTGGGATGGTGCCCATTTGCTCGCGTGCGCGCGCCAAGTCGAGCGGTTCGGTCAGGCTCTGGTTGTCGAACGCGAACAGCGGCAGGCGCGCGGGCAGCTCGATGCCATGGTCGGGGTTTTCGAAGATGCCATAGAGCGGGCTGGCCAGGACCAGCTGCTGCAGGCTCTTGAGCAAGTAGCCCACTTCCATGCCATCGACCCGACTGGTGCCGTTGGCGCGGTTATCGCCCGACTTTTCCATGGATGAGCAGGTGTAGTAGAACTTGCGCATCTCGGCGATGCATTTCTTCTGCACCGCCGGCGACATGGCGTCGATCTCTTCCTTGATGCCCACGTAGTCCATCGGGACGGACACGAACCAGCGCTGGAAGAAGGCCAGGCCCTTCGCGTAGTTGGCCGAGCGCTTCGGTTTCGTAAAGCGCATGCCGGCTTTGGCCGCGAACGGATTGAATTTGCTCATCGACGACTGGAACTCGACGAACCGGCAGCCGGTCATGCGCATCATCAGGTTCTGCATGCGGTAGGCGATGCCGGCGCCGCGGTACATCGTGTCGAGCACCAGGCGGCTGTTCGTGCAGGCCTGGGCGTTGAGCCACATGGCGCGCGTGCGGTTGACCAGGCGCGTGTCCCGGCCATTCACGTTCGGGCGCATGTACTTCATCGCCTCGTTGCGGCCAGAGAGCAGCATCTTCGGCACCGTCATGACGCCCACGCCGATCACCTGGCCGTCGAGCATGCAACGCCAGTAGCGCGGGCCGATACCGGTCTTGTCGGCCTTGTAGTGCAGCTCGTGCAGCACTTCCCAGTCCTCCTTGGTGCCGCGCTCGATGTAGATGCGGTCCAGGAGCGACAGACGGTGGCCGGCCGGGCGCGCGCGGCGCTCGACCAGGATGTCCTCGTTGTCCAGGATGATCATGCCGGCCACTTCCAGATCAACAGCGCGCCGGCACCAACCATGGCCAGGGTGAAGCATTCGAACGCGGTCATGCCCAGACACCTGCGGTAGCCAGGAAGGTGCGCAGCGCGGTCTCGGTCTTGCCGCCGGCGGACGGGCTGCCGACCGCTTTGCCGTCCTTGTAGACGATCAGGGTCGGCACGGCGCGCACGCTCTCGCTGGCGGCCAGCTGGCGCTCGGTGCCGGCGTCGACGCCGACCAGGGTGAAGCCGATGTCGGTGGCCAGGCGCTCGACCAACGGCTTCATCGACTTGCAGGGGCCGCACCAGCTGGCGTGGAACATGACCACGACAGGCTCGGCGTAGGAGGCCTTGAGCACGTCGTCGAAGAAGGCGGTGTTGTGGGTGTTATGCATGATTCAGCTCTTGAAGGCGGCGATGCGTTCGCCAAGGGTTTCGGAATAGAGGCCCATCGCGCTGGCTTGCGCGCGCAGGCGGGTTTGCTCGACCGGATCCAGGCCGGCGAAGATCGGGTTGCTGAAGAAGGCCAGCAGCTTGCCCAGGCGCTCGTCCAGCTCATGCTTTTCGTCGTACACACGCTGCTCGTGCGCTGGCCGCGCAGTGCGCTCGACCAGGATCTTTTCCCGGTAGCGTTTTTCGATGTAGAGGCTCGGCGCCAGGTCGGCGACCATGTCCGTGTGGGTGGTGGCCACGAGCAGCGTTGCGCCGACCTGGCGCGCGGTCTTCTGCAGCGTGTAGGCGATGATCTTGGCCGCGGTGCGATCCAGGACGGCCAGGAACTCGTCGGCGACCCAGACCTTGGCGCCGGACTCGATCAGCTTGGCCAGGCGGAAGCGGTAGCGCTGGCCGTCGCTCAGCTCGGCGGGCTTGCGCAGGTAGAGGTAGGCGTCGTTGATGCCGGCCAGCGACAGGTAAGCCAGGCCCTGCTCCTGCGTGGCGCCGATCTGGTCGGTCAGCGGCTTGTCTTCCAGCACGACCTTGTCGATGTCGGCGACGACCAGACCTTCGTCGGCCATCTGGCGCTGCAGCTCGCGCAGCACGGTGCTCTTGCCGGCGCCGGACTGGCCGGTGACGTAGACCACGTCGCCCTGCTCGATGTCCAGCTTCAGGTTGTCGAACACGACGAATTCCTTGTCGTCCAGGCCCAGGCCGAATGCTTCGGCCAGCGCGAGCACGCGCGGGGTGCGCTCGACGGATGTCTCATAGCGCTTGTCGATGGTGTAGGTGGTCATTTCTTGCGATCCTCGTAGTCGTTGTCGTCGTGGTCGTCCGGGTCGTGGCAGACCTGGCCCTGCATCCAGGCGAGCGTGCAGGGGCAGTAAGGGGTGCCGTAGGCCGGGCCGGTGCAGACGCAGCCCATGCCGCGCACGATCGCCGTACGGGTCATGCCCAGCACAATCGAGCCGCGTTTCAGGGTGGTCTCGGTCATTTCGCCCAGGCCTTCAGGCAGCCGGCCGGGGTCAGCGCGTTCACTTCGCGCGCCGAGCGCTGACGCGAAGCGTTGGCCATCAAGCGAACGGCGCACCAGTACACCAGGCGCCGCGGCAGACGATCGGCAATCCAGCAGCAAATATCGTCTCTCATTACGTCACCGGTGACTTATTCATGGTGCGGACGAATTCCATGAATGCGTCGGCGCCGGCCATGCCCGAGTCTTCCTCGAGCTGGGCCATGAAGATCGCGATCTCGCGCTCGTCGGCGCCGCGGATCGTCTTGAAGCCCAGCGCCTTGCCGATCGCAACCGGCTTGTCGGCCGCAGCGGCGATCGTCGCGGTGGTCTCGGCAGCCTGGTGCTCGAGTTCGACATCCATGTTGGTGACGAAGGCGTCCGGGTTCAGCTCGCCCAGGTCGGCGGTGACGAAGTCCAGCTCTTTCGCGTCGAACATGCCGGTCAGGTCGAAGTCCAGGTCGGCCAGCTCTTTCGCCAGGATGTCGGCGTCGATGTCGGAGATGGCCACGCGGTTGTCGGCCAGGCGGAAGGCGCGCTTCTCGTCCTCGGTCATGTCGGTCATCTGCAGGACCGGCACCTTGGCCAGGCCGAGCTTCATGGCAGCCAGGCGCCGACCGTGGCCGGCCAGGATCTCATCGTTCTCGTCGACGACGATTGGATTGCCACGCCAGCCGAACTTCTCGATCGAGGCAGCAATCTTGGCGACCTGCGTCTCGTTGTGGATCTTGGCGTTCTGGCCGTAGGGCTTGATGCGGGTGGTGTCCCACAGCTGGATGTTGGATTTGATTTCTTGGGTCATGGGTAGGCCAGGGAAATAAGGAAGCAGAACAGCCACATCAGGGCCAGGATCGGCGTGAGCACGAACAGCACCGCCGTCATGACGAAGGCGCGGCATGGCTTGCTGCAGTCGCGCTGCATCACCGCGAGCAGGAACGCCGCGCCGATGGTGCAAAGCAGGGGAAAGAGCCACCAGTCGATCATTTATTCGTCCTCTCGGTGGTTCGGATTGGACATGAAGCGCAGCTCGTGGACCGACAGCTCCTCGACCAGATCAATGGCTTCGAACAGGTCGCCGTCGTGGCAGCGCCGGCACTCGTAGGGGATGTCGGCGTTCACGCAGCTGTCGCAGAACTCGTAGCGTTCGGACGCCATGTCAGTACCCCGCACGCTTGATGATGTGGACCAGGGCATTGCCGGCGTTGGACAGCATGTCCTCGTCGGTGAAGCCCTGCTCCTTCTGGACCTTCGCGATGGCGTCGGCGATTGTCGAGTCGTCGCCCAACGGCACCTTGAAGCGCATGACGGCGTGCGTCTGGGCCGCCTTCGGCGCCGGGGCACTTGGGGCTGACCCGTCGTCGTCCGGGAGTTCAAGATCATCGAGCGATATATTGCTAGAAGCGAAGATCGAGCTGAAGTCAGCGTCGGTGAACGGCATGAAGGCCGCCAGTTCATCGGCGCCGCCGAGGGAGTCCAGCAACTCGGCCAGGCCCAGCGTGTCGTCTTCGCCATAGCGACCGTTGTCGACGATGCCGATCTCCTTGGCCTTCTTGTCGTCGATGTGGCCCAGGTTCATCACCGGGACCGAAGACATGCCCAAGCGGATCGCGGAATCGCGACGGTGGGCGCCGCCCAGAATTTGCAGCGTTTTATCCGGGAGGATGCGCACGATGATCGGTTTGAACATGCCCAATCGCTTGATCGAGGCGTCGATCTTTGCCTCGTTGTCTGGCGAGACCACGTTCGTGTTCCACGGATTCGGCTTCAAGGACCGCGGGTCCGCTTCCTGCATGAGTATTTGGTGCATACCTAAGATTGATTGCATGTAAGTCAGTCGTGACTTATACTTTATTCCTAATCTAGTAACTTGGCAAGCCTAATGAGCCTCACAATCACCATCGCAAGTAACGCCACCGTCGCCAAACTGCATGAGCCGAGCCGCGAGGTTAAGCTGGCGGTCCAGGACATCCTGTCGTACGCCGTCGGCGGCGCCGAACACAGCATCGCCTTCAAGCGCGGCAACTGGGACGGCCGCTCGTCCTTCCTCGATTTCAAGCTGGGCACCTTCCCCGCCGGCTTCGTCCATTACGTCTCAGCGAAGCTGCGTCAGCAGGGCTACCAGATTCGCCACGCGCGTAAGGCCCTGCCCGAGCCGCAAGGCCCCGAGCTGCCCGAGATCGACTCGTTCGGCTACGACCCGCGCTACGACTACCAGCCGGAGGTGGTCAAGCGTCTGCGCAAGCACGGCCAGATCATCGCCCAGGTGGCCACCGGCGGCGGCAAGAGCCGGATCGCGCGCATGGCCTTCGCCTCGATCAACCTGCCGACCCTGTTCCTGACCACGCGCGGCATCCTGATGTACCAGATGAAAGACGCCTTCGAAGAAATGGGCACGGCGGTCTCGGTTCTGGGCGACGGCCAGTTCGGGCACACCACGGCCGACGGCCGCCAGGCGGTCAAGAAGATGTGCGTCGGGATGGTCCAGACCCTGATCGCGCGCCTCGAGGAAAAGACCGTCGACGGCGAGCTGGAAAAGATGATGGATGCGCGGGTGAAGAAGGAACTGAAGGAATACAAGGCCTACGAGACCCAGTTGCTGGCGCTGGGCGGCACGCTGGCCGCGCGCAAGGAGAAGCTGAAGGTGTTCGAAGCGCGTCAGACCGCCGAGCGCAAGAAGCTGGCCGAGAGCATGCGCGCCGACGCCGCGGTGAAGGTATCGACCCACATGCGCGAGCGCGCGCGCACGATCGCCTTGCTCGAGCGCTTCGGCCTGGTCATCCTCGAGGAAGCGCATGAGGCGTCAGGCAACAGCTACTACGAGATCCTGCGCCACTGCAAAAACGCCCATTACCGCCTGGCGCTGACGGCCACCCCGTTCATGAAGGGCGACGAAGAATCGAACATGCGCCTGATGGCGTGCTCCGGCCCGATCGCCATCAAGATCACCGAGCAGATGCTGATCGACCGCGGCATCCTGGCCCAGCCGCACTTCAAGTTCATCCCGCTCCGGCAGAAGCCCGCCAAGCTGGCGCGCGGCACCGGCTGGCAGTCGGCATACCGTCTGGGCATCGTGGACAATGAGCACCGCAACGAGATCATCGTGACCGAGTGCCGGCGCATGGCTGACCACGGTCTCACGTCAATGGTGCTGATCCAGCAGACCCGTCACGGAGAGGTATTGGAGGCGGCCATGCGTGAGGTTGGGCTGCGCGTCGAGTTCATCCGGGGCGAAGACGACCAGGAGGGACGCAAGCGCGCATTGAAGAAGCTGTCCGCCGGCATGATCGACGTGCTTATCGGGACCACCATCCTTGATGTGGGTGTGGACGTGCCGGCCGTGGGCCATGTTTTCCTCGCCGGTGGTGGCAAGGCAGAGGTGGCGCTACGTCAGCGCATCGGTCGCGGGCTGCGCGCCAAGAAGGTCGGCCCGAACGTCTGCTACGTCACGGACTTTGCCGACGCCTTCAACGACTACCTGGTTGGCCACGCCAAACAACGCCAGGAAATCATCAAAGGCACGCCAGGCTTCGAACGGTTCATCTACGAGAACGGTTGCGACTTCGACCTGGCGTCGATGGGCTTTCCCCAGAAGGTGAAGCTGGCCGCCTGACGACGGCCACCTGGCGTCTACGCGCGGGACTGCCACGCCTGGGAATTTTGGGGGTTGGCTTGGAAGAACGCACATTCGTTGTCCAGCACGTCTAGCTCCCACACGCAGAGCATTTCGCGCTCCTGCTTCTCGTACAGCCTGGCGATGGTGTCGACTACTACCTGAGCGAGGATCGCGTCATTGGCCGGAGTGAGCGATGTGTTGAACGCGAAGAACTCGGACTCACAATCATTCGAGTCCGTTGCGGAAGTGAGGAGGATTTTGTATTCGGATTTCATTGTTGTTCCTTTAAATTGACGATTAGCATTCCCAAAATCGGGAAACAGACGCTTATCCTCGCCTTATCGAGTGTGAAAACTCACATTCGACTCCATAAGGCGAGCAGCAAACGCATAAGCACAAACTTTTAGACAAACCGGGATCTATCCGACACTAAAGCGGAATCAATTCGGTAAAAGACTGGGTCAATTAAGACCCGAATCTTCTTTGTCTAAGGTGTAGACCTATGCAGGCTGGAAACATTTGGAACAACAATCCGTAAAAGAGTCGCAAAGGAAACATTCCAATGCGGACTGAAATCGTAGACGAAAATGTTCAACCTTGCAACAACTATTTGCTGGCGCACAATCTGAGGCGTCAAAAGCACTGTATATCCGTACAGTATAGAGGAACTATACATTTTTGGCGAATGCTACTTGCATCACGGCTACACGCGTGATATTCTTCACTCATTGCTGACTTACTTAAGACGCCATGAAGCATACTTTGATCATCAACACCCTGATCGTCCTTGCTGTGTGTTTCGTGATTTTCAGCGAGCACAACCCGCTGGCTCTGCTGGCTCTAACCTTCCTGCTGCCGTTTCCAATGAACGCGCAGCCTGGCTTCTTCTCCCAGAGGGATGACGAAGACGAATCAAGGCCGATCGGCTTCACAGCCGACGTTGTGGCCTGACCCTGACATTGATGTGTCTCCTCAAGCGCTCTTATGAGCGCTTTTTTTTTGCGTGAGATAAAATCATCGCGCGATATAATCACTCATCAGTGATTTGATTATGGAGAGCATCATGACCACCAAGACCACCCGCTACACCATCGACCTCGACCCGGTCGCGCGCGACCGCCTGCACCGCCTGGCCAAGGCCTACCAGCTGACGCAAGGCGAGGTGATTGAGGTGCTGGTGGAGGACATCGACATGCCAGAGCCGGATACCTTGTTCGACCGCCTGCTCAAGAGCAAGCGTCAGGAGAAGCTGGCTCAGCGCGCAGCCGCCCGCGAGACCCTGGCCAAGCTCAAGAACCTGCCTCCGGACGAGCTGGCCGCCATCCTTGAGCGCGCGGGCGCGCAATGAGGCGCATGTTCATGAAGGCCGGTGCCCTGCCGATCAACGACAGGATCCACCACGTCGAGTTCGAATTCCCCGACGACAGCGACAGCTGCACGCTCCGGCGCGCGATGTCCCTGGACGGCCAGGTGCGCAGCGTCTGCCCTTGGAACTTCAGGGATGCGCTCAGCCTGGTCGGCTCCGGCAACTGGTGCGAAGTCGCGCGGCGCGAAGATGGCACCTGGTACGCGCCGGCGCCAGACGAGCTGGAGGCGATTGCCAAGAAGCGCACCACCGATCCGGACGCGCCGGCGACCGTCGTGGAGCTGGTCTGGTGAGCACCTACACGCAGTACCGGCAGCTGCGCATCCTGTGCGGCTTTGACGACGACCACGGCGCCCTGGCGGAAAGTGTCTGGGACGGCTGCGAGCCGGACGCCCAGGAGAACATGCTGGGCCAACTGCGCGCCGTCGCCGCGCAGCGCGCGCAGGCCCTGGCCAAGTTCGGCGGGGATCACTGGTGAGACGTTGCTTCAAAAGATAACTAGTATTGCCACATAGAAACCTTTGGAGTAAAGTTCGAATAGTGCCGCGTTAGGACACTCACGTCCTTCCGTTATCCAATAATTTCATTTTAACTAACATGAAAAATCTTTTACAAGCCGTAGTTCTCGCGGGATCGTTGTTTTGCGCGGCAGCCCATTCTCAGGATCGTGTTTTGGCATGCGAAGTAAAGACCGTAAGCGGAAGGGGCGCCACCAAACCGGTTGCTGATTTAAAGGTTGGGGATGTGATGAACATCCCGAACAACGCCTTGGTAGCGGAGGGTTCAACCTACGTGGTACGCGATTTGTTTGGAACGGAAAGTATGGGTGAATCATCCTCAATGACTATCAATCGGGAGACAGGCCAGTTCGAGTTTTCTGCTTCTTATGGAAGTTTTTCAAGCCTTCACAGCTCCGCAAAACAGGCAACAGGGGTTTGTAAAGCCAAAAAAATGAATCTTTGACCTCCGATCTTCGACCGCAGTCGTTCGAACCGGTCGTCAGCGCCGGCCACGCCCACGGAGCTGGCCTGGTGATTTAGGCGCAAATAATCGTTTTCTGACCGAGGGCGAAATACGTCTTCTTCCCTGCTGTTTCAAATTTCAGCGATTCGCCAATGGAGAGAATTCTGTCAATGCCCTCCAGGTGGATTTCCTTATCCTGCGTTTCGAACTTGGAGCATTCGCCTACGAAGAACCGAAATTCCTTCTGATAGGCGAATTCCGAATCCTTCACGGTAAGAGAGCGTTGCATAGGATCATCCGAATATTGAACCGGGCCGCCGCGAACCGATAAGCCAGTGGCTTGTTCAAGCATGGCGACGTAAGTCGCGATGTGCTTTACAGGCATTATGAGGAAGTAAGGCCCGAATTCGTTCACCAAGCGCTGTAGCGACTCTTCATAATAATTATCGGTTCCGATAATGGACCACGATTGCATCCAAGCGTCTTTCTGCTCGTCTATCGGATACATTAGAAGAGTTTCCACGTCTGTCATATCCATTGGGGCGCCATCTCTTGATATAGTTGGCATTTCATGACCCTGTTTCTTATTCCAGTACCCGACACAAGATTCGTGTCTATCGCCTCTGCCTGGATCTTCCTTGTTTCTGAAATAATGAGGGGTTCGCAGCAGCATGTCGCCATTTCTCGATGCCGTGTACCATTTTTCTTCAGAGATCAACCTGATAAGAGCTGACGCCCTTTGGGTATTTTTGCCGTTCTGATCCATGGAGACCCTTTGATCCAGTTAAATGACGTTAAGTGACGCTGGTCCGACAAGTATATGAGCTACGGCGGCTTCTGTTATGTATGGCACGTTGAAAAATGGCCGTGTCCGGCAAAATAAGTGTGATCTGCACTATGATAATCACGTAACACTTACTTTAGAGGAAGCGAAATGGACTTATCGGGACTGAACCTTGGCCAGCTGCGTGAGTTGCTGGATCAGGTGTCGAAGGAAGCGGAGAAGCGGGAGAAGCATGAGCGTCAGGCTGCGATCGACCAGATATACAGCCTCGCCCACCAGTTCGGCATACCGCTGCATACGCTGTTGGCGATGGACGAGAAACGCAAGTCTCGCAAGGCGACGACGCCGGGGAATGTTTACCAAGATCCTGCCAACGCGGAGAACACCTGGGGCGGTCGCGGGAAGCGGCCGGCTTGGCTACAGCAGGCACTCGCCGCCGGCGGCAGCCTCGAGCAGTTCCGCGTACCCATGCGCCCGTAGCGGAAACGTCAACGCGCCTGCTGGCCGACGACGACAGCGGGCATCGGATGCGGTACACTGAATCATCACTTCAAGTAAGGGAGGGCGACATGGGTGCCGCCAAACAGAGAAATCCAGACGTGGAGCAGGCTGATAAGTCGTCGGTCGTTACCCTGCAGGATTCGCCACGCCGGCGCCGTCTGGCTGCGCTGCAGGCCGCGCAGGGACTGTGGAAGAACCGCAGCGACATTCCGCGGGATGGCGTCGAATTTCAGCAGCAACTGAGGGCCGAATGGCGCTGATCCTCTTCGACACAAATATCTTCATCGACATGCTCAATGGCGCCGAACAGGCGACCATTGAGCTGGCTCAGTACGACAACCCGGCCATCAGCATCATCACATACATGGAGCTGCGCTCCGGTGAGCGCCCTGAAGAAAAGCCAATTCTGGACGCGGTGCTAGCCGAGTTTGAGGTGATTCAGATCGACCAGGCGATTACCGACGAGGCAATCGCTCTGCGCAAGCTCAGCTTGACGGTGCCACCGAAGATCAAACTGCCCGACGCCATCATTGCTGCGACCGCCAAGGTCCGCGACCTTCCGCTGGTGACGCGGAACGAGCGGGACTTCCTCATGCGCGGCATTACGGTCCACGTACCCTATTCGCTAAGTTTCGGCGTCGTCACGAATGTGCAGGCCCCATTTCGACGTGTCGTCGGAAGACCAACGCTGACCCGTATGAGGTAAGGGGCCAGCGCTCGGTTCATCAGTAAGGTCCGCGGTAGGTTCCACGAAGAATGTCGTGCTGTTCGATGATCTTGTCGTCTGCGCGATTTTCTTCCCGTTCTTCCTCCAGCTGACGACTCCGCTCGCCATCCCACCTCGCCTGCAGCTGCTGCCGCGCCCTGTTCATGGCCTCTCCCTGCTCCCACAGGCGCGGGTACAGGCTATCGGCCAGCTCCTTGCCCACCTGACGTAGCTCCTCGGTCTCGCCATCGCGCGAGTAGTCTTCGCACATTTTGATGCATAGGGCGGTGAGATTGCCGTCGAGATTGCCGACGCACTCGCTGAAGGCGAAGCCGCACTCGCTGTTGTAGAGCGACAAAACCATCTTGGCCAGACTGCCGGCGCCGCCGGTGCCGGGGTTCTTCTTGATCCAGCCCAGCGCTTCCTTGTAGTGTCCGCTCACGACAATCTCCTTGTGAAAGTATTAACTAGAGCATATCACGACTGCTTTGGCCTGAACCGGGCCTCGAGCAGCTTGATGATCTCCTCGTTCATCTTCCGACCCTCCATGGCGCAAGTCGACTTGACCGCGGCGTGCAGGCTCGCCGGGATGTCGAACGTCAAGCGCTTGGTCGGCTCAGCAGGCGCTTCAGGTTCTGGCGCCGGTGCCGGCGCTGCAGCTTCGTCGACGCCACCCCGGTCCCGGATCCACGCTTCCGGGTCTGGCGCAGGGGCCGCGCCGTGCCCTGGTCGAGGGCCAAATTGGATCTTCTTGTTCATCCCAGCACCTTCTCGATCTCGGCCGTCAGCTCGGCCATCTCCAGGGTTGCCGGACCTTCCGGGTCGATCTCAAAGACCGCCTTGCCCTCCGCAGCTGCCTCGGCAAAGATGACGCGCTGGGTGACTGTCGCGGCCAGGGTTGGCAGTGCGTACTGGTTCAAAATCTCCCCCACGTCCCGACCGATCGCCGTATTTGCGATTTTGCGATTCACCACAAACACAGCTTTGAGGCTTTCCTTGTAGATGCGCGCTTCCTCGATCAGCTTGATGATCTCCTCGGCGGCCCACACGTCGTACGGCGAAGGCTGTACCGGCACCACGACCAGGTGGGCGGCCATGATGGCGCTGCGGGCCAGGTCCGTCACGCGCGGCGGGCCGTCAATGACCACGTAGTCGTAGTCGGCGCCGATCTGGTCAATCTCACGGTGGATGGTCGCGCGCGGCAGACCCACTACTGGGAACATGGGATCGCCAGCGCGCGCAGCCGCCCAGTCCAGGGCACTGCCTTGGGGGTCGGCGTCGATGAGCAGAACGCGGTGGCCCAGGCGGGAGAGGAAGGTGGCAATGCCAACGGCCAGCGTGGTCTTTCCGACGCCGCCCTTCTGATTCAGGAATGCGATGACTTTCAACAGGGTCTCCTCAAAAGCGGATTTACGGTAATCCGGTAATAAGGCGAATCGTATTTGAGTTTTGCCGGTTTGGCAAGGGCTGGCGCCTTTGTTCTTGCTGCTCGGCAAGGTAGAATCTCGCATCAACTACACGGAGAACATCCGATGCTCAAGAAGTCCATGTACCTCACCCTCGCGGGTCTGCTCGTATCGCTCACTGGCTGCGCGGTGACGCCCACAGAGCTGCGCAACACGTCGCCAGATCACAAAGCGTCGTTCACCCTGCCCCAGAACTACCAGGCTGCCTATCGCGCGATCCTGGAACGCCAGCGAGCTTGCGAGCAGGCGGGCATGATCACGGCGTCGTCGGTCGTCCAGGGCGATCTGTTCACGGACCTCCAGTCGGGCACGATCACCACCACGCTCCATGGCGGTCTGGGCGCCCAGACCCTGACGGTCATCGACCTGAAGGCGCAGGGCGAGCAATCCACGGAAGTGCTCATTTCGACTGCCCAGCCTGCTGCCAGGTATGCGGCCGGGGTCCAGCGCTGGCTCGCCGGCAGCCGGGAATGCAACGTTTGAATCGGGGATAGGGGAATTGGGACGCCGGGACTTGGGGAATTGGGTGCCGGGGCCATTGGCGGGGAAGTATAAGGATAGGACGTTTCGGCCGGCCCCGGAAATATAAGGAAGGGGTGTTCCGACCCGGAAGTTGAGGAAGGCAGGGCCTACGAGGGTCGACGTTTTTTCTAGGACTTCGACCTTTGGGCGCTCGACGCGCGCCCGACTATCTTTTACAGGTAGCGCGCAATCAATGCGACATCAAGCGCACAGAACCCTAGTGCTAGTGCGACCATAAGCGCGCTACCCTTGCCCGCTCTCTCTTGCTTCAGATATTCGCTTTGCATGTCATGCCCTTGTATGTTGAGAGTAGCAAGGGCGCTTGCCCTTGCTAACTCACTTGTGACTTATTCTTCAGTGCTCAGTTCTTCTTCGATCTGTTCAGCGCTTTGCACAAGCGCTGCGATCTTTTCGAAGCGCTCACAGAACAGCGCTTGCCCTTCTTCGGTGAAAGTAAAATCAGCGTTTTTCGTGCCCTTCGCGTTAGCGCTCAGACCGAGAATGCGCATTGTTTCTTTCGTGCTCGACAGTTGCGTGCTGCCCGTCCCTGCTGTGTAGTTGTTACGCTCGCGCAGCATTTCGCTGATTTCGTCACCCCATTCGACCTTAACCAGCGTTGCAAACGCTGCTTTGCTCGACAGTTTCCCGTTCAGCATCGCATTGACCATGAGCGAGCGAGTATGGTTATCGGTAGCACGCAGGTCTTTATTCGCAAGTGCGAAAATCAGTTTGTTGATTTTCTCGATCACTTTCGCTTGCACGTAGTTGCTATCGTTCGCACCATCTTGCTTTGCTTTACCGATGATTTTCAGTAAGAGATCAAAATCAATCTGATCTTTCACCGTTTCGACTGCACGTTCAAACGAACCGCGATGCTTACCATCAGCTTGATACAGTTCGTTGATCTTTTTGAATTCGCTTGCGACGTGTTCGCCCGCGTCAACTAATAATTGAACCCGGTTCGATACCGACGCTGCGAGTTTGTTGACGATCGTCGATGCTTTCATTGCTTTACCCATTTTGTAACCTCTTAATATGTAGTGAATTGAAATTGTGTTTTGTGTCGTTTCATCTGCGGGACTTTGCCCTATTACTTGACACGCTAAATTGTTAAAGAGCTTTGCTGCTACCTGCTTTTGAATCAGCGTTGTGTGATTCGATGTAGTAATTATAGTCAGTCACGACTGACTTAACAAGGGTTTGCGTGAATTATTTTTGCGTGAGATTTTGTGTTGTATTCCAGCGGATCGCTTGACGGACCCTGATCGGACCTGTAGTCGCGTGCGCGCCCGCCTGCACAGTTATTCAGTTGCGCCATGGCGGGATGCAGGCGCATTCCTGGGTCGGTTTTCGCCATGGCGAGGTGCAGGCGCATTCCTGGGCCGGACAGGCGGCCCGGCGCATCCTCGGCGAGCGAACCCGGAGAAAGCCCCAAAGTTTCGTCGCCGAAGCTGGCGAGCAAAGAAAACGCCAAAATACCGTCGCCGAAGCTGGCGCCCCTGGTGCCGTCCTGCTCTCGTGGTGGGCGTGCTGGCGCTGGTCCACGGCGTCGCCTTGGCGCATCCTCGGCAAGGTGTGGCGCAAGAGAAAGGACGCCCGCAGGCGCCCTCTTGTGTGCTCGGTCAGGCAGCGTCGCTATAAGCGTGGCGCGCGCCCGAAGATGATGAAGTAGGCGTCATTGAAGGCGACGCCCTGATTGCGCAGGTAGCGTGGTCGCATCCAGCGTCCCATGCGTCGCAGCTTGGCCCGGTACTGGGTGATCAGGTCGGCGCTCATTACTGCACTGGCGTGATCGAGGTGTTGAACAGGCGGCCCTTGACCGTCATGCTGCGCTGCGTGCCGACGACGGCGCCGGTGTCGTTGTCCAGGACCAGGTGCGAGGTGATCGCAAAGGGTAATAACGCTGCCGATGCGCGGGCGGTGCGCTGGTTCAGGTTGCGGGCGATGGCGGCGATGGTGACGTTCATGATGCTCTCTCTGTGAGGTTGGTCGCTGCTGCGTCGTGCTGCAGTAACGTCATGTTCTCAACCAGAAACAGGCATGTGGCTGGCGCTGGGTGGCGCTGTGATGTTCGCCTTCAGGGCGGTCCGCTCGCCTGGCCTGGTGGCCTCGGATACGCCTTGGCCTGGCCTGCTGCCGGCCTGCAGCCTGATGGCCTGTCGGACTTGCCTAGGCCTGAAGGTGGCCTGCGGCCTGGTGGGCGCCTGCCCACCCTGCCCTTACACCAGGAACGTGCGCCCGATGAACTCGGTAGGCTCACCGCTCTCGCCGGTCAGCTTCGGGATCAAGCAGGCGGGGATCATCGCTGCGATCTCGACGCCCTCATGCATGATCTGCGTGTTGAACTCGTCGGTTCCTTCTTCGTAGTCGACGAAATTGATGGTGGTGCTCATGGTGCTGCCCTTTAAGTCAGTGGTGAGTTAGCAGTATGACGGTCACATGCAGGCGTGTGACCGGACCGGTGCATCTCGCCGACCAGGTTGCCTGCAGCTGCCGAGGCGTCGCCTGGGAGGTGGTCGGCGCTGGCCAGGCGGATCCTTGGAAGATCCTGGGCCAGACCGGAGCGCCTGCGGCGGCGTGCGCGCACGATGCATCCGGAATAGACCGTCGCCGAAGCTCACGTCTTGCGTGAAAGCCGGAATAGCCCTTCGGCGCCGCTGCCGGTCCTGCACAGCGCGCGCCTGGTGCTGGCGATCAGTCCGGGTGGCCGTACAGCTCGTTGCAGTAGGCGCACTTGGTCTCAGGTGGCAGCAGGCCCACTTCGCTCGTCCAGGAGTGAATGCCGTTGATGCAGTCGTCCTCGGGCACGAACACCGGGATGCCCAGAGCCTGCTCCTGGAACTGCAGCGCGTCGTCCCATGCCGCCTCGATGCTGTACTGGATCACGCCGAACCCGTCACCGCCTCCTGGCTCGTGCGTGTCGTTCATCCAGCGGTACTGCCCTGCGAAGTCCTTGCCCCATTCAGCGCCCATGTCTTCGACCGAGTAACCGGCCACCTGTAAGACCTCTTTCTGCGCTTGCGTGATCATGATTTGCTCCCTGTGCTGTGTTGTCGATATGTGTATGGTAGAGAGCCAGGTCAGGCGTGCGTGTGGCTCGGTGCAGCTCTCCTGGTCGGGCGGCCAAGGCGATCCAAAAGATCGTTTTCTCCGTGGCAGAACCTCGACCTTATAGATTTCCGGGGTATAGTCAGGATGCGACCTTATACATTTCGATCCGATGTGTAAGGTGCCCTTATAGATCCTTGGCGACGCCCTTATACGAGCCAGGCCTGCTCCTGGTGGCCGGTTCGATGGCCTGGAGGTCGCCTGGCCTGGTCGTTTCCTCTATGGGAGCGGCCTGGCGCCGTGGTATCAGGCCTGCGGTATGAGGATTGCCGGGGAATGGCGTGGATTGATGAGTGCTATACGTAGCCACGCAAAACTTACATGTGCCGCTCTGTGATGTCCGACGTGTTGTGTGACGTGTGTCAGGCTCACTTCCTACAGGCATCTATGTCTATGTGATCGTAGGCATAGGTGTCGTCTTCTCCCTCCCGGTTGTTCGTCTTTCCGTTGTTCCTCGTCTTGTTTGTCTCCGATGTCTTTCCTTTATACGGTTTTGAGGATTTGCAGATTTCCGTATTTGAGGTATTCCGCATTGCCTTGTTTGTGTCTATACGGTTTCACCAGACTTCCGGGTAGTGACTGCGCCTTGCGGCTCTCTCTTGCCTGCTCTTCTTCTGGGCCTGCTCGATGATCTGTTCGTCTACCGGGTTCCAGACGCTGTCCTGCTGGGCGATTGCTTCCGCCTGTCCGATCGACACTGCTCGCACACAGGCCGCGCCTTCGAAGTGGGTAGGGTCGTTCTTGAGGTACGCCGTGAACTGGTCCTTGTCCTGGGCCGCTACCGATGTCCTGCCGGTCTGGTACTTCACTCTCCATACGATGAAGTGCATCTTCGGAAGGCTGATCCTCTTTCCGATCTGTGTCGGGTTCCAGAACTTGTTGTCCCGGTAGGCGCCGCTCTTGAAGTCCTTCTCGAGCATGCAGGCGCAGCCGTCTAGTTTGATCCGGTGCTCGCTTGGGTAGTTGGCATATCCCTCGGCGTCGATCCAGCTCTTGTCCGGGAATGCGATGTAGTGGATGGGTGCTTTCTTGGCCATTCCGGTGTTCCTCTTGGAGCTTGGGGCTGTCCACCCCTTTCTATAGGTATTTCATACCTGTAAAAACTTAAACCCTTAAATACTTAAATACTTTAGGGGAGTGCCGGCGGTGATAAGTCTTGTCAGCGCTATAATCCTGGTGCGCCAGCAGGCGTGTTCTTGTCCACTGACTTTTGTGAGGCGCCTTTACCCCGCACGGAGCGCCGGTGCTACTTCATCTGCATGATCCGAGCCAGTACGATCTCGGCTTTGTTCTTCCCGTCCGCGATGAGCTGTTCGTCACTGTCTTTCAAGATGTCCGGTTCATCGCGGACAAACAACCCGATCGGCGTGTACATGAAGCCCAGGCGCTCCAGCTCTGCCTTTGCCTTCTTCGTCAGGGTGATCAGCTCGACCGGCGGGCGTGCTTCGTCGATCATCTCCTTCGTCAGGTTCTCGTTCGCCCACTCCACTGCCGGGCGCGTCACGTCCTGGTACAGCGCGATGTCTAATTTCCCGGCTGGTCGGCACGTCACTCCATGAATGCGCATGGTTGTTCCCTGATTGTGTTCCATTGTTCGCTCCTTGCTTGATATGTCACCGATGACTGATTATCGCAATAATACCGCGGATCGGGCCAGGATCACTTATGCATGCCGGGGTCAAAATCGGGCTTCTAGGGCGTCGGGGTTTCGGGTGGTGCGACGGTATCGACGAGGTCATTCCAAGGGCGTGTACGTCGATCTGGTGCCCTTGCCTGACGCTATTGATGAGCGGGTATTCTGTGCTGACCTGCCCCACCAGGAGACCAGCGTTTGGCAAGCAACTTCTCTGCACTGGTGTTGGCGTAACCCATTGATTTAATTGATCTTTTCCAAGGCTGATAAATCTCACACGAAAACAGGCGTGAGTGGCCTGTTTTGTTTGTCGGTTGCGAGGAAGTTGGGCGCGTGAAGTAGTGGCGCCGGACGCTGTACGAGCATTCTGGGAAGGGCCGCGACACGGTGCCGTCATTAGCCACCACTGCGTCGTAGAAATTTAGTGGACTGCTAAATTGCAACACTTCCATGAATTTACTGTTTCCGTACGGAAATTTGGACTACAGTGTTCAGCTTTATCAGCCGGTCGAGAAATATTATGAAAAACATATGTCTTAGCGTTACCCTTTTTGCGATGTCCTATAGTGCTTATGCCTTGGATGAACGCTCTGCTGCTGCCTTAGCGAAAAAATATAGTGAAACTGTGGCGTGTCAGCTCGAAGACAACGCTGACCAGCCTACCCAGTACAAGGCTGTACGCATTGACAAAGGCGACGCTGAATTGAATGGATTAGGTGCGAAATTTGTTGTGTTCTGGCAGGGTGATCTCGGGTGTGCGGGAGGAAACGGGACGATAGGGCCGAATTTCACAGTGGTTGAAAAAGCTGGGTCTCCTGCTGCTGATCCAGTAGTTATCGACTACAAATTTCCGGAATTAAAGATGGTTGCTTTGACGACTATGACGGCAACTAAAACGGGGCTGCTTTTGCTCACAGGAATATCTTATGGTCCCAAGGATGAGCCGCACCGCCCAACAAAATCAGTCAAATACACTTTGAAACTGGTTGATAATAAATTCGTTATTCAGTGATTAGATCGGAATAGCAGCTGCCGACTGAGCGAACTACCGCTCTTGGCTGAAAGCGGAAGTTCGTCAGGGCCACTGCTCCAAACGAAGCAGCCGGCAGTGCGGCAATTACCACGACGCACAGTCTGCTTTGGAAATCGTATCGTTGTCAGCCTAGAAACACAGCTCAGGCTCGCGTAGCTGCTCCAATGTGCGCCAGTAGACCAGTATCGCCATGCGCGCGTGAGGCCCGCTGATCACCCATGCATCCTGCTGGGCTGCGTCGATCTCAAAGTGGCTCTCCCGCATACCAACCCGGTCCATGAGGCTCAAGATGGCCTGAACAGGGTCGGGCAGGGCGATCGCCTGGCGCACCATTTCATCGGTGATGTCGAAGACGGCGCTCACAGCGTGAAGTCCTTCAGGGCGTCGGAGTAGTAGTGCCCGATGAAGCTGCTCTCCTCGCTCGAGGCGTAACAGGAGAACACTGCCTCGATCCGCCCGCGCACCGCGTTGGAGACCATCCCGCGAAAGAGCAGGCGCACCGGTCCGGTCGGCAGCGCAGGAAGCGTCGGGTTGCGGCCGGCGTGCATCTTGTCGTCGAACTTGGCGGTCTTGAACTGCCTGGCCAGGGTCTCGCCCATGATGCCGACGGGCGCTTTGGCGATCACAGGATTTTCCATACGCTCTCTCCCTTGAGACGGTATTCCATGGTCGTGGCGCCGACAATGCCCTCGGCCCAGTCCAGCGGTTCGAACGCGCTGTCGCCGTCCTGGTTGTCGAGATCATGGCACACGCCTTCATAGCAGACATGGTCATCGTCGTCGAGCAGGCGGAATTCGGTCTCGCACATTTCGGCCCACGTCGACCGGATGGTATCGCGCGCCTCGCTTGGCGCACCGTCCCATGCTGCCTGCTGCGCTCGGGTGTCGGCGCTGACTCGGCCCTGCTGTTGCGTCTCTGAGTGGTCTGTCATGATGATCCAAAGCATGTTGCTCTCCAGGTTGTTCGCGCTGTGCGCTGTTTTGATGTTGGTATTTTCTCAACCACACACAGGCGATGGGCGCAGGCAACCCGGAAGGCGACAGCCCTCCTACTTCGGCTCCTGGAGGTTCAGGGCCTTGCGCTCCTGGGGCGAGAGCTTGGCCCAGGCCGACTTGCGCAGGTTCTGCACGCTGTTCTCGGCGACCTCCTCCATGCTATTGAACACGGTGATCACCTCCTTCGTGATCATGCAGTGTGGAACCTTCCGCTTGATCAGTTCGTCAGGCACGTCGACCGCGATCCGGAACCCGAAGTTGTGGCGATCGCCGCCGTCCCACAGGTCCACGCGCTTACATTCGATGGTCTGCATTTACAGTTTTGCTCCTTTGAAGTTTTGAGGTTTTACGGCTTTCCTTATTTGAGCTTCGCCACTTCGGCCTCGAGGTGGGCGCGGCGCTCGTCGTCTTGGATCGTGTCGGCGGTAGCCCATTCGCCGGTCGGGCCGCTGCCGTCGTTGGCGTAGCGTTCGAAGATTGCGTTGATCGGCGCGCCGGCCTCGAAGGCGAGTTCCTGCTGCCTCTTGATGTAGTAGGCGAACGAACCCATCTGTCGGCCCCACACGGCGACGTGCTTGTAGTCGGCGGGCTTTGTTGCTGTCGTGGTCATTGTTCGTCCTTGTGAAAGTCACCCAGGCGAGCCTGGTGTCCGCAGTCGCCGCAGCGGCATGCGTCCTCGCTGCCGTACTCGCGATCGCCGTGTTCGCTGATGATGTCGAGCATGTCGGCGCCGGCTACCTCCACCCACACCGTCGCCGCGATCTTGAAGTCGCCTTCGCTGCCGCACTTCGGGCAGCGCAGGGCCTGCTTGTCGTCGTCCATATTTACGCCTTTCTGCAATTGAGGATTTAAGGTTATGCGGCTTTGATGATTTCCAGCCAGCCCATGCTCTGGCACAGGAACACCTGACCATCGACCTTCACGATGTCGCCGACCGAGACCGAGCGGCCGCGCCCGTACTTCTCCTCGCGCTCGACCTGGCGGTGCGGATTGTTGGTCAGGTCGAAGCATTCGTCGGCCGCCGACATTCCGGCCAGCTCGCCCACCGGCACCGCGGCCACTTGGCTGTAGCGGTTGTCCTCGTAGGCCGCGATCAGCTGCGGCTGCGAACTGGCGAAGAAAGCGTCGCGCAGCAAGTACGACGGCGGGAATAAGATGAAGGCGGTGGTCATGCGGTTCTCCGTGAATGATGTTTTAAGTTTTTGCGCTTTTGCGACTAATCGCATTTGCGACAGAGCTATTATCGCGGGCCACGTCAGGCAGGTGAGCGCGACACCGCGGCGGGATTACCCGAACGCACCGAAGTCCACATACCGGTGCAAGCGTACGTTGTAGCGCTGCATGCAGGCGACACAGTGGTAGCGCTGGCGCCCGTCCGACAACTTCACCTCCTTGAGCAGGGCCACGCCGGCGCCGCACTTGTCGCAGGCGTCCCAGCCGGCCGGCTTCTCCACCTCCTTGATGTCGTTCCAGGCGTTCTCCTGCATGGGCTGGGTCGCGGTCATCCGAAGCTCCCGAAGTCATCGCCGTACGGGCTGGGTGGCGCCGGCTTGATGCCGAACAGATGGTTCAGGTCGTCCTGGCTGGCCATCGGCACGTCGTCCATCAGCTCGATCAGCAGCTTGTCCAGCTCGGGCGTTTCCATGCCGGGCTTCGGCGCCGCGGTGGTGCCGACCACGTTGCCGGCGTCATCCACCACGTCGATCTCGCCAGGGTCGGCCGGGTCGAAGGCGTCATCCGCCGCATCGGTCACGACAAAGCTCTGCTTGCAATTCAGGCAACGCTCTATGCGCTCGACGCCGAAGTCGCGCTTGATCTCGGTCCTGCTGCCGCAGTGGGTGCAGCAGGTGGCGTCTTCGCCCACCTCCAGGGCCTCGATCGGCTCATGTTCGCGGCTGCCGGCCGCAGGCATCGACACAGTCATGGTTCCCGGCCCGCCTCGAGCAGGAAGTCGCGCGCTTCGTCCAGGGCCACGTCATCCAGTTCGCGCTTGTCCTCCTCGTCCGCGATCTCGACCCAGCCGGCCAAGCGGGCGTGCAGCGTCGTGATGACGTTCAGTGCGCGCTCGGCGAAGTCGTCCATATTTACGTTCTCGCACAGGCTGTCGATCGAGTCGATGACGCCCTCGCCGAGGTCGGCTTCATCCAGGATCTCCAGCACGCCCTGCGACAGATATTTCGTGCCACCGTTGACCATGTTCTCCTGCAGGGTGCGCAGGCCGGCCAGGATCAGGGCCTTCTCTTGGCTATTAAACATCAGGTCTCCTCGTAGCCGGTCAGGGCGTAGGTGTCGGTCCATTCTTTGTCGCAGTCGTCGCAGCCGACCGTCTGGTAAGCGCCGCCGTTGTTGATCTCCACGCTGCCGCCGGTGATGTTCTCGCTGCGGCAGAAAGGGCAGCAGTTCCCGCCGACGCCCGAGTATTCCGCTTCAGTCATCGGCGGCTGATCTTGGGTGGTAGTTGCCATGTTGTTCTCCAGGTTCATGTCGGGTTGCGGGTCCACTGTTGCTGATACATCGTGTCGCCGACGGTCAGCGTGTCGTCACCGGTCTCCATCAGGGTGTCGATCCAGGCGCAGTCGGCAGGCGACCAGCTCGGGTCGTTTGCAGGCAGCTGACGGGCCATTTGCCAGCCACAACCAGGCTTCTTCCGGTTTTCCGTAATTAAGGTTTGCATCATTTCCTCATTTGCGCTTTTGCGCTTTTATTGTCGAGTTCTCATTGTCGCGCCCAGATACAGGCACTTCAATGTCACCGGTGACTTATCCAAACCGGTAGCCGCGTGGGTTGCGCTTCTTCTGCAACTTCTCCAGGGCCGCGTCTCCCACGACTACGTCGTTCAGGACGATCATGTCGCCGCGCAGCATGACATTCGCCTGGTGGAAGTCGATGACGGCGTCGTGGCAGCCGGCGAACAGGGCCAGCTCGCCCAGCGCCTCGCGCATGGTCTCCGGCACCGTGGTGTCGGCGGCCACCTCCTGCAGCGCGCGGTAGCTGGCGATGCAGTCGTTTTCGCCTTTGCGCGCCGACCAGCGATACTTCGACCAGGTCACGTCCACCGATTCGCACAGTCGGCCAGCCGAGAGCTTGACCTCGCGCGGCGTCTCTCGGCGGATCGGCTGCAGCTTCTCCACTTCAAACAGGTAGAGCGGGTCGCCGGCGCGGGTCTCGCCAACTCGGTCAAAATCATCCACCAGCTGCGGGAAGTGGTCGCCCAGCGGACGCGCGAACCCGGCCGCGAACTCGTAGGAGACCGGGTCACACGTCAGCTTGAGGACGGTGTCGCCCTTGTCGTAGACGGCACAGAAGGCGCCGCGCGCCAGGCGAGGCAGTCCCTTCAGGGCAGGGTGGCGCAATGCGCGCATCACGCCGGGGTCGCGCAGTTGCAAATACACGCTCACGCCTAGCCCTCCCGGACCTGGGCCAGGGTCTTGGGCGTCCAGTACAGGTCCAGCTCGGCGCCGGCTTCGACCAGCTCCTCGATGCTGACGTAGCCGACCTGGCCATCTTCTACGTTGCCGGTCATCGTGACCATGCCGTATGCCTGGGTCTGGGACGTGTCGCCATTATTCGGGTCGCCGCGATCCTTCTCGACGATCCAGGCCTCGACGCCGGCAATGAAGTAGTGCAGGTGAGCCAGCGCGTTCAGCCCCTGTCCTTCGGTCTGGTAGGTCTCGGGCATCTCCGCGATCACTTTGGCGACTGCGTTGACGATCTCGGCGATTCCCTCGCCCTCCTCGCCGGCCAGCTGAGAGGTCAGGACCATGCGCTGCGCGCGCGGCATGAACTTGCTGAGCGTCGTGTCGAGCGCGTGGTAGGCTTTTCGGGTCGTGCTCATGCCAGGATCCCCCGACGAATGTAGTCGCCGACCGTCTTCTTGTAGGCGTCGCTGGCGTAGTCGCGCTGCTGGGACGACAGGCCGAACAACTGAGACGTGTAGCGGCAGTCGCCGATGCCGTTCGGGTCGCCGACGCGGGTGTCGACAGACATGCCGACGATCTTGTCTGGATCGGCCGCGTCAGCGAAGCTGACCAAGCGAATGCGGACATGACTTTCTTCGTATGCGCGGTGGACGAATTGAGTGGGCGACACCTGCCCGACGATGCTGTGTTCCATGTGTTGCTTTCTGTTATCTGTTGCGATGGGTCTATTATCTCGACCCGATACTGGCATGTTGCTGGCTGGGTTCGACCAGCCGTCACAGCTCCTACGGCATGCAGTGCAGGTCTGCAGCCTCTTCCGCATTTACGATTTGCCGCAAAAGCGGCCCGCCGTCACCCAGCCGCTCGGCATCGCGCGCGTTGACGCGGTTCAGCTCGCGCGCGCAGCTGGCGCAGTAGAAGGCGTAGCTGCCGCGGTTGTAGAAGACGGCGTCGGGTGCCAGGCACTGGGTACGATTGCACAGCATGTTCCAGCGCCCCTTCAGGCCCAGCTTCTTCGCCTCGCCGGCCAGGCCCTGCATGGTCGAGTGGCGCTCCATCGTGCCGAGGTTAGGAGTGCGGCGCATGCTGTCGAGCGTGTTGAGCAGCCGGGCAATGCGCACCGCGTAGGATTTGCCGACCGTGCGGCCACCGTGCAGCAAGTATTGGCGTGGCGCCGGTTGCTGGTGGACCAGCTGGACCTGGGCCTTGAAGCGATCGTGGATCTTGCCCATGTCAGTATTCGCCGAGGTCGAAGTTCGCGCTGGCGTTCCAGGTGCCGTTCACGAACATGTTGACGAAGATGCCAACCGGCGTGCCGTCGGCGGTGATCTGGTAGGCGTGACAGTCCGGCGGAACCGATGCGTTCTCGCGTGACTTCAGACCCACGGCGCGGGTGCGCTCGATCTCTTTTAGCATGCGGATCGCGTCATGCTCCTGGATGTCGATTTCCATAGTTGCTTGTGATGTCATTGTGATGCTCTCGTTAGGTCGCACGTCGCGACAACCACATGATAAGTCATCCGTGATTTACCTACAAGTCACCAATGACTTATCTCCATGTGCGCAGCCACAGATGCGTGCCGAGGAGATGGCCAGAAGCGATTACAGCCCCTGGACGGGATATGGGTACGCTGCTATTACAATGTCACTCCAACATCACAGCGTTCGATTCATGCAACAGGCATGGGTACTTACGGTGCAAAATACACCTCCCGTTGACCCCTTTCTGGATATTGCCTATAGTTAATGTATGAAACAAAATCCCAATCATCCAGAGTCGATCGTGGCATATCTGGACCGGCATCTTCAAAAAATAATTGCTCATCGGACGCGTGCTGCCATAGCGGAAGCTATTGGAATTCCACCTAATTTGTTGTCGATGATCTTGGCCGGCAAAGCTAAACTTCCACTGGTGCGAGTTCAGCAATTTGCAGAAGAATTTAAGGCTGATCCGACGGAGCTATTCCTGCTCGCCATGCGCGAGTACCAGCCTGAACTATTGGATGTAATGAACCGCCTCTACACACCTCCTTCCGCTTGTGGCGTGTCGGAGGATGATCAAGAACTTATCCTGATAATCAAGTCCCTCCAGCTCGACGTAAAAGAGGTCCGCGCGACTGTCGCGGCGCTGCGCGCATACGCCAAAGAAGTAAGCGCCTCATGATCTAATGATAGTTTGCCGGTAAGGTGCGCATGGCGTATCCTTGGCTTTCTTTTTCAGCCGCGCACTCTTATGGCAACCAAGGCACTCACCGACAAATTGAAGCAGCGCGTCGCCGCTGCGCAAATGAGCAAGTTCACGCCGGTCCAAATGGCCTTCTGGCCAGAGGAGCGTCGAGCCATTGCGAACGAGCTGGCGCGCTCGGCCCTGTTCTCATGCGCCGATGTGCGCAAGCCTCGACGACTGCACAAGAACGAGAAGCTATTCGTTTTAGGCACCGGCGCCGTGACCTATACAGGCGAAGAACTGCGCAGCAACGACGAGGACGTGTTCCTGGCCCTCGTGCATGCGGCGCGCAAGCTGTCGGTGGACGACCTGACAGTGTGCGTCTCCAACGCCCAGCTATGCAAGCTGACCGGCAAGCGGCAGATGCAGCACTACTACACCGAGATCTACCGCACCATCGAGCGCCTGAAGGGCGGCGTCATTACCGTCTATTCCGGCCGGCTGACCAAGGCCCTCGCCTGCGAACGCGCTCGAGAGGCGGGAGCGGCCCCCGAAGTGCTCGATGAGCTGTATGCCGAGCTGGAGGAATACCAACGGCGCGAGGAGCTGGGCCTGCTCACGGCGAACGACAAAATGAGCGGCATGATGATGTCGCTAATTGATGGCGATCCGGTCTTCACTGGAGGATCACCTGACGTAAATGGCATCCCCCAAGGCAATCTGTCCTGGGAAATTAAGCTGAACAAAAAACTCGTCACACTTTTCGCCGAGTCCTATCTCACACTGGTGGACTTCGAAGCGAGAAAGGGTCTTTCCGCAGGCGCACGGCGCCTGCAGTCATATTTCGGCAGTCACCGTCAGCCTAATGACGTGCTCGCCGAGTCACTAGCAAAAATGCTGGGGCTGGAGATCAGCAAGAAGGATACGCCGCGCGTAATGCGGCGCTACCTGGCTGAATTGGTGAGTGCAGGCGTTTTGTCGAAAGGCGAATTGGTCGATTCGCGCAGTAGCGGAAAACTTGTGAAGGTAACGCGCGCTGTGGCCGGCGCACCAGCTCAAAACGATCCACCTACAGGTCAAAACGATCCACCGCAGGATGAATAGGAACTCAAAACGATCCACCTCCGGCACAATTCGAAACACCGTTTGCTCAATTCGAAACGCCGTTTGCTCAAAACGATCCACCGGAGTGTTCCCAGAACGCAAGAAAGATCAAGGAGTTAGCGTCGTTGTCCACATCCGTTAACCATCTTTAACCCTCTTTAACCTTAAAGGCAGGCCTAATTCGCCTTTTACTCAAAACGATCCACCTGGCCACGCTACTCAAAACGATCCACCAGTCACTACTCAAAACGATCCACCGCATCTACTCAAAACGATCCACCTACTGGCCAAGGCTGTTTTGTAGACAAGAAAAGGCGCCCGAATGGGCGCAAGGGAAGGGCGTCAGCAGGCGACGAGATCGGGCAGTGTCATGCGGCGCATGAACGCCAGGTCGGCCAGGTAGCAGTGATCCAGAGAGTTGATATCATGGGTATCCTTGTGGAAGGCCTCCTGCACCTTGCGTAACGCCTCTTTCTCGGCCGCCTCGCACGCTTCCACATCCTGGTTCTTCTCGACCTTGTTCCAGGCGCTGTCGCGCGCTGCCTTGCCGGCGTCGTATTCGATCAGGGCAGCGGCAGTATTGTTGAAGCTGCGGCGTTTGATATTGTGGTCCATCTGGTTCCTCTTTCAGGTTGCTTGTCGGGCGATCGCCTTGCACCGCGCACGGCGAGTGGCGAGCACCAGGCTCTTGATGCGCTGCAGATTCTCGGCAAGCAGGGTCAGCTGCTCCTCGTTGAAGTCCCGCAGGTCGTCCTTGAAGTCGCTCAGAGCGACCTCGCGCCGGTCCATGTCCAGGTTGTGCAGGTCGGTGAGGATCTGCTCGCTGTTTTGGCCCATCACCACGATCCTGCTGCGGTCGCTGCCGGACGATCCTTGCCAGCACCAACCGCTGGCGCCGCCGCTTTGACCTCGGGCAGCACAGGCATTAGGAAGCTAGGGTGGATCCGCCACTGCGCGCGACCGACTGGATTGCCAAACTTGTCGCACTCGTTGGCCAAGTAGTTCTTCGGCCCCTTGCCGGTGATTTTCAGAAGCACATCGCGGTCATACTTCTCCGAGAAGAAGGTGGCCAGCTTGCCTGGGGCAAAGATGCGAGAGCGGCGGGCCTTGAATTCAGCGTCGATCTGCATCTTCAGGCGGATCAGAGCGTCGTCCGGTAAAGCGTTGAGTTTGTCTTTCATGATAGTCCTAAGTCATTCGTGAGTGATGCGGGGAGGCGAGGGCCTCCCCTTGTTTGATTACAGGCCCAGCTGAGCGTTGATGGCTTGCAGCATGATGCTGTCCGGGTTCGGGGTCATGGCGCCCTTGCTCTTGAGCGTCAGGCCCAGCTCGGGCAGCGCCATGAACATTTGGTTCGCCTGGCTGCGTGCGGTGCCCATGCTGTACGGCTTGGCCAGGAGATCCTGTTGCAGGTTGCCCTTGTCGCCGGAGGTGAGCGTCCCGTCCTTCGACAGCACCGTGAACGTGCGGCGCAGCACTTCGTTGAGCGCGCCGGTGCGGCCACCGGCCATCCAGGTCATGAGCATGATGATCTTCTCGCGGACCTTCTCGGCAATTGCCTCGCGGTCGTTCATCCTGGCGATGAAGTCAGCCACCTTGGTCTCATTCTCGGCAGGGTCGGCAGAGAAGATCAGGTAGTCGCCAGCCTTCGTGCCCAGCTTGGCCAGCAGCAGGTCGCCCGGCTTATGGGTGACGCTGGTCGGGCGGGTAGCCTTCGGTTCCTTCGGCGCCGCATCCTTCTTCTTGCGTGGCTTCTTGGTGTCGGCCGCGACAGCGTCGGCATCGGTCTGCGGAGCATCGTCACCACTGCCGACTTCGGGCGCGTCTTGTTCGGCGTAGAGCTTCTGCTTCGCCTCGATGCTGGCCGCTTGCTGGGCTACGTCGTCCAGCAGGTCGTCGACCAGATCGTTGTCGGCGGCAGCTGCGTCGACCGGTGCCGCAGTCGCGGTCACGTCGTCGAGCAGGGCTTCCAGGTTCAGCTCATCGGCGTCGTCGCTCTTGCCCATCGCCTTATTCCACACCGTCAGACCGGCGTCGGTGTCATGAGCGGCGACAGTGTCGGCCGCTTCCGCACTAACCGAGTCGATCAAAGCGTCGGCAGCGTCGATCGCTTCCGGCTCGATGATCTCGTCAGCAGCAGCGGCGCCGACGGTCGGGTCGTTCCCTTCCAGCTCCTCGAGTAGGCCGGCCAACACCGCATCTTCCGGACCCGCCACTGCGGCTGCCGTGTCGACCATGGCGGTCATGTTGAAGGTGGTATCTGCCGCTGCCGGGGTGGTTTTCTTTGCCATGTTCAAAACTCCATTTGTTGGTTAATTCGCACGTCGCGATGACTGTAGTATGCAGACCGGTTTGCGGCGGTAGAAGCTGTTTGCTTGGCTACTGTCGACCCCCTTGCTGCGTCGATCTCGCTTTATTGCTGCGTTGTCGATGTATGAACTTTACGGGTTGAGGCCAGGCACGCAAAGCGATCCACCAGGCGGGGAAGGGCAGGCGACAGGACGATGCCGCGCTGCAGGAACCCTGATTTTTATGAGTTACACTAACGGCGGTGAACTTCCGCAATCGGCCAAAACCGGACCTTGGTCAATGAAGCATATGAATAAAATCGGTTGACAAATGGAGAACGATCGTTCTACCATCTGTACATGAAATCGCCACCTCTCATTGACACCCGCGCCAGGCTGCTGGCCACTACCGAGCAACTAATCTACGAGTCTGGCATTGCCAACACCGGGATGGACCGCATCGTCAAGGAGTCCGGAGTGGCACGCAAAACTATCTATCGCTACTTCGAGACCAAAGAAGCGTTAGTAGCAGGTGCCTTGATGCAGCGCGACGCGCATTGGATGACCTGGTTTGAAGCGGCGTCGCCGTCCGGCATGCCATTGCCGCTGCGGATTCAGGCAATGTTCGAGGCACTGGAAACCTGGTTCGACACGCCCGACTTCCGTGGTTGCGCTTTCATCAATGCTGCCGGGGAAACCGGCGACGCTCAAGACGTCATCCGGCAAGTGGCAAAAGCGCACAAGCTGCGCCTGCTGCACTACTTGCGCCAAGTCGTCAATGAGGCGGGCATCGCAAAGGTGCCAGCCGACGAACTGGCTCAGCAACTTCTCATCCTTATCGACGGCGCTATTACCGTCGCATTGGTAACCGGCGACCGCGCAGCTGCGCCGCGCGCGGCGCGTATCGCCGCTGCCTTGCTACCCGACTAACTTGCACCTACTCACCCATGAAAGTAAGCATTATGCCCACCAACTCAGCCATCCGTCCGCCATTGCCGCCTTTCACTCTCGCCAGCGCTACCGAAAAAGTTCGCCTGGCTGAAGACGGCTGGAACAGCCGCGACGCCGCGCGCGTAGCGCTTGCGTACACCGAGGACACAAAATGGCGCAACCGTGCCGAATTTGTCACAAGCCGGTCCGAAGCGCAGCATTTGCTTGAGCGCAAATGGGCAAAAGAACTTGACTACCGGTTGATCAAAGAATTGTGGGCATTCTCCGAGAATCGCATTGGTGTTCGCTACGCCTACGAGTGGCACGACGACTCCGGCAATTGGTTCCGTTCATATGGAAATGAGAACTGGGAATTTGATGCAGATGGCCTGATGACAAACCGCTATGCCTCCATCAATGACAAGCCTATCCTGGCATCCGAACGCAAATACCACTGGCCGCTCGGACGGCGCCCGGATGATCACCCTGGCCTGTCTGAATTGGGCCTGTAGGAACTATTCACGAACGACTGCTTTGGGTCGAAACCTGCCGGTCAAACGCCGCTGGATCGCCATCCCTATGTATTGGTAACTAACCAACGGACTTCCTAGTCCATCCCAGCATCACAAAAGGCGTCTGCAGGGGTGCTATACTGTATTTTTATACAGCATTTCCACCATGAAAGTATTCGCTCAGTTTATGTACGAGGAAGGCCGACCTCTACCGAAGTGGCGAGAGGGCCTGGAGCGCGAGAAGGTAGTGGAGGGGAAGTTCGTCCTGGCACAAGCGATGGCAAGAGCGCTCAATTCTCACGTAATGATGGCGAGCCTCTTTCCCAGCGACGGGTCGGAGCGGATTGACCTGTACAGGGCCGAGGTGCTTTACATGAAGGACGAGTTCATTTCGGTTACGGGACAGCAGCACGATCCTGTCAGCAACAAGTACATGGCGCAGACCTGGCTGCTGGAGGTGCTGGCGGCCAAGTAGTTCCTTGTGCTGGTGTCCCGGTTGGTTAGTTACAAAAGTTGCGTGGAACAAGAACGATGTCGCCCAACTTCTCCACGATCCAGGGGCTGCAGATGGCCCAGGCGCGATCGCTGGGCGGCTTGGACTTCATGATGCCCCAGAACACGCTGTCGCAGGGGTTGTAGCCGTTGCAGACCCATAGGGCGTAGGCCCAGTTGCGGGCCTGCCCAGTCGCCTCGAGGACGCGCACAGGGACTCTGTCCTCCTCTATGCTCATGCTGGCACCACAACGCCCTGGAGGCGTATCTGGCTGATCCAGTTCAGCTCCGCACGGTGGTCGCTCGGCGTGAACGGGACTGTCAGGTGGGTCTTCCCGTCCGGGGAGCGCAACCGCGGGTGCCGCTTGTGGCGGATCAGCTCCCACCCTGCCTTGATCAGCGCGCGGACGATCTCATTGATCTTGTCCGACGCCGAGTAGCGGTTCCTTTTAGCCATGCAATGCCTCTTCTTTCTCGCGCTCGGCGATTGTCCGGTGTGCCATGCCGCGTATCACCATGCTCCTACCCCCGCAACGTCGTCATCCATCGGGGCCGATGCCGGCGCGTCAGGGTTGGGCGGCGGCGGTGGCAACAGCGTGTTGCCGTGCTCCAGCAGCTCGCCATCGGCCATGCGCTCGGCCTCGGTCCAGCGCTCGACGAACGCCTCGTATTCCTTGATGGCGGCCGCCTCGTTATTGAAGAACTGCGGGTAGGCAGGATCCCTGGCCAGCTCGCCGCCCTCGGTGTAATTCCACACGTCGACTCGGAACAGCTTGTAGTAGTCCGGGAACTGGTCCTGCGGGTCCACGATCCGGCCGATCCACTCGACCTTGGCGCGCACCTGATTGTTGTCGTAGGCCCGCACATCGACATACTCGGGATCGGCGCGGCGAACGTTGTAGGCTGCGTTGTCGATCCGCTTGCCGTCGCGGTCCTGATATAGAACTTTTGCCATTATAGTTCACTCGTGACTTATGCTTACAGGCGTGCCGAATTCAGCTGCGCATCCAGGTCGTCGATGTTGTCGAGCTGGTTCAGCAGGCGCTTCATTGCGCGCTGCTTGGTGCGATCAGGGGTCGTCCAGCCGTGCTTCTTGAAGGTGCGGGTCACGTCGGTCGAGGCGGCCGTCACGTATGCGAAGGTCGGGTCGGTGATGGTGGCTGCGGTGATGGTCTGTGCTTGTTGCATTTTGGTTACTCCCGTTCGTGGTTAAGAGACTGCATTATCGCGACTGGTTCTTGGCGAGGGGGTCAGGACTGCGCCCCGCCTCTACGCGGGCCTAGCGCGCGCCGATCGCGTTGAACAAGGCCAGGAAAAGCTCCGGCGTCGCCGCTTGGTGCCATGCGTCGTTGGCCTGCCAGGCGTTGGAGTCGCGCGGGTTCGTGAAGATGTGCTGCCCGCCGGTCTCTGCCGCCTGGGCCAGGGCCTTCAGCTTGGCCAGGTCGTAGCCGGCGAGCTGCGCCTGGCCGGCCATCAGGGTCTCGATGCGGTCGGCCGCCTCCAGCTCGATCGCCGGCGGGCCGATGTTCTCGCAGGGACGCGCACGCAGGCGCTTGATCAGGTCTTGGCTCATGATTTCTTTTCCTTCTTTGGGGTGTGGGACAGCAGGCGCTCGACCTCGTCGGGCCGGTAGCGCTCCAGGCTCATTTCAATTTCGATGCCCTTGCCGGGATGCTTGGCGCCGACTTCGCGCGCCATGTTGCACAAGTGCTCGACCGCTGCCTGGTAGTCGTCCTCCGCGAACCAGGCGACGTTGGCCCAGCTGACGTTGAGGGTCCACAGGCGCACCCAGCCGGTCTTCTTGATCTCCTCGAGGCGCGCATTGGCCTTGCTGATCAGGTTGGCCAGCTGGTCCTCGTCGCAGCCGGCGACGTAGTCGGGGATGCTCACGCGCGTCATGCTGGAATTCCGCCAGTCCAGGAGTTGCAGATTGCGACCACGCGCTGGCACGTCGCCACGTCGAACATGCCGATGTGGCAGTCCTCGAGCGCGATGCCGAGATCCTGGGCGAGGTTCTTGTAGGCGTCGGTACGGTGCCGCTGCTTGATGCCTTTCGGGGTCTGGCCACCGCGGACCTCGATCTCCTTCTCCACCAGCTCCTTCCAGAGCGGGTCAAAGGCTTCGTGCGCGCGCATCTTCCACATGCGCAGCTCGGCGTTGGCCAGGCGGCCCAGCGGGGCCTCACCATTGCCGGTGCGGTGGCAGCCCACATAGGCCTGGCATGGCGCACAGTGCCAGAACTTCTTGTCGTGCAGGTCGGGCCGGTGCGGGTAGATCGTCTTGCCGGTGACGAGCTTGGCCGGCTTGCTGCAGTATGGACACGTACAGGTCATGCTTTCATCCTTTCAACCAGATTGGCGTACTTGTTGCGGCCGATGTGCAGTTGCGTCAGCCAGTGTTTGAAGTAAAAGTCGAGTTCGGCGCTGCGCGGGTGCGTGTCAGCGTGATAGATCAGGAAGTCGGCGTAGTTCTGCACCTTGTCGGCAATGAGCATGTCGCGCACCTCCGGCAGCGGGCCGGGTGTCGCGGGTGCGCCGATCCATACCGGCTGGCCACGCTGCAAGACGACGCGGTCGGACAGTGCAGAATTGGCCTGAGACCGGTACTCCATCACCAGCGCAGCCACCGTCGGGCTGAATTCGGCCAGGCGGCCCATGTTCGCGACAAGGTCGGCGTCACCCTGGAACAGCGGGTGCAGGCAGAACGCATCCTTCGCCGCCTGGGTCGCCTTGATGGTGTCGAGAACGGTCAGCCCTTCCACGATATGGTCCAGGAGAAGAACCTGGCTGCGCCGCGCGCGGCGATCGCCATAGAAATCAGCGGCAGCCTTGAACGCAGCATTCATGCGCGCTCCTGGAAGCGCTTGAAGGCGCGCTGCATCGCTTCGTTCGGCGCCCGCGGGTTCTCCTGCAGGTCGACCAGCATGGCAGCGTCAGCGGCAGTGATCTCGATCAGGCCCGCCACCTTCAGCTTGGCCAGGTCGTCGGCCTCGTTCCAGTTTTCGAACCAGCGGCGGTCGTCCTTCGCGCCTGGGTACAGCGCGTCGAAGCGCGCCGTGGTTTCGTTGTAGATGCGCGTTGCGGCGCGGCCGTCGTTGTTGATCAGCGCGTCGTGCAGCGCCGATCCCTTGCCAGCGAATGTGTCGCGGAAGCGTTCGCCCTTCATGTGCAGAGTTCTCCTTGTGGTGCCCGCCACGCCAGCGGGCTAAATGATGTTTTCATGTCCGCGAAGCCAAGGGCTTCGTCGATGGTCAGACCTACCTGACCCCAGTGCCGGCCGTTCCAGTGCTGATAGAGCGGCTTGGGTAAATCCAATTGCGAGTAGTGACTGGCTGTGCGGTGGACTCCCACCTTCGGCACGCCCTTATTGGTCCAGTCATCCATCGCCGAGCTTCCCGATGGCCTTGTCGTAGTGCCGCTGGTAGTCGGCCTGCCTGGTCGTGAACAGCGCGTCCTTGCCCCTGGCGTACTGCAGGTGGATGCTCCCGCACACGCGCCAGGCGATCGCCGCCTCCTTCCAGCCTGCCTTCGCTGCGTCTTCCAGGCCCTGCGCGTAGCTGGCGCGCTGGACGTATTCGAAGGCTCCCTCGGCGCCGTCCTTGTCCCAACCGATGCGCGTGGCGAACTCGGTGAGGTAGCGGCCCCGGCGGGCCATCAGTTCGGTGTCGTCGGCGCTCATGCTGCTGCGCGCGCCAGCTCGATCTCGGGCAGCTTGTAGAAGCCGCGGTCGATCGCTTTGAACAAGCACGCCATCATCACGATCACGTCGTAGTCAGCAGCGTGGGCTTTGGACTTGTCGTAGGGCACGCCCAGCGCGAAGCACAGCTCGCCGAGCTTGGGCGACTTGCCGTCGAAGGTTGCCCAGCGCCCGTTCTCCATCGTGCAGAACGGCTCGATGTTCGGGACTGCGAGACCCAGGCGGGCCAGCTCGCCGGCGATGAACGGGCCGTCGAAGTTCATGTTGTGAGCCACCGCGACCGGGGCCATGCTCAAGCGGCGGGACACTTCCGGCGCCACCGCATCCCACTTCGGCATGCCCACCAAATCGTTGTAGGCGATGCCGTGAACTGCCTGGGCCGCAGCGGCGATCGGGCGCTCGGGGTCGATGCGCTGGACGTATTTGTCAACCAGCTTGCGGGTGGCGAAGTCGAAGGTGAGGATCGCGACCTCGATGATGCGGTCGCCCTTCGCCTGGTCTACGCCGGTGGTTTCGGTGTCGATACCGTTGATTAAGAAACTCATGATGCTCTCCTGTTAAACCCTTACTGATACACACAAGTCACGAATGACTTATGTGTATGGTAAAGACTCAACCCAGGATTAGCGACCCACGTTGATGATCTTGCCGCTCGACGAGCCGTCAAGGATCACGGTGCCACCCTTCTCGGCGAATTTGAGCAGCGCCTGGTTGTATTCATGCTGCAGGAAGGCCGGGGTCAGCGTGTTCGCGGTCATGGCGACGGCTTCGGCGTTCTTCTCGGCCACCTGGACCTGCAGCGTGGCAGCTTCCAGTTCCTTGCCCTTGGCGACGACGTTGCGGATCGACTGCTCGACAGTCGGGTCGGTCAGAATCTGGCGGACGACGACCTTGGTGACGGTGAAGGAGTTCGGGTCGGATGCATTCAGCGTCTTCTGCAGGCCCTCCTGGATCTCCGACTCCAGCATGTTGCGCTGGGTGTGGATGGTCAGACTGTCGTGCTTGGAGACGGCGTTCGCGGCCTCACTCTTGCCGAGCGATTCAACCAGGCGGTACGCCGGGAAGTAGACATGCGAGTCTTTCGGCTGCACCGACTGCCCGGTGTACTTGGTGGCCAGGCCGCGCAGCGCTTCCGGGCTGTTCACCCGGTAGAAGATCGACACGTCCAGGTCACGCAGGGACAGATTGTCCTTCGCCTTCGGCTGCAGGTTCGGCAGATCGACGCCGACTTCCTTCAGGGTGTACTGGTCGACGTGGCCGGTGAGGCTGGTGTAGAAGCCTTCCGACTCGACCTTTTGGTCCGTGGTGCCGTTGAAGTTGGTGCGCAGACCGGCATTGCCTGTCTCGATGGTGCCGTAGCAGCCGGTCAGGCCGATGGCGGCAGCGGCGAACAGCAGTGCGGAGAGAATGCGTTTGGATTTGTTCATAGTGGTGCTTCCTTTCAGGGGTTGTGGTTATACGGCGTGGTCAAACGAAAAGATCATGGCGAACACGATGCAGGTCAGCGCCAGGGCTGCGGCTCCGATCGCGGCCCACTTGAGAATCTTCATGAGCCGGTCCTTGTTGAAGAACGGCGTGCTGCTCACTGCCCATACGAACGCCAGGGCGATCAGAAACAGGATCAGCAGTAAGATTGCGACACGAAATAGCGCCATTTGCTCTCCTAACTCATTAGTGACTGAATCATACGGTTGCTTGGAGACAACCGTATGCGATGGATTTATTCGTCTTGGCTATAGACACCGAACGGCCAGCGCTGGGTCGGAACCGGGACGGGCTTGGGCGGCTGGGCAGGCTTCTTGGTCCAGTCGATCAGGTCGTGGTTCTGGCGGTAGGCGTCGCCGTCCTCGCGGCGGCGATCGCTGCCTTTGCCGCCGTCGCTCTGCCGGGCCATTACGCTGCAGCTGCCTGGCTGTCGTTGGCGGCCGCGGTCTTGGCCTTGCGCGGCTTACGCACGATGGTGGCGTTGACGATCGCAGCCTGCAGCAGGTCGGCGTGCGCGGTCAGGAATGCCGGCAGGTCTTCCAGGTAGATCACCGGATGGTCGCTGTCGGTCTTGCCCAGGCCCGGTGCATCGGCGGCCAGGCCGTTGACGAACTTCTCCATTGCCGGCGCCAGTTTGAGCTTGCGGTTGTGCGCTTCGCACAGCTTGGCGTTGTCGTGCAGGGAACCGTCTTTAGCTTGGTGTTTCGTGACTTTCATGGTGCTTCCTTAATAGCGGGTTGTCGTAAAAATGTAAAACTGCAAATGTGGCAAAACTTATTTCGGCTTGAAAAGCGGGTCGACGCCGATGAAGACCTCGTCCGGGATGTCCTCCCAGTTGCGGCGAAGGACATCGAACTCGCCTTCGTTCCAGTAGCGCAGGAAGTCCTGTGCATCGTGCGAATCGTCGCAGACCTCCAGGGCGTAGGCGATCGCAGCGACTGCGGCATTGCTCTTGACCGGCGCCGGCACGGTCACGATCTTGTTCGCACAGTCCAGACGCACGAAGAAGCGCGTCGCAGGCTTCTTGCCGACCTTGACCGAGAAGGCGATGACCTCATGGCCACGCTGCCCCTGGCGAATGTCGATGGTGCGCACCGTCAGTTCGGTGCCGGCCGCCAGCATGTTGCCTTCGATGACCGCCTTGTCGAAGTAGTTCATCGGCGACTTCGGGTGCATCAGGCGCATCATCGTGCTGTTGCGATGGTCGCCCGGCAGGTCGAAGTGCCAGTCTTCGGCCAGGACCAGCTTCGCACCCAGCGGCGGGATGAAGATGTCGCGATCAGACATGCGCCGCGCCCGAGGTCTTGGCTGGGTTGCCCTGTGCGTTCGACAGGCGGTACTTGGTGCGGCGGTCGCCCATCAGGTCGCGCAGGTCACGAATGCTCATGCCGGTGCATTCATGCATGCGGATCAGCATTGAAGCTCCGACCGGCAGGCGGTTGTGACGGATCTTGCTGATGACAGGCGGTGCCACTTCCAGCATGCGCGACAGTGCCGCGTCGTTCTTGAGCTGCATCTTGGACAGCAGGATGTCCAGCAGGTGGTTCGGGTTGTACACGACGGCGTTGCTTTCAGTGCTCATTATCTTCTCCAGGTTATTCGGCTAAAGTCACCGATGACTTACTAATTATACTGCGTTCGAAACTTATATTTGCGGACTTATCTATGTTTTCCCTGCGGCTTTCACGATCTCCTTGCGCAGGGCCTTCTTCGCGGAATGCAGGTCCGGCTCGTTCAGGACGATCCTGGTTGCATACATGAGGCCCTTGAGAAAGCCGCTGCGCTTCTTCTTCGGCGCCGGCGGTGGCTTGATCCTGGGCACGGCGGTCGAGAACGACGCCATGCGCATGACCAGCTGCTTCCTGCCCGACTTGCCAGATCGGGTATCTCCCGCCCGGTAGATAGCGCCCTTCTTCTCCAGGGCCGCGAAACGGGCCGTAATCGACGAGTAGGACAGGTCCGGGTAGGCGCCCCGAATCTCGTCCGATATGCAGCCGGTGGCACCGGCCCCTTCGATCACGTCCAGCACCAGCTGCTCCAGCTCGTTCAGGTCCAGCGAGTTGTTGGCGGCGGTAGAGGTTGCGGGTCTCATGGCGCCCTACAGTTCAGCGTAGCCGGCGGCGAGCAGCTTGTCCGTCATGATGTTCATGGCGTCCGTCGCCTGCTTGGCCAGGGTGTAGTCCTTGACCTCTTGCTTGATGCGGCGGCCGGCGCGGTAAATCTCGACTAGGAAGGTGTCGCTGCCCAGCTGGCGGGTCAGCACCACGACCGTGCCGTCGGCGCCGTACAGCGCGCGCTTGGCGATCAGCTCGGCCTTTCGCTCCTGGACGTAGTCGCTGCCGGCAGTGATCAGGTCAATGACGCCGCGGTTGACCAGGCCCGAGACTGCCATGAACAGCGCGTCCAGACCCGTCGAGAACTGCGGTGCCGTCAGCTTGCCGTTGTCCAGCCCGTTGTAGAGGAATTCGACGGTTTCGAACGCCTTGCGGTTGATCTCGTCTTGCAGAATTGGGACTTCAGGCGCGCTCATGGTCAGTGCCCACCAAAGATTGCCCAGAGGGTGTAGAGGACCAGACTAATTCCGCCGCCCCACATCACGACCACGCCAAGCAGCGCGCCGAGCACATTCCTGTGCCCGAACAATTGGCCCAGCGTTGCGATTAAGCACAGCACGACGGCAGCGCCCAGCGCGCCCCAGATGGAGAGTGCGATTTGCGTATGTGACATTTGTTATTCCTTGCGCGACTTTGCGCGTTACCGATAAGAATCATCTTAACGGGAAAAATCAGGACTTACAAGTCACCGGTGACTTAGCCTGACGAATCCTACTGGATATGACCACCTGCCGAGAGGTAGGCGCCGACCGCTTCATGGGCCGAGCGCTCTGCCTTGCCTACTGCGCTCTCCAGCGCCGCAATGCGGTCGTCGAAGTCCAGCATGGTGCGCCGGATGTAGTAGTGGGCCGGCCGGGTCCGCTCGTCCATCATCAAGCCGAACATGAGGCTGTTCAGGTGCTCGATGTAGGCCTTGTTGATCGCTGCCTTGCCTTCGGCGCCGACCAGCGCGATCCCTGGCTGGACCAGCACCACGGTGGCGAAGCGCTTGTTCAGTACCCGGAAGCAGTCGCGCACGTAGGCATCGAATCGGTCCTGCAGCGCCGTCGACACCGTCATGCCGATCGCTTCAGCCATCGTGTAGCCAAGCAGGTCGATGGGCGTGCGGTCGGTGATGACGACTTGATCGACCGGCTGTGCCGCATACACCGCATCCAGGCGTTTCAGGATCTCCTCCTGGATGGCCAAGCGCGTGGCGAAATCGAACGTGCCGGCCGGGTCGCGGCCCATGTCCTTGAACATCGCGGAGACCGAAGTCTCCAGGAAGACGGCATCGTTCTTCTCCGCGTACGCCTTCGCCAGGGAGGTCTTCCCGACGCGGTGTCCGCCGATCAGTCCAATCATGCAGCGGCCCCCTTCGCCTTCTCCAGGTTCGCGCGGCGCTTGGCTACGTTCGTCTGGGCCTTCACAAGACGCGCTTCCTGCTCCGCCATCGTCTTTTCGCCTGCCTTCACGGCGTCACCCTTGGTGTCGTGCAGCCAGGCGACGTAATGCTGCTTGCCCTTTTCGTCGACGGCATAGCCATAGCGCTGAACGCCAGGTTGGCCATTCCAGCCCTTGCTGAACGCCGGCCCGGTCAGGGTGATTTCGCGCACGTTCATGCTGGGGGTCAGCTGGAACATCTTGCGCGGGAACTTGGTCTTTTTGCTGGCCACGATTATTCGCCCTTCTCGAGGATCGCGCGCTCGCCGGCCAGGTCGCGGTTCAGTGCGTCCAAGCTGGTGAACTTCTCAGGATAGCGCTTGCGCAGCTTGGCGATGTTCTTCTCGCGGCACGACGCTTCGCTCACGCCGGTTTCGTCGAAGCCGATCGCCTGATACCACTCGATGTCGCCCACTTCTTCGCCGAAGTTGACCTTGTCGATGATGCCGGTCTCGTACTGCGCCTTGATCGCTTCCAGCAGCTCGCCCGATTCGGTGAAGCAGCCCAGACCGGTGTGGTTCAGGCGCACGTTCAGCTTGTCCAGGTGGAAGTCGCGCACTTCCGGCGGCAGGCCCGCAGTCATGCGGGTCAGTTCGTCGCTCGACATACGGTCGTTGAAGTCCATGCCAGATTCCAGGGCGCCGCCCAGAAACGTCGACAGACCGTGCAGGGTGCCCAGGCTCTCGAGCATTTTCTCGCGGTCCAGACGCACATCCTTTTCCAGGGTCGGGTAGTACAGACGGCGCTTGAACTGGTCAGCCAGCTTGGCGGCCGCGATGGCGATCTCGAGCACGGCGTGGAAGGCCACTTCGTTCACGTTCAGTTGCGCCGGCACCGCTTCGGTGCGGATTGCCTGGGGGATGTATTCTTGGGATTGCATGTGTTGCTCCTGTTTTGGATACGGGGCGCGGCGCCGACTGGCGCCGCTGGTATGGGTTAAATCAACGGGTTCGGCTGTCAGGCGACAGCGCGCAGCGGTTCTGGTGCGCCAATGTCTTCGTCATCAGCCAGGCCGCTGGTGGCCAGCAGAGCTTCGATACGACCGGCAACAGTGCGCGCGGCAGCTGCCTCGCTCAGCGCCGCTTGGTGGGCAGCCTGGGCCTGCTCGGCTTCGATGCGCTTGTTCTCTGCTTCCGCGGTGTGTTCGCGCTCGACCGCCTGCAGGTCGGCCAAGGTGCGGTTAAAGCCGGCGAGGACAGTTGCGGTGGTTTTCTTGGTGAACATGGTGGTACTCCTTCAGGTTGTTGGGGTGTTAGAAGTTGCGGCTTGCGTACTCGACCCGTTCGCGGAACTGGGACCAGCCAACGAGGTTCTTGCTGCGCTGGGTCGACGACTGCAGCGGATGGCCCTGATGCTCGGTTGGGCTGGCGTGCAGCGGCTCGGCGCCGACCAGATCGAGGAACAGCTGCAAGTCCTTGTCCACGTTCGGGTTGGTGCCGTCGTGGTTCAGGTAGCTGGTGCGTGCGCAGCGCGCCGTCGACAGCTGGGCCAGGTATTGCGGGTCGGTGCTGAAAGCGTCGCGCTCGGCGTCGCTCACAAACGGCAGGTGCCAGCCGTGGGCGATGTCCTTGTGCTCCGGCAGACGCAGGACCGGGGTAGAGGCATCCATCGCTGCCTGCATCAGCTTGGCCAGAACGTGGATTTCCGGCTGGGCGTCGGTGTGGTTGCGCAGCTGGAAGAAGTTTTCCCATTCGGTTGCCGTGACGACCACGCTGATGTGTTGCCACGGTTCCAGCGCGCGGTTGGCCACCTGCTTGTGGATGCCGTATTCAATCGCCCAGCGCTCGGAATAGGTAGCAACGATGCCGGCCAACTCGAGCCACTCGGCTTTGAATTTGGCCTTGATCTCGTCGCTGACTTCTTCCTTCGCTTGCATGCCCGCCTGGTTCTTGCCGATGTGTTCGAAGAACGCCGGATCCGACAGGGTGCGCTCAATCATCTTCTTGACAGGGATGGCGCGGGACGAGCTGGCATTGCGCGACAGGTTCGTGTCGTCCATCAGGCTGACTTCTTCCAGCAGCTCGACCATGTTGTCGCCCGAGCTGATGACGCGGTGCGTCTTGGCTTCGGCGTGGATGAAGCGCGGGTAGCTCAACATGAACGTGGTCAGCCGCTTGCCGTTCGGGGCGATGCTGTCTTCAATGATTTTTGCGGAAATGCTCATTTCTGTATTTCTGTATTTGAGGTGATACGATTTTATGAAATCGAAACCGGCGATTAAGCGGCTTCGGGCGATCCGCCCAACAGCTCCTGCATCGCGATGACTGCGCGGCGCGCGCGCTTGCCACCGTCCTGCCCCTGGTGGGCGTAGAAGAGAAGCGCCGACAGAACCTGCATCGCGGTGCCCTCCTGCTCCAGCTGATTCAGCCCTTCCATGCCGGCGGCGGCGAGCATGCCCGCGTTGGCCAGGATGGTCGGGCCTTGCTCACGCTGCTCGGCCGGCGCTGGCGCGCGCGGGGCGGCTGCAGGCTTTGCTTGAGGGCGTGCTTTGAATAGTTCGACAACGGTTCCCACTTCCTACTCCTTCATCTGCGGGGCATGTTGCCCCGCTCACACTTACATTATAGTTCAGTCGTGACTTACTTATGCGGACTCAAAAGTCTTCGAAAGTCAATGCGCCGCCGGTCTGGTAGTCCGTTGGCTTGCCTTCGAAGAAGTTCACCTCGACGCCATTGATGGCGCTGATCTTCTCGACCCAAGGCGTCGGGTTCGTCACGCCAGGGTAGAGTGGTTCCCAGCCCAGGCGTTCTGCCCGCTTGTTCGCCAGCCACTTGATGCGCTGCTCGACGATAGTGTCGGTCGCGCCCAGCACGCCCCCGCTGATGATGTGCTTGCCCCACGCGGTCTCCAGTCCGACCGCTGCGCGCATGATGTTCTGCGCTTTGGCGTAGAACTCGGGGGTGAAGATTTCAGGCCGTTCCTGCTTCAGGCAGTGGTACATGTCGATGAAGAAGCCAAGGTGCGCCTCCTCGTCCCGGTTGATGTACTTGATCTGGTCCGCGGACTTGAGCATCTTGCCGCCCTTGGCCAACAGGTAGAAGGCGAAGAAGCCGCTGTAGAAGTAGATGCCTTCCAGGCAAATGTTGGACACGATCGCCAGGGCGAATTTCTCGGGAGTGAATTCGCCACGCAGATCGTCGTTCTGGTCCAGCACCAGCTGATTCTTGGCCGCCAGCACCGGGTCGCTCTCATACATGCCGTAGATGTCCAGCGGGTTGCCCGAGACGGCTTCAGCCATCAGGGAATAGGCGGTGACGTGGTTGGCCTCTTCGTACGCCTGACGCGAGAACGCCATCTGCACTTCCGGACTGGTGACGTGAACGCTAATGTTGGTGGTCAGGTTTTCGAACTGGAACGCGTCCAGGTTCGACAGGAAGGCCAGGCCCTTGTCGTACATGCGGCGCTCGGCGTCGTCGAGCTTGTTGCGGTAGCAGTTCACGTCGTCGCCCATGGCGATGGATTCCGGATACCAGTCGTTCTTGCGGAACTGCTTGAAGGCGTCCATGGCCCAAGGGTGCTTGAGTGGCGAAATGCACATGACGCGGTCTTCTGGGCCTTCGATCAGGCGGCGGTTGTTGACTTTCTCGATCAGGGTGTTGCTCATTTGGCTTCCTAGTTGAAAGGGAGCGGCAAGTGCCGCTCCCATTTAAAGATTTACTGCTTTACGGCTTTCCGCAATTACTGGCAGGACTCGCAATCCGGGTTGTCCAGGCTGCACAGCTTGTTGGACATGTCCTCGTCGTCGATCACGGCCGGCGCCGTCGCTTCGGCGATGACTGGCTTTTCCGGCTGGGCCGCCGCGCTCTGCCCGCGCAGGTAGTACGTGGTTTTCAGCTTGCGCTTCCAGGCGCGCATGTAGATGTCGTTCAGGTCTTTGCCCTTGACGCCGAACGGGACGAAGATGTTGAGCGACTGGGCCTGGTCGAGCCAGAACTGGCGAACGGCGCCGGCGTCGATCATCCAGAACGGGTGAATTTCGAACGACTCCTTGCACAGCTCAGGGCGGCCATAGCGCAGGCACGGATCGACCACGACGAAGGAGCCGGACTGGTTCTTCTTCGTGTACTCGCGCTGGAAGATCGGCTCGATGGTCGGGGTGGTGCCGACAATGTTGCTGATCGTTGCGGTCGGGGCGATCGCCATCGTGTTGCTGTTGCGCATGCCATAGGTCACGACCTTCTGGCGCAGCTGGTTCCACGGCAGCAGTTCGCGCGGCGTCACCAGCTCGGCGCGCACATCCTTGGCGCCGGTGTCCATCGGCAGGATGCCTTGCGACCACAGCGAGCCAGGGAAGCTGCTGTAGGCGCCACGCTCGCGGGCCATGTCGCACGACGCCTCGATGGCGTAGAACGAGAAGTGCTCCATCAGCTCGTCAGCAGCGTCCAGGTGGCCCTGGCTCTCCCAGTCCTGGCCCAACTGGACCAGATACTCGGTGTAGCCCATGATGCCCAGGCCGACCGGGCGGTGGCGCAGGTTCGACTTCTTGGCGCGGTGCGACGGGTAGAAGTTGATGTCGATGACGTTGTCCAGCATGCGCATGGCGACGCGGGCGGTGGCGCGCAGCTTCTGGGCGTCGAGCTTGCCGTCCTTGACGTGGTTTGCCACGTTGATCGAACCGATGTTGCAGACGGCGGTTTCGTCGTCCGACGTGTTCAGCGTGATCTCAGTGCAGAGGTTCGACGAATGAACCACGCCGACGTGCTGCTGCGGGTTGCGACGGTTGATCTCGTCCTTGAACGTGATCCAGGGGTGGCCAGTTTCAAACAGGGATGCCAGCATGCGCTTCCACATGTCGATGGCCGGCACGGTGCGAACGAACTTGCCTTCGGCTTCCAGCTCGACGTAGCGCGCTTCGAAGGCGTCGCCGAACAGCTCATGCAGCTCCGGGTGATCCTTCGGCGAGAAGAAGGACCAGGTGCCGCGCTGCTCGACGCGCTTGAAGAACAGGTCCGACGCCCACCAGGCAGGGTAGATGTCGTGCGCGCGGCGGCGCTCGTCGCCCGATTCCTTCTTCAGGTCCATGAAGTCGTAGGCGTCCGGGTGCCACAGCTCCAGGTACGGTGCGAAGCTGCCTTGGCGCTTGCCGCCTTGGTTCACGGCGACGGCGGTGTCGTTGTAGACTTTCAGGTAAGGGACGATGCCCGAGCTGATGCCGTCAGTGCCGCGGATCCAGTCGCCTTCAGCGCGCACAGGGGTCCAGTCGGTGCCGATGCCGCCGGCGTATTTCGACAGGTTCGCGCATTCTTCGATGGTGCCGTAGATCGAGGCGAACTGCGGGTCGTTCGGGCCGGCCGAAATCTGGTCCTTGACGGTGTTGAGGAAGCAGCTGGCCAGCTGGCTGTGGTTGGTGCCGGCGTTGAACAGGGTCGGCGTCGACGACATGAAGTCGAAGGTGGAGAGCACGTTGTAGAACTCGATGGCGCGCGCGGTCGGCTCGGCTTCACGCAGGGCCAGGCCCATTGCCACACGCATAAAGAAGTGCTGCGGCAGCTCGATCAGGCGGCGAGCCTTGTTGCGGATCAGGTAGCGGTCGGCCAGGGTCTGGATGCCGATGAAGTTGAACTGCTCGTCGCGCTCAGGGCGGATGGCGTCGTTCAGGTCTTCCAGCACGAACAGGCGCGCCAGCGACGGGTGCAGCTTTTCGGAGCCGATGCCGGCCTCGATGTAGGTGGCCAAGTGCGGGTACTTGATGTCGTTCCAGGCTTCCTTGTAGACCGACAGCAGCACCAGGCGGGCGGCGGCGAACGTCGCGTCCTGGCACTCGAGCGAGATCATGCCGGCGGCGCTGCCGATCATGGCGTTGTGGATCTGGCTGGTCTTGATGCCGTCGAAGAACTGCAGGTTGGCGCCCAGCTCCAGTTCCGACTGCGAAACGTTCAGGCCGCGGCATGCGTATTCGACTTGCTTATGGATCTTGGCGATGTCCAGCGGCTCACGCGAACCGTTGCGCTTAGTGACTTGCATTCTGTTTCTTCCTTCGTTGCTTGGTTGGGGTTGGGATTATAGTTAAATCACGGATGACTTACTATATGGGACGAAAAAACTACCACGCGTCCATTGCGGTCTGCGGGCGGTCGGGATTGTTGCGCTGTGCGGCTTCTTCTGCGAGCTGGGCCTCTGCCGCCGCGAGCTGGCGGACATGGGTCGATGCGAGCATTTCCGCGAAGTCCCTGTGCAGCTTCTCCTGGTTGCGTCGACGACTCTCGTCGGCATTCATCTTCTCCAGGCCGGCAGTGAAAACACCAGTCGGCTTTACCGAAGTCGTCATGGACCGCTTGGCCAGGTGCGGCATGCGATTGCTGATGTGATCCATGCCCATGTGGGAGGGGTTCTTCATGTCGCCAGGCTTGCTCGTAGACCAGCCCGGCTTGAAGATGTTGCTGAGTAATTTGGCCACTGATTGCTCCTGCTTCGATAAGTCACGACACATTATAGTTCAGTCGTGACTTATCTATGTGGACGCAATTAGGCAGTTGCTTTCATGAGGCTCTTGAACAGCGGCGAAGATTTCAATACTGCCATCGTTTGCCTGAACTCGTCCGAGACCAGACCCGCCTCGATCGCTGCCAGTGCGTCAGCCAGGTGCTCGGCTTCGCCGGCATGGATGTCGCCTTTCTTGAAGCCCTTTCCGTTCTGCTGGTAGCGGGGCCATGGCGCGTCAGGATACTTCTCCACCATGGCGTCGATCATTTCGCCCTTGGTCGCGGTCTTGATGCCGCAGCCGGCCAGCTTCACGTCGTTGGGCGTGACCTGGATGATCGGCAGGGTTTCCGCGACTGCGGCGATCACGCCCAGGCAGACCCCGTAGGATGCCATCGCGCGCGCCGACTGGCTGCCCACCGGCACCTCGACGAAGGCCATCGACGCGCCCTCGATGGCGCCGATCGCCCCGCAGTACAGAAGGCGCGCCCGGTCCAGGTCTTCGCTGTTCTTGCGCACCTGCTTGCGCGCCTTCTTGTCCTTCTCAGGCTCGGTGCGCACCACTTCCATGCTCTGCACCGTGAATTTCATGGTGTCGATGTCCAGGGCCGCGCGCACCAGGCCAAAATTGGACATGGATGGGTCCATGCCTACGATCTTCATAATGTTGCTCATTTTCTACCTTTCGTTTTACCAAGAGCCAAAATCGGCATATACGGCCGCCTTCTCGACGACCTCCTTCGCTTCCTTCTCCTTCGTGGCCAACGAGCGGATCGAGCGGATCTCGGCGAAGAAGTCGCCGCCGGCGGCCAGGTTCATCGTCGCGCGGAAGCCGTCCATGTTGGCGGCCGCGTCGATCTCGTTCATTTCCATCTTCGTGTACTGGGATGCAGCTGTCGGCTTGAACACGAAGATCAGCTTGCCGCCGGCGCCCTGGCGCACGGTCGATGCGACAAACTCCTCGCCGCCGATGTGGTTCTGCTTGCGGTAGCCCTTGCCCGGTACTTCGACCGTCAGCTGACCAGGCGAGAGCAGCGTCGTTGACACGTCCGATTCGCTTTGCTCGGCGAAGTAGTCGGTCATGCGGGTGGCAAGCGCATCGAGCGCCTGTGATACTCCTGATTGTGCTTCTTTGCTCATGTTGAACTCCACGTTGTAAAGCCGGTTAAATTCCTCCGGTGTCATGGTTTGCCGAGCCTCGCGGTCGAGCGCCAGCGCACCGTAGACGCCGTCCCATACACCGCCAGGCCCCGCGCCCTTGGCGGGCCGAGCCTGGAAGATTGGGTCGCTGCTGCGGGAGCCTGGCGTCGCCAGCAGGTATCCCACAGCATCAAGAAAATCGTCGCGCTTAGAAGCCACGATGGGTGGCACCAGACACGACCGATACGCCAGCCGTCTTCTTGACGGTGATGACGTTGTCGATCCAGTCGGTCAGGGCGTTGTGGCTGATCACCAGCACGGTGCCGCGTTCCTTCGCCTTGCGGTCCAGCACGGTCATCAGGCGCTCGAGACCCGGTTCGTCCAGCGCGTGGTCGATCTCGTCGCCGATCCACAGGTTGATGGGCTTCTCGGCGCGTGACGCGACCATGTCCTGCAGTGCCATATTCGTCGCGATGCGAACCTTGCGCTTCTCACCCCCGGACAGGGCCTTGAAGGTCTTGCCGCCCTTGTCGTTCTCCACCTCGATGTTGAACTTCTCGCGCAGCTCACCCTTCGCCGTCTTCGCCAGGGTCGACCACGTCGCATGAATGTTCCCGTCCGCCAGTGCGCCCAGATACTCGGTGGTCTGCGCGTTCAAGAATGGCGTGACGGTATCGAGAATGTGCGCCCGGACGCCCGCAGGGCCGAAGACCTTTGCTGCGTTGTCGTACAGGTCAGCGATGTCCTCGAGCTTTTTGGCTTCATCTTCGGCCAGGCCGATCTGGTTCTCGGCACGCTGGCGATCTTCACGCTTGCTCTCGACCACGCGCTGCCAGGGGTTCGGCTCGGTCAGCTTGAAGCGAGCGTCCACGTTCACCTGTGCGATGTCCCGCTCGTGGCCGGCGATGGCGTTGTTCAGGGCGGTGATGGACTGCAGCCCGGTGTTCACGGTGGCCAGCTCGGCGGCCGCCGCCGACACGTCGGTCATGTTGGCCGTGAAGGTGTTGGCCACAGCGAGCGCTCCCTCTGCCGCTGTCTTGGCTTCCTTGTACGCACGCAGCGCGCCGGCCAGCTCCACCTTCTTCTCGGTGATCGACGCCTGGCGCGCAGCGCGGGCCGCTTCCATGTCGTGTGCGCAGTACGCCTTGCCGCACTCACCGCAGGGCGAGCCGATCTTTGCGTCGATGTTGGCCAGGTCGCGCTCCAGGGTGTCCAGCTGGCGCTTGGCGCCCTCGGCGGTGGTGCGATGGATCTGCATCTTGCGATCTGCCGCCGTCGCTTCACCCTGCAGGCGGCGCTGCTCGACTTCTTCTGCCTTGCGGCCGGCGAGGGCGGTATTCAGCTCGTCGCGGCGCGCGGTCAGCGCCGCCTGGTCGAACTTCTCCAGCTGGGCGCGGCGCGTGGCGATGGCTTCGTTGATCGGCTTGACCTTGGCCAGCTCGGCGCGAGCGCGATCCTTGCGACCGTCTTCGAACAGCTGGTGCTGGCTCTCCGCAGCGGTCAGTTCCCCGCTAATCGTGTCCAGGCGCTGCTTGAGCGACTTGACTGCGGCACCGGCCGCGTCCCAGTCCTTCTTGGCCACCAGCGCCCGTTTGGAGGCTTCCGTGTACGCTGCAGCCAGCTCCTCGACCCCGGCTGCTTCCTCGATCAGCAATTTCAGGTGCTTGTCGGTCATGCCCGGCAGGTCCGGCATCGCCTCCTGGCCCGCGTAGATCGCCCCGACGAACACTTCCAGGCTGCAGCCCATGACCTTGCGGACCACTTCCTGGGTTTCCTTGTCGGTGCCCTTCGAAATGTCGATCCAGGCGCTGCCGTCTTGCTGATGCACGAACAGCTGGTTCTTGTGGACCTTGTCCTTGCGGTAGCGGGTGACGCGGTAGAGCTTGCCATCGTCGTCAAGCAGTACCTCGACGCTGCAATCTTTTCTGGCCGTCGTGTTGACCACGTCGTCGCCCGACACTTCGCGCGCCGTGGTGCCGTACAGCGCCCAGCAGACCGCATCGACGATGGACGACTTGCCGGCGCCGTTGGATGCGGCCGACGTGTCATCGGTGTTCTCGCCCTGGATGAGGATCAGGCCGCGCTGGTCGAGCTGAATTTCCGCCTGGCCCACGGTCAGGAAGTTGCGGATAGAGAGGTTGGTGATGTCCATTATTTTCCCTTGAATGGCTTGACCGTGATTTTTGATGGGTCGAGTTTCGATACGTAGTGCGGATTGCCGCGTCGCTCCGAGAAGTCGTTCGACCGAACGGCAGTGCGCAGCATGTCGATCTGTTCCGATGGCCACAGGGCGGCATCCTTCGGCACCCCGACCAGGAAGTAATCCATGTTCGGCGACAGCTTCATGGCGCGGTCCCGCTATGGTCGATCCAGTGCTGCATGCTCTCTGGATGTAAGCGCTCGGTCGTGCCGATCTGGTCGCTGTCCTCGTCGAGCGTGCCGCGCCACAGGTACAGGCCGGCCGGCTCCCGGTCCATCGGGAAGATAAACAGGTTTTCGATGCCGTCAGCCTTGATGATTGCCTCGATGTCGCAGCTACCGGCCATGACGCCGCCGCAGCCGGTCCCGCCAGCGCTACAGTCGATAGCCGAATGCGCAATCAGTGCCCAGCTTTGGCCTGGCGCCAGCTCGTCGATGGTGATGGTCGATCCGATCTGGCTCATGCGACGCTCCGCACGGTTGCGAGGATTTCGGCGCACAGCTTGGACAGGTCGGGCGCGCGCGCAAAGCCCTTGGCGGTGATGAAGTCGCCGATCGACTGCTCCAGCGTGGCGCCGGCTTTCAGGATCGAGCCACCTGCGCGCGCGGTGGCGGCGCTGGATGGGTCTTTCACCGGGATGATCGTCACGCCGGCGGCGCCCGAGTCGGTCAGGAACTGGCGCAGCGCCTCGTGGTCAGCCACCTTCGTGCTGCTGGTCTTGATGCGCACGTAGTTGCCGTCGGCGATCAGCGGCACTTCGTCCGGATCGGTGGCGCCGTCGATCTCGACGAAGCCTGGCGCATGGCTCTTGAACCACGTCACCTCGTCGCCGGCCACGACCATGAAGCCGGCCTTGGTGCCGACATCGCTCCAGGTCTGCGGGGTCAGGTTGCCGATCGAGAAGACCTTGCCGTCTTCCATCGGCTTGTGGTGGTGGTAGTGGCCCGAGAACACGCGGCGGTAGCCCAGGCTGGCCAGGTATTCGGCGGTGAGGCCGTGGTCGGGCAGGCCTGGGATCACGCCGTCGACCGGTGCGTGCAGCAACAGGTCGGTGCCGGCGCGGTCCACCGGGTCGACGTGCTCGATCGCTTCCTTGAGCTTTTCGATACTGGCGATCCAGGGGATGACGACCATGTGGTCAAAGCGGCCGTATTCCGGCTGGTTGACGACGACGCAGCCGACATCCTCGAGCGCGGTGATCGCCGACGAGATACGGGCCGCTTCTTTGCCCTCCAGGTCGTGATTGCCTGCGTTGATGACCACGCGCACGCCCAGCTTTTGGACGATGTGCTTGTAGCAGTCGCGCGTTGGGTTCAGCACGCTCGGCGCGATCGAACCGCGGACGTGGAACAGGTCGCCGCCGTGGTACAGCGTGTCGCCGCCGGCCCGCTTGACTTCGACGGCCGCGCGCACGGTCTCGTCCAAGATCTGCTGCAGGCGGCTGTTCACGCCCGTCGGCAGGGTTTCAGCGAACGCTGACCAGGCATGGTTGTGCGTGTCGCTGATCAGTCCAAATGGTTTTTCCATATTCATTCCTCAGTGGTGACTTACTTGTATGGACGATAAAAACGATGACCTCCAATGGTCATCAGGTATTTCAATTTGTGCCGCCAGACTGGTCGCGCAGTCCTTGCGTGGAAGTAGGTCGCGCCGCCGGTAAAGTCATCGACCCGCCCGTAGAGGACATCAGCTGCGATCTCGCGGCTGCGTAGCCAGGCTTCGCGTTCCTTTTTCGGTAGACCCTTGCCTACCCAGGAATACTGGCCTGTCTTGTGAACCTCCGGGCAGACGCGGCGGGGATTGCCGCGCGCTCGATTCATCGTTACCAACGCTACCGCTTGCTTGCCTGCGGTCGATTCGCCGCGGGCCTCATGGTACACGGCCGACGCCAAACAAAGAAGTGCTGCTGCGATCATGCTGTCCTTTCTGTGTCGTTGAGCTACAACCATGATACCCGCTGCAGTCAGGAATGAGTCATGAATGACTTATTAATCTACTTAATCCTTAACGACTTTGCAATAACTTTCGCTGATTTCATGGGATCGACCCGAAAATACGGCAGCGGCAGCCCACGTTGACGCACGCGCGCGAAGTGCGAGAAGCTGTTCGGGCCGAAGAAGTCCTCGACCAGGGTGAGCCAAATCAGGCGCTGGGAGCCGTCTTTGATGATGATGCCGATCACTTCGACGCCCTGCTCGCGGCACCGCTCCAGCGTGTAGATGTCGAGGCACCAGGCATTCTTCTCGCGCCAGATGGCGTCACGCTTGCGGTGGGCCAGGTAGAGCCTGTTGCCGCCCTGCGTGGTGTACCAGACGCCGTAGAACCGGCCTGCGACTTTGTGCTGTTCGCGGCTGGCCACTTAGAAGCTCCCCCACGATTCAGCGTACATGCGCTGGCGCTGCTGAGCCTCGGTGATCTCGGCCAGGCTCGGGCGGCGTTCTTCTTCCTCGGGTTCATCGGCAGCGGCGCTGCTTGGCATGGCGGCCATGCTGCCCGGCCTGACTGGGGAGAACCTGCCGTCCTTCAGCTCGGTCCACTGTGTCCACTTGGCGGCCAGCTTCTTGTCCTTCGCCAGCACGCCATTGAGGGCCTTGAGCACGGTCGGGTCAAAGTAGTCGCTTCGCCCGTTGGCTAGTTTCTGGTCTCGCAGCCAGAGCAAGTAGCTCGGCTCGGTATCGAACACCTGCTGGACCGTCTTGCCCTTGTGTTTCGGTAACTGCAGAATATCGGTAAATTCAACGCTCATTCCAACCTCTTGAGATATACAACGCAACTACGCTTATTGTGCTTTGCGATGTGCGGACCATAAATCTTCTGCATGTAGGCAAACAACCTTTCCGGTGCGGTTTCCGGGGCATCGCTGCCCACTTCCCGGTGGTTCTTGTCCGCATGCAGCAGGCACTGCTCTCCAAGCGTGCCGCCCTCGACGCTCTCCACACGAGCGCGTCCGAATACAATCTTGGTCTTCTCGTCCATCAGGAAGACCTCATCGCCTGGCGCAACACGTTTCAGCATCGTGTGACCCAGGCGGAAGGTGTTGAACTCGTCGTCCACGCCGGCGATCGGCGGGATGAAACCAAATACTTGAACTTGCACTTCGATCTCCATAATCCATCAGGGGTGATTCCCCGATGAATTATAGTGAGCGGTCCAGTAACAACCCAGGCGCTTAGCTGGTGAGCATCGCGATCAGTTCCGGACCCAGGCCTTCGGCGCGCGCCTTCTCGGCCAGCTGCTTCTTGGAATACTGCGTGCCCTTCCAGTCGTAGAAGCCCTTGCGCGGTTCCGTCAGCTTCTTGGCGTCGACCAGCTCCTCGATCAGGGAGAATTCCTTGTCGAAGAAGGCCATGCCCATTTCATCGAAGGACATGCGCATCGACGTTTCCTTGAACGGCTTTGTCAGCTTGGTCTTGACGACCTGGATGCCGATCTTCTGGCCCACGAATTCCTTCTGGCCGGCCACCTGCTGCATGACCTTCTCCTTGCCCAGCGCCAAGCGCGCGGTGGCGTAGAATTCCATCGCCTTGCCGCCTGGGGTGGTGCGCGGGTCGCCGTAGACCACACCCGGCTTCAGGCGCATCTGGTTCAGGTAGACGAAGATGGCGTTGAAGCGCTCGGCGAACATGGCCATCGACTTGAGGGTCGTGGACGTGACGCGGGCCAGGGCCGTCGTGTCGTTCATGCTGTATTCATTGAACTCTTTCTCTGCCATCGACTGCGGGATGGCGCTGGCGATCGAGTCGAAGGTCAGCACGATCGGCGCGGTCTCCGCGATCACCTTGTTGGCGCGGATCCACTGGCAATACTTGGCGCCGAGGGTGTTGCCTTCTTCCCAGGTGGCGGGGCGCTTGTAGAACCAGAGCGGCTTGTCGGTCTTGAGGCCGTAGCCATGCTGGGCCAGCTCCTCGTTGAAGGTGCGCTCCCAGTCCACGAAGCCGGCGGCGCCGCCCAGGCGCTGCGCTGCGGTCATCAGTTCGGTGGCGATCGCGGTTTTACCGGTGCCCGACTCGCCGAAGATTTCATACATGCGCCCGTACGCCAGGCCGCCGTCGTACTTGCCCGAGATCGCGTAATTCAGCGGCGCGAAGCCGGTGTCGAGGTACTGGATTGCCTCAAGCTCGGAGTTGCCACCGAATTCTTTGTCGAAGGCTGCGATCAGTGCTGCTGCGGTCATGGTGTTCCTTTAATTCAAAAACGGTTTGGTGAATTCGTCCAGGTTGCGAAGGATTGAGCCGAAGGCCAGTTCCTCGCATGCGTTCGCAAAGGCTTCCTTGTCGAACTTGCCTGTGTCGATCTTGGTCACTGCTTTCGGTGGCGGCTCCACCTGCAGCAGCTGCATCATCTGGAAATTGCGCTTGTAGATCGCGCGTCCCTCGGGCGATGCCAGCCCGATGTGCTTTTTCAGTCGGGGCTTGAAGTCACCGCTGTCACAGCGCTGCCAAAAGTTGCGCACGCTACCGAACTCAGCGATGAACTCTGGCGCCCCCTTTTCACCGATACCGCCCACGCCCGAAATGCAGTCGGAGGTGTCGCCCGTCAGGATCTTCGTCTCGAGGTAGGCGAAAGGGGATTTGCAGCCGGTCTTGTTGTAGAAGTTCGCCGCGGTGGTCAGCTTCGCGTCGTTGCGCGGGTCTTTCCACCACACGTTGCGGCGCACCAGCTGCATCCAGTCGCCGTCACCGGTGATCAGACCGATCTCGTTGGCCGGGTCAGCGGAGAGCTTGCGCACGAAGTAGCCGGCCAAGTCGTCCGCCTCGCGGTCGTATGCCGTCATCTGGCGCACGCCGAGGGTGGACAGCAGGCGCTCGATGTGTGGCTTCTGCTTGGCGTATGCCGCCTTCATCGCGACCTTCTCGGGCGTGTCGCGGCGGTTTGATTTGTATTCGGGGTGGAGCTTGAAGCGCCATTCGGCGCGGCCGTCCCAGAGGACCATCGGCACGAAGGAGCGGTTTTCGATCCGCAGCTCGCGAATCGTCTTGGTGATACCGAACGCTGCCTGGGTTTCCATGCCTCCCGCGTTCAGTTTGGTTGCCTGCTGTGCTGCATAGCCGATCGCATTACCGTCGATCAGAAGAATCTTTTGTGCCATTTGTATCTCCGAAGGGAAAAAGAGCCGGCGCGCGGCCGGCTCCTCATTCAGTCACTAACGACTTACTCGGGAAGTTCGCCGAGAAGCGCGTCAATGTCCGAATCCAGCGACGGATCGGAAGCACCCGATGCGATCGGGGTGGCGTCGAAGTCAGGCACGTCTTCGAAGTCAGCCGACGCGCCTTTCGGTGCGCTCAGTGCCGATGGGCGAGTGCGCGGTGCATCTGCGCCAGTGCCCGGTGCCGGCAGCACGCCTGCAACGCTGTTGATGGCGCCGATCGCGCGACGTTCCTGTTCTTCCGATTCCTGTTTGACGTAGTCATCCAGGTTGTGCAGCTTGCCCAGCACGGCAGCCGGAACCTTGAGGGTCTTGGCAGTCGGCATGGCGCTGTACTTGGTGTTCAGGCCCTTGCCGTCGCGGGACAGCTTCAGGATGATCGCAGCGTTCGGGTCCAGCGGTGCGCCTTCGTACTCGATCACGATGTCCAGGATCTGTTCGAAGATGCCGCGCTTCAGTTCCAGGATGACCGGGGTGTTCGGCTCTTTCGAGTCGAGCATCAGGGCATTGACCAGAACGGTGCGGCTCGCCTTTGCCTTGCCCAGCACTTCGGTGAGCGAGTCGTCGGCGGCAGCGCGGGTTGCAGCGGCCAGGGCCGAGCAGACAGCGCAGTCTTTTTCGAACGTGGCGTGCGTGCAGAGGTACACAGCCTTGATCTGATCGGCTTCGTCCTTGATGAAGTGCTGGCCGAAGTCGTGATACCACGTTGGGTCTTCGGCGCGCCAGCCCGGCAGGATCACAACACGGTTCTCGCCAGCTTCCAGTTTGGCGGTTTTTTCAGTCTTTTTGAGGGACTGCTTCTTCGCCAGCATCATTTCCATCAGTTTGTTCTTGTCCATGAGTTCTTTCGTGGGTTGGTTTGTCAGTAAGTTAGGTGCCGTCAGACTTTCGTCATCGGGCATTCACATTATAGCTCACCTGTGACTTACTTTTGCAGCCACAGGGAGGCAAAAGTGATCTTAGGCGCTGCGAAGACCGCCGACGGCAGCAGCAGCGGCAGCGCGCTTGTCGAGGTGGTTGCCTTCGGCAGCGAGGATGCGCAGTTGACCCTTGCCTTCTTCCCGGCGGTCGGCGCCCAGCTGCACCAGCATGTCCTTGCGGTCGCGCAGCGCGTCGGTGCAGGAGCGGCGCACAGCAGCAATGGTCTCGGCTTCGATCACGCGATTCTTGGACGACACGTATTCCGGATCCTGCTTGACCGCGTTCTCCACCATCTTCTCGGTGACTTTCTCGCCGGTCAGGGCCAGGGCCTTGCGGTGCTTGTCGTACAGACGTGCTTCGACGACTTCGTGGCGCAGCTTCAGGCGGGAGTGCTGCGCGTCAGCGTGGGCCGCCTGTTCGCCGTGGTATGCGCGCAGACCTGCCTGCTGCATCATGGCGTCGTCCAGGGTGTTGACCGAGACCCTGATTTCATCGCGGAACTCTGCCATGTCGATGTAGTGGTTCAGCTCCTTCTTCGGCGCTGCTGCGGCGGCCGCCGGCGTCGGGGTGGGCGTCGGGGTCGGGGTCGGTGCCGCGCGCAGGGTCGGGGCTTCACGCTCCAGCGACGCAGCGACGGCCGCCAGGGCATCTTCGCCTTCCAGGTGAATGATCGGCTCGGGTTCCGGTTCCGGGGTGGGCGTGGCAGCGACAGGGGCCGGCTTCGGCGTCGGGGCCGGTTTTGGCGGCGGTGCAGCTTCGGTGATCGACACTTCCTCGGTCACGACCTTGGCGCGCGCAGCTTTGGCCAGCTCCAGGGCAGTCGGCTTGGCGGCCGGCGTCGGCGGCGGGGTCACAGGTTTCGCATCCTGGGCCGGGGTCGCGTCCAGCTCTGCAGCCAGGGCGGCCAGCTCGGCATCGGGATCGCTCTCGACCGGCGCCGGCGCGGCCGCTGCGCGCTTGCTCTCCAGCTCGGCGGCGATGCTGGCCAGCTCCGCTTCCATCACGGCGTCCTTGTCGGTGGTCGCGACAGGTTCAAACGGGGCGTCGTCCGCCTGGACAGGGTCGCCATTCAGTTCCGCCGCCAGGGCGTCCAGGTCGTCGTCAGCGGCGGCGGCGGCCGTCACCGGTGAGGCTGCGGGTGCGTCGACCACGTTGGCGGTTTCAGCCTCCAGCTGGGCCATCAGGTCGTCAAGCTCGTCGTCGCCGATCGGGATTTCTTTTTGTGCGGTTGCCATGTTTATTTCTCCAGTTGAGAGTGTTGCTACAGGTTAATGGTACATATCGCACGCAGGAGGGGCACCCCTCCCGCGCACATTGCCTAGCTCAAAATCTCGGCTACTTTTGCGAACACGTCGTTGAGGACGAGTTGCTTCGCCGGGTCGTGGTAAATCTGCTGCGGGTTCAGTCCGCACACGATGGTTGCGTCCAGTTTCGCGTCGTAGATCGCCTTGCCGATCAGCTCCGTGGTGCCGCCCTTGTGACCAGGCAGGAAGCGCTTGATCGACGCGGCGCCCAGTGCCACGATGATCGGCGGCCTCAGCACGTCCAGCTCGCGGGACAGGTACTGCGCGCAGCCATTCATCTGCTGGTTGGTCAAGAACTTGTCATTCTTTTTGGCCTTCACCAGAGTCGTGAAATACCCGTCGCCCGGTGCGATTCCCGCTTCCTTGATCGCGGTCTTCACGCAGTCAGCGGTGTCGCCTTCCATCAGCTTGTTGGCCTTCTCCTCTTGCCAGTTCGGGCAGTCGGACACGACCATGAACTTGACGTTCGACTTCATCCGGATCGCCGGGTGCGGCTGGCCGGACAGATCACAGGCTTGGCAGCCGCGGTAGTCCTGGACGATGTGAATGATCTTCGCCTTCACGAAGGGTTCCGTCACGTCCGTGGTCCGGTCAGCCTTGACCGCGTCGATGATCAGACCCGGCATCAGCTCGGTCTGGTCCTTACGGCGCGACAGGTCGCGGGCCGGCTTGGCGCCAGGCTCGATCGCGGCAAGGGCGCCGACCAGACGCAGGTTCTCCACCACGCGGGCATTGACCTTCGATCCCGGCTGCGCAGCGGTCTGCAGGAACTCGTCGATGGTGTCGAAGCGGCCCTTGATCGGGCAGGTGTCATCCGGCTCCCATACCTCCTCCGTCGTGCCGTCGCGCTTTTTCTTGATGCGCGCCACCTTCCAGTCGCGGTTACGCTCTCGCAGTTCAGCGATGCGGCGCGCGGTGTTCTCCGAAATGCCCATGACCTTGCTGAACGGTGCCAGCAGGTGCTTGTCGTCCGGGATCGTGAAGCGGTCGCTGGACATGTTGATGTCCGGCGGCAGCACCTCGATGCCGCAGCTGCGCGCATCGTTGACAAGGCCGGTCAGCTTCTCGTCGCCGACGATCGACAGGCAGGCAGCGAAGTATTCGGCTGGGTAGCGCACGCGCACCCACATCGTCCACACCGAGATCACGGAATACTCGACCGAGTGCGACTTGTTGAAGCCGTAGCCGGCGAACGACTCGATCTTGTCGAACAGCTGGCCCGCCGTCATCGGATCCATGCTCGACTTGTCCTCGCAGCCCTTGACCCACTTGTCGCGCATTTCCGCCATCTTGTCGGCGTCCTTCTTGCCCATCGCTTTCCGCAGGTTGTCTGCTTCGGCGCCGGTGAAGCCGGCCAGGTCGACGGACAGCTGCATGACCTGCTCCTGGTACACGACCACGCCACCTGTCGACGACAGCGCCGCTTCCATGTTCGGGTGCTCGTAATACGGCGACTTGCGACCCTGCTTGATGGCCACGAAGTCCTCGAGCATGCCCGAATCCATCGGACCCGGCCGGTACAGCGCAGTGGCAGCCGAAATGTCTTCGAACGTGAGCGGGCCGCCCTTGGCCAAGTCCTTCAGCAGCTTCTTCATGCCTGGCGATTCGAACTGGAACACGCCAGTCGTGTCACCGCGCGCGAAGGCCGCCATCACGTCCGGCTCCTCGAGCGGCAGGTTCACGTAGCTGATGTCCTTGCCGTGACGGTCCTTGATGTACTTACGGGCGATCTCCAGCACGTCGAGCGTGGACAGGCCCAGAATGTCCATCTTGACCAGGCCCCAGTCCTCGACGACGCGCTTGTCCCAATTCGTGACCGGGATGCCATCGCTGCGCGTCTCGATGACGGCGCGGTTCACCAGCGGCTCGCCGGCGACGACCGTGCCCGCGGCGTGCTGGCCGAAGTTACGCATGACGCCTTCCAGCTTGAGGGCGTGGCCCCAGATGCCGGGGTGGTCATCGCGGAACTTTTCGATGTCAGCGACCGCGTCGGCCGAATTGGTCAGGGTCATGGATTGGCCATGCTCCTTCGGCACCAGCTTCGTCACCGACAGGGCCAGGTTGTCCAGCTCGTACACGCGCCCGGTGTCGCGCAGGGCAGACGCCGACGCCAGGGTCGAGAAGTTCGAAATGCCGGCGACGCGGTCGGCGCCATACTTGGCCGTCAGGTACTCGATGACCTCGTGGCGGCGCGTGGACATGAAGTCCAAGTCGGCATCGGGCAAGTCGAGGCGTTCGGGGTTGATGAAGCGTTCGAACAGCAGGTTGAAGCGGATCGGGTCCACGTCGGTGATGCCGATCAGGTACGCGACCAGCGAGCCGCCCACGGAACCCCGGCCAGGGCCGACGATGATCCCGTTGTTCTTGGCCCACATGACCAGATCCTCGACCAGGAGGAAGTAGCCGGCAAAGCCCATCTTCTTCAAGACGGACAGCTCGTACTTCAGGCGGGCCTGATACGTGGGCATGTCGGCGGCGGCCGGGCGGTGGCCCAGCACTTCCTGGCCAAAACGCTTCTTCCAGCCGGCGATGCACTTCTGGCCAAGCGCTTCGAACTCGTTGGGCGCCATCTGCGGCAGCGAGACCGGGTGCTTCTTGAATTCGTAGGCGCACAGGCCCGCGACCTTCTCGATGTTGACCAGGCCCTGCTTCCACAGGTCGGGCGCGGACACGCCGCTCCACTGGGCGGCGCGCTTGTGGGCGGCGAGCATGCGCTTGCCGATGTCGAGCGGGGCCTTGAAGCCGAACTCCTTGACTGCCTGCTTCGGGCGCCAAGGGGTCGACATCTTGTTCTGCGTCGTGATGACGTTCAGCACCTCCAGCGTGTCGGCGTCGGCGTCGTCGCGGTACATGAACGGATAGGTGACGAGGGTCTTCATGCCAGGGTTCGCCTGCACAATCGCGAGCGCCTTTGCGTTCAGCGTGTCGAACAGCGGCGTGTTGATCGGCGTCAGCTCGCAGTAGAAGTGTTCGAACCGGTGCGCCAGGTCGCCGATGATGTCCTCGTGGCCTGGGTGGCTAAACAGGTTGTAGAAGTCGCCGGTCGTGACAACGACGCCCTTCATCTCCATCACGTCCTTCCAGCCGCAACGGCTGTGATAGTAGAAGTATTCGGCGCTGTTGGCCTTCGTGAGCAGCTTGAGCAGGCTCTGGATGCCGGTCTCGTCGACGGCGTACACCTTGAGCATGACGAGCGGGTTCGGTTTCTCCGCCTCGCCCGACGCCTTGCTCGGCTTGCGGTAGGTCGGATCATCAACGACGCGCAGGCGGCAGCCGATGATCGGCTTGATGCCGGCCTTCTTGCACTTGTTGGAGAAGTCGACCATGTTGTGGATCGACATGTCGTCCACCAGGGCGACCGACTCGTAGCCGTGCTTCTTGGCCTCGTCGATGATGTGATCTGCCTGCAGCAGCGACTGCCCGATGGAGAAGTCGCTGCGTACTGACAGGGCGTGATTGATGTTCATGCGAATGCCTTCCCGATTGCCACGCCCACGAGCAGGGCCACTACCAGCGCGAAGCCGGTGATCGCCATGCCGATGTGCATGCTGTTACGCTTGCTATTTGCCGCTTGCAGGCGCTGTTCAACTTCTTCCAGCGTCTCGCTGTAGGTCTCTGCGCCCAGCCGGCCCAGAAAGCCCGCCTGCTGCTCGCTGAAGCCAACTTTTAGGGCCTCGCTGTAGGTTCCACCGTTCATGGTGTGTCCTTTCTTGTGTGTTGTGATACGGTAATTCTCTCAACCCAGGCCAGGATGCAGAACGATGTTGTCACCGTCCTTACCAACAATCCTGAACGCGCCCAGCACCGCTATCGCCATCGAAATGTGCGACGCTGCGGTCTCCTCGCTCCAGCCCAGCTCCTGGGCCATTGCGACGCGCAGGGAAGCGCGCGTGAAACCGCCATTTATGAGGTGGTTGCAGACCACGCGCAGGTAAGCTGGCCCGCCCTCTGCGAACGGGTTCATGCGCTGCGGGAGCATGGAGCGCATGTCGTTGATGCGACCCATCTTGCACAGCGTCGTAGCCTGGTCGGCCGCTTTCTTGTTCTGGGCGGCGATCCGCTCGATCGTGGTGGTCATCTCCACCGTCATGGCGAACGTCACGCGCTCCTGGGCCGTGGTGCGGGTCAGCGGCTTGTTCGCCACCTTCGGCTGGGCCACCTTGATCGGCGACTTCTCGAGTGGCTTGGTCTGGGCCGGCGCCGGCGCGGCTTTCGCGCGAGCGACAGCGTGGCGCTTGAGTAGGTCGCGCACGTCAACCGTTGCGCGGATCGACTCCAGGGTGGCCAGCGAGGCGCTGTTGCACTGGTCGTAGGCCACACAGCCCTTGCACACCGATGAATCCTGGCTGTAGACACTCGCGGCGCCGAAGCAGCCAGGGGCTTTTTGTTCGATCATGCTGCTTCCTCGATATACTTGACGGCGTTGCGCAGTTCGCATTCCGCCATCGACAGTTCGCGCTCGGTGGCGCCACCCAGCATCGTCAGGAACTTCTTGACGGTGATGAGCGAAAGTCCTTCCTTCATGGCGCGCGCATGCACGCCAACTTCGTCGGCAACAGCGGCGTGCGCGCGCTGGCTGCGCAGTTCGCTCACCAGCTCCGGGGGTGGGTCGCGCAGCCAGTCCACCATCAGGTTCGCCAGGGGCGACAGGTTCGCCATCGCCCGGTCCATTAGCTGCTTCGTTTCGATGATCTCCTCGGGCGACTGGCTGTTGGACGCGATCGACGATTCGAACGGATCACCGCCCTCGTCGCCGGCCGCTTCCATGTCCGAGAAGTTGCGCGAGGCGATCGCGTAGTGCAGGCTCGGCAGCTCCGGCTCCGCTGCTGCGCGGCGACGTGCGTTCTCCTCGTCGCGCTCGGCGATCTCGACCTTCATTTCGTCGGTCAGGCGCTTCACGCCGGTGAACTTGCCGATCGCCTTGCTGAAGTGGCTGTGCGCCGCGCGGGTGTAATACGCCGAGAACTTGACGCCCGCCTCGGGATCGAACCCGCGCGCTGCCATCACGAAGGCCATCGACGCCTCCTGGAACATGTCGTCGTAGGAGAGGGGAACGCCCGCCTGCTGTGCCCTTGCAAACCCACGCTTGGCGTGGAAGTGGACCAGGCCGATGTTTTCTTTGAAGCTGAGCGTTTCATTCATGATGCCAATCCCCTCTACTGCCAATTACCCGAAAATCCGCTGTGCCAGGCCGTCTGCCACTTCGCGGTCGATCTTGCCCAGCTTGTTGATGAAGGACAGCTGCAGCCCGACGCGGAACGAACCGCGCATCACGCCGATGCGGCTCGCGTAGATCAGGGTACGGGGCGAGATCGTGTCGCTCATCTTGGCGCCGTCGTATGCCTGGCGCACCAGCGTGGCGAACTCGACCATCTTGTCGGCGTCGTCGGCCACCAGCTTGCAGTGGTTCTGGAGGATCTGGCTCTCTGCCTTCTTCTCCATGTAGCGCTTGTTGATCACCATGCCGAAGCGGTCGTAGTTGGCCGAGTTCTGGATCATCGTTCCCTGATACAGGCCCGACTCGTCGCCCGAACCGTTCGTGTTGCCGGTCGAGACAAAGCGGAAGCCCGCCGCTGGCTTGATGATGCGCTTATCTGCGGGCGCCTCTTTAATCACCAGTGACTTACCTTCAAGGACGGCCTGATACACGGCGAGGACCGATGGCATACCAAAATCGTATTCGTCGGCGCAGAAGACCCAGCCGTTGATCATCGCCAGTGGGAGCGGGCCGAGTTCGAATTCAGTCTGCCCACCCTTGACCGTCCACTGCCCGACGATGTGGCTTTCTTCGGTGTTGACCGTGTGCTGGACGCGAAGCATTGGACGATTCGTGCGGGCGCAAACCTGCTCCAGCAGCTCCGACTTGCCCGAGCCTTTGTGGCCCCAGACCAGGCACGGAATGTTCAACTCGAGCGCCAGGATCACGTTCTTCAATTCGTCGATGTCATAGACGTAGTTGTCCGAGATCGGCGGAACCATGTTCTGCTGGTCGTGCGCCGTGAGCACGCTGATCGGGATCGGATCGCCTTTAGCGCTCAGGGCTGCTTTCACGCGGCCGAGATCGAAAGTCTCGTGCAGCGGACGCTTCGTTGGGTGGCCCTTCGGGATCAGGGTGCTCACGGAAGCGGTGGCGGTGCCGGCCATTTCCATCGTCGTCGACGCCGACGCCGCGGTGGTCGCAGCGTCACGTTCGCGGCGCTTCTTCTCCAGCAGCTCCAGGGCGAACGCGGACATCAGCGGCGCTTCTGGGAACTTGGTCTGGTAGCTCTCGACGGTCCACTCAGGGTGGTCCTTGGTCAGGTGGGTCTTGATGACGTGCTCTTGCGCGCCACAGATTTTGCAGGTGATTTTTTCGGTCATAGTGGTTCTCCACGGTGGGCTACTCGCCCGTTGTAAAAATTCGATTAGTGCTGCAACAGAAAACATGATACCGATGACCACCCGGATAAGCAAGTCACTTGTGACTTATCCGAGCGATCATTTTTAGGGCGTCAACCGGCGATCAGCTGGCGCAGTTCCTTCATGACGACAGCCGGCAGCTCGTCGACCTTGTTGATCACGAAGTTCTTGGGGTAGAACTTCTTCACGTCGTTGGACTGAATGCCAATGCCGATGACCTTGACCCCGGCGCGCGTCAGGTTCTCCACCACCTTTTTCAGGTGCGGCTGCAGCGTGTTCGTGTAGCCGTATGCGTGCGGTGCGCCATCGGACAGGACGATGAGGATCTTGCCCGTTTCGCGGCGGGCGAGCAGGCGACGGCCGGCAATCTCCACGCATTCACCATCCACGTTGTTGCGCATGGCGCTGGTGTACGGCAACCAGCCAAAGCGCTTCTTGACCTCCGTGCTCATCCGCTCGGAGAACGTCTTGAGGATCGGCATGTACAGCTGCTCGTAGCGGCTGTACTGGCGCCCGATCTTGGCCTCCTCCGCGCGCAGCAGGTTCAGGTCGCCACCACCCATGCCGGCCCCGGTCGTAAAGCCCATGACCTCGTTGGGGATGCCGATGCGGTCGAGCGTGGACGCGAGCGCATACGACGCCTGGGCCGCGGTGTGGATCTTCTCACCGTCCATCGAGCCGGACATGTCGTCGAGCAGCATGACCGCCACGTCCTTCGTGGTCGCTTCGACCTTGCGCCGGAACACGCGACTGTCGTTCGTGGCCAGGCGCGACAGGGCGGCCGAGTTCAGGCGCCCGCTGCGGTGGCCAGGGTTCCAGTGCGACAGGCTCTTGGCGCTGATGGCGCGCTCCAGGTCTTTCTGCAGTGGCCCGATCATGTGGTCGACCTTATCCTGCAGACCGGTCAGCATCGAGTCGGTGTAGCCACTGCCGATCTTGAGCGGTTCGACGATGTCTTCGTCCGTCGTGTAGACAAGGTAGTCAGCAGCAAGGGCGGCTTTGGCCGTCGTGTCGGTGATCAGACCCGAAGCCACATCGTCATAGTCCTTTGCGGTTTCCCGGTCGATGGCTTCCCACGAGATCGAGGACGACTGCGCGATGTCGATTTCTTCTTCCGCGTTGGGCGCTTGCATCGGGCCACCGCCCGCCTCGCCGCCACCTTCGTCGCCGTCGCCGTCGCTATCACCACCTGCCGACAGGTCGCCGGCCGGGGCTTCTTCCGGGCCGACTTCCTCGTCCGAGTTACCGGCCGCAGGGGCCTCTTCATCGTCGCCTTCTTCGTCGCCAGCTGCCGGTGCTTCTTTGTCGTCGCCTTCTTCGTCGCCCTTCGCGTCGTCGTCTTCCTTCTTGCCGCCGGCGCTGGCGCCCTTTTCTTTCTCTTCCTCGCCTTCGTCACCCGCGTCGTCGTCGCCGGCAGTGGGCGAACCGGTCGCCGTACCCGCTTCTTCGCCTTCGTCCTTGCCCTTCGGGGCCTTGCTGCCGCTGCCGCCCTTCGGTTTGGGCATCGGGATCGGCATCGCGCCGCTTTCTTCTTCGTCCGATGGCGACGGCTCACCGTCCCGCAGGCGCTTGACGATAATCTTCGCCAGGTCCAGGCAGTCCTTCGTTGATGCGGCGCCCGCGATCTTCGGCTGCAGGTCTTTGATCTTGTCGTGCAGCTCCTGGACGTGATGCATCTTGTCGCGCATATATTCAGCGAACACCTGCTGCCCCGCCATCATGCGCACCAGCGGCACGGTCAGCACAGCGATCAGCTCCTGGTCGTTGCCACTCTCCAGCGCTGCATTCATGTGCGGCGTGGTGTATTTGTCGAGGAAGAACTTACCCATGCGGGCCATGTTTTCCGCCGAACCTTGGAAACGCCCGGCCATCGCGCGCTCGATGCGGCTGTCTTCGATCAGGTTCAGCATGCCGCCGGCGCCGAACTTCTGCGCTTGGCCCATCAGTGGGAATTCGGTGAACAGAATGTGCGCGACCTCGTGATCGAGGAAGCCCTGGATGGCATCCAGCAGCTCCATGTTCGCGTTGTCGGGGATGTACGGCAGGTTGACGTGATATGGACGACCGGTGGTGTCGGCCTTCACGTATGCAGAAATACCACGTTGCGTAACCTGAATGCCGCGCCCCGCCAACATTTGCGTCAGTTTTGTGATAGCCTCTCGCATAATGTATATACGGTCGTTTTGTGCCATTTTTTTTGCTCCCGTTATGAAGTCATTAGTGACTGATAGGTTCAAGTATAAAAAAGCCCGTCAGGACGAGCAAGCAGGTTTGGTATCTGTCCTGCGCTCGTGCCTAACGGGCTGTTGGGTCCAGCGGTACTACAGAGCCATGTATGCGTTCAGCGAAGTCGTATTCACCAGGACCAAGGCACCCATAACTGGGTGCAGCACACGGTGCAGGATCGTACCGCCAAGATCCAGAACACTTTCAACAGTGCTGGCATCCAGGAGGTCGGCGAAGTCTTCAAGGCTAATAATTTGTTGCTTATTTGTGACTACTGCGTTGCTCACTTCAAAATTCTCCCAAGTTTAGAGGCGCATCGTTTGTGTCCGGTACGCAATCATTGTAAGGGATTATAGATCAGTTGCGACTTACTTTTATGTTAGCTTCGCGACAATGAAAAGTTCTGTTTCTAGTTATAAAAAATAATTCAGGAACGATAAATCTTCAGGAAATCAAATACTTATGACCACTTGGGGCTGTCGAGTTAATGATTCTTTGCTAACTGGCGCGCTATAATGGTTTAGTAAAATAAATCAGCAGTGACTATATAGAGTCACGGAAATACAACATCTGTTAAGAGGTCCACAAATGAACGCAGTCTCCGATAAAGTCTTCGCAAAAAAAGCTGGCAAGCCTAACATCACAGTTGCTGATTACATCACGCAGCAAGTCAATCTGTGCGGCAAGCAGCAGCTGGACATCGCCCGCGAGGCTGGCTTCAACAAGCCGAACATCATCACGATGATCAAACAGGGTAAGACGAAGCTGCCAATGGCCAAGGTTGGCACTATGGCGAAGGCGCTGGGCGTCGATGCTGCGTACCTGTTCCAGCTGACGATGCAGGAATACGAGCCAGATACCTGGGAAGCGCTGAAGGACTTCGTCTTCAAGACGCCTTTGCTGACCCAGAACGAGATCGAAATCATCGAAACAATCCGCCAGTCAAACGTGCCGAACCCTAAGCTGCGCACCGAGGCCGAGCGCGCTGCATTGCTCGACGTGGTGTCCACCTTCAAGCCGGACAATTCGGTATCCGGTGACTGATTATGGAGTCTGATGTAAGACGACAGGGCACTGGCGATCAGTGCCCTTTTTTACGCGTAAGCGGATTATGTAAGGAATAGCTTTTTGAAAGCCACGGAAATCATGAAAAAAATTACTTATACGTTACTGGATAAGAAAGTTAATTCGCAAAATATCCAGTTTGTTATGGACATAGCAAGCTATGCGGAACTTGCAGGGAATATTATTGAGAATAACCCTTATCAGCGCAACAGAGTAAGTAAAAGCGGCAGTATATATAGCTTACTCAAAGAGGATATTCTAAAAGGATGTATCGTACCACCAATTGTTCTAGCCTCCACCTCCCAATTAAAAGAAGGAAGTTCTTCCGATGACCTATTGGAAGAAGTATTGGCCGATTTTAGAAACCTAAAAATATTAGACGGCTTGCAGCGAACCCTATCGATAATCGATGTATATAACAATAATCGTGAGCACTTTGATAGCCTAGCTGAGCAATACCTGATAAGGATTGAAGCTTATCTCTCGATCAGCGATTCAGGTATTCTATATCGCATGCTCACTCTTAATACCGGACAAACTCCTATGACATTGCGTCATCAATTGGAGATCCTTTTCTCAAAGTACGCAGACGGCGAGTTAAATGGTGTCAGTATTTTGCGTCAGGTTGATGAAGGTTCGGTAAAGTCGATAAATGATTATCGATTCTCCGATTTAATCGAAGGATATACTTCTTTCTTAGAAAAGAACGAGCTTCCGATTGATAGAGTTGATATTCTTCAAACAGTAAGAACGATTAAATTTATCTCGGATGAAAGCTCTGCAAAAATAGAGTTTTCCGACTTCGTTGATTCATACCAAGCGTTGTCGCATGCATTTGATGTCCAATTTCCTGGATGGATTTATCCAGACGATGTGGATGAAGATATGCGAACCGCCGCGAACCCGTTCGGTCGCGAAGTTTATAAGATCTTCAATAAGAGTCAGCCATTAACTGGATTCGGCGCTGCAGTTGGTGAGTTGATTGCTTCAGGAACTATTGCAGGGCTTGACGATATAAACACCTTAGCCCCAAAGCTAGAGTTTGAGGAGAGTGACCTACTTCGTATAAATAAGTTCTTGGACGATATTCGAGGCGAGTCTAAAAAAATTGGTAACGGTCAAAGGATATTTTTTAAGCTTTTCTTTAAGTATTTGCTAGATCGCGATGGAAGTTCCTTTTTAAGAGTCTCGGATTCCTTGGAGCGAGCCAAAAACCGTGCAATGGCTGAGGTCTGATTCATGGCTGAATTGATAACGCTCTCGGACGAAAGTGTGCCTTTAGTGTATCGGGAAGATGCCTTACCTGCAGTACAAATTCCTTACGCTGTAAAGCTCTACACCAAATCCGTACCCGATGAGAAGGAAATTGCTCAGGTATATATTAGGAATCAATCAGAGCGACGTATTGGGTGGTTGATTCCTGTCATTTCGATGATTTCTTCGGAACATGAATATGCTGATGATATATATTTTAGGAAACATGTCTATGAGGCCATGAAATTTCTCATTGGGAAGAAGCTCGATGAGAGTATTTATGTTCTTGTGTATAGCAAGCGCATTCTTAGTACTACGGATGTGAAGTCTGATGGCGAATTATCCTTATCATTTCTCCTGTATGGAGTTTATCCATACTATAAGTTTCCATCGATTGCGAGCGTCGAATATAAGGCAAAAATTGGAAGCAAACTAGTAATCACCAAAGGTTTTAACTTTGATTCTGCTGTGGGTTTTTTCAAGTTGCTAGTAGATGACTTACTTCCAGCTGAACGAAATGGCTATGCAAGATTCATGTTCTTTTATCAGATCTATGAACTTGCAATGGAGATGCTCTTTTATAAAAAAGTCAATGAGCTTAAAATAACTAGGAGTCACCTTGGCATCATAAGAAAAAAGATTGACGATTATTCTTCTGAAGGGAAACTTATCGCAGTGCTTTATGCGGAAATGGGCCTAGATAGAAATGACGCGTCACTCGCAATCGAAGCAAAAAAAATCTTTGAAGACTTAAAAGACGATAATTACTACACTTCAATAAATAAGTCTGGGATGTTATATGACATCCGCAATATTCTTGTTCATAGTTATTATAGATACAGCATTGAAGAGAGTCTTTCCTACTTGGCTTCCTACATTGAAGATGAAGCTTTTCACGTTCTGAATTATATTTTCTCTGTTCAAAGTATGAAGGAAGAGCTGGAAGCAAAGTATTTTAATGCAAACCATTGATACTCATGATCCTTACCACTCATGGATAATGATTTGGGTTTGCAATTTGCAGCTACCAAAGCTTGTCGGCGAGCGTACTTCCTCGGATATTGCTGTAGCGCCGCAGCATCCTCGTCGAGCTGTGACCTGTGATTTTCATGACTTCGAAGTCCTGCAGTTTGGTTCGTTCGAAGAATCGGCTTGTCGCTTCGTGGCGCAGGTCGTGAAAGCGCAGGTCCGGACAGCCGGCCGCGTCGAAAATCCGCCCGAACTGGCGACTTAGCATCGCGGTCGTCCTGGTCAGCGAATTGGCCTTCCCGTCCCACCATGGCAACAGCCGACCTCCTGGGAAGGCATGCTCACCCATTCCCCGTTCGCCGGCAGCTACGTGCGCCAGGTAGGCGTTGACGCGCTCGGCCGCCGTGCTCGACATGGGCACCTGTCGCTTGTCACCATTCTTGGTCCGGTCCAGGAAGATCGTGCGGCGTTCGAAGTCCACCTGGTCCAAGGTCAGCGTGTATATCTCACGCATCCTCATGGCCGTTTCAAGCGCCAAGTCAAACAGCAGTTCCAGTGCGCCTTGGTGAGCAAGCACCATAGGCCGCTGGCGCCCTTCCGGTTTGTTCCGATCGAGAATCCAGCGGATCTTCTCTTCCTCACCGTGCTCGAGCCTGCGGTCCCGCTCGTCATCCTCTTGCTCGACGAAATCGGGGTTCGCTAAGCGGGCCACGTCTGCATCCCTGTCGGTGTACTGGGCATAGCTCTTTGGCAGCTGTCTAATGGGGTTCTGCGGGGTAGTCAACACCCCTTTCCGAAATGCCCAGTCAACACAGCGCCCGAGCGCGCCCACGTAATGACGGATGGTGGACGGGTTCAGGTTCTCGACCACTTTCATGTTCTCGATCCACCGTTCGGTCCACTCGTAGTTCAGCGCCGCCGTTTCCACCTCGCCGATGCGATCGAGCAGCGTGTTCAGCAGCAGCTTGTCCGACTTTGACACGGCCACCGTTTTCAGGTAGGCCCGAATGAGCTTGGAGAGCGTTTTGTGTGGGCTGACCGGCGCCGGCGCTGGCTTGCTCCCGAGCATCGCCTCGAGGCGCGCGACGATGGAATTGAGGTCTTTCTCTACCCGCATTGGGCCGCTCCCTGGCTAAACTCGCGTCAACGGCTTTGCAATCCGCTGTCTCTTGTGGATAATCAACGACTTATGAACAGGCCATTGTTGCATCCCAACAGACTCGCGTCAACGGCCAAACATCAGATCGAAAAGAGGGCCGTCGACCTCGTCTTCGTCCGGCGTATAGATCAAATTCGCGTAGCCTTGCTCCAACTCGCCCCACACCAACCCGAAGGCGTCGAACACGGCTTCGTCCAGGTCCATGATCGGCGTTGATGCGGTGACGGTGCGGCCATTCTTCTGGATCGGACGCCAGAACACGTACGGCGAGACGATGTGGCGAGGCATGCGCTCGAGACAGGCGTTGGCCAGGTCGGACAATCGGCGCTCGCGCCGCAGGCTGTGCAGGTCGATGTGCTTCAGGCGCGCCACCTCTTGCGATGACAGCCCGGTCTCCAACGCGAACATGATGGCGTACGCCTGCTCGGGTCGCATGAACGCCAGGCCGCGCCGTAGCTCGGTCTGGGTCATGACGATGAAGTTGGGCCTGCGGTAGTCGAGCATAGGCGGGCGTGGGATTTCGCCGCGCTTGACCGCTTCCGTGATCTGCGTGAGGGCGATGTCGACACTGGATTCCGCTTCGTCGGCCCGGCAGGCCAGCTTATGCTTGGCGACGAATGCGATGAGCTGGGACGGCGTGATTGTGGCCACGTCCTGGTCCCAAAGTGGGGATTGCGATAAATGAGAAACGCCGGCAGTGCCGGCGATGAGGTGCTTGAGCGATGGCATGGTTTCCTCCAGCGCCCAAGCATAGCAGAATGTTAAAACCGTTTACAGGGCCTATTGCGGTGCTGGCGCTGTGGCCAGGTCAGCCAGGTTGACCGGAGTGAAGCGGTCGACCTTTACTCCACCGTGATCGACCTGTTCAAACCAGCGCGTGCGCGGCTGGGTGAACATCGGCGCTTCGGCGCCGTGGTAGCACGGCTTGTAGATCACGGTCAGGCAGCCATTTTCGTTCTTCGCGTCGAACGTCAGGACTTCGTAGATGTCACCCTTGTAGTGGCGCCAGAGATTCATTCGACCTTCTCCTTTACGACCAGCTTGTGACTGATGGCGACCATGAACGGCACCAGCGTGAGCAGCGGCACTTCGCGCCCCTGGTTGTCGATCACCTGGATGATGGTGTGCCGGCCGTTGGAGTAGGCCCGCTCGGTCCAGGGCATCGTCGCGCGCAGCGCTTGAACTTGTGCGTCAGTCACAGTGGCCACCTTCGCTTTCGACTGCTTCTTCCATGCCGGCGCCCGTCTCCGGGTTGCTGTCGCCGGCGTCGGCGATCTCGTTGTCGTTGACCCAGACCCATGCTGCGACGTAGGCGCCGCCATCGGCGCTGTACGAGACTTTCGCGTTGTCGTCGATCTCGATCTCGCCTTCTTGTCCGCGCTTCGTGCGCGCTGCTTCGATGGCCGGCTTGTCGTGAGGGTCTTCCTCCAGCTCCAGGTCGCCAGTGTGCGCGGTCTCCACGCCCTTGATGTCCTGCGAGTCAAGTTCGAAGGCGGCGCCGATTTCCTGCTCGATCATGTTGCGCACGCGCAGCGCTGCTTCCTCATTCTCGGCGTCGATCTTGATTGGTACGGTGAATTTCATTTCAGTTTTCCTTGTTGCTTCATCCAGGTGATCAGGTCTTGCATGGCGCCGATCGCGACGCCGGCGGGGTAGTCGTCTTCATCGTCCGGGTTGCCGTACTGGCGAGCGATCTCGCGCATCTTCATTTCGGGCGACAGCGGCATGTCGCCGAGATCGACCTCGCGGCCTTCCTTGATGCCGATCAGCTGCATCGTTTCGATCTCGACCAGCTCGCCGACACTGATGGCGCCGGCCGGGCGATGGCTCTCGATGAAGTCTTCGATCGCGCCGGCGGTCTCGTCGCGGGTGTCGTCTGCAGTGGCGCGCGGCGCGCCAGTGATTTCTACTTCGAAGCGATAGATCGTCACGCCGCTTCCTTCCATTCAGCAGCGATCTTCTCGCCCAGCTTGGCCGCATCTTCGATTGCGAATGCGCGCGCCAGGGTGTCCGCTTCGGTCTTGTCGGCGCGCGGGGTGCTCTGCGTGAAGCGCGGCAGGAACAGCGAGTGCAGCTTGTTCGATTCCGAAGGGCGCATGATCATGTTCGCCGTCACCGGCATGATCGCGCCGATCCAGTTGTCCGGGTTCGCATCCACGTCGTCGCGCATCGCCTCGCCCTTGATGGCCACGTCCACTTCCAGCAGCCCGCACTTCGTCGCGCACTTCAACGACCCGGCCCGGCCGGCGTTCTTCGTGTCGTCACGACCGAGCACCACGCCTTGCACTTCCATGTCCAGTTCGAACTCCAGCTTGAGCTTGACCTGCTCCTTGCTGGTGCCGTCCTTCCAGATGGCGTCGCGCTTCTTGAGAATGGTGCCTTCCTTGCCTTGCGCCAGCAGCTCGGTGTAATGCAGGTACGCTTCAGCCAGCGAGCGCACGATCCGAGTGGGCACCAGCTGGACCACGCCGCCCACACTGCGCTGCAGCTGACGGATCAGGCCCGACAGGCGCTCGACCTGCTTGACTTCGTACTTGCCCTTCGCCTTCACGGCCGACAGGGGAATCTGATCCCAGACCAGGAAGATCGGGCGCTCGTTCGCTTCGAAGTCGCCGCCCTTGAGCACGCTGTTGAGCACGCCATTGCCGACCTCGCGCGGCAGCACGACGCCATCGCGCAGCACCAGGCATTCACCGTGGCTTTGCGTGTCTTCGTCCAGCGTGCCGCGCACCGCGACCGCCAGCGATTCGAACTTCTCCATCGGGAACATCGAGCCGGCGCGGCTGTAGATCGACACGGTGCCGCCGGCCTCGTGGTTCACGTTCATGAACATGCCGTCTGCCTTCTCCTGGCTGATCTGACCTTCGGCCCAGTTCCAGCCTTCCAGCTTCGCGTCCTTCGGCAGGCAGCAGCGCATGTACGGGAAGACCGGCAGCAGGCCTGGCCACACCTTGCCCACGGTGCCCTCGTCGAAGCCGGCACGCATGTTCTTGAGCATGACCCGGCGCAGCAGGTCGGTGCTCTTGGCCGACATCACGTTCACCTGCTTCTGGACCTCCTCGAGCATGGCCCCGCCGGTCAGCTTGCGCGCGGCCATGTTGCTCAGCAGCGTGAAGGTGTCCTCGTCGAACTCCCAGCCTGCAGGGTCGTCGTTCGCTTTGCGCTCGGGCACTTTGCGAATGCCGTAGCTGATGAGCGGGTTGTAGGCCGCAGCCAGCACGCGCTTGAGCGTTTCATCGCCAGCGTGGGTCTTGAGCAGCGCAATCTTGTCGTTCTTGCCGGGGGTTGCCGCGACCTGTTCGATCAGGTCGAAAATTTCGTTGGAGTTCATGGTTTCTCGTTACGGTTGGGTAGGTGTTGCCGCCAGGCGGCGGGCGTATTGCAAAGGGGTTTCGCCGGCCAGCATCGGCGGGCGCGCGGGCTTGGGCGGCGGGCCGGCGGTGACGACCTTCGGGGCCGGTGCTGGCGTCGGCTTTGGCGTCGGTGCTGGCGCCGGCGTGGGTGCTGGCGCCGGTGCGTCGGCGGCCTCTGCTACAGCCGCGGTGATCGCTTCTGCGAAGCCACTGGTCGTCGCTGCTGTCAGGTGGTCGTCGAGCGTCTTGGCGGGCGCTGTGGGCTTGCTGAAGCTGGTGGTGCGGGTGCCGAAGGGCTTCGGTTGCGCCGGGATCAGCGCAGGGTCCGTGTGGTTCGTAATCAGCACGCCGAAGTCGCCCGCCACCGACACCGGCAGGTGCGGGTTTTTCAGGCGCGGGAAGTAGAACAGCGCCTGGCCGGCCAGCTTCTCTTGCTCACGCATGCCGTCGGCGGCGCAGCGGCCTTCGCGCAGGGTCTTTTCGCATTCGGACGTGCGCTCATTGTTGCGGCCGCCGTCGATGTCGTGCAGCCGTGAAAGGCATGCGGCGTACGATGGCCCGCGCTCGAGCGCCGCGCAGTGGTGCAGGTAGTAGGCATTGTTCGAACCGGCCGATGCCTCTGGCGGGAACGGGGTGTCGTGCGTGATCGGTTTGTTTTTCATGTTCGCTCCTTCATTTACCAAGCGCCCCAGTCACTGCCTTTGGCGGCGACCTGTTCGGCGTACTGTTCCAGTTCTTCGATTTCTTTCTTCTGCGCTGCCATGATCGCGATACCGTTGGCCAGGCTGCGAATCAGCTGGCGCTTGATGATCGGCCCCATCGTTGGCGTCATGCGCCCCAGGAGGCTCTCGATGGCCTTGCGCTCGATGGTTTCCATCGTGGTGTAGGTGCGGGTCGTGTCCATCACCAGCTCCCCCACGTTTCGCCGCGCTCGATGGGCTTCTCGGGTTCGCGCGCCGGCGGCGCCTCGTTGACCACCTCCGCGGTGCCGTTCATCCCGAAGTAGTCCATCAGGTAAGCTGCAACGTCGGCGTTGTAGTGGTGCTTGCTCATGCCCGCCAGCTGCGCGGCCGTGATGCTGTTGCCGTGCCAGGTGTGCAGTGCGCCGCTCTTGACGGCGTTCTCGTAGCCGCCCTTGGCGCTGCGCTTCTCGCGCAGGATCTTGTCGCGCTCGGTCGTGCAGATGCTGTGCATGCCGCGGTCGTACTTGATCTTGCCACCGCCGTTCTTGAGGGCGATGGCGCCCCAACGCTTGATCAACAGGCCCGGCCCGTCGTCTTCCTTGATCAGGACGGTCTCGTAGAACTTAGTCCCACCCTTGTGCTCCAAGTACTCTGTTTCGATGCTAAAAGTCATTTTTCCCTCGCGCTACTGTGCGCTGTCGATAGATGAATCATACCGATGAGACACCGGATAGAGTGCTCACCGGTGACTTATCCGCGTTGCCGTCCTAACCGTAATCCCGCTCGGCGATCAGCAACAACTTGGTGGCGCTGGCGTTGTTGATCGGGGTCGCTTTCCAGAATGCGTTCCTGACTTCTTCGGGCGCCGCCTCATTAGGGTCTTTGCCCTTTGGGAGCAGCGCTACGCGCGCGCTGATGCCGATGCTGGCCACCATTTGCGCTGCCTTGACCGCGTCACGGATCGCCTGGCGCTCGCCGTCCCACATGAACGTGACGATCTTCAGGCCCTTCTCCTTGAGCAGCGTCAGCTTGGTCAGCTGGCTGTCCGCATCACCGTGCGACAGGTGCTTGCCGAACGAGCCGATCGGCACCGTGTCGCGCAGCGTCACCTCCTGGTCGAACGCGACCTTGATGCCGGCCACGTCGAACACGCCTTCCCCGATGACGACATGCTCGACGCCGATGGCGTTGTAGCCGTTGTACAGGTGGCTGCCGGTCGACGAGAAGCCAGGCGGGAACAGGTACTTCTTGTCCGCGCTGCCGGTGATGTCTCGCCCCTGGAACGACACCAGTTCGCCCTCCAGATCGTAGATCGGGATGATGATCCGGCTGGCGTAGTCCTGGCGCATCGGGTGGCCTTCTTCGCTCAGGTAATCGAAGTGGCCCCGGTGCGAGTAGCGCAGCTCAAAATACGCCGCGATGTCGCCGCTGATGTTCCGGTTGTCCAGGTATTTCAGGTTCCGACCACCGTGCGGCATAGGGATCGACTCGGGCAGCACCAGTTCGCCGCGGTTGTTCACGGCGATCGCGCGCTTGCGCGGCGGCCGCCAGCCCTGTTCGCGCGCGTAGGACTTGATGTGCTCGATGGTGTCCCGCGCAGCCAGGCCCAGTTGGGCGCTGATGAACTTCCACTTATTGAACTTGGTCTCGCAGTCGCCATGAAAGCAGTTCCCCAGCCCGGTTTCCGCGTTCAGGTACACCTTGTAGCTGGAACTGCCGCAGCAAGGGCACTCCTTGACGTTCAGCTGCGCTCCGCGTGCGCCGCGGGTATGCCGGTAGCGCACGCCCTCGGCGTCGAGCCACGACTCAATGTCGATGGCGTCGATCGCCTCCTGCAGTTCCTCGTCGCGGGAATAGCTGGCGTGGTTGCTCATTACTCCACCCGGATGATGCTTGCGATGAACTTCATTTTTTCCAGCTCCTGCTTGATGAAGATCGTGAAGCCGCCCGCCTGGTTACGAGACGCGGCGAAGTACAGACGCGCCTCGCCGTTCGCGCGCTCCTCGTCCGTGATGTTGATCGAGATCATGATGTCGACCGTCCGGACCTTGTTGATGTCGTCCGCGACGTGCGTTGCGGTGGCCACGGTCGACTTCATGCCTTCCCGGTTGGTCTGCGTTGCCGACAGCATCGCGACGTTCTCTTCCATCGCGATCGCGCGCAGCGCCAGGTAGATGCCCTTGCTGTTCTCGATTGCATCCTGGGTGCGGAAGTCCGGCGCCATAATGTCGGCATAGTCGACCACGATCATGTCGAACTGGACCGGCTCGCGCACGGTGCCATCCGGGTTCAGGCGTGGCGACTTATACGACTCGATCAGCCCGCGCAGCATGGACGGTGTGAGCGTGCCCGAAGGGTACTCGGCGAACTTGATCTTGCCCGCGCGCGGCATGGTCGCCCGCAGCTTGCCCTCGACCTCCTTCATCTTGGCCATGAGATTCTTGATCTCGGTGTCCGTCATCGAGGCATCAAGACGCTCGGCGATGATGCGGCTGGCCACTTCGCAGGTGACGTAGAGGACGTTGAAGCCGGCCAGCGACGCCGCCTTCGCAGCGTTGATCAGGAACGTGGTCTTACCGGCCTTCGCACCACCGAGGATGACGGACAGCTCCTTGCGACCCCAGCCCTTGTGATAGAGCAGGTCGTCGATCATCCGGTGGCCGGTGGTGATCCCGGTCGGTGGGAGCTTGCCCGCCAGGCGGTCAGCGCGCTCGGCGGTACGCTCAGCGATGCGCTCGTAGTAGTCGTACTCTTCGCCGTCGGTGTTGATGCCAACGTCGCACGCTGCCTTGACGTTCTTGGCGATCTTGTCGAACTGCTTCTTCTCCAACAGGTCGACCGACTGCAAGATCGTGGCCGAAATAGCCTGGTGGCGCGCGAACTCCGCGACCCGCTCGGCGATGTACTGGCCATCAGACAGGTCCGCCGCCGGCTGGAAGCAAGTCTTGAATGCCTCCATCGCTGCCGGCCGGATGTCGCTGCGCACGACCTTGTTGCGGATGTCTTCGGCGAAGAACTCACGCGCGGCCAGGACGGTCGGCACCGAGCCGTACTGGCGGTAGTAGCGTAGTGCGATGTTGACCATCGCCGCCTCACCGGCGTTTTCGAAGTAGTCCGGCTTGAGCAGGTGGGCAATCTTGCGCAGGAAGTCCAGGTTACGCATCGAGTGCGTGGCCACCTTGCTCTGGAACTCCGCGTCGAATTCGAACTTCTCGTCGCCGAACAGCACTTCTGGTGCCGCGTGTGGCGACGGGGGCGGGGCGTAGCCGGCACCGCTCATTGCAGCACCTACCATCGCCACGACCGCCTCTTCTGCTGCGGTTGCGACTGCTTCGGTCATTATGCGTTTCCTTCGATGGTCGGTGCTGGCGCTGGTGCGACGTTCGGGCGGTGGGTCAGCGCCGAGAACTCGCTGATGTCGTGCTTGAAGATGACGCGGTCACGCGCCGGCACCGGGTCAAACACGCCGTCTTCCTGCACGTCGCCGCGCTCGGTCACGTTCAGCGTGATCGAATACTTGTCGGTGTGCTTGAGGATGCCGCGGTAGGTCGTGCCGTCGCACTTCTCGACTTCGATGCGCGCACCGTTCATCTCCAGCGCCTTCAGGAAGGCTTCGTGCCCCTTGAGCACGTTCTTCTTCTTCTCGGGCGCGCCGATGCCCGAACGGCTGCCGGCGGTTGGGCGCGGGCGGCTGCTGGCCAGGCTCAGGGTCGCGCGGCGCGGCGCGTCGGTGTCGTCGGTCATGCTGCGAGCCGCCTCGAGCTGGTCGCGGCGAACTGCGTCAGTGGTGTCTTGTGCGAAAGTCATGTATTTCTCCTGGTATTGGGGTTGGATGCGCATCACTTGATGCGCTGACCCGACCATTATAGTTCAGTGGTGACTTATCTGTCGCGCTCAAATTGAATAGCCGCATCAACCGCCGTCGCCGGCAGGTTCGCGATCGCCGTTTCGATGCGCAGCGCGTCATATACATAAAGCGCAGCATGAAGGGCGTACTGCGGCAATGGTTTGGACATGATCTGCTCCAGCAGGTATTGCTCGTACGCCTCCTGGTCGGGCGCACCGCACCAGCTCGATGCCGCGAAATGCTTGTCTTGTGCCCACTGGATCTTTGCGCGCCGCTCCTCGTCCCACTGGTTGAGGATCCAGATGTTCATCTCGTCGTTGGTATTGACGTGAGAGGGGCGGGGCGGCTGGCGCCAGCCGTTGATCATGCACCACTCCATCGCCTTGCGGCAGAAGAAGTCGTACCGGATGCCGGCCTCGTCGATCTTCTGGCGCAGCTTCCAGAAGGACTTGACCTCGCGCGCGGCCATCACGTCTTTCCCCTTGAAGGCCGCCATGAAGCGTTTCTTGTGGTCGAACGCCTCGCCCATCAAGCGCCCGTATGCAGTATTGAAGTGGTGCGCGAGCAGGTAGGTGGCCATCGTCGGGTGCAGGCGCCGGTAGTCGAACCACTTGCGCTCGTACAGGGCCGGCTCGAGCGCCAGGCTCTTGCGGTCGATCTTGGCGATGGCCAGGGCCTCACAGGTGAAGAAGTCTAGGCCGCTGCCGAAGAAGGCGCCGTGCGTGGCTTCGATCGGGTTGGGGGTGTCCTCGGTTTCCATATATTCTTTAAAACCTTAAATACTTAAATGATGTTTTGTAATAATACTTAAAACTTATAGAAAGGGAGTGGCGGCCCCAAGTCTATTTCAGCCCCAAGTCCTTACTGGAACCTGGGGCCGGTGCCGCGGTTTAGCGCTGCAGGATCGGATTGACGCGATCCGGCGCCGGCGCTTCGAATGCCTCCACCACCTCCTGCACGAAGCCGCTGCGCACGATGTCTGCCTTGGCAAACATGACCACCTTCACGCTCGGGATATGCATCAGGCGGTTGGCCGTGTCGATCAGGCCCGATTCCCGGATGTCAGCCTGGCTCTCGTCGCCGTCGATGACCACGATCGCGTCCTGGCCAACGCGGGTCAGGAACAGCTTGAACTGCGCCGTGGTGGCGTTCTGGGCTTCGTCCAGGATCACGAAGGCGTTCTTGAAGGTCTTGCCGCGCATGTAGGCGAACGGCTCGCACTTGATCCGGCCTTCCTTGATCAGGTATTCCACGAACGACTTGCCCAGGCGCTCCTCGAGCACATCACGGAATGGGTCGAAGTACGGATCGAACTTGTCTTCCTTCTCGCCAGGCAGGAAGCCCAGGTTCTCGCCGCCTGCTTCCACGGCAGGTCGGGTCAGGATGATCTTCTCGACGGTCTTGCTCATGAGCGCTTCAGCTGCAAGGGTGCCCGCTACGTAGGTTTTGCCGGTGCCAGCGGGGCCGAGACCGAACGTGACACCACCCGCGCGCATGGACGCTGCATAGCGTCGCTGCTTGTCGTTCTTGGGTTGGAATGGGGGCGCCTTAATCGGGCGGGATGGAGGCATGGCCTCGAGGAAGTGCTGGTCCTGTGGGGCACCGCTGCGTTTGGCTTTGCGCTGTTCGCTGCGGTTGGAGGTCTGGTGCTTAGGCATATTTCCGCTTCCTTGCTGATTGAGGGGTGGACCAGCCTTGAATATACCTCAGCGGTGACTTATCTTCTATATGCTTTCGAAAAAATCTTCTCCTCGATGTCTGTATGGACTGAAGGTATGTCAGTATTGCTAAATTGGTATTCCCGACACCGTGAAGCACGAAAGCATCCAATGAGCGAAGACAAGACCCAGCCCCAAGAACGGGAACAGCCGTCAAAGCCACAAAAAGCGGACTTCGACCAAGCGGAGATTGATGATGCGGTTAATCATCACATAGCGGGAATCGAAGCTGAAGCCGATCACGACATTTTAGACGCAGCGCTGCCACGTCGCGACGACAGACCTCGGCACTGTGAACGGGAATCCGATCCGGACAATGGAGTTTATGTGACCGAGAGATGCGGTTTCCGCCCAAGACCACATAGCTGCAGGCTCTGCAATCCGGGAGGGGGCCTTTGACTTGAGTCCACTCTGCTTGATCACAGCTCCACGGTTTTTATGCGTCCATGGCGCTCGAGCATCACGGTCTTGATGCCTTTCTCTCGCAAGAGGTTGAGCGCCTTGGTCCGTGTCTCGCGGTCGATTTTCCCCACTGCGCTATGGATATAGGCAGTCGTGTCGGTCAGGTGCGTCACCTTGAAAATAGCAAGGTACGGCCGCCTGGCGTTGTAGCCTCCAGGCTCGTCGTACACGCGAACGCTGGAAACGTCGGGGTCATCGTCAGGTGGATCATTTTGCCTGGATCTGCAGCCGCTGCATCACGGCGTCGACCAGCTCGTCGTGCCGCTTGGCCAGGCGCTTGTACGCCTTGACCAGGTTGAAGTTGTCGGCGACCAGCTCCTCGATGCCGATCGTGGACTGGGCGTCATCGGCCTGGTCAGGGTCGTCGGCCAGCTTCGGCAGCGGCTCGGACTTAACCAGCGCTGCCTGGGGCGGACTCCACGGCGCCTTCGTCGCGGGCGCGGTTGAGCAGCCGCACAGTGCCAAAATCAAGGCGGCGATCGCTGCCGCAATCGTCAGCAGCGTCACCAGCCGGTCCTGGTTGCTCGGTGGTGGTGGCGGTGGCGATGCGACCTGCACCGTTGTCATGCCCAGCGTTGCCGCCGACACGGATGGTTGTTTCATGGGTCTTCCCCTTCTGCAGGCGCGCCTGTGCGGCCGCTTTGAGCTGGTCGATGTTGGAGTCGGTTTGCTGGATCGCTGCCTCGACTTGTTGGCTGCGAACCGCCGATTCGGCGATGTTGGCGCCGGCCTGCTTGACCGCCGCGGTGGTCTGCTTCACGACAGCCGCCTGGGTCGCCTGGTCCTTGACGTGGTAGCCCACGCTGAAGCCGACGGTCAGGGCCGCGGCGACGAGCAGGGTGCAGACGCGCCAGGTCATTTGTGCTCCAGGCGTTCCGTCACCAGCGCGCGCAGGATGATGTTGCCGCCGATCGAGGCCACGGCGAGCACCTTCATCTTGTCGTCAGCCAGGTACGGCGCCAGCGCGCCGAGGTTGGCCTGGGCCTGGTCGAAGATCGTGGCCAGCACCGGGATGGCGACAGCGTTGAACCAGATGGTTTTGGAGCGCAGCGCGCCCCGCAGTTTGTCGAACATGTCTATTCCTTCAGGTTGTGGTCTTCAGGGCGAGGCGGATAGCCTTCAGGCGCACCAGGCGGTCAACGAAGCCGATGGCGTCGCCTTGCGCGGTCGTCTTGCGGCCGATGTTGACGATGTCGCACACGCCGTCAAAGTCGTCGTGATCGGCAAAGTCGTTGCAGCCGCGGGTCTTCCAGAACCAGGCGGCCGACAGGCATGCCCCTTCCGGGGTGCGCAGCCAGGCGCCGATCTCCTCGGGCTTTTTGCCGAAGAACTTGGCGCATGCCACCTGGTTGGCCTTGAAGGTCAGCTGGATGGCGCCGGCGCCGCGGTAGAGCCAGCCGTCGCCCGATTTCTCGTCACCGTTACCGCCGCGCAGCGCATAGACCTTGTTGGCGATCTTCTGCGGATTGCGCGCGTAAGTCACCGATGACTGAGCTGTAAAGCGCGACGGCCAGGTCTTGCAAAGGCCCTCGGCCGAGTAGTTCAGGTTCTCCTCGAGGCGGCACAGATCGCTCGACTCGTGAGCGACCGTTGCCAGGAACATGTGAAGCCGGTTGCGCGTGCTTGCATCGGCCAGCTCGATGGCTTTGTTGATCCAGGGGAGAAAGTGCGCGCCTGCACGCGGCATTGCGGCGCTAAACTGGGCAGGTGTCAGAGCCATATCAGTGAGCGAACTGCTTGATCAGCTCGGAGCCGATGTACAGCGCGCCGCCGCCGAAGACGCCCCAGAACAGCTTGACAGCAGTTGCCATGCCCTTCGCGTTCGATTCGAACTTCACCTGCTCCAGCTCGAGCGAGGAGATCTTATCCTCGACCTTGTCCTGGCGCTGGGCGATCTTCTCGATGGCCTGGTTGGTGGTGGCGTTGCGCTCCTCCAGGACGGAGAGCTTGGTCAAGGCCTCGGCTACTTTGGAAACGGCGCTACGCATTTCGCGCAGCTCGTCGGCCATCGAGTCCATACGCTGGTCGAATACACTCTGGTTCGGCATTTCAAATCCTTGTTGGTCGTCAATCATGTCGATCCTTCGTCATTCGCTTGCAAAGGCGTTGCGGGAGTTTAACAGCCACCAGTTGACAAATCAAGTCACTGGTGACTTATTGTGAATTCCCGCAACAGCCGCTTATACTCCTGCCGATTTCGGGCAGTGGTCCTTTTCAAACTTGTCGAGCAGCTTGCACAGCACGCACCCCCAGCGCCGGCCCTCGAGCCTGGCCCGGTTCGCGCGGCTGCTGATCGTCTCGTCCTCGCTACCGCCGGTCGCGGTGTTGGCCAGCTGGTCGTAAGAGATCGCCAGGCGCCATGCCCGATCGGAGCCGACCAGGATCGCGACTAGCATCCAGAGGGCAGAAACTGCGCTGGCCACCTGGCACAACAGGAAGATAAGAAGAAGGGAAAAACGGTTCATGCAGCACCTATGAAAAAGGCGGCCACCAAGGACTTTCCACCCCGATGACCGCCTATTGGTAAGACCGGCATAAGAGCCGGCCGAGCCTTATGCCGGGACTTCGCCGCGAATGATCGCCTCGGCGCGCTCTTGCGTCAGCAGGCCAGCGGCAACCAGGCTGAACAGGTTGTGCTGCGTGCGCGGATCGGACAGGGTTACGTCCTGAGCCACCTTGAGCTGATCCAGGTAGATCTGCGCGTTCACGTCCTCTTTGGCCGCCATGTAGATGCCCGCCAGCTCCTTCTGGGTGAACACGCCGTAGAACTCCAGCGGAGTCAGCTTCATGTTTGCACGACGGCTGTTCGCCCGTTCCGCAGCTTCCTTGGCTTCGGCTTCGATCTGGGCTTGGCGCCAGTCATCGTCGGCGTCTTCCGAGGTCAGCGTGACAGCGCCGTCAACCAGCTTGAAGCGGGCTGCGATGTCGCTCTTGAGGTCGGTCGGAACGGCGAACGCGCCTTCGCGCAGGCCGAGGGCCTGGAAGATCGAGGAACCGACACCGTCCGCGTCGAACACGATTTGATGGACCAGCTTCGGGGTCTCAACGGCTTGCGCCGTCGCTTCTTGTGCCTTCAGATTTTCATTGCT
>Ga0265797_10000213_pt1 | contig 112152 bp, 104 predicted proteins | sample P2T30metagenome_FD_192433 | JGI IMG/M metagenome (GOLD analysis project Ga0265797, IMG submission 192433) | Plant litter microbial communities from East Loma Ridge, Irvine, California - P2 T30 | ecosystem: Environmental > Terrestrial > Plant litter > Unclassified | place: USA: California... | reverse complement strand
CTCTTCCCATCCCGAACAGAGAAGTTAAGCCCGCCTGCGCAGATGGTACTGCAGTTTGTGGGAGAGTATGTCATCGCCTTTCTTTTGAAAACCCTTCATCTTTACGATGAAGGGTTTTTTGTTTTGTGAAAGTTTAGGATTATTTTAATAGTTTTTAAGTGGCTATCATAAGGTGTCTTTGTTAACTTTGAGAATATTACTAAATAAAACGCACCATGAAAAATTTATTTTTAGCCTTAGCTGTTATGGCGGGGGTATCTGCAACAGCTGCAGTTACTATAGAAAACAATGAAGTTGTTTCCGTATATCAGGAAAAACAATACAAAAAAATAGAAGTTTCGCAGGTTTCTAAAGAAGCGCTAGATAAGATTAAGAAAAGCTACGGCACTTATACCATAAAAGAGGCACACAAAGCCGATGATGGAGAGTACAAACTGGTACTGACAAAAGATGGTGTAGATACTACAGCAACTTTTACTTCTGCCGGAGACCTTATCAAGATATACTAAAAAAGAGAAGCTAATCAGCTTCTCTTTTTTGCGTTAGAGATAGTAGCTACAGTCCGCAACGGAGTGAGGACTACAACGGATATTCTGCCGCTTAAGCGGAACGCGAACTATGATTTATGTTTTTGGCAATATTCGCAAACATTGCTAAGTATACATTCGCTGTGTTTCGGGTTTGTTGGCCTGCAAATTTCGCGTCCAAGGAATGAAAGTGCCATACCAACTGCTCCCCACATATCTTGCGGAAGTTTTTGCATCAATTGTTTTTCAATCTTTGTGGCGTCACCATCAGTAGTAATACCAAGGCGGGGTGCAACACGAAGTACATGAAGATCTACTAAAATGCCTTCTGCATTTACGCCCGCTTCCCGCATTATGACGTTGGCAGATTTTCTGCCTACACCTTTGAGGGCAATAAGATCTTTCATTGTTTTAGGGATATTCTTATCTTTTTTGACAGTTTCTGCAATTTCCTGAAGCCAGGCAATTTTATTTCCGTTGAAACGTACTTTGGCGAGGTATTCATGCAATTCAGCACTATTGGCTTTCGATAAAGCTTTCATGTCAGGAAATTTTTTAAAGAAGTCAACCGTTACCTTATTTATATTGGCATCACTATCCTGTGCAGCCAAGACAACCATAACCAGTAATTGGTAGATGTTTTTGTAGTGCAATGGATGCTCCTTGCCCTTATATTCAGCAATCAGTGGTTTTAAAGCTTTTGGCCAGTCGGTGCCTTCGTTAAAGAGATCCATTACTCTTGCTTTAGGTCAACAGAAAGAGAATTTACACAGTAGCGTTGTCCCGTTTCGGTAGGGCCATCATCAAATACATGTCCTAAATGACTCCCGCAGTTAGCGCAAAGTATTTCTGTTCTCAGCATTCCATGGGTAGTGTCCTTTATATATTCTACCTTTCCTGGGATAGACTCGTCAAAAGACGGCCATCCACAACTGGATTGAAACTTAGAATCACTTTCGAAAAGTGGCTCGCCACAAGCGCCGCAACAATACGTACCCTTATCAAACGCAAGGTTATATTTTCCTGAATGCGGAAATTCAGTTCCTTTTTCTCGTAATATCTTATATCGTTCAAAGCCAAGTTCCTGTTTCCATTCAGCTTCAGATTTCTCTATATTATAATTTTTCATAGCTTGAAAATGTTTGTTTGTATTTAACAAATTTACACAAAAGTTTGTCTACCCTTCTTAATTAAAAAGAAAGGCACTGTTAATCTGCTCATAAACGTGGTGCTATTTTTTAGCGGGGATAAACCTTATGGAAACCGAGTTGGTACAAAATCGTTTGCCGGTAGTTTCTTCGGGGCCGTCATCAAACACATGGCCCAGGTGGCCGCCACAATTGGCGCACATCACTTCAACACGCTTCATTCCCAAAGTATTATCTTCCTTGTAGACTACACTTCCTTCAATAGCCTGATCGAAAGAAGGCCATCCACAGGATGAATCAAATTTTGCATCGGATTTAAATAGTGGATTACCGCAAGCCGCACAAACGTATACCCCGTTTTCGAAATGTTTATAATACTCTCCTGTAAAAGGCCTTTCAGTAGCTTTTTCACGTAACACCTCGTACTGTTCCTGCGTTAAAACTTTTTTCCATTCGGCATCGGTAGTGTAGGGCGTAATCTTTGCCTTTTTAACGGACTGTCGGGTTGTTTCTTTTTTTGTGTTTTGTTTCTTTTCCTGCCCCTGACAAGAAACAAGGGTAAACAGGAAAATAATGATAGCTATTTTTTTCATAATTCTAAAAATTGAATAATTTTTCTAATGACTTTACTGTCGCCTAAAATTTTACGGTGCCCTAATCCTTCAGTAATCATCAATTCGGCGTTCGCCAGATGTTCAGCGATATGGTGTGCCGCACTAACAGGCACATCGCCATCATCTTTATCATGAATAACCAGCACAGGTATAGTGACATCCTTTGCTGCTATATACGCCGAATAATTGTTAATGGTTTCATTGAATTTCTTTTCAAACAACCGTATCATCAGCTTACCGGTAGCAATATTCATTCCCAATTTTTCTGAAAAGTCATCCATAATATCTTTTACTATGTCACCGCTGCCAATAGTGACCGCCTTATGCACTTTTAGGCCTCTTTTAATAGCATTAAGTACAGCCATTGCGCCAAGCGAATGCCCGATTGCATATTCGAATGGACCGAATTGTTTTTCCAGTTCGAGGATACACGCGATAAACTCTGTCATGTCGCTTGTTTTACTACCCGATTTACCATGTGCAGGAGCATCAAAACTTACAGTTGAATATCCATTCTTAAGCAGCTTGTCTGCGATGCTTCGAAGCTGTGTTCCGCGGCCACTCCAACCATGTACAAGTAATGCTCTACGGCTACTGTCTCCGTAATGGTATACCGTGATTGTTTTATCCAGAGCCGGAATATATACTTGTTCCTGTTTGCTATTGGCATCCATTTCTTCTTCCCGTTTAGGAAGCTTATATTTAATTGGAGTTGTAAATAATTTGATAGCAAATTTAGCAGCCAGTCGGGGAGAAGTAACTTCCAATATTTTTACAGTAATTAATATAGGCTTAGGTATTCTAAGCGATTGACGATGCTTTTTAGGTGTGTTTGACATGGTATTGAAATTACTATACCAAGTTACGTAATATCTTCGGCTTATTTTATCAACACATAATTCTTATTGATCTGGCATCAAAAAATTTTAACGGTAATTTAAACATTCACAATACTTTAACTAAAATGTGGTTTTTTTCGGAAATACTTATAAAATGAATTCACTAAATTTGGATAGAATTTATAAATTTTCGACCCCATGAAGAAAAGTGTTTTTGCACTGTCTGCTCTTTTTCTGGCTACGGTATTTGCCTGTAGTACAAACCCTTTTACAGGTAAAAAGGATCTGAACTTTGTGTCTAACGACCAAATATTTCCAACTGCGTTTCAGCAGTACGACCAATTTTTAAAAGAGAATAAAGTAATAAAAGGTACTGCCGACGCACAACGCGTGGTGACAGTAGGCCAAAAGATCAAGGCTGCTGCCGAAAAATACCTTAATGCTAATGGTTATCAGGGATATCTTAATGGTTACGAATGGGAATATAACCTGGTTCAGGACCCTGCAGTAAATGCATGGTGTATGCCGGGCGGTAAGATTGTAGTATACACGGGTATATTGCCAATTACTAAAGATGATGCCGGGCTTGCTACTGTAATGGGGCATGAGGTTGCTCACGCATTGGTAAACCATGGTGCACAACGTATGAGTGCATCCCAGCTTCAGGAAATTGGTGCAGCGGGTGTTCAGGCGGCGACAGCAGGTAAGAGTGCAGCAGCACAAAACATATACATGCAGGCCTACGGTATTACCAGCGAATATGGCGGAATGCTGCCATTTAGCCGTAAACATGAAAACGAAGCCGATGAAATTGGCCTTACCCTTATGGCTATTGCAGGATATAATCCGGATAAAGCAGTTGAGTTTTGGCAGAGGATGGAAGCTAATGCCGGAGGTACTGCACCACCGGAGTTTATGAGTACGCACCCGTCAGGTTCAACAAGGATTGCAAATATTAAAAGCCTTGCTCCAAATGCAAAAGCGCAAGCTGCCAAATTTGGTGTGAAGTTTTAATTTGAGTATGTAGAATAGAGATATTAGATACTAGACTTACAAAAAGCTACCTTAGGGTGGCTTTTTTATATTATAGTGTAAACTTTACGACTTTATAACTTTGGACTTTACGACTTATCAAAAAATAAATTAGCTTTGGCTCACCAAACCAATATATATGGCACAATTAGAAAAAGGCAGCAAAAAGCTGCTTAATGCATGGGCTTTCTACGACTGGGCGAACTCAGTTTACAGTCTTGTTATCGCTTCGGCAATATTTCCCATTTTTTATGATCTCATTTTTGAACTTAAGGGAATAAAGCACATTGCTGTTTTTGGCACTTCTATGAAAAGCACTGCGCTTATAAGTTTTGTAACGGCATTTGCCTTTTTAGTTGTAGCTTTTATTTCCCCGCTTCTTTCAGGTATTGCAGATTATGCGGGAAATAAGAAAAGTTTTCTTAAACTATTTTGCTACATAGGTGCAATATCATGCATCGGCTTATACTGGTTTGATCTTGACAATATTTACTGGAGCCTTGTTTGCTACTTTTTTGGGTTGATTGGTTTTTGGGGTAGCCTTGTGTTTTACAATTCGTATCTCCCGGATATTGCATTTCCGGATCAGCAGGATGCGGTAAGCGCACGCGGATATTCAATGGGATATATTGGTAGTGTTATCTTGCTTATCATCAATCTTGCAATGGTAATGTCGGTGGATGACTCTGAGAAAGAGCAGATGATGCGTTATTCATTTGTGTCGGTAGGTATATGGTGGATTGTATTTAGCCACTATACGTATTACTATCTGCCGAAAGGCACTAAAGAAGGTAAAAAAGTAACAGGAGATGTAATTTTTAACGGTTTTAGGGAGTTAAGAAAAGTCTGGGCACAGCTAAAGCAGAATATCACGCTTAAAAGATATCTTGGAGGTTTCTTTGTTTACAGTATGGCCGTACAGACAGTTATGCTTGTCGCAACCTATTTTGGTGCAGAAGAAATAGAGTGGGGTGAAGGCGGTGCGAAACAGATGGGGCTTATTGTGAGTATCCTTCTTATTCAGCTTATTGCCGTTGCCGGTGCTGTAATTACATCGAAACTTTCAGCGAAATATGGTAATATAAAAACACTTATCGGAATTAACTGTATATGGGCTGTAATATGTATATGTGCCTTTTTTGTAACACAGCCGATAGAATTTTATGTTACAGCTGCTTTTGTAGGTCTGGTTATGGGAGGGATACAATCGCTATCGCGTTCTACTTATTCTAAGTTTTTACCGGAGACTACAGATACAGCTTCATTCTTTAGTTTTTATGATGTTACAGAAAAGATAGGTATTGTTATAGGTATGCTTTTATATGGTGCTATCGATCAGATATTTGGCAGCATGCGTTATTCTGTAGTATTTTTAACAATATTCTTTATAATTGGAATATTTTTACTGTTAAGAGTAGAGAAAAAAAGGTAGTTTATATCTAATTTCTATTATATTTGGACTGAAAAATATTTTAGAACCATGAAAAAGATTAAAGCCCTATTATCTGTATTTGCTGTAGTTTTTGCTGCGGTAAACTTTACTTCTTGTGATACCGAACCTGTAGACCCTGTTTTGTTAGACAATATTGGACAGCAACCTGGTACACCAGGTCCAGCAGTATTTAAAGCAGATTTTAGCGGAAATACATTTGTGGCAACAAGTTCTGCTGCTGTTATAAGTAATGCAAATGTGGCTATTACCGGTCTTAAAGGTACTAATGGTGAAGCTTTTTCTGTACTTATAAATGGCACTGCTGTTGGTAGTTATTCTGCTGACAAAGTTATCTTAGATTATAACCCGGGCACTTCTGAATATTCATATAGCAACGTTGATCTTACTACAGGTCAGGAATCAGGAAGTGTTTCTATTACAAGTATAGATACAGTAAACAAAACAATATCGGGTACTTTTAGCTTTGTAGGCTGGTGGACCGATGCTACTCTAAACCTGCCTTCTATTGCTTTTACGAATGGCGTGTTTACAAACGTTCCGTACACTGGTAATGCCGGTGGAGGTCCTGTAACAGGAACTGAAGAATTTTTTAAAGCAAGAGTTGACGGTCAGGATAATACATACGAAGATGCGGATCTGGGTGTAGCAGTTGGTGGTGGTAGCGGCGGAGTTGAAGTTATAACTATCAACGCATTTGCTCCAGATCATGAGTTAATTGTTTCAGCTCATTCCGATATAACTCCTGGTACGTACCAGTTTGGCAATGGATCGGCAAGTGTAGCAAGCGCAACATTTGTGTCTGCTGCTGATGAAAGTTTTCCTGTAACAGGAGGAGCATTAACTATTACAAGTAATGCAAACGGATTTTTAAAAGGAACTTTTAGCTTTACGGTTACAAATACTGAGGGTGAAACGCATACCGTGACTAATGGTGATTTTAATATAGAATACGATTTCTAAGAGAATATAATTTAGAATATGAATCCGCCTTAGGGCGGATTTTTTTATGGCGATATATTAGTAAGAATTATTTAACGTATACGTAATCATTTTTGTAAAATTCTGCTATATTTGAAACTGTAAAAAATTAACCGACCTTATTATGAAAAAATTTATGAAGCTTTCGGCTTTATTCCTATTATCTGCAATTAGTTTTGTTTCATGCGATACAGAAGCTGTTGATCCTGTATTACTTGAGACTATTGGAGAACAGCCCGGTACCGTGGGGCCTGCTGTATTTAAGGTTGACTTTAGTAATGCAACACATACTGCAGTAGCTGCAACAGCAAACTACCAGGAAGGTGTGCTTAACATTGGCGCTGTTTTAAATGCAAATGGAGAGGCACTATCTATAAGTATTGATGATACTGCCGTTAAAACATATACAGAATCTTTTATAGGATATTTTCCAGGTAACAGTTCTGCAATAGGCTATCTGAATATTGATCCTGCTACAGGTAATAACCAGGGAAGCGTTACTATTACAAAGTTTGATGCTGTGAACAAAACAATATCAGGAAGGTTTAATTTTACAGGATGGTATGGCGATGCGACGATGAACCTGCCCTCTATAGCATTTACAAACGGTATTTTTGAAAATATTCCTGTTATTGGTTTACCTGATAATCCGGGTACAAATCCGGTTAATGAAAAGTTTTTTAAAGCTAAAGTTAACGGAACGGCAAAAACGTTCGGCACTATCATGACCTTCGGAGAGGGAAATACATGGACGATTAGCGCAACTAATACTGCATCTCAGGAAAGTATGAGCATTACTATTCCGGAAACAATTACACCGGGTACTTACCCGCTTGAAGTGTTTACAAAATATTTTGCAAGCTACATTAGCTTAACAGGGGACGGTTTTTCATCAGACAGCGGTACGGTTACAATTACCTCTCATTCTAACGGATGGATAAAAGGAACGTTCTCTTTCAGCGGAGAAGATATTGACGGAAATTTAAAAACGGTAACTGAAGGACAATTCAGTCTGCAGGACTAAAAATATAGATTGAATTAAAAATCCGCCTTGTGCGGATTTTTTTATGGCACAAAGATTGTCATAATAGTATGCAGAGATACAATTATTTACTGCATCATATTGATACATAGAGCGAAAGACTGATTTTAAATACACGTTAATTCTGCTTTATGTTTATGTTTAATGACAAAATGACTTTTATCCTACTATGGCTAATCAGAAAATATTAAATATTGACAGTTTGTCACTTCAGGAGCTTGACACTGATGCGGAACTTATTCCTCTAATGACTCCTGAAGATGAAGAAGAAATGAATAACGAATTACTACCTGAAACCCTGCCGATACTGCCTTTGCGTAATATGGTTTTGTTTCCGGGTGTTGTAATTCCCATCACTGCGGGCAGGGATAAGTCGATTAAGCTTATTAACGATGCTAACGCAGGTGGTAAAATTATCGGGGTAGTTGCCCAAAAAGATGAAAGTGTAGAAGAACCGGGTATTGAAGATATTAATACAGTTGGTACTGTGGCGCGCATTCTTCGTGTGCTAAAAATGCCGGATGGTAATACTACAGTGATACTTCAGGGTAAAAAACGCTTTGAGATCGATCAGGTAATTACCGATGAACCGTATTTACAGGCTACTGTAAAAGAAGTTCCTGAAGACAGGCCGGAAGATACCGAAGCCGAGTTTACCACTATCATAGAATCTATTAAGGAACTGGCGATACAAATTATTAAGGAGAGTCCAAATATTCCTACCGAGGCTACTTTTGCCATCAAGAATATTGAGAGCAACTCGTTCCTTGTAAATTTTGTGTCAAGTAACATGAACCTTACAGTTAAGGAAAAGCAGGATCTTCTTGCTACGAACGACCTTAAGGAGCGTGCACTGGAAACCCTTCGTTATATGAATTTAGAGCTTCAGAAACTGGAGCTTAAAAATGATATACAAAGCAAAGTTCGCTTTGACCTTGATCAGCAGCAGCGTGAATATTTCCTTCATCAGCAGATGAAAACCATTCAGGAAGAACTGGGCGGTGTTTCTCATGATCAGGAAATTGATGACCTGCGCCAAAAGGGTAAGGCAAAAAAATGGAACGATAAGGTTAAAACACAGTTTGATAAAGAAGTTGCCAAGCTGCAGCGTATGAATCCGCAGGCGGCAGAATACGGTACACAGCGCAATTATCTTGAATTAATGCTGGACCTGCCGTGGAATGAGTTTTCTAAAGATAACTTTGATCTTAAACGTGCAGAGAAAGTATTACACCGTGACCATTACGGGCTGGACGATGTTAAAAAACGTATTATAGAACACCTTGCAGTACTTAAGCTGCGTAAGGATATGAAATCGCCAATATTATGTCTTTACGGCCCTCCGGGAGTTGGTAAAACATCTATCGGTAAATCGGTTGCCGAAGCGCTGGGCAGGGAGTACATTCGTATTTCTCTTGGTGGTCTTCGTGACGAAGCAGAAATAAGAGGGCACAGGAAAACTTACATCGGCGCAATGCCGGGAAGGATATTACAGAGCCTTAAAAAAGCAGGTACATCGAACCCTGTTTTTGTACTTGACGAGATAGATAAACTTAGTGTTAGCAATACGGGAGATCCTTCTTCTGCTTTACTTGAAGTATTAGACCCGGAGCAAAACTCTGAGTTTTATGACAACTTCCTGGAACTAGGTTTCGACCTGTCTAAAGTTATGTTCATAGCTACATCAAATAACCTTTCTACGATTCAGCCAGCACTTCGTGACAGGATGGAGATTATTAACATGACAGGTTATACGATAGAAGAGAAAATAGAGATTGCTAAAAAGCACCTTGTTCCGAAACAAATTAAAGAACACGGACTTGAGGCCAAAGATATTGTTATAGGCAAAAAACAAATTGAGAAAATTGTTGTTGGCTATACACGCGAGTCGGGTGTAAGGGGACTTGAAAAACAAATTGCAAAAGTAGTTCGTAATGTCGCCAAATGCATTGCAATGGAAGAGGAATACAACGTGAAAATTACTGACGAGGATATTATAAAAATACTTGGCGCACCAAAAATGGAACGTGACAAGTATGAAAATAATGAAGTTGCCGGTGTTGTAACCGGACTTGCATGGACAAGCGTTGGCGGGGATATTCTTTTCATAGAATCTATCATTTCTAAAGGTAAAGGGCATATGACCATGACCGGTAACCTGGGTACAGTTATGAAAGAGTCGACCACCATTGCGTTAGAATATATCAAAGCAAATGCAGAGCTTTTAGGTATTAGTCCTGAGGTTATAAGTAATTATAACGTTCATATTCACGTGCCGGAAGGTGCAACTCCTAAAGACGGGCCAAGTGCAGGTGTTGCCATGCTAACATCGCTTGTTTCTACCTTTACACAAAAAAGGATAAGGAAACATCTTGCTATGACAGGTGAAATCACCCTTAGAGGGCGCGTATTGCCTGTGGGTGGTATTAAAGAAAAGATTCTGGCTGCCAAAAGAGCCAATATCAAGGAGATTATTTTGTGTTACGAAAACAAGCGTGATATAGACGAGATTAAACCGGAATACCTTGAAGGGCTTACATTCCATTATGTGAAAGAGATGAGCGAGGTAATAAAATATGCAATTACTGACCAAAAAGTTAAAAACGCAAAAACACTTTAATAGTAAAGGTTAATTCAAATGAAGCGGCTAAGGAATACCTTAGCCGTTTTTTATTAATAAAAAAACCGACTCCCTAGAGAGCCGGCCTACTACTAAAACTTAAAACTACTTTACTATTGTTTTATTAATTTTTGAGTGTAAAAACCACCGTTTGCAGTAGTGCTTTTCACAATGTATATTCCGTTGCTGAGGGCAGAAACATTAATGCTCGTTGCTGCTGTTTCTATCACTTTTTGTCCTTCAAGGGTGTATATAACAGTGTTTTTAATTTCGCTGTTATCTGAAGCAGTTATGTTAAGAACAGATGATGCAGGATTAGGATAAATAGCGATATTGTTTTTTGGCAATTGAGGATTATCTGTACCTAATACATCATAGTCTACTACATAGCTCATTACGCCAAGATCGGCTGTTGCTATATATGCTGTAACACTGGTGTCTCCGAAAATAAAGTCTACACCGGCAATAGAAACGTTATTAAGTTCCTCGGCAGTTATAGTTTTCCAGTTAACCCCATTGTCTGCACTAAATACAAGACCCGGAATGTTGTAGCTGGCTCCTGCAATAATTGCAGCGCTGTAAGGCGAATAGCTTACTTTTTGAACCTCTTGAGTTAGTTTCTGAGTCCAGCTGGTTCCGCCGTCTGTAGAAGTAAAAATGCCAACATTTGATGATAGTATCAGATTGTTAGTATTTACTTTACTTCTTGTAAGATCCCAGATACTATCTGCGCTGCCCAGAGTAAGACCGGTTGTTGTGGCAACTGCCCAGTTTTGGCCTGCATCTGTAGAGGTATATAAACCTGCTCCTTTTGCAATTGTAATTTTGCCAGTCTGGTCGATAAGGATGCCTGTTACAATTCCGTCTCCCGGAGTGATTATTTCTTCAGGATTAATTTCCTCCGGATTTGAGAGATCAATTTTATAAAGGCTGCTGCCTTCTCCCAATCGTATAGAAAGGTATACAATGTTATTGTTTGCAGGATCGACTGCTATTTGCTTAATCTCATCGCCAAACGGATTAAACAGTAATGTTGACGTAGCACCATAATCTGTACTGACACTTACAGATGATCCGAAATAATTATAAGAGTAAATAAATATCCTGCCCGCAACAATGGGGTCGGTGGTAATAAAACTGTAAGCGTCTGTATATTCTAACAGGCTTATTACATTATGAATATCTTCTTCGTTAGTAGTAAGGTTTCTGTGAACGTAACCTCTCTGTATTCCGTAATAAATATGGTCTGCGTCTCCGGTCTGGTCTGCTGCTACTGTGTATGAATCGTTGAATGGAGATTAAGCTGAGTTAGGGTCGCCCCAAAATCTGTTGTGACCTGCGGATAATAATTTGTAGATATAATAACGCGGTTGTCATCAGAAGGATCAAATGACGCGTTTAGTCCGTTGGTGTAATCTACAGCATACTGATCATATACCTTATTGCTCCAGGACGCACCGCCATCTGTAGTTGATACGATTTCATTTTCTTCCAGGATAATGATATTGTCTGTGTTTTTCGGGTTGTAAACAATCTTTAACACATTATCATTTATAACATTGGTCCATGTGATATTTTGAGCTATCCAGGATTCTCCATTATCGGAAGATTTATATACATATTCAGGGTGTATTTCGAGGGAGACACCAGTAGCAACCATAATTTCCTGAGTATTTTCAGGATTGATTGCAATAGGGTCAAGCACTATTCCGGGTAATTTTTCTGTCCATGTAGTACCTGCGTCATTTGATATGAACAGGCCGCCGTATACATCAAGGTCGGGACCGAGGCCACGTGTAACAAATATTTTTTCAGGATTGCCCGGTGCTATGGCCACTTTATTTACAGGAACAAAATTATTATCGTCAGAATAATAAATTTCTTTCCATAGTACAGCGGCATTATTACTGTAAAATACCTTAGTAACATTTACAAGATCAAGTTTAATCCCGAGGTTCACAACAATGGTAGAGTTATCTGTACCGTATATGTCGTAGTCACTGATCCAGAAATCAGTAGCTCCCTCTACGTTAGGATCGGGAATCGGGAAAAATTTGGTTACAGAATTATCGGTAAGGCTAAGTACATATACCCCTTCTTTGGCAGAAAATGCCAATGCTGTATTGTTATTAACTAGTTTTAGACTGTTAAGTTTACTGGTATGCGTATGTAGTAATTGCCAGTCTGCTCCCTGATTCGTAGAAACGACAATATGGTTTGACAGGGTTAATGCGTAAATTTTGTTTTGTACAGTGGCATCGTAGGTTACATCAAATAACCTTGTATAGCCGGTGTTCGATTCATACTTAATTTGTGCGTTAGCAACTACGCAGCAAAACAGTAAGAGCATTAGTAAATTTTTTCTTTTCATAATAGCTTTATTTTAAAGTATAAATTTCACGAAAAATATAAGCGTAAGCTTTATGAATGCTTAGACAAAGTGTGACTGTAAAGTTAATTTTACCGGATTTGTGAAAGCCAATGTTGTCTTGTATTTTCCTATGTCTCGTATTTTAGTGTGTTAAATAAAAAAAAGCGGCTCCCTACTACAGGAGCCACCTTTGTCATAAAACCTAAAAAAACTACCTTATTATTGTTTTACTAATTTTTGAGAGTAAGAAGCGCCGCTTGAAGTAGTACTTTTTACAATGTATATTCCGTTGCTAAGGGCAGAAACATTAATGCTTGTTGCAGCTGTTTCTATCACTTTTTGTCCTGCAAGAGTATATATAACCGTGTTTTTGATTTCGCTGTTATCTGAAACAGTAATATTAAGTACAGAAGAAGCAGGGTTAGGGTAAATAGCAATATTGTTTTTTGGTAATTGAGGATTGTCGTCTGTACCAAGTACATCGTAGTCTACTACATAGCTCATAACACCAAGATCTATCGTTGCTATGTAAGCCGTTAACGATTCTGCACCAAATGCAAAATCTACCGAACCTGTTGTCGCATATTCAATATCTGAAGGATTAATAACCGTCCAGCTAGTACCATTGTTTCTGGTAGCTAAAATTACGGCATCGATATTAAGGCCTGTGTATACAGCAGCTGCAGCTACATTAGCATTGGTTGGCGAGTATAGCACCAGCCAGCTGGTTCCCTGGTTAGTTGATACCACAATATGATTGTAAAGTGTACGTGCATAAATTTTGTTTTGTACAGTTGCATCGTACGTAATGTCATAAAGTTTGGCGTAATCGCCTGTCGACTCATATTTACTTGCGCCTGTGCAATAACGCAGTTAAATACGAATAGCGCTGATAGGATAATTTTTCTTATAAGAATTCATAGTTTTATTTGTGGTATAAATTTCATTAAATGAATGTAAAGTAACTTTTAATTGCAGCAGACAAAGTGTGACATTTATTTAGAATTTCGTGACACTAATTGTTTTACAGTGGTTTGTAATAATGGCAATGCTTTTGGCTATGCGGTGCAGTACGCTATTAACTTTAGTACTGATTTACGAAGCGTTTTTAAATCTTAAATCTAATTGTATAAAATGTCTTAAAAATAATATCTTCGCATCTGCGTTATATAATGCAGAAACCAAAAAGCAGCAATGTTCAAAAAAACGTTTATTTATCTTTTTCTGTTTTACACCGCTTTGTCTTTCAGTCAGATAGGAGGTAAATATACATATCAGTTCTTAAACCTGGTAACATCACCGCGTCAGGCTGCCCTGGGCGGAAAAGTTATTACATTGCATGATTATGATGTAAATCAGGGGATTTTTAACCCTGCTACCATCAATCCCGAGATGGACAACCATCTTTCTGCCAACTACGGTAACTATTACGGAGAAGTAGCTTATGGTACTGCTGCATATGCCTACACCTGGGACAGGCACGTGCAAACGTTTCATGTGGGTGTTAACTATGTAGACTATGGTAATTTTGAAGGCCGCGATGAAACCGGACTTTTAACCGGAGATTTTACGGGTAGCGAACTTGCCCTGTCTTTGGGATATGCCTACAATGTGCCTTATACCGATTTATACCTGGGCGTAAATGCTAAAATAATATCATCTACTCTTGAAACCTATAATTCATTAGGTGCCGCTGTAGACATCGGTGCGCTCTATAAAGATGAAGATAACGACATCAATTATGCGCTTGTAATTCGAAATGCAGGAACGCAGATTACCACCTATGCGGGTACTCAGGAAAAACTTCCATTAGAAATTATAGCTGGAATATCTCAGGAAATGGAAAATGTTCCGCTTCGCTGGCATCTAACTCTGGAAAACCTTCAGCAATGGAATATTGCTTTTTCTAACCCTAACCGTGCCGAACAGGGTATAGACGGTGGAAGTACAGAAGAAAAAGTATCTTTTTTTAATAATGCATTACGCCACGTAATTGTGGGGGCCGAATTTTTACCGGGCAAAAGCTTTAATCTTCGTGTAGGCTATAACTTCAGAAGGGCGGAAGAACTTCGTATTGTAGACAAAAGAAGTTTTTCGGGAATTTCGGCAGGTATAGGCATAAGATTTGGTAAATTGCGCTTTGATTATTCGTATTCAAGGTACACGCTCGCAGCAAATACAAGCCTGTTTGGCCTAATGCTTAATTTACAATAAGATTGGATAAAAAAATTACCATAGCTATAGACGGTTTCTCTTCAACAGGTAAAAGCACGCTGGCAAAACAGCTGGCACGACAACTTGGTTATGTATATGTAGATACGGGTGCGATGTATCGTGCCGTTACGTTATACGCCATGAGAAGTAATTTTATATCTGAAGGTAATTTTGATAAGCAGGCACTTATTGACAGCCTTGATAAAATTACACTCCGCTTTTTATACAATCCCGACCTTGAGTTTGCAGAAATGTATCTTAACGACGAAAACGTAGAGAAAGAAATTCGTACACTGGGCGTTTCTCAACTTGTGAGCCTTGTGGCAGAAGTGCCGCAGGTACGCGCCAAGCTGGTTGAACAGCAAAAACACATGGGCGAAAGCAAAGGCGTTGTTATGGATGGCAGGGATATAGGTACTGTTGTTTTTCCTAATGCCGAGCTTAAAATATTCATGAATTCTGCACCGGGCGTTCGTGCTCAAAGGCGTTTTAAAGAATTGGTAGAGCTTGGGCAGGAAGTTACTTACGAAGATGTGTATAAAAATGTAATTGACCGTGATTATATTGATACACACCGTGAGGATTCTCCTTTGGTTAAAGCGGATGATGCTATAGAAATGGATAACTCGTATATCAATAAGCGTGAGCAGCTTGAAAAAGTATTGCTTCTTGCCAGGGAAATATTAAATTAATTTCAGCTTACTTTTTACAATAAATAAAAATGCAGAATAAAATACTGTTCATGCTTTTGGCAGTTGTTTTTATGCAGCTTATTTATTTTTTGGTAAAAAGCACAAAAGACCGCTATAAAAAAAATCCGTTATCTATTAGAGGGGCTGCATCTGTCAGGGCTTATATTGTTATGATCCTTTTGATACTGCTGTTTATTTTTATGCGATTATAAACAATCTGTTACTTTATTGTTTCGTTTTTACAACCATGAAAAATATTGCTATATTTACTTTATGGGTATAAAACTGCGCCTTATAGTCATGAATTTTCTCCAGTTTTATATCTGGGGTTCGTGGCTGATATCGTTAGGCAATTATATGGGAGGAAATTTAGGCTTTAGCGGCCTGCAAATTGGCAGTGTATATACCACTATGGGTGTAGCCTCACTATTCATGCCCGGCCTTTTAGGTATGGTGGCAGACCGTTGGCTAAATGCCGAAAGGGTATTGGGTCTTTGCCATATAATAGGGGCGGTTTTTTTGCTCTATGCTTCTACACTTACCAATTTTTCAGCCTTTTACCTGGCTATGCTTTTTCATTCATTTCTGTACATGCCAACTATTGCACTTAATAATGCGGTATCGTATGCTGTACTGGAAAAGAACGGCAAAAACATTGTTACCGACTTTCCGCCGATTCGCGTATGGGGTACGGTGGGTTTTGTGTTAGCAATGTGGACTGTTGATATACTGGGGTGGACACAGAGTCCGTTTCAATTGTACGTAAGTGCAGGCGCAGCGTTGTTCTTAGGCTTGTATGCCTTTACAATGCCTGCAGTGAAACCTTCACCTGCGGGAGGTAAAAAGAGCCTGTCTTCGGCACTGGGGCTGGATGCATTTGTGCTTTTTAAGCAAAAGCGAATGGCTGTATTTTTTGTCTTTGCTATGCTGTTAGGAGCGGCACTACAGATAACCAATGCTTTTGGAGGGCCTTTTCTGGACGATTTTAAAACAACCCATCCCGATTCATTTGCGGTAGAACATCCAAATTTACTGCTATCCATATCACAGATATCAGAAACCTTATTTATACTTTCTATACCTTTTTTTCTGAACCGTTTTGGTATAAGGCGCATAATGTTGTTTAGCATGATAGCCTGGGCACTGCGTTTCGGCTTTTTTGCCTTTGGAGATCCCGATAGCAGGTTGTGGCTTTTGATATTTTCTATGGTGATTTACGGTATGGCGTTCGATTTCTTCAATATATCGGGGTCGCTTTTTGTGGAGCGGGAAGCCAGCCCAGCCATACGTGCCAGCGCACAGGGATTGTTTATGATAATGTGCAACGGGGTAGGAGCCTTTATGGGCGGGCTTGCCAGTGGCTGGGTAGTAGACCATTTTACAGTAAATGGTGTTAAAGACTGGCAGGGTATCTGGCTTACTTTTGCTATATATGCGGTTGTACTGGCTGTTGTGTTTATGCTTGTTTTTAAGGAAGTTAAAAATAAAGTAGTCCCGGTTTCCGAGTAAATTCCATGTTATAAATGAATGTTTTAAGATATGTTTGGTTTTAAGGGGGCCATTCTTTGTTTAGTAGCTTAAAAACCCGTGGTTTATAGTTTGCAGATATTAAAAAAAGTTGTACCTTTGCGCACCTTTTGGCGAATAGGGTTTCCATTAGGTGTTTAAAAACAATTTTATGTAAAACGCTTCTGCTGTTTTGCATTGCATAAGAAACCCGGCAAAATGCAGGATACAAATTTTTTATCAGCATGTCTGAACAAATTAAAACAAACGAAGAATTTCTACAGGAGTTTAACTGGCATAACTTCGAAGAAGGTATTGATCCGGTAGATGAGCAAAACCTTAGGGAATTTGAAAGTCTGGTTGAAGAAACTTTTATTTCAACTGACAGCGATGAAGTAGTAGAAGGTACTGTAGTTAGAATTACTGACCGTGACGCAATCGTAGACATCAACGCAAAATCAGAAGGTGTAATTTCTCTTAATGAGTTCCGTTACAACCCGAACCTAAAAGTAGGTGATAAAGTTGAGGTTCTTATCGACGTTCGTGAAGATAAATCAGGACAATTAGTATTATCTCACAAAAAAGCGCGTACAATCAAGGCTTGGGATAGAGTTATCAATGCTAACGAAACAGGTGAAATCGTTAATGGTTTTGTTAAATGCAGAACTAAAGGTGGTATGATCGTTGACGTATTTGGTATTGAGGCATTCCTTCCGGGATCTCAGATTGACGTTAAGCCAATTAGAGATTACGATCAATATGTGAACAAAACTATGGAGTTCAAAGTTGTGAAAATCAACCATGAGTTCAAAAACGTAGTAGTATCTCACAAAGCTCTTATCGAGGCAGATATCGAAGTTCAGAAAAAAGAAATCATTGGGCAGCTTGAAAAAGGCCAGGTACTTGAAGGTGTTGTTAAAAACATTACTTCTTACGGTGTATTCATCGACCTTGGAGGTGTTGACGGACTTATCCACATCACAGACCTTTCTTGGAGCCGTATCAACCACCCAAGTGAAGTTCTTGAACTTGACCAAAAACTTAACGTTGTTATCCTTGATTTCGATGATGAGAAAACAAGAATCCAACTAGGTCTTAAACAATTACACGCTCACCCATGGGATGCACTTGATGCAAACCTTGCAGTAGGTGACAAAGTTAAAGGTAAAGTAGTAGTTATTGCTGACTACGGTGCGTTTATCGAAGTTGCTGAAGGTGTAGAAGGTCTAATCCACGTTTCTGAAATGTCTTGGTCTACGCACCTAAGATCTGCTCAGGATTTCGTTAAAGTTGGTGATGAAGTAGAAGCTGTTATCCTTACTCTTGACAGAGAAGACAGAAAAATGTCTCTAGGTATCAAACAACTATCTCAGGATCCATGGACTGATATCACTACTAAATACCCTGTAGGTTCTAAACACACAGGTATCGTTAGAAACTTTACAAACTTTGGTATATTCGTAGAACTTGAAGAAGGTATCGACGGATTGATCTACATCTCTGACCTATCTTGGACTAAGAAGATCAAACACCCATCTGAATTTGTAAATGTTGGTGATAAACTAGACGTAGTAGTTCTTGAGCTAGACGTTGATGGTCGTAAACTTTCTCTAGGTCACAAACAAACTCAGGCTAACCCTTGGGATAAATATGAAGATTCTTTCGCTGTAGGTACACTACATACAGGTGAGATTTCTGAAATCGTTGACAAAGGTGCTACAGTAGAATTTGGTGACGATATCGTTGCTTTCATTCCTACACGTCACCTTGAGAAAGAAGACGGAAAAAAACTTAAAAAAGGAGAATCTGCTGAATTCAAAGTTATTGAGTTCAACAAAGAATTCAAAAGAGTTGTAGCTTCTCACACTGCTACGTTCCGTGACGAAGAAGAGAAAAATGTTAGAAACAATGATTCTAATAACAATAACAATTCTTCATCTAACAACAATGCAGAAAGAAGCACTCTAGGTGATCTTGATGTATTAGCTGAATTAAAAGAAAGAATGGAAAAAGGAGAAAACAAATAATCCTTATCCTCTTTAATTATAGAAGCCCTCTCAGTAATGAGAGGGCTTTTTTTGTACAATCGATTCTGTATATTTGTTAACGTTGATTCCGATTGGAGGTTTCTGTTTATTTACAGGAGTGTTTGAATTATAAATGATAATCCAGATGCTATCTTAAATTAGTTTGCGCACGAGCAAGATGCTCGCGCGCGGGAGGTAAAACAGTAACATACGATATTGATAAGAATAACGTAAAAAAGTAACCCAATGAAAATGAAAACATTTATATATTTAATTTTTGTTTTTTTGTTAAGCTGTAGTGTATCGCAAGAAAATAAGAGAGCTTATAAAGAAGTTGAAGAAAAATTGGTATTTGTTGAATCCTATTTAAAAGGTAAACCAGACAAGCAATTAAAAATAATCAAGGTAATAAGTTATTTAGAAAAATTAACTGGAATTGAATCTGAAGCTGATGGTTCAGAAATAGGGAAATTTAATCCCACCCAACAAGATTATATTAAATGGAAAGAATGGTATATTAACAACAAAAAAAGATTGTATTACGATAATGGAACAAATTCTGTAATTGTTAAAAAAGGGTTAGAGTAATCTGTTAATTTGACTAAATTTAAATTAAGCTCGGTAACTGAATGGTTTCGGGCTTTTTTATTCTCCTGTTTAAAAAGCCTTGAATAGGATTTAAACAATTTACTTTAAAATCATTTCCTCCGCTCGCGCGAGCATCTTGGTTGTGTACGAAACATTTTTCTCCACACTATCTACGCTTTATCAAATAGATATCGGCAAATGAAAACCGGCCGGAATATACTCCAAAGACAATATACAGAACTATTTGCAGTTTAAGCGACTTACTGTAGTATTGCTACGTTTGCTTTACATAGTCATTCTCTTCTGACCTAATGAAATTAATTTATGTATTATTATTATTATTATTATTATTATTACAGGACGGAGTATGTCTTTAACTATAGCGGCCTCTCATTGCTGAGAGGGCTTTTTTTGTTATCATAGTTTTTTTGTGGATGTTTTTTTTTTAACTTTATCTGCGCCAATCAATTAAATGTATGAAAAATACGCTATGAAATTATTACTATTGATATTTGCTATAGTATTAGGTACAGCTGTTCATGCACAGACCTATGCGCCGTATACAGGTAATAAAGCCAATGGAACTGCTGTTTCAAAACCCGGCTCTGATAAGAATAAAAAAACTAAGGTTACAGTTACCGAAAAAACGTCTTTAAAAGAGGATGAAAAGCCCAAAGGCGATTTTCAGGACCTCATGAATAAAGCTGTAGAACAGCTTCATCAAAAAGATTATCAAAAAGCAGAAGGCTTTTATACCCAGGCACTGGAGGTAAGCACACCAGAAACCGCATGGCGTGCTTTGATGTCTCGTGCTACATTGTATGCAATAATGGAGGATGACAAAAAAGCTATAGCAGACCTTACATCTGCTATTGAAAGTGGTGACACTCCTCAAAAGCAGTTAGCAATTATTTATATATCGAGGGCAAGGCTACTGGCTAATAATAAAAATATGGATCTTGCATGCAAGGATGTTGCTAAAGCTAAAGCACTTGGTTTGCCGCAAGGGTTTACCATTGACATAAAATGTATGTAATAGTGTCTGATTATTTAATAGACTTTTTGCACCTTCACAAAAAATGTTTTTTGGTTCCTTGCTCGTGTGCGCAAAAATAGATCAAGGTAATAGATTTTCTCTACACTACTTAGGCCTTATCATATAGATATCACCAAATGAAAACCGACCGGAATATACTACAAACGCAATATCCAAATCGGGTAGGGTGTAATAATACAATCCGTTATAGTAGTCGTTATTTGATGCAAAGAATAGCGCACTGCTTTCACACCTGATTTTTACTTTGAAGGTGTCTTCTTTGAATTTTATAGTATAATAGCCTTGCCCCAGCCAGTAATATTTTTCCCCGCCACCTGTAGGGTTGAATGTACTAAAAGGGTTTAATGCATCTGCATTAAATTCCTTCTTTGCGAAATGTTCCATATGCATTACTTGTGATGTGTCGGAGTAATTGTAGAAGGTTCAATTTGGTTGTTCAGCAATTTTGCATTAAGTGGAATACTGTCCACTTTCGTAATGGTACCACTGCCATCGATACTTAGATATTCAGTTTTTGTATAGCCGTCAGTATTTGGTTCACTGATGTTCTGTTCTGTTTCTATAAAAACTTTTTTAAGCGTTGCGTCATAATACAGATGTCCTGAAACATCTTATGTTTTTTCCTCTTCTATATCTGCGTCTGTAACAGCGGCGGCTGCCTCATTACCGGAGTGAAATACAGCTTTTCCGGTATGTTAAGTCTGGTAAGGGCATAGTGCTGTGAACTTCCGCCGATATTGGCATCGCTATAGTGTTTGTCATACCGCGAACTATAGATCTTATTTATTGCTAATACAACTAAAGGAAAACCAATTATAACGATGATTACTATAATTATCATTCTGAACTTTTTCATGTTAGCAAGTTATTTGTGTTTAATCATGTAAATACTGGTTGGTTCGCGGTTTTTGTAGTCTACGATAAAAGCAATGTCCTCATCGGGCAGGGGGTAATAGTTTAGGCCTGTTTCATAATCATAATCGTTGGAGAAAAGAAAAGCCCTGCTTTTACACGGAAACTTAAGTTTTAAGACATCATTTTTAAATTTCAGATCATAGTAGCCGGGTCCGTCCCAATAGTATCCCGGGCTGCCCCCAGTAGGGTTTCCCATGCCTCTTAGTGGGTTTAACGATGGCGGATCAAAATCCTGTTTAGCAAAGTGACGCATATATATAACCTGCGATTTATCATGCCATCGCTGGAAAGGTACAAGCTGGTTCTTAACCAATCGCGCTGTTTCGGGTATGCTGTCCAGTTTATTGATATTGCCCTGGTTATCTATAGCGTAATAAAATTCTACTTCGTCGTTAAATCCACTGTCATTGGCAATGTACTGTGTGGTAACGAGAATTGTCTTATTTTGGATTTTGTCGTAAAAAACATGGCTTGTAATGTCTTCCTCTCCGGGGAGAATAGTTCGCTGCGTGCTGAAGTGGAATGATATCCTTCCCGGGATGTCAAGTTTGGTTATGGTGTAATTTTTAGAAGACGCACCTTTGTCGGCGTCAGTGTATTCTTTGTCGTAGTAAATACTCGATAGTTTATTAACTACGATAACCAATAAGGGGAAGCCAATGAGTATGGCGATTATAATGATCATTTTTCTGAATTTTTTCATGAACGAAAATTGCTATAAGTAATTTCTTTAAAAATAGATATTTACGCTGAAAAAAGTCTATTATAAATGCCTATGAATTTTTGTAAATAAGTTAAATATTTCTAAAAAAATTAAACGTATAAAAACCATAACTGTAATTAAGGCGTATCTGTCTCTATAAACTTTAAACAAAAAAACAACCATGAAAATTTCAAAAATCTTTTCGGCAGCGGTAATCGCACTTGCACTAATGACAGGAACAGCATCATTTGCTCAAAAAACTAAAATGGTAGGCGGTGCCGAGATGTACCCTACAAAAAACATAGTAGAGAACGCGGTAAACTCTAAAGACCATACAACACTTGTTGCTGCAGTTAAAGCAGCAGGGCTGGTAGAAACATTACAGGGTAAAGGTCCGTTTACTGTATTTGCGCCAACAAATGCTGCGTTTGATAAACTACCTAAAGGAACTGTAGAAACATTGCTTAAACCGGAAAATAAAAAGATGCTTCAAGGTGTGCTTACATACCATGTGGTATCAGGAAAATGGAGTGCTGCCGATGTAGCTGCGGCTATTAAAAAAGGCGGTGGTAAAGCTGAGGTTGCAACTGTACAGGGTGGTAAATTATGGTTCATGATGAACGGTAAAGACCTTTGGATACAGGATGAAAAAGGAGGCAAAGCTAAGGTTACCATTGCAGATGTTAACCAGTCTAACGGTGTTATCCACGTTATTGATACTGTGTTAATGCACAAATAAGAATTAAGTTCGTGTTAGATAAAAAATCCCCGATGTATTTATACACCGGGGATTTTTGGGTTTATGATATCAACTAAACTGGTACTTATAAAGTACTTGGATCGCGAAAGTAGCTAACGAATAACCAAATACGCAAATAATCAATTTGCCTACTCCTTAATACGTATCTCAAACATCTTGTCCCAGTTTTTACCGGTAACAAAGAAGGTCTTGGTTTTAGGGTTATAAGCAATACCGTTAAGCACATCAAGATCTTCGTGCTGTGTTACTTTGCTTTTTAGTGCAGAAAGGTCTAATATACCTTCTACAGCACCATTTTTAGGATCTATGATAGCGATGGCGCTTTTCTGGTATACGTTTCCGTAGATTTTACCATCTACCCATTCCAGTTCGTTTACATCGGTAATTTTAGAACCTTTAGTATATACATTCAGGTAATCGATTTCTTTAAATGTTTCCGGATCTAGAATATAAATCTTTTCAGAACCATCTGTCATGTACAGATTCTTACCATCATTGGTAAGTCCCCAACCTTCGGTTTGTTTAAAGTAGGGTAACGTCTTTATTTTAGCCAGTGTGTTGGCATCGTAGACATACGCTTCATTACGTTTGTAAGTAAGCTGGTATATTTTGTTATTAAGCACCGTTGCGCCTTCACCAAAGTTTTCGGCATCAAGCTGTGTCCTTTTATAAACTTCGCCTGTTTTAGCATTCGATTTCCTTATATCAGATACCGCCCGTTTACCTGTACGGCCTGCGCCGCTACCTGTACTTTCTATAAGTGTATCGCGTAAAAACTCAAGTCCCTGTGTATAGGCAGTAATATCGTGAGGGTAGGTATTTACGATATCGTATTTCAGAATTTTAGGATCTACGTTGCTCATTAACTCTACGCGGCCTGTAGTTTCGGTATTCTCACCATTGTAATACACAAGGGCTTTAATGTTCTGGTAGCCAAATTTTTGTGCATTAAGAGGAAAGTCAATCTTTTTGTTAGCGACAGAAGATGCTATTTTCTTATCGTTAATATAATATATAACCGAGTCAATTTCCTTGTTTTTGGCATTGGTAAGCTGTAAAGGAAGGGTTTCCTGCGGCTGATATTGCTGCTTTAGGTTAGTTGCATCTATGCTAAATAAATTTTTTTTATCTTCTTCGCTATCGCCGCACGATACTACAACGGCTCCCAATAAAATGAAAGCTAATAAGTTATGTTTTTTCATGGTCAAATAAATAATAAAGCCAATATACAATTGTATTTTATATCTGGCAATTGCCTTGCGAAAATACAAAAAGATTGTATATTTGCAGCGGCAAGTCCTACACGACCAGCTCCTACTGACTCCTCCAGGGTGGGAACACAGCAAAGGTACGTGGTTGAGCGGTGCGATGTAGGTCGCTTGCCATTTTTTCTTTTTTTAGTAGTCTCCCTTAGGGAGATTTTTTTTTGGCCTTATCTAAGGTAAATAGACTCTTCATTATAAACTGACCTTACCCCCAATCCCTCTCCGAAGGAGAGGGGGGCGAACATCACTCGTAACTATTACGAGGTTGTCAATATTCCAATTTACACGTAACGACTCCCTCTCAGAAGTAGAGGGCTGTGGTGAGGTTATTTAAATTTCATGCTATTACCCTTCGGATAGTGGCAGGGTAAGGCGACAATAGCTAAAGCCATTTTCCTGCAACAAGCCATTTCTTTAGATCGTCCATCCATTTATCTTTGGTAGTGGGGTTATTCATACCGAAACCGTGTTCGCCGTGTAGGTAGGTAACCATTTCGCAGGCTACACCGTTTTTAATAAGTGCTTCTTTATATGCCCTGCTGTTGCCAATAGGTACAGCGCCATCGTCGGCAGCGTGTACAAGGAACGTTGGCGGTGTGTTTTTGGTGACCTGCAATTCGTTTGAATATTGCCTGATCAATGCTTCCGACGGATTCTTGCCAATAAGGTTCTCACGGCTGCCCATGTGCGTCAGCTTGTCTGTAAAACTTATTACCGGGTAAATCAATACCGAAAAATCAGGACGCAATGAAGTATGTTTAGGATTGTCTATCACTTCTCTGTTAAATTGTGTCGACGCGGTTGCGGCTAAATGCCCTCCAGCCGAAAAGCCCATAACACCCAGTTTCTGCGTATTTATATTCCATTCTTTGGCGTGTTCACGCACCAGTTTAAAAGCGTGCTGTAAATCCTGTAGCGGGGCAATGCTTTTATCTTTCATGATAGCATCGTTAGGCAGGCGGTATTTTAGTATAAAGGCAGTGATGCCCATATCATTCAAAGCCTTAGCCACATCTACACCTTCATGCCCCATAGCTAAAACGCCATAACCTCCGCCGGGACAAATGATAACAGCACTTTTTGAGGGTGACTGCTTAGCGGATTTATACATTGTAAGGGTTGGTACAGATACATTGCTTACTGCATAAAAGCCGTTATTGGTAGTTACTTCTTTAATTTCAGACGGTTTGCTGTTGGGCACAGTTCCCTCGTATAAAGGGATAACCTGTTGTGCGGAAACACCCAGTGATCCGGATAATAGAACTGTTAGGATAATTTTTTTCATGGTTGCTATTGTAAGCTGCTAATATACTTAGTCTACTTTAATAATTTCGGTTGCTTTGGTTATTCCGTTTTCGTTAAAACTCTCAATACTAAAATAATAGGTGCCCTTGTTTGAAAGGGAATTTATATCGATGCTGTTACTGTCATATACCTGGTAGTTAAGATACAGCTCATCGTGCTTCCTTCCATAACGGATGTTGTATCCGGTGGCTTTATCATCTTTTTTCCATTGCAGTGTAACAGAACATCTGTCTGCGGTATTTCTTTTGATATTGATTTCCGAGACTATAGCCGGTTTTTCACCACTGCCTTTACCAAATATCCTTAAATCTGATATTGCAAAAGTACCTGATGGCGTGTATAGGTTATTGACCCTTACATAGCGTGCAGTTACCGGTTTTTGTAGTACAATATAATCGTGCGGTGCATCGGCTTTATTTTTTGATTTATCCACCAGCTTTTTCCATGATTTTCCATCATTAGAATATTCTACGGTATATTGATAGTAAATCTTATCATTCCTGCCGAATACTTTAGTGTCATGCTCTGCGAAATTAAGCTGTAGTGTATTTACAGTATACCCTTTTTCAAGGTCTATTGATAGCCACTCGCCTTTATTACCGGTTTTAGCACTCCAATAGGTTCTTATATCTTCATCGGAAGCCAAAGTTGTTTCATGACCTGCAATGGCGGAAGATGCAGTAATAGGCTTTTTATATGACAACAACATTTGACCTGTTGAAAAATCCTGTTCGCTACTAAATTTCTTTTGCGGTAGTACCATCGGGTAATCGCCATAGCCTGTGTAGGTGTAGGCTTTCTGTTCATCATTTATAAATACAGGGAACAGGCTTAGCCTTCTTTCAAAATTGTGTTTTACAGAAATGGTACTCGTTGTAATATGCCAGTAGTTCCCATAATTGTCCTGAAACGTACAGCTGTGCCCGGCGGCGGTAGCAAAACCTCCCGGTCGGTACGAAAATGGGTTGTTCTCCATAAGCCTGAATGGGCCAAGAGGCGATTGGGCAACATACACACCATCGCAATAACTCCTGTATTCGGTACCGGGTGTAGAGTATTGCAGGTAATATTTTCCATTAACCTTTGTCATCCACGCACCTTCAGTCCACGGTTTTTCTTTGCTATTATTGTCGTCACCGGGGCGTTCCCATCCGTTATTGGCTGTGTCTTCATTAAAGCATGCAACAGCTTCGCCTATAGGCATAAATGTCTTGCGGTTCAGTTCAATGCCATATATGGGTTTGATGTTAGAACACCCATGATACAGGTAAAGCCTTCCGTCATCATCCAGGAAAAGGTCTGGGTCTGTAACAGGGAAAGGAAAAGCCTCGTTTACCACCTGCCATTTGCCCGATTTCGGATTAGTAGATTTATACACTTTGCTATTGGGCGTATTCTGTGTTGATGCCATAAAATACACTGCATCGTCTATAACAACGGCGGCAGGGGCATAATCTTCAAAAGGAAGATCGGGAGAAGTTATAAAATCCCAGTCGGCAAGATTGGTAGAATGCCAATATCCGCCCGACTTTGAAGCGAAAAGATAGTATTCCTTTTTAAAGTTTACGATAACAGGGTCTGCTGCTTCGCGCCTTGAAGGTGCATCGAGGCAAAAACGGTAATTAAGGTTTAATGGGTTACAAATGGTTAATTCATTCGCTATACCCGACTGGCAGAATGCCATTTGCATCCCCAACAGGAGTAGTCCTAAAGTGTAAAGTTTTTTAGTCATCAATCGTTGTAGTTGTAAGTTGCTAATATAGTCAATTTGACAATAAGGTGTAATGCTGTTTGAAAATTTGTAAATGTGCCCTCACTCCAACCCTTTCCGACGGAGAAGGAGTAGCCATACTCAAATCTATTACAAAACTATTCTTCGCTTGAATTTCAAAGTATGATTCGTTATCTCTGCTGAATTACCTTGTGAGTTTGCTATTATGTTCGGTAAACATTAATTTCGCAATCCAAATAGTACATAATGAGCAAAGTCATATTTATTACCGGCGGTTCGTCGGGCATTGGCAAATCGATAGGAGAGTTCCTTCAAGCGAAAGGCTATACCGTATACGGCACCAGCAGAAACCCGGAGCGTGTAGCTGGGTCGGTTTTTCCATTGGTGGCACTTGATGTCCGTAATACACAAAGCATTAGTGAAGCTGTTGCCGAAGTGATTACCAAGGCCGGAACTATAGATGTATTGATTAACAATGCGGGTGTAGGTATTACTGGGCCACTGGAAGAGATCCCTGCCGATGAAATTAAAAATAACTTTGAGACAAACCTGTTTGGACCCATTGAGGTAATGAAAGCGGTGCTTCCGCAGATGCGGGCCCAAAAAAGCGGACTCATAATTAACGTAACCTCGATAGCAGGCTATATGGGATTGCCATACAGAAGCGTGTATTCGGCAAGTAAAGGTGCGTTAGAGCTTATAAGTGAGGCGTTGCGTATGGAAGTAAAACAGTTTGGTGTTACCATAACCACTGTTGCCCCGGGCGATTTTGCTACCAATATTGCGGCTGGGCGTTACCATGCGCCGGTAGTAAAAGGTTCGGCATACGAAAATGTATACGGAGGCATACTGGCTACTATGAATTACCATGTTGATGCAGGGAGCGACCCAACGCAGATGGCAGAAGCGGTTTACGCTATAATGAAAACACCTAATCCCGAAGTACACTACAAAGTAGGGGCGTTTATGCAGAAATTCTCAATAGTCCTTAAGAGGATATTGCCGGGTAAAATGTATGAAAAGATGCTTATGAATCATTATAAGCTTTAAAATATAGTCACTCTATAATCAACAGCATAGCCTAAAAGTTATGCTGTTTTTTTATTCTCTAAAATAAACGAAAACCATTGCGTGGTATAGTTTAAATTGTAGATTTGCACCACAAATCAATCTAATTTTATACCAATAAATGAAACAATTATTTATTGCTGCTCTTTTTTTTATGACGGCAGCAACGACTGTACACGCCCAGGATGACGCGGCAACAACTAAAGATCCTAAATTTATAGTAACAGGAAATCTTAACTACGCTTACAGGCTGGCTAAAATTGACAAAAGTTACACGGGAATTCAAAGAGAGTATCTTAAAAATCTAAAGTCCGGTGTAAGTTATGACATAAGTGCTTACTACATGATTAATAAGGAGCTTGGTTTTGGTTTAAAGTTTAATTCATTCAATTCGTCTGAAGGCCTTAACGGAGTTTACGTGTCAGCTCCAAATGGTGAAACGGGATATGGAAATATTTCTGATGAGATTACAATTTCATTTTTTGGTATTGGCGAAATTTATAAATTTGGTAGATCAGGAAGCAGGCACAGCGGACTTTTAGAAGCAGCATTAGGTTATATGCGTTATAAAAACGATGCTTTTGCTATTGATAATTATACACTTACGGGCGGTACATTTGGTTCTGCCATATCTGTTGCCTATCAGTACGAAGCTTTTAAAAACTTTTCAGTGGGACCTAAATTTGCACTGCTTGGTGGTTCAATACGCAAGTATGATATCGAAGGCCCTGATGGATTCAAGGATAAGCTGACACTTGGACGTGATAATCAGGAAAGCCTGCTGAGAATGGATTTGGGTATAGTGGCAAGCTACAGGTTTTAATTAAATAGCAACAACATAATTATTATAACAATGAAATTTTTTATTGACACTGCAAATCTTGCACAAATTAAAGAAGCTCAGGAACTTGGCGTTCTTGATGGTGTAACTACAAACCCTTCGCTAATGGCTAAGGAAGGTATTACAGGTAAAGACAATATCCTTAAACATTATGTTGACATTTGTAATATTGTTGAAGGTGACGTAAGTGCTGAGGTAAATGCCCTTGATTTTGAAGGCATGGTGAAAGAAGGTGAGGAACTTGCCGAACTTCATGAGCAGATCGTTGTAAAATTACCAATGACGAAAGATGGCGTAAAAGCTGCTAAATATTTCTCCGACAGGGGAATAAAAACAAATGTAACCCTTGTGTTCTCTGCAGGCCAGGCGTTGCTTGCGGCTAAGGCAGGTGCTACATATGTGTCGCCGTTTATTGGACGTTTGGATGATATTTCTACTGATGGCCTTGCGCTAATTGAAGAGATTCGTTTGATCTATGATAACTACGGATATGAGACTGAGATACTTGCTGCTTCAGTTCGCCATACTATGCACATTGTAAATTGCGCTAAGATTGGTGCCGATGTTATGACAGGCCCTCTTTCTGCAATTACAGGATTATTAAAACACCCTCTTACTGATATTGGCCTTGCACAATTTGTTGCCGATTTTGAAAAAGGAAACAAATAATATACCGATCAGTATATTATTTCAGGATAAATTCACAAAAAATAGCTGCCGGATTCCGGCAGCTATTTTTTTATTTCGGGTATCGAATTTGAAGCTCGATTTATGCCAAAAACAGAAAAACCGAAAGCGTAACATTGTTTTTGTTGGGTTTGATTACCAGTGTTTTACATGGACTAATATTACGCAGCAAAATCGCGTTTTACGAACATAAAGTGCAATATTACATGCTTAAAATTCTTCCTCAATAAGGCATTTATTGATGATGGCTCCGGCCTTATTTCCCTGAGCCACAGCATGTGCGATAGATCGGAATAGCGAAAGGCAGTCGCCTGCACCAAAAACACCATTAACTGTCGATTCCATACACTTATTTACGAAGATGAAGCCTTTTTCGGTTAAGTCGCAACCCAGTTTTTCAGGAATAGGGCATTGCTGGATAAAGGGTAATTGGGTGTATAAGGCAGCCATTTCCTCTGGTGTAGTATCCTTAAAATGAAGCTGTTTTATCTGCCCGTTTTCATGCTCAATATAATCAATTTCGTTTTCTACCACTTTGATATTGTGTTTGTTGAGTTTTAAAACTTCTTCGGGTGTGAGAGTGCTTGTGCCATTTGTATAGAGTGTAAGATCGTCTGTCCAGTGACTTATAACCTTTGCCAGCTCAAAACCCATATCGCCATTTCCTAAAACGCCTGTTTTCAGACTTTTAACTTCATAGCCATGACAGTAGGGGCAGTGCAGTACACTTATGCCCCAGCATTCGCTAAAGCCTTGTATATGAGGAAGTGTATCGGTTACTCCGGTAGCAAAAAGCAGCTTTTTAGAGGTGTATTTCTGTCCAATTTCGGTAATAACTTCAAAGCTGTTTTCCAAAGGAATAGCATCAACTGCCAGTCCGTTTATCAGTTCAACTGTTTTGTATTCAGCTATTTGTGTTTTAGATGTATTGCGCAATTCCTGTGGGTTAATGCCATCATTTGCAAGGAAATTGTGTGCAAAAGGGGTTTGTTTGTTGCACGGATTGCCGCTGTCTATAACGAGTACTTTACGTAGCGACCTGCCCAGTGACATTGCTGCCGAAAGCCCAGCATAACTGCCTCCAATAATGATAACATCGTATAAGTCAGTAGATTTCATAAGTATAACATATACTTATAAAGTTATAAAACGGTAAATGGAATAGTGGGAACTTTAACTAAACTTAACGGTTACTCAATAATCATTTCCCTAAGCTTAGCCCTGTAACACTCCAGTATTTTAGCTTTAGAGATAAAGCCGTGATAGCGATCTTCTTTTATAAGAGGCAGATAATCAGTGTTAGTAGCCTCAAATTTCTCCATGATCATCTCAATAGAATCTTCCATACAGGCGACTTCGGGAGGAGCGCTCATCATCTCGTTTAGCGGGGTATATTTTATCTGGAAAGTGTTGAATAATATATGCCTTAGCTTATCGAAATCAACAATGCCGAGTAGTCGTTTTTTCTCGTCAATAACCGCAAACACAGTCTGTTTGGTGGTAGCCATCAGGCCAACAACGTCTTCGCCTTTTTGGTTAGGCAAAAGCGTGTGCACATCAGTATCAATTACATCAAGGATATCAATTCCTGATAAGATATTTTTGTCTTTGTCGGTTGTAAATACCTGTCCTTTAGCAGCTAAGTGTTTTACGTCCATAGAGTGTTTTTCAAACTGTTTTGATACCGCAAAGCTTATCGATGATACGATCATTAGCGGTACCATAAGGTTGTAACCGCCTGTAATTTCACCAATTAGGAAGATGGCTGTTAACGGTGCATGGAATAATCCGCTTAGTATTCCCGCCATCCCTACAATAGTAAAATTCCCTACCGGAATGTTTGAGAAACCTATCAGGGTAAAGAACTTAGCCACGAAAAAGCCCAGGTAAGACCCCACAAACAGGGAAGGAGCAAAGTTACCCCCATTACCTCCGCTGGCGAGCGTAAGCCCTGTGGCATAGGCTTTTAGTAATATTGTAATTCCGGTGAACAGCAGTAGTACCCACCCGTTATCTTTAAAGCGTTCTACGATGGTGTTGTCTAAAAGCACTTCGGGGTTAGCGTTGCTAAGTATCCTGATTGTTTCATATCCCTCACCAAAAAGCGTAGGAACCATGAATATCAGTAATGCTAATGGTATAGCGCCATACAACGCTTTGCGGTAGCCTTTTATACGAAGTCTTGCAAAGTGTGCCTCTACTTTCTGGAAGGTCCTCGCATGGTACAACGATACAAATCCTGCAAGTAGTCCTATCAATACGTAGTACGGAATATTATGATAATCAAAGGCTTGTTCCTGCCTGAAGGATAACAATACTTCTTCATTAAGTACGATGGTAGATATAAGTGCACCTGTGGCAGCGGATATCATAATGGGGATAAAGGCAGTAATGGTAACATCGGTAAGTACCACCTCAATGGCAAAGAGCACCCCGGCAATTGGGGCGTTAAAAGCGGCGGCAATACCAGCTGCGACACCGCAGGCAAGTAGTAATATCCTGTCTTTCTGGGATAATTTATATTTCTGTGCAAAGTTAGACCCAAATGCTGCACCGGTAATGGTGATGGGTGACTCAAGTCCGGCCGATCCTCCCAAACCTACTGTAAGCGAGCTTGTTATTATCTGGGCGTACATTTGCTTTCTCGGCATGATACCGCCTTTTCGAGCAACGGCATACAAAATGCGTGAGCTTCCTTTTTCCACACGTCCGTCGAGTACCCGTTTCACAACGAATACGGTTAGTAAAATACCTACAACGGGTAGTATACTGTTGATATACGGCAGTTTAAGGTAGCCATTTACATAATTAGCGAAAAGGAAAACGTTGTGTGCAAACGTTTTAAGTATAATTACCGCAAGGGCAGTAGATATTGCTACTACAACACACGAAAGGTAGATAAAATGCCTCTCGGACAGCAGGCTTTTTAGTACGAAAAATAGGGTTTCAAGATGGCGGAGGTTATTCCTGAAAAATAATCTGACCTTTGAAACTTTACGATTTTGCATTTTTGTGACTGAAAAATTTTGGAAAATGTAATAAAACGCTAAGTTAAGCCATTTGTTAAAATTTTTCCGCGAAATTATGTAATTTTTAAGGATTTGTTGGCGGAGGTGGTGCCTGTCTCTCGGAAAGAATTTTTTGAATGGCGTGTGCTTCCTTGTCTGGGAGATGGTTGTTGTTCATATATGTAATCAGGTCAGACGAGTTGGTTCCCCGGTGTTTGTGCAGGTACATTTCAATCTCCCGATCGGTATAATTCAGGTCTTTAATATCATCCATATCATTATCAATAGATTGCTGAATGTTTTTCCTGTTACGATAAATCAGGAAGGCTACAACAGCAGCTACTATGATTAGTACATACGTTATAAGGTTGTCGGGAATCATCATGCTGCTTCGCCTTCAAGTTCAACTGTTTTCTCTTTTACGTAAGCACGCATTTCTTCAAAAAATGCAGTAAACTCAGCCTCATATTCATCATAAAATTCAAGTAGCTCATCTATAGACGTTCGCATACCCGATTTTAATTTGGTACGGTGATCCATCTGTGTCAGGATCTTCCCTATGCCATCCGTAGTAGCATAGCTCACCAGCCAGTTGTGCTGTATCATATGCGGCATCATGCCCTTGGTGCGTTCGGTAAGAATGTCATAGTTGTTTTCCAGTGCTTTATAAAAAGCTGCTACGAAATCCTCCAGTGAATCACTATGATATTTTGCCCAGTTCTTTGCCAGGAAGTGGTCATAATAAATATCCATGATTACCCCGGCATAATGATGGTAGCGCGCATGCAGGCGTTTGGTGCCCTGCCTGAAAATAGGGTGCGCATCTGTATAGGTGTCAATAGCGCGGTGCAATAGAATTCCTTTCTGCACATCGGCAGGAAAATCGGTGGGTCTACCGTGAATGCCATCGGCCATAAAATTGCCTAATTTCACAAGGTCATTATCGCCCGAAAGGTATATGTGTGCTAGAAAGTTCATAGGTACAATTTACCGAAAAGTTTTGTATTTACAATGGTAATCACCCTTTAATGGCGGTTTTAAGAAACTGTTAACAAAATCGTCCCATTATCTAAATGTTAACTATGGTGTAAACTGTATATTTGTAGGACTAAAATTCACAAACCAAATATGACACTAATTAAATCGATATCAGGCATAAGGGGAACTATCGGGGGCAAAACCGGAGATAACCTGACACCTGTAGATGCCGTAAAGTTTGCTTCTGCATATGGAACATGGCTTAAAGGCCATGCCGGCAAAGACAAACTAACTGTTGTAATAGGACGCGATGCCCGTATTTCTGGTGCAATGATACAAAACCTTGTGGTAAATACACTTGTAGGTTTAGGTATCGATGTTATCGACCTTGGCCTTTCTACAACGCCAACTGTCGAAGTTGCCGTACCGCTTGAAAAAGCCGACGGTGGTATTATACTTACTGCAAGCCATAACCCTAAACAGTGGAACGCGCTTAAATTACTAAACGAAAAAGGAGAATTCCTTAGTGGTGCCGATGGTGCTAAAATATTGGAGATCGCCGATAACGAAGCTTTTGATTTTGCTGATGTGGATAGCCTTGGTGAAGTTACCGTTAACGATGCCTACATGGATATCCATATCGATGAGGTACTTAACCTGCCATTGGTAGATGCCGAGGCGGTTAAAAAAGCAGGTTTTAAGGTAGTGGTAGACGGTGTTAACTCATCGGGCGGTATTATTATTCCTAAGCTTTTGGAGCTGATGGGCGTAGAGGTAGTAAAACTATACTGTGAGCCTAACGGGCATTTTCCTCACAACCCCGAACCGCTTAAGGAACACCTTGGCGACATCTGCGAACTTGTGGTTAAAGAGAAAGCCGACTTTGGTGTGGTTGTAGATCCTGATGTTGACCGTCTTGCATTCATCTCTGATGATGGCGAGATGTTTGGCGAGGAATATACACTTGTGGCATGTGCAGATTATGTACTGAGCAAAACTCCGGGCAATACGGTATCTAACATGTCATCGTCGCGCGCGCTTCGCGACATTACCCAAAAACATGGCGGCAGCTACGAGGCTAGTGCTGTGGGCGAGGTTAATGTTGTAGAGATGATGAAAAAGAACAATGCTATTATAGGTGGTGAAGGTAATGGTGGTATCATTTACCCGGAACTTCATTACGGTCGTGACTCACTGGTGGGTGTAGCTCTGTTCCTTACCTATCTTGCAGAAAAGAAAATGAGTGTGGCTGCTTTAAGGGCGTCTTATCCTCAATATTATATGAGTAAAAACAAGATTGAGCTTACACCGCAGATTGATGTGGATGCTATTCTTGTAGCTATGGCCGATAAATACAAAAATGAGGATATATCTACTATTGATGGTGTAAAGATTGATTTTGCTGAAGAGTGGGTACACCTTAGAAAATCGAATACCGAACCTATTATCAGGATTTATACCGAAGCGCAAACGCAGGATAAAGCCGATGCTTTAGCCGTTAGGATTATTGATGAGATTAAAGCAGTAGCGGGAATCTAATCATGAAAAAAGCTATATTTACTTCGCTTTTTCTAATGCTGGTTTGTAGTGTTGAGGCTCAGAAACTAACAGAGGCTGAAAAAGCAATTGTTAACTCGGGTACACGCACAACAATGCTTCGCGTGCTACAAATTACCAATGCAGATGATGCAAGAGTACTTAAGTCGGCATCGTTTGATGTAAGCCTTAAAGATGAATCGCTGCCTTTGCTGTTAGACCGTATGCTGGCTACCGTAACCGATCCTGCCAATACTGGAGTAGGTATTGCTGCACCGCAAATTGGCATTAACCGTAATGTAATATTGGTTCAGCGTTTTGACAAGCCGGGAGAGCCGATTCAGGAATACCTGAACCCAAAGATAAAATGGAGTTCGGCCCTGATGCGAAAAGGGGCAGAGGGATGCCTTTCTATACCCGACCTTCGCGAAGACGTGCTTCGTCACTACACCATTCAGATTACGTATTACGACCGTAATGGCAAATACCATGACGAAATGGTAGAAGGTTTTACAGCGGTTATCTTTCAGCATGAAATAGACCACCTGATGGGGATATTGTTTACCGACAGGCTGGAGCAGCAAAAAGCTATTGGCTATTCGCTTATTAATGGCGAAGTAAACCTTTACCTTGAACATAAACTTAAGAGACAGTAATCGTTTCTGCTTTTATAAATATTGAACCCTCTGCAATGCAGAGGGTTTTTTGTTTTGATTCTTATTACATCCCAAGGCTGAAGCCGGGGGCAAAGCATTATAAATTGCTTTTACCGCATATTAAAGTTGAGCTACGGAGGAAAATATGCTTACTCGTTTGTAAACCTTATAGGTTTAAATCAATTCATAGATTAATGAAATTCGTGCTAATTCGTGTCATTCTTGGCTAAAGCTGAAATAGCATAAAAGATAAAATCCTGCCTTTTGAGGGGCAGGACTTTCAATGAAAAAATTAAAAAACACGAATCTTTTACTCTATTTAACGAGTAGTTTTTTCACTATACCTTCAGAAGTTTTAACAAGGTACATACCTGCTGCCATTCCTGATGTATCTATAGTAAGGGCCTGTTTGGCCGAATGTATCAGTTTACCGCTGTAGTCGTATACTTCGATGTCTGCAGCGCGGTTAAAGTAAGCCACACCATTTACAGATGGGTTAGGGAACACAACGAATGTTTTAGGCTCAGCATCAAATCCCGGCGTACCAAGGTTTGCAGTATTTACCTCAAATATTGTAAGTGTACCGCTTATTTCGTTTGCTACGATGATGTAGTCTTTACCCGTTGGGCTTTCAGCAGCTTTAATGTGGATGATGCCTTCCGGACCGTGATCGCCATCATATGCCGAAACACTTCTGTTGTTTTTATAGTCAACAAACTTAACATCGGCAGGGTTTGTTACATCATATACCATAACACCACCAATACGCTCAAGGCCAACAAAGGCAAATGTTTTACCCATAATCTCAGCAACAGTTACACCTTCTGCTTCCGGGCCTTTAGCACGGCTACGGCTTTTGAATGAGTTATTCTCATGGTCTGAGTTAAATATCGGGTTGATAGACGGAGCTGTAGCAGTGTACATTTCGAAATCATCACCGCTATCGTATACTAATTCTTTAGTATCAGCATTAAAGATAGAAAACGAACGTGACCCTAAGGCAAACATCTGGTTGTAAGCAGTACCATCCTGTGTTTTACCATCAAAAGCGGTAACCCTGAAACGGCCTGCATTGTGCGATTTTTTAAGCATTGCAGCCTGTGGGTACGCTGTAGCATCAAGGTTGTATGTATCAGCACCTACATTTGTTCTTTCAACAAAATTTGTATAATCTTTTTCGTCACCTTCGTTAGCTGTAACAATGTAGTTAACACCGTTTACATTGTACGTAGCAGCACCATCGGGCTGGTAGTACGATTTTATTGGCCAGTTGGCAATAAGTATCTCACCGTTGTTGTCTGAGATATCAAAACCATTGCCCGGTTTGCTGTGATCTTTAGTACCAAGCGCCCATAGCGATGTAATCGTTTTATCAACAAGGTTAATCTCTGCTATAGCGTTGTTCTCCTGTAAAGTAACCCATGCTTTTTGAGAATCGGCAGCTGTAGCAATATATTCAGGTTCTAAATCTTCCGACAGGGTACTGCTTGACTTCAGTTTCCTCACACCAGAAGCCAATAGAGCAGATTCCTGTGCGTTAAATTCAGTAAAATATAATGTTGTAACATTGTTTTGGGTCAGGTTGGCAGCACCACCGCTGATATCTATAATACTAACCGATCCTTCAGGGTCAATAGTGTAATCCGTTTTCGGCTGGCCTTCATTTGCAGTAAGCACTTTTGTTCCGTCCGGAGTAAAAGAGATATTGTCAGGAAGCGCACCAACAGTTACCTGTTTGATAAGATTACCATTAACATCAAAGAATACAACCGATCCGTCAAGGTGTTCTAAAGTATTTGGAGAAGCAACAGCAACAAGTCCGTTTCTTACTGCAACACTGGTTACACCACCGTAAGGTTTCATATCGATAGATTTTTTCACTACAGGAGCTGTAGGATCAGAGAAATCAATAACGTCAAGGAAACCTGCAACTGCACTTGTAGTGAATAGCTTTTTACTAGGAGCATCGTACACTACGATTTCGCAAGTACTTGAATTTGTTCCTGACGGGTCAAAACTTCTAACGTACTCAAGTTCGATAGACTGGTTAGGCACCGGAGCAAGCCTGTCGTTATCTTTAATATAGATTGTAGCTAAAGATTCGCCAGCTATTGTAATGCTATTAGCGTTTTCAAGGCTAAGAACAAAGTATTCTGAGTGTTGCTCTTCATTAGTATCATCGATGATCGGAATAGTGATAGTCTGCGTAAGCGGGCTGTTTGCTGTAAACGTAAGCGTTTGTGTAGCAAAGGTAAAATCTTCACCTGCTGTCGCAGTGCTAAACGGCGCAGCTTTAAGTACAAGGTCTACCGATCCTGCCGCAGGGCTTTCAAGGTTTACAACAAAGTTGAGCGTACCATGATCTTCGTTTACAACAACAAAATCTTTAGCAAAAGACACTTTAGTGCTGTAATCAAAAGTGAAGCTATAAGCACAAGCCATTTCAAGACCTGTAGCATCTACAAGATTATCTACAGTAAGCGTGTATTCGCCACCTTGTGCAAATGGAGTTGAAAAGGTAAGCGTTACTGTTTTATCGTTAAGTACAGCAGAAGTAAGTCCTGAGATACCTGTATAGTTAGCTACATTGTTTGCAGATGCAGCCTGTAGCGCATTGTTAAAAGTAAGTACGATTGTTGTACCGTTTGATACTACAGCATTCTGAACTGTTGGCGCACCCGGGAAAGCCCATGCAGGCCATACCTGTGCAGCACTGTCAGCAGGAACAGCAGTCCAGTTAGCAGGATTAAGTATTGAAGCCTTTAGGTTTGCTGTAGCTGCATTTTGAGTTCCGTTGTAAAAAGCGTTAGCTGTGTTTCCGCTAACGTTAGCAGGGTTAGCGCTAAGGTTTAGCGCATTTGTACCATCTGTAAGTCCGGCAGGCAGCATGGAAAGGCTTCCATTGCACGTTGTGTTGGCAGTAACCCATCCGTTAGATGTAAATGCTGTTATATAGTTTGGCGCAGTAGCAGTACCGGTATACACAATTACCTGGTCACCGTTAGAGCTAAGTCCGAAACCCGATCCTGTAACCGTACCTGTATTGGCAACAAGTGCCGAGGTTTGTATTGATATAACCGATCCTGCAGGAACACACTCTGTAGCTGTCCATACGATACCGTTAGCGCACTGTGGCGTAGCATTGGTCGTATATTTTGAATCGGTAAGGGTAATAAAGGTTCCCGGAGCAATGTTTACGAATGTAAGCAAGGCAACTTCGTCTTCTGTACTTGTTGCACTCATTCTGTATGCAGTAAATACCATATCGCCAGCTGCGATTAGCGACTGAACAGCGATAGTTGAAAATACAGCCGATTTTGTTTCTGCCAAAGCGTTGTTGCTAAGGTCTTCTATTGTGTTGCCAAGAAGCGCAACATAGTACTGTTGTCCGTTTAAAAGAGCAGTAGCAGGTACAATTGTAATAGTATTGTCAGCAAAAGTAGCATCAAACGGAACAACTGTTCCTGTTGCATTGTTAAGGCGAAGCTCAACAAGTGCATCTACATTTGTGTTGTTTATTGCTGTATTGTTTATAAGTCGTACAGGCTCGTTAAGCGTGATTGTCGGGTGAACATTCACTGCCTGGTTTGTTGCGTTGTTAGCAGGTGTTATAAGAGCAACCGGAGCAGCAGTATCTCCACCACCAATTGTAGAACCTTCAACCGAAAGGTTATCAAAACGATTGTTACCTTCTGACGCACCCGGGCCTGCGGTAAATTCTACCTTAAGTTTTAGGTTGGCATTATCGTCAGCTGCCGGTATAGCAGAAAGATCCAGTGTTGCAAGTGTAGGGTCGCCATCTACGGGAGTTACAGTTGTTAGTACAGTGTATGTAGTTCCGTCTGTAGAATAAGACCATGTTTGTGTACCTGCACCCTGACCGGAACGGCGGGTCGCAAATTTCACAATTATATTTTCGTAGTTTGTTGATGGAACCGACAATATTATAGTTCCGCCAATAGGATTGTTGAAGCGAAGGTGAGCACCTGCCTCGTCTGTGCCCTGGGCATTCAGTGTGCCAAAGCCCTGGCCCGTTCCTGAAAACTGTGCAAGATTACCGTTAGGGCCTGCAGTCACTAAGATACTTCCGTTTCCATTATTAGGAGTAGTAAGTGTTTGCAGTGAGGCACTGTCGTTAAAGTTCCAGTAATGAAGTAAAGTCTGCGCACCAGAGTACTGTGCTGAAAAGCATAGTCCCGCAAGCAAAATTCCTTTTTTTAAGTAATTGTTTAGCATTGGTTAATTTTTTAAGCAGAGGTTAAATTCGATTGCTGCAAAAATCAACCATAAAGATTGTTTGAGGGTTAGAGAAGGAATACTATACTGTTAAGATATGAGGGCGCTGTGTTTTCAAAACGTAAAGTAATTGTCAAATTCTTAATCAAAAGGTTAAGCAGAGCTGACGATAACAAAATAATAACACTGGTTTTTTACAATAAATATCCAAAGAAAAGTTAAATGAAAATCAACCGTAACATATTGTATTTAAATTAGCTATAAAAAATAAAGCTATGCAAAAATTAATTACATACGTTAAGTCGCTCGCAGGATTTTCTCCTGAATTGTGGGAAACGCTGCTTCCTGCACTTTCTAAAAAGACTTTTGCAAAAGGCGAGCTTCTGCTTGCTGCCGGAGAGGTTTGTAATTCACTTTTCTTTATAGAAGAAGGTTTTGTCAGGGCTTTTCATATTGCAGACGGAGCAGAGGTTAACACGTCACTTCATTTTGATGGTGAGATAGTAACTAATAACAGGAGTTACTCTACGGGTGAGAAGTCAGGATATAATATTGAGGCCTCCGAACCTGTAACTGCGATTGTTTTTGATAAGGCTAAATTGATTGAAGCCGGTGCCGAAATGCCTGAAATTGCGATTTTAGGTAAAAACTGCCTTAGCTATACTGCCGCAAGGATGGAAGAGTATGCCGATATTTTTAATCTGTACACACCTACCGAACGTTACGAACACATAGCCAGGACGAATCCGCGTATAGTGCAAAGAGTTCCGCTTACTGTTTTAGCATCCTATCTGGGCATGGGGCGCGAGAGCCTTAATCGTGTCAGAAGGAAGAGGCAGATGACAGATGTTTAAATTTAAAATATATAGTAAAGCGGTACATCATTTACCGCTTTTTTATTATCCTATAACTTCCTTTCTATGTTTTTGACCCCAATGGTATAAAGATTCCAGTACGATTTCTATAGATTTTCCATGCGCTGTAATTGAGTATTCTACCGTTGGAGGAAAGGTATCATATACCTCTCTCTTTATAAGTTTATTCCCTTCCAGAAGCTTCAGCTCTTTAGAGAGCATCTTGTCTGTAATACCTCCGACTTCTTTCGATATTTGCTTAAACCGCTTGTTTCCATTAGATAGTGCGAGTAATATGAGTATTTTTCATCTTCCTTCAAGCGCTTCTAACGCATCTTTTATAGCTAAAACGCTCTCGGGGCAACTTTCTCTTGTAATCATACTATAGCCTTGTTTTCAGTTGTTTATTGCGATACTATCATTTTGTATAGCGCTATCCTTCGGGATAGTACTATATATCAGATAGCAAATGTAAATACTTTTACAGCAATTAATAATGCTAAAAAATATAAACATGGTTACAAAAACAAAAGGCATAGTGTCTGTAGTACTTATTTCATTAATCGGATTTATGCTGATACTGGGCGGTGTAATGAAGATAGCAAAGGCAGAGCCTGAAGAGATAATGAAGAATCTGGCCAAATATGGCTATACCGATTATTTGCATTATATAGGAACAATCTCGTTACTGGCGGGGCTGCTGTTGGTTTACCCTAAAACATCCAAAATAGGTTTCCTTTTGGGCAGTTGCTATTTTGCCGGAGCAACAGCGTTAGAATTGTCAGGTAAACAACCGCTCATAGCACCTGTTTTTATAGTGATATTATGGATTGGAATGTTTTTGAAAGACAGGGCAATGTTTGTTCCTGCCGCCAATATGACAAGCAAATAACCTCCCTTACAATTAGTTTACATCAGTCTCCAAAAATAAAATGAAACGTTAAGATTTCTTTATAATTTGTAAAAGTTTATTTACCTAATTTCGCTTTCACTCAATCAATACAGTGGAAGCCAGAGCCCACTTTAATAAACGGGGCGTATACCCGAAAAGCCTTATGAGTAGGGATAAATTACAATTATGAGTTCTGATTTTTTTGAATCTAACAGTTATTTTATCGACGAGAAAGTAAACTTTTTAAAGTTTGAAAATATGTACCAGCTTTATGATGGTAAAGGCCAGCATATTGGTGCGATCAAACAAAAGCTTACCACCGGGCAAAAATTTCTTAGACTAGTATTAAACAAAGGAATGCTGCCTTTTCTATTAGAAATTACAAATATTGACGGCAGGGTGCAGGCTTCTGTTTCGAGAGGATGGACATTCTGGATGTCTAAAATTGTAATAAGCGATGCTAACGGACAGGCATTAGGAACTATAGCACAAAAGTTTAAACTGTTTAAGCCATCATTCAAAATATACGATAATGCCGGAATTCTTGTAGGCAGTATAAGCGGTGACTGGGCAGCATGGAACTTTAAAATAAGTGACAGTAAAGAAAACCAGATTGGTACGATCTCTAAAAAATGGGCTGGCGCTATGAAAGAAATATTTACTACAGCAGATAAATACAATGTTGTGATCAATGAAGATTATGCTGATAAAAAGAATAAGCTAATTATATTAGCAGGCGCAATAACCATAGATATGGTGCTTAAAGAAGCGAAGTAATTCGTTATTAGTTTCCAAAATCCATATAACAAAAACGCGGTAATCTCTTACCGCGTTTTTTTATAGTATGTCGTATCGAAAATTAGATAGCGTTTACAATAGCAAGGAAGTCATCTGCTTTAAGAGCAGCACCACCAATAAGTCCACCGTCAACATCGGCTTTACCGAAAATTTCACGTGCGTTGTCCGGCTTAACACTTCCTCCGTAAAGGATAGACGTATTTTCAGCAACAGCTTCGCTTACGTTAGTCCTGATAAGGTTACGGATGAAAGCATGCATTTCCTGTGCTTGCTCCGGAGAAGCAGTTTCGCCTGTACCAATAGCCCAAACCGGCTCATAAGCAAGAACGATATTGCTCCAGTCGCTTTCGCTGATATGGAAAAGACCTTGTGTAAGCTGTGATTCAACCAGGTTAAAATGAGTGCCCGACTGTCTGTCTGCAAGCTCTTCACCGAAACAGAAAATAACAGTAAGTCCGTGTTTAAGTGCTGTATCTACTTTTGCAGCCAGTAAAGCATTTGTTTCGCCAAAGTATGCTCTTCTTTCAGAGTGTCCAAGGATAACTGTATTTACATTGATACCTTTAAGCATGCCTACAGATATTTCGCCTGTAAAAGCACCGCTTTCTGCCTGATGCATGTTTTGTGCAGCAACAATAATACCTGTACCGTTAGTTTGGTTTACAGCAGCCTGAAGGTTAACGAAAGTGGGAGCTACTACAACTTTAGCAAGTCCGCCGTTTTGTTTATTTTCAATTAGTTCAGCCAAAAGCGCCTCAGTCTGAGCGCTGTCGTTGTTCATCTTCCAGTTTCCTGCAACGATTTGTTTTCTCATTATTTAAGTTTTTTTAGAATAGCTATAAGTTTTGCGTCATCCGCCTCAATGGCTTTAAACAGCGCAATGTTTCCTTTTTTGTCTACCACCATATAACGCGGAATCCAGTCCAGTTTAATGTCTTTTGCAAAGTCGCCCTCTTTCATGCTTTTGCCTACGTGGTAGTTGTCTCCTTTAACCTCGTATTTTTCAATTCCTTCTTTCCATTTGTCATCTACCCTGTCATACGACAGGAATACATAAGACGCATTTGGGAATTGTTTTTGAAGCGCATGCACTTTCGGCATACCTTTAATACAATCGGGGCACCATGATGCCCAAACATCTATTACAACAGTTTTGCCTTTGTATTTGGCAAGGATATCTTTAAAAGCAACTTCCTTTCCGTCAAGGGTTGTCATTTTAGAATCGAGTGCTGCTTTGGTAAAAGTAGTTTCCTGGGCTTGTGTGCACGATATGACGCTAAGCAGGAGTATAGGTAACAGAAGTAATTTTTTCATTTTTCGGAATTATAAAGTAACAAATTTACGATAACCATAGCAACAAATACCTGACCAATATGAAATATTTGTGATGCAATTATCATTAAAATCGATTACATCGTTTTCGTTTACGATAGTCGTATCCTCGGATCTAAGTAGGCATAAATAAGGTCTACCAAAATGTTTATGATAACAAAGGTAGTAGCAATAACCAGTACCGATCCCATTATCACAGGAAGGTCGAGCGTGTTCAGTGCTTCAACAACTTCTTTGCCAAGGCCGTTCCAGCCAAAGATGTATTCTACAAATACTGCTCCGGCAAGCATCGATGCGAACCACCCCGATATGGCAGTAACAACCGGGTTTAATGAGTTTTTTAGCGCATGCTTGCGGATTATGCGAATCTCGCTTAGTCCTTTTGCCCTTGCGGTGCGTATGTAGTCCTGACTTAAAACCTCAAGTAATGAGTTTCTCATAAGCTGTATTACCACTCCAAGCGGACGTATGCCCAGCACTATAGCGGGCAGTATAATGTTTTTCCATTTAATATATGATCCTTCGCCGAAGTCGTCTACTTCGTAAAGGCTTCCCGTCATATCGAGGTGTGTGTATTTGTGCAATACAAATCCAAACAGCCACGCAAACAAGATAGCCGCAAAAAAAGAGGGAAGGCTCATGCCCAGTGTGCTTACTAAGGCAATTGTCTTGTCTATCCAGGTGTCTTTATATAACGCTGATATAACCCCAAATATAATACCAATAACTATGGCAATAATTATAGCAAAGAATGCCAAAACGATAGTATTTGGCAGTGTTTCGCCTATAACCTGAGTAACTTTTTTACCGCTTTTCTGGAAGCTTTCACGCAGGTAAGGTGTTTTTAATACTATTGTCGTTCCGCCAACCGTAAACAGTTTGGCAGCGTTGTATTTTCCTTCAGCTAAATAAGTATAATCACCTTCTGTAGTGCTGTGAAAGGATATGGGAGATAAGTCGTTGAGGTAATACAGGTACTGTGTGGACACAGGCTGATCGAAACCATATTTTTTCTTGATAAGTGCCAGCTGTTCTGAGTTTTCATTCTGGTCGAGCATCATACGCGCAGGATCGCCGGGTAATACCGTAAACAAAAAGAATATGACAGTGATTACACCAAAAAGTGTAAGCAGCGCATATCCTGTTTTGTATAAAAAGTATTTTATCAAGTTACTTGTACTATTTAATAATTGTTTAATTTGAATTTATTACTTCTTCACTTCAGAATACGGCTTTTTGTAAAGTTTCATCAGTTCAGACCCAACAAATTTCTTTTCATTGATACCATCCCATTCTTTGATCTTGTTACCGTTCCATAGATAAACCACACCGGGAGTATCGTTGCTGTTACCAAGCACTTTCCAAAATGTAATAATATCAATCACCTTGTATGGGTACTGTGTACCTGCAAACTTAAAGAAGTCAGGAATCAGGTCGGCTTCTTCATCCATAAATATGATTTCAAGCTCAGGGAAATCTTTGTTTTTAGCTTTCATTGCTGTAAGCTCTTTTGCTGTTTCACGGCAATGGTCGCAACCCGGAGCAAATAATCCTATAATTTTTTTGCCTTTATCGGCATTAGCGAAATATTGCGAGTAGATCGATTTTACAGCTTTAGGTTCATCTACAGTTGGTTTTGCTTCTGTAGCCGGAGCAGCAGTTGCAGCAGCCTCTGTAGTTTGTGCTGGTACTTCAACAGCAGGAGCGGTCGCAGTAGAATCTGCAGTAACAGTATTGGTGAAATCTGTAGTTCCAGAAGGTATCGCTTCCGGTTCGGCAGCAACAGGTTCGTGTTGTCTTGGCTGAATAGGAGCCACCATATATACCATTAGTATAGATGCCAGTGTAACGGTAGTAACTACCCAGAAATTGTTTTTGTCAGATCCGGCAGGCAGTAATCTGTAAAGCCAAACCAATAATCCAACCGCAACTATATTTTTAATGATAGCTTCAACAGGAGTCATAGGTAAAAGGCTGCCGAAGCATCCGCAATTTCCTGCGTTACCGTTGGTTATAGTGTCAATCGTTAGGTGGATAATAAAAACAACTAAAAGCAGTATTGTTGCAGGAATTACAAAACGCCTTAAAAAATGGCGCTGTAGTATAAGTAGTCCAAGTGCAAATTCAATTCCGATAAGCGTTCTTGAAAAGTAGGATGCCAGTCCTTCAGAAAATCCCATTGGGTAAAGTGACTTTACCTCGAACGTAGAGATTGCAAAATAGGGCGACGGATACATTTTGGCTACCGCCGAAATAAGGAATAAAAAGGCAACAACAACCTGTATTACTATTGGAATATATTTTTTAGAATTGTTCATCTGGTAAAAGTTTTTCTCAAAAATAAAGCTTAAGCCGTCTCTATTTGTTAATGAGTTGTTATTGACCGAATTTACTTAAGATTAATGCAAATACAGCATAGTTTATCATATCCTGGTAATTGGCGTCAATGCCTTCAGACACAAGTGTTTTACCTTTGTTGTCTTCAATTTGCTTTACGCGAAGCAGCTTTTGTAATATCAGGTCAGTCAGTGAGCTTACACGCATATCCCTCCATGCCTCTCCATAATCATGGTTTTTGGCTTCCATAAGGGTTTTAGTAAGGTGTAACTTTTCATCATACAGGCGTGTAGCTTCCTCAACATCAAGGTCGGGCTGGTCGGCGACACCCTTTTCAAGCTGTATTAATGCCATGATGGAGTAGTTGATGATACCTATAAACTCACCGGTTTCATCTTCGTCGATCTTACGTACTTCATTTTCCTGAAGGCTGCGTATGCGCTGTGCCTTTATAAATATCTGGTCGGTAAGCGATGGTAGCCTGAGTATGCGCCATGCACTTCCGTAATCTTTCATTTTGTTGATGTAAAGCTGCCTGCAAATGGCAATGACGCCATCATATTCCTGAGAAGTATTACTCATTTAAGTAGTATCTTTGTGTGTGAAATTTTTTCAAATGTAATAAAAAAGCCCCCCAAAGGCAAGGGCGATTTAAAATTAGAGGTTATGTTCATCAACTGCAAAGGCACACTTGTAGATTTGTCGGTACCCAAAGTAATGGGAATATTAAACTGCACCCCCGATTCTTTTTTTGACGGAGGCAGCTATAAAAACGAAAGCGATTTTTTAAAACAGGCCGAAAAGCTTCTTACTGATGGTGCCGATTTTATAGATATTGGTGCGTATTCCTCTAAACCTAATGCTGATTTTGTTTCGGAAGAAGAGGAAGTTGCACGCATGGTGCCCGTGGTAGAACTGGTGCTGAAACACTTTCCGGATACCTTAATTTCGGTAGATACTTTTCGTGCCGCAGTTGCCAAGGCAGCGGTAGAAAGCGGCGCGGCCCTTGTAAATGATATTGCCGCAGGAATGCTCGACGATAAAATGCTGGAAACCGTAGGGAAGCTTAAAGTACCTTATATTATGATGCACATGCGCGGCACGCCACAAACCATGGTAAATCTGACGCAGTACGATGATATAGCTCAGGAGATGCTGCAATATTTTGGAGAGAGGATAGATGCAGCACGCCATTTCGGCATTGCCGATATTATCGTAGATCCCGGATTTGGGTTTGCAAAAACCTTAGCGCAGAATTATGAGGTGCTTAATAAAATGGAATTGTTTCAGATCACAGGATTGCCAATACTGGTGGGAATGTCACGCAAGTCTATGGTCTATAAACTACTAGGGACAACGCCACAGAAAGCCCTTAACGGGACTACAGTTCTCAATACACTGGCACTGAGTAAAGGTGCTACAATACTAAGGGTGCATGATGTTAAGGAGGCAGTTGAAACCGTAAAGATTTATAATCAGTTAGGAATTACAAATTAGGAATTATGAAAGTTATAGCCGTTTTAATTATAGCCCTACTTTTTGCAGGTTGCCAGCAGTCAAATTCAGAAATTGCATCGGGCAGGCAGTGGAAAGCCGATACTAATAATTTGATTGGCGATTTTATAACTTTTTCGAAGGATAAGAATAAAGGACTATACGTTGAAAACGATACTATTTATTTTGATGGTAAGCCCAAAGCATTACTTATCTCAACTTCCTATTATGTTGATCATTATGTTATGATAGTGAATTCAATCGATCACAAAACATCTGCCCGATATGTAGATAAAGGACGGGCTAAATAGCGCTATATTATATGTACTAATGATCGAATAACAAAATCCACAAATAGCCAGACCTACTGATGATGGTACGGTTCATTCCTCAATATGGTGAATGCCCTGTATACCTGCTCTATAAAGAACAAACGCACCATCTGGTGGGAGAATGTCATTAACGACAAAGATATCTTACCCTGTGCTTTGCTATACACTTCCTGGCTAAAGCCATAAGGCCCGCCTATAACAAATACCAGTGTTTTAATACCCGAATTCATTTTCTTCTGCAATTCTTCTGAAAATCCTACGCTACTAAAATTCTTGCCGTTTTCATCCAGTAAGATTAACTGATCGGTAGGGGATAGCTTAGATAATATCAACTCGCCTTCTTTTTCCTTTTGCTGTGCCTCACTAAGGTTCTTTACGTTTTTGATGTCGGGAATAATCTCCAGGTCAAATTTTACGTAAAAAGACAGTCGCTTGGTATAATCGTCTATAAGCTGCTGAAGTGCTTTATTGTCGGTTTTGCCTATGGCAAGAAGTTTAATGTTCATGGAATTGGCTGTGAATATAAGCGCAAAAATAAGAAAACTTATTTACTATAAATTTCAGACATTATAGCTGTGGCGACATGCGGCCTGTAATGCGAATTTTCGTAATAGTTTCTGTAATCTTCCGTAATACTGTTTATGCCTGAGAAATCAAATACAGTTTCACTTCCAAATAGCTTCTTCAGGTAGGCGAGGTCGGCAACGTTTAGCTTTTGCTGATCGTAAAGAGGATTGATTATAATCTTATATTTTGTACCCTGCTTCTTAAATATCCTGGCAATTTCTGAAAGCATCTCTTTCTGGTTCTTCTTAATGACAACAGGCGAACATTTTTGTACTGCTTCCCTTTTATGGAAAACTTTCATAACATCGGGCGTATAGAAAGTGCCATCGGCAATTCTCTTTTCATCAGCTATGTGACGCATCTCATTGGTATATTTATCGTATTGATAAGTTATCGGACGCAATGCAGTTTCCGTCATATAAGGCTCAAGTTTTCCTGTTACTTTGTGTTCAATGTAGATTGGTAAAAACTCATACGAAAGCGTAGCCCTTAAGAATTGCAGGTGAAAGTTGGCGATGTTGTTGTAGCCCGTAAGCTGTGGCGATATGGCGAAAAGATGCCCGTCGAGGCTTTTGTCCCTTTCCAGTATTAAATGATCTAATACCAGCAGCACATTGTTCATTTTTTCATTTTTACGGTCTATATACTGTACCTTTTTATAAATGCCATACATAGTTTCTGCGGAAGCATCAAAATGATATGGCTTACTATTGGCAGGCAGGTATTTCTTCCATATTGCTGTTTCATAAAAAATGGATCGCGAATTGCCAAAAATAAACGAGTCGTAATGCTCATCTTTATATAGGTTGTCGTAGTTAGTTGTGCTTACGTAATCTTTATCTAACGGAGGGCTTAAGGTGTTGCTCTGTTCATAAAAATTATCGTAGTGCCATATCACCTTAAACGGATCCACCCATGCATAGATCATCAACACCACGAGTAGTGGTGTAAAAAACTTAAGCAGAAGGATGAATAACTTTTTCATATCTAAAACTGGAAATAAATAAATTGCTGTTCTTTACCGGCATACATAACTATTGAAGCAATCAGGATATAATAAAATGCCCACCGTACAGGGCGTTTCCATGTAAGCCCGAAACATTTAATAGCATATGTCTCATCACGCCCCAGCCATTCTATAAAAAGGAAAAGAAGCGTTACAGCTATTAAAACCATTCCCTTTTTCTTTTCTTCAAAATCGGGAGCATAAAACAAGCTCCGTGAAAACAATGTTCCTATATAGCTAAAGGCATGATTTATGTTTTCTGATCTGAAAAATATACGTGAAAATGCCGTTAGCCCGAACGTAATTACTATACCTGTAACTTCCCTGAATGATGGGAGCAATTTTCCTTTGGCAACAATTTCAAGATTGTTACGGTGCCTGTTCGTTAATAACAATGGCAGGAAATAAATAGCATTTAAGGTACCCCATGCAATAAACGTCCAGTTGGCACCATGCCAGAACCCGCTAAGTATAAAGATGATGAATATATTCCTTATCTGTTTAAACTTCGTTGTCCTGCTCCCTCCAAGGGGTATGTAAACATAATCCCTGAACCAGCTGGAAAGCGAAATATGCCATCTGCGATAAAACTCTGCAATGTCCCTTGAAAAATAAGGGTAAGCAAAATTACGAAGCAGGTCAATACCGAAAAGCCTTGCAGTACCCAGTGCAATGTCTGAATATCCTGAAAAGTCACCGTACATCTGGAAGGTGAAAAACAAAGCGCCAAAAACAAGGCTGCTTCCGTTGAGGTTTTCCGAATTATTGAATATCTCGTTGGCGTAATGTGCACACTGATCGGCAATAACAATTTTTTTAAATAGTCCCCACAATATCTGGCGCAGGCCATCTTTCATATTGTCAAGATTAAAAACGCGTTCACGTTTTACTTGCGGCAACAGGTGGGTGGCACGTTCTATAGGGCCAGCGACTAATAGCGGAAAGAAACTCACGAACAGGCCGTAATCAATAAAATTCTTCTCTGCCGATATCCGGTTCTTGTAGATATCGATAACATAAGATAAGCCGTGAAAAGTATAAAATGATATTCCTACCGGAAGTATAATGGCTAACGTTGTAGGATGCACTGTAAAACCAACTCCCGATAATGCCTGTGCAAAAGACTCGGCAAAGAAATTATAATATTTAAATACGCCAAGAAACCCCAAATTGGCAGTGATGCTTAACCAAAACCAGAATTTACGTGCCTTTTGGTTTTGGGTATTCTCCATTTTTAATCCGGTATAATAATCCAGAAGGGTAGAGAAGAGCAGTAAGAAAAGAAAACGCCAGTCCCAACACGCGTAAAAAAAATAGCTTGCCGCAAGCAGCAACACGTTTTGTGTACGTATGTTTTTTGGGCCTATCCACCAGTACAGTAAAAATACTATCGGAAGAAAAAAAGCAAACTGTATGGAGTTAAAAAGCATTTAATAGAATTGGCTATGGTTACTTAACCCTTTTTTGTTTGGCTAAGACAATATACTTCTTACCGCATTCGGTAAATACAGTGTAGCTATTCATAACGTTTCCACTATTCTGAATATGGATGGTATCATTTTTGACCATTATCGCAACACCTACCGGTAATTCCTGTTCTGTGTCGGTTGTTTCCTCATTGCTTATGTCACCTTCATATTCATCCCAGGTAATGCCTTCAAGAGTTAGTAATGCACCTTCTTCTTCCTGCTGAAAGCTCGCGTTGCCTTTTACATCACGTTTATCGGTAATCAATTCATAGCTGTAACCTGTAGCTTCTTGTTTCAGGATAATAGAAAAGTTACACGTTTCTGTGGTTGTACTGTCGTTAACAACATTATAGGTTCCCGAAAAATCATTTTGAGGAGTAAGCTGTAAAGCTTCATGTTTTACGGGAGGCTGCTCTCTCGATTTATCAGAAACTTCCTGGCAGGACACGGCAAAAGCCATAAGCGCAATAACTAAGATGGCTTTCATGATTACTGGTTTATAAGTTGTATAAAGTCGTCTTCGCTGATAATAGCAACTCCTAACTGATTGGCTTTTTCCAGTTTGGCAGGCCCCATATTATCACCGGCTACAACGTAATGTGTTTTAGATGATATAGAGCTGCCCACTTTACCGCCATTGTCTTCAATAGCTTTTTTAAGGTCATCACGGGAGAATTTCTCAAACACGCCCGATACTACAAAGGTTTTGCCGGCAAGTTTTTCGCTTACGCTTGTATTGCTTTCTGCTGAGCTTTCCAGCTGAACACCATATGATTTTAATCGATCAACTATTTTTCTGTTTTCCTCATTTTCAAAGAAACCGATAACGCTTTGTGCTATACGTTCTCCAATCTCATCTACAAGGATCAGATCCATTAACGAGGCGTTCGCTAGATTGTCAATGGTCTTATAGTGTTTTGCAAGTTTTTTAGCTACTGTTTCGCCAACGTATCGAATACCAAGGGCATACAGAACACGCTCAAACGGAACCTGTTTGGATTTCTCAATACCATTGATGAGGTTATCGGCCGATTTTTCAGCTATACGCTCCAACGGTAAAACCTGTTCTTTTTTAAGTTCATACAGGTCGGCATAATTATGCACAAGGTCGGCATTATAAAGCAGGGCAACAGTTTCGCCTCCCAAACCTTCAATATCCATAGCTTTACGCGAAATATAGTGCTGCGTGCGCCCAATGATCTGTGGCGGACAGCCGTAGAAATTCGGACAGTAATGTTGCGCTTCACCTTCCTTACGTTCCAGTTCGGTAAAGCATTCCGGGCATTTATCAATATAAATGGTAGGCATAGAATCTGCCGAACGTTTTGTAAAGTCAACCGAAATAATCTTAGGGATAATCTCACCGCCTTTTTCAACAAAAACTTCATCGCCTACGCGAACATCCAGTTTTTCAATCTGGTCGGCATTGTGCAGGGAAGCACGTTTAACAATAGTTCCGGCAAGCTGTACCGGTTCAAGATTGGCAACCGGGGTTATTGCACCGGTTCTACCCACCTGATAGGATATCGAATTTAAACGTGTAGCTACACGTTCTGCTTTAAATTTATAGGCAATAGCCCAGCGTGGCGATTTAGCTGTATAGCCTAGTTCGTCCTGTTGATGTAGGTCGTTTACTTTTATAACTACACCGTCAGTTTCATATGGCAGGTCATGACGATGCACGTCCCAATGATCAATGAAAGCAAAAACTTCTTCCATGTTTTTGGCGAGTTTTGATTGCTTCGGAACCTTAAAACCCCATTCACGTGCTTTTTCAAGGCCTTCAAACTGGGTTTTAAAATTTAGGTTGTTACCGACGATAAAATAAAGTAAACAATCTAACGGACGCTTGGCTACTTCGCCACTGTCCTGAAGCTTAAGTGATCCTGAGGCTGTGTTACGTGGATTGGAATATGGAGTTTCGCCAATCTCTATTAATTCCTGATTCATTTTGGCGAAGCCTTCCAACGGAAGGATAATCTCGCCGCGAATGTCAAATTTTTCGGGATAATCGCCTTTAAGCTTTAACGGAACGGCACGAATGGTTTTGATATTGGTAGTTACATCGTCACCCTGAAAACCATCCCCGCGGGTAACGGCTTTGGTAAGCTTTCCGTTTTCGTATGATATGCTGATGGAAGCACCATCGTATTTAAGTTCGCAAACAAATTCAACATCGGCAGTACCCAAACCTTTATGTAAACGCTTTTCCCATTCTAAAAGTTCTTCTTTAGAATAGCCGTTGTCTAGTGAATACATACGCCTTTCATGCACAATCGTGTTGAAATTCTTAGTAATGGCTCCGCCTACACGCTGGGTGGGCGACTCTTCATCAAAATATTCAGGGTGTTTTACTTCGAGTGCCTGCAACTCTTTCAGTTTGATGTCAAAATCAAAATCAGATATTGTAGGGTTGTCAAGTACGTAGTAGCTGTAATTGTGCTGGTTAAGCTCTTCGCGCAGTGCCTGAATGGTTTGAAGGATGTCCATTGAATAGTTTTTGTTTGCACTGCTAATTTAACCAACTTTTAAAAATTGAGAAATGTTTTTTAGGAATAGTTACTGAGTAGCTTAGGGACTTAGTTGATGAGGATTTAAGATGCTTAAAATTTGGTAATTCTTTTAAGATTGTGTGTAATAAAAATTAGATGATTTTTTGGTAGAGACGTTGCAGTACAACGTCTTCAGAATGATTTGTTGTAAATAAAAAGACGTTGCAGTACAACGTCTTCAGAATAATGTATTGTAAATAAAAAGACGTTGCAATGCAACGTCTCTACAAATATTATGGAAGCAAAAAACTCATCTACTTAGTCACTAAGTAACTCAGTCACTTTCTAAAACATATCTTCAAGTTGTTTGTATAAAACACCATCGCTTAATATAGCGCCCTGTTCGATGAGGTTAAAAATTTCAAGGCTTCGGTCTTCGCCGAAATCTTTTTTGCCCCTTGTAAGGTGCACATCGTCAGAGAAAATATTCTCGTTAAGCCATTGCAGTCCGCCTTCCGTTAAAAAGTCGGCGTGCGAGTTGTGTGCGTGTATCACAATGCTTTCCATTCCGGTTTTGTCCAGTTTAAAAAGGAAAATATGATTTTTAGAGTAATGCTCCAGCCACTCGGCTTTTTCCAGTACGTTATCCCATATAAGGTCGGAGAACACATCAATTTCCTGTTCTGCAACTTCGGGTTTTTCCTCTTTCAGGGTATCCCATTCGGCTTTATCGATAGATTGCGATGCCAGGAAACGAACAAATTCCGGGTGTAGTTCTTCCAGTTGTTCTTTAGTTAGTCTTGCGTATTTCATGTTATTAGTTGCAAAGTTTCAAAGTTTCAAAGGTATTAAAAACTGTAGGTTCGTAATTTTTTTCCGGGCGCTATTTTTTATAGATTTTGCAATAGATTATTTTGTAATATAGGCGCAAAATTCAGCTTTATTATGAAACAGTTATCCGGCTTCATCATGTTATTCATGGTGTGCGCTACAAATATGTTTAGTCAGAATATGCCACCGGTTCTCACGGATGCAGAATGGGAAACATTATTCCCGTATCTCGAAAAAGAAGACTGGGGCCAAGTGGAAAAGATCACTTCGGGTTACCTTAAAAAGTTTACTAAAGAAAACGAGAATGGTAACGAAGCTGCAATTGTACGGTATATGTACCTGTCGGGGATAGGAGGCCAGCTTGGCGATAATAGTATTGATAAAGATCAGGCGATGAAAAAAGTAAAAGACCTGAAAGGGAAAAATATAATAACGCCGCCGCGAACATTCAGGATGGGTGGTATGTTTAATTTTTTCAGCTATAATGAGGATGAAAAAAAATGGAGTAAGTGTTTCTCGAACAGGGATAAAACCTCAATCTATTTTTTTGAATATTTTGATATGTCCGATCCTGCAGCTATCCAAGAAGATTTTATGGGTAAGATGGAAGGGAAAACACTTCAGCTTAAGGGAAAGATAAATGAAATAAAAGCAGAGGGATATGCTATGCCGCGTTTACGTATAGAGTATTCCGGGGTTGTGGTATGGGATGTGGAAGATTAGGGAATGAAAAAAGCCTTCCATTTGGAAGGCTTTTTTGTATATAATTCTGAGAATTATTTTTCTTGCTCAGCAACGATTTCGTACGGAAGCTCAACAATAACGTCACGGTGTAGCCTTACGTTAGCAGTGTACTTTCCAGTACGCTTAACGATTCCGCTAGTGATGAATTTTTTGTCGATAGCCTGTCCGTTTTTCTCTAAAACTTCAGCGATATCAGCATTGGTTACAGAACCAAATAGTTTTTCGCCACCTGCTTTAGCAGTAATTTTTATTTCGATAGCTTTAAGAGCTTCAGCAGTTGCTTTAGCATCGTTAACTACTTTTTGTTCTTTAAAAGCACGTTGTTTTAGGTTCTCAGCTAGTACTTTTTTAGCTGTTGGAGTTGCCATATGAGCAAATCCTTGTGGAATTAGGTAGTTACGGCCGTATCCTGCTTTTACAGTTACAACATCGTCTTTAAATCCTAAGTTCTGAACGTCTTGTTTAAGTATAAGTTCCATAATCTTGACTCCTTTTTATTTTAATAAATCAGCCACATATGGCATTAATGCTAAATGACGTGCCCTTTTTACAGCTACAGATACTTTTCTTTGGTATTTAAGTGATGTACCTGTTAAACGACGAGGAAGGATCTTACCTTGCTCGTTAACAAATTTCAATAAGAAATCAGGATCTTTGTAATCTACATATTTGATACCTGATTTTTTGAAACGGCAATACTTTTTAGTCTTGTTCGTCTCTATATTTAAAGGCGTAAGATATCTGATATCCCCGTCTTTTTTTCCTTTAGCTGACTGTTCTATTGTTGACATAATTAGTTTGCTTTAGCTGCTTTAAGTTTTTCTCTTCTTCTTTCTGCCCAAGATATTGCGTGTTTGTCAAGGCTTACAGTTAAGAAACGCATAACTCTTTCGTCACGACGGAATTCAGTTTCAAATCCGATTAATACCTCAGCCGGAGCTTCAAATTGGAAAAGCGTATAAAATCCGCTTTTTTTGTTCTGGATCTCGTAAGCTAATTTTTTTAAGCCCCAATCCTCTTTTGCTACAAACTTGGCTCCTCTGGAAGTAAGAAAATCTTCAAACTTACTTACTGTTTCCTTTACCTGGGTTTCAGATAAAACGGGATTCAAGATGAAAACAGTTTCATAGTGATTCATAATAAATATATTTATATGTTATAAAATTGGGTGCAAAAATAGTGATTTATATTTAATGTGCAACACGTAAATTTGAATTTTAAACTGTTAAAAAACCGTTTTTTTATTTATATTTGTATTCATCCAACCGAATACTAAAAAGATTTTACTAAACATTATTAACTTAAGAGCTGCTGATGAAACTTAACTGTGTTGTTGTCGATGACAGCACAATACATAGAATAACCATTGCGAAACTGGTCAATGAGCACACAGATCTTACCCTTGTTGGTGATTTCTCCAATGCCTCTGAAACACGAAACTGCATCCTTAATAAGAATGTAGATTTATTGTTCCTTGATATTGAAATGCCTGTACAGAGTGGTTTCGACTTACTCGATGGGCTTAAAACCAGGCCACAGATTATCTTTGTATCGTCTAAATCCGACTATGCCTTAAAGGCGTTTGACTATGCCGCCGTTGATTACCTGCACAAACCTATTAGTAAAGACCGTTTTAATAAGGCGGTTGAAAAAGCTATTGAATCAAGCCAACGAAAAAAGGAAGTTCCTGATGACGATGGCGAATTCATCTTTATTAAGAGTAACCTGAAAAACTTCAAGATTTTTATCTCTAAAATTAAGTGGGTTGAGGCTTTTGGTGATTATATCAAGATCAATACCGAAGATGAAACACATCTTGTATTGTCTACAATGAAATCGTTCGAAAACGAACTACCCGGAGATAAATTTCTAAGGGTTCATAAATCGTTTATCATTAATATCGATAAGGTAGAGCGCTTTAACAGTAAGTTTGCCGAGATTGGCAATACAAAGATTCCGCTTAGCCGAAACAAGAAAGAAGATCTGGCGAACGCCCTTAATAAATAATTTTTTATTAATACGGATCTACATTTGCTGTAACACGTATCGGCCTGTATTGCGGTACAGCATCAAAACTACTCAATATTTTCTCAATGGCTTTCTTGGTGCCCCCTAGAGCTACGCCAGTCGGAATTTTAATCATAATAGTACGTATGTACTCATTTCTTATCCTGTTTATTCCCGGTTCTTCCGGACCTAAAACAGGTATACCTAAATTTTGAGACAATACATTATACAACCATAACGAACCGTCTTTCAGTTTCTCGTAATCCTTGTGTTTTAATGTAATGCGTATCAGCCTGTAAAAAGGAGGGTACTTAAAGTTGTGCCTCTCATACAATTGCTCTTTATACATGCCTTCGTAATCATTCTCTGTTACCTGGCGGATAACATTATGCAGCGGATTATACGTTTGAATATATACTTTTCCCTGAATGTCTTTACGGCCTGCACGACCCGCCACCTGAACCATCATCTGGTAAGCGCGTTCAAAGGCACGGAAATCGGGTTGATACAGCATATTATCAGCGTTAAGGATACCCACCATGCCTACATTGTCAAAATGGAGTCCTTTTGCCAGCATCTGTGTGCCTACAAGTATATCAATTTCCCTGTTTTTAAATGCATCGATTATTTTCTCATAACCATGTTTTCCACGTGTGGTATCCTGGTCCATTCGCCATGAATTCTTATCAGGGAAAAGCGATTTAAGTTCCAGTTCTATCTGTTCGGTCCCGAAACCCTTTGTGTTAAGATCGGTAGAGTGACACTTATGGCAATGGGTTGGGTTAGCCATATTGTAACCGCAGTAATGACACCGAAGCGAGTTCTTATATTTATAGTATGTAAGGCTCACATCGCACTGAGGACACTGCGGAACATGCCCACATGTCATACATTCTACCCAGGGCGAAAAGCCACGGCGGTTTTGAAACAGTATAACCTGTTTGCCTTCCGATAAATTTTCTGCAATAGCATCGATCATCTCGTCGCTAAAATGCCCGGTCATGCGTTTGCGTTTGTATTTGTCTTTAAGGTCTGTTAGTATAATTTCGGGAGGTGTTACATTTCCAAAACGTTCCCGTAGCGAAACGTATCCATATTTACCATGCGTGGCATTGTAGTAGGTTTCAATTCCCGGGGTGGCAGATCCTAATAATACTTTTGCTTTATGGGTATTCGCCAGAACAATAGCGGCATCACGCGCATGGTAGCGTGGTGCAGGGTCCTGTTGTTTAAAGGTCTGCTCGTGTTCTTCGTCTATTATAATAAGGCCAAGATCCTGAAAAGGTAAAAACAGGGCAGAACGAGCGCCTATTACAACCTTTGCTTTTTCTGAACCTGCCAGTACGTGCTGCCAGGTTTCTATGCGTTCGTTATTGGAATACTTAGAATGGAATACCGCTACATCATTTCCGAAATAGGCAGTAAGCCTCACTACCAGCTGGGTGGTAAGTGCAATCTCGGGTAATAAGTATAATACCTGTTTCCCTGTCGCTATATATTCTTCAATTAACTTTATATAGATCTCAGTTTTACCGCTGGAAGTAATGCCGTGAAGCAATGTTACTTCTTTCTGGGTAAAGCTTGTTTTTATTTCTTCAAAGGCCTGTAGCTGTTTCGGACTCAGTCCAAATCCTGCGGAATCTGATCCTTCAAACTGAACACGGTCTTCTTCAATATAATATTCCTCGAAGATATCTTTGTCGATCAGCGATTTTATAACGGCTGCTGTTGCACCGGCCTCTGTTAGTTTTTTTACGGTGACAGGTTTTTTCTCAGTCGCCTGAAGCTGGAAAAATAACATCACTGCCTCACGCTGCTTTTGAGCGCGGGAGAGTACTTCCATCAATCCGCTTAGCTGTTCCTGCTGCGTAAACTCTGCCTGGAGGCGTATGTAACGAGTGGTTTTAGGTTTGTATTTTTCGTTAACTTCTTCCTGTAATGATATTGCATTTTTAGCAATAAGCTTATTGATAACCGGAAGTATCGTTTTTTTATTCAATATTGAAATTACTTCCTGAACCTTAAGTGCCGACTGTCTTTGTAACGCCTCATAAATAAGGTACTCATCATCAGAAAGCATTTCGTCTTGCGCATCAAAGCCGGGGCGGGAGGTAATAATTGTTTCGCTTTCCAGTAAAAATCCGCTTGGCATGGCCGATTTATACACCTCGCCAATACTGCACATATAGTAGCCGGCTATCCACTGCCAATGGTCAAGCTGAGCTTGGGTAACCAACGGAAAGTCATCTAATATCTGGTGAATGTCTTTTGCGTCGTAAAGCTGCGGAGGTGTCTGGTGTTTGCTGAGTACCAGTCCTGTGTATATTTTGTTACGACCAAAAGGAACTGCAACACGCATACCTGTTTGTAAAAAGGCAAATTCTGCCTCGTTAACAGCATAAGTAAAAGGTTTCGGCAGGGCTAATGGTAGTACAACTTCTATGAAAAAAGGCATATACAGGATTTGAAATACAAATATAATGCATATAGTTTACAGTTCACAGTAGACAGTTCACAGTTTTAGCTCGCGGTTGGTTGTCGGTTGTCGGCAGGGGTGGAGTTCCCCTCTTGAGAGGAGTTAGGGTCTGTTTGAAATTCTTACTTATGGATAATCCAAACACCAGCCTCTCCAAAGGATAGGAGTTGGGGGTTGAGGCATAAAAAAACACCTCCCGTTATTGAGAGGTGTTTCGGTATATAGTTTGTTTGTTGTTCTTTTAGATTTTTATCTGAACTGTTATTTAACCCTGTGCCATGTCTGGCTACGGCCTAACATAGAGATACCAACGTATCCTCTAACGCTTAGTTTATCAGCGCCGTCAAGCTTAATGGTACAGCTGTATAGTTTACCTTTATTTGGATCAAGGATATCGCCATCAGTCCATTCTTTACCATCTTTTTTAAGTCCTTTAAGGATAACAAGTCCATCGATAGGCTTATCTTTATCTGCGCCTTTGCATTTGGTACATTTAGCATCTTTTTTGGCAGGGTTAAGAATCTCAACCACTTTACCATAAATTTTTCCGTTTTGCTCGTAAATCTCTACGATAGATTTAGGCTGACCTGTTTCGTCGTCAATGGTTTTCCATTTGCCTGTTACACTCTGCGCATTCGCAGAAAAAATGCCCGCCACGGCAACTAATAAAAATGTGAAAATTGCTTTTTTCATAAATAATGCTTTTAGGTTTGATTAAATATATAAATTTTTTCTCTTTAATTTATGAATAAGCGCATTTAATTCGAAACCGAGTAATAAAATAAAGCAGTTTATCCATATATATAGCATTAATACAAGTAGCGTGCCAATAGATCCGTAAAGCTGATTATACTTTGCAAACCTAACAACGTAAATACCAAATCCGTACGATGTTAAACCAAACAGTACTGTGCTTAAAATTGACCCGTAGCTAAAGAAAGCCGAAGCCTTTGTCTCTTTTGCGGCAAATTTAAACATAAGCGACGTTATGATAAGTACCATGGCTATAAGTACGGCATAGCGGCCTAATTTCAACAGGTACACATCATCGGTAAGGAAACCGCGACTGGTTAGGCTGTGAATGATAACCTCCAGTGTTACGATGGTTGCAACGGTGAATATAAGTACTGTTGTGAATACCAGCGAAAGCCCGATTGCCAGAGCATATTGCCGGAAATACGTACGTTTTATAGTGATATGCAAACTATTCTGGAAACCGCTCAGCAATGCGTTGATACCGTTACTCATAAGGAGAATGGCCAAGAGGATACCAAAAGAAAGAAGCCCGCCCTGGCTATTGCTCAGGATATCTTTCAGTATGCCTTCAATTGCACTAAATGTATTTGGAGGAACATTCTCCTCTACAAACTGCATAAAATCGTCCTGGAAACCCTCTAATGGGATAAACGGAATAAGGTTAAGCAGAAAAAGGGCAAAGGGAAAAAGCGACATGAAGAAACTGAATGCAATGGCTCCGGCACGGTACGACAAATCGCCTTTAATGATACCTGTAATGTACAGCTCCATAAGGTGATATAGTGTAAGCCCTTCCGAATACGGAAGCTTAATGCTTTTGCCAAAACGTACCGCGTATTTTATAACAGGGATGCGCTCCAGTTTATGTTCCAGTTCTATAGACATTAAAATGCTTTTAGGCTAAGGTCCATGTTATAAATAGAATGCGTAAGCGCGCCCGAAGAGATGTAATCTACACCGCACTCGGCATAATGGCGCATTGTCTCTTCGTTGATTCCGCCCGATGATTCCGTTTGGCAGTAGTCGCCAATAAGGGCAACAGCTTCGCGGGTTTGCTCGTAATCAAAATTATCAAGCAGTATGCGGTGAACGCCCGGGTTCGCAATTATTTCGCTAACCTCTTCGAGGTCACGGGCCTCAACGATTATCTTAAGGTCAAGGTTGTTGGCTTTAAGATATTCCTGCGTTTTTTGAATAGCAGGGGTAATGCCTCCTGCAAAGTCGATATGGTTATCTTTAAGCATAATCATATCGTATAATGCAAAACGGTGGTTTTCGCCGCCGCCAATCTTTACCGCCCATTTTTCAATAGCGCGTATTCCCGGAGTAGTCTTGCGGGTGTCGAGTACTTTGGTGCCTGTGCCTTCCAGTAGTTTTACGTAGCTGGCAGTTTTGGTTGCAATAGCACTCATACGCTGCATGGCGTTTAGTACCAGCCTTTCGGCTTTAAGGATGCTTTGCGAACTTCCCGAAACGTGAAAAGCTACATCACCATATTTAACGGGAGTACCGTCCTGTATAAAAACTTCAATAGTAAGGTTTGGGTCAACATGGGCGAACACCTGTTGAGCGAAAGCAACACCGGCAAGTATGCCATTATCTTTTACAAGAAGCTTGGCGCGACCTGTTGCAGAAGCCGGTATGCAGGCTAGCGAACTGTAGTCGCCAGGGCCTACATCTTCACGGATGGCATTCGCTATAATAAGTTGGAGTTCGTGCTGAAATTGGGTTTCAGATATCATTGCAATTATTTAGATACGCTAAAATAAGGTTTTTTTTGGAAATGGGATTTTGGTAAAGTTAATGTTTGCGGGAGGTTTGAAAAATAATTATTTATAAAACTGTGCTAAGGGATTGAAAGTCTAAAATTCATAGAGAGATTGGCGAAAAAATGCCGAATTGTATCAACCGTCACTACCATGAGGTTCTCCTATATTTTTATAAAGTCAAAGAAGATACGGCTAATTGTTTGATAGCAGATGGTGTGTATCAAAATAATAACTAATTTCGATATTGTGTTATAAACATATTTCACTTTACCCCATGCCAAACCTCATACACGAAGACGACTTTAAACAAATAAAGAAATTCAGTCCCTGGAAAAGCATTTTGTTGAGCTGTGTTATTGCAATTGTTCAGGTTTCGTCATTTGTTATATTTTTGACAAGTACTGAGGCATTTTCAACTAATGAATATGCGATTTATTTTTATAGGGTATGGACAATTTTAAATCTTCTATTCCCTTTGTTATTAGCCTTTTTTATGGTTTTCTTTAATAAAAAAATGGTTGTTCTCCATTAAAAACATTATTTTTAGCGTTATCCTGTTTGGGAGTTACCTACACGCTTGGTCTTTATTTAAGTATGGCAATTTATTCATATTATAAGGATTATCCGGTAACAGAATATGATATATACATGCCATTGGCCTGTGGTTTTTCATATTTTGTGATATTTAGTAGTATAGTTTTGCCTATCGCTCGATATAAAGCAGGAAAAAGCAAACTGTAAATTTGTTACGTGTTGTCTATCAGTTAGTAATAGATATGTTTAAATCGTCGCTTGTTAAAAACAGGTAAAAATACTCTTACACAGGTTGTTGGTGCAGTCTACTTTAGCCGTACCAACCAATCAAGAGTATTATGAAAAAAATTATGTATTCCCTTTTTGTGCTCCTTATAGTTTTTACAGGATGCAAAAAAGAAAATGAAGAGACTCCGCTCGAGTCAACACAAAATGTTACCCACAGGTACATCAGGAAGAATGCCCATTCGCCTGAAGCTAAAAAAGACCTTGAAGCCCTTGATAAGGCTATCGGTATCATGAAATCTAAAGGATGTGACGATCCGTTAAGCTGGTACTACCAGGGTGCTATACACTGGATTCCGGACAGCATTGCCGGTAAAAACAAACTTTGTGATTCCTATCAAACTTCAAAAAACCTAAAAACCGCGTGGGATAATTGTACGCACTTAGGTAAGGGCGAAGGTATTCACTTTCTGGTATGGCACAGAATGTACATTTACCACTTCGAAAAAATTGTACGTAAGCTTTCGGGAGATAATGAATTTGCGCTTCCGTACTGGGGGTATACTAACGAGCAGGATTCTATCAACCAGCGAACTTTGCCATCGCCTTTCAGGGATAAAAAATCGAACCTTTACCAGTTTGCGCGTGTTGACAGTCTTTTAAACGGACTGCCAATCAGCGGTGATGCTGTACGTGGGTTAGACCTAAGTAAACTTAACGAGTATACAACGTATGCGTTGTATAATAAAAACATCAATGAGGCGCCACACGGACTTATGCACGATTACATCGGCTTTGGTAATGATACTTTAGGGAAGCTAAAATATAATGAGATATGGCAGCAAAAAACAGATGGTATGATGGCGGAAGTGCCTACCGCTGCTTTCGACCCTATCTTTTGGCTGCACCACTCTAATATCGACAGGATCTGGCAACAGTGGACGAATTCAGCAAACGGACAGCAGGTTCTTATAGACGAGCTTAAAAAAGCACCGTGGGATTATACTTTTTTCGACGAGAATGGCAAAAAAGTGACCTATACTATAGAGCAGGTTGTGGCTATGCTTTATAAAATGGATTATGATTTTGATGATACAAAAGTGCAGCCGAAAAATCTTCCCCAAAATCAAAGGGTTGTGTTCAGTACACAGAATTATGAAAAAGGGGATACGCTTTCTGTTTCTTCGCAAAAAGTAGGACTTAATAAGGACATCAAAATTTCGCTGGCTAACACCAAAGGCAAGAATGTTAAGCTTCTTGGTGCTAAGAATAAAACAGGGGAGATGCTGATACTGGATATAACCGTGTCATTCACCAAAGCGCCAAAAGGAAACTTTGAGGTGTATTTAAATCTACCTTCTAATGTAAAAGCTACTCCCGAGAGCAAGCATTTTGCAGGACGCATGAATTTCTTTGGTGCCAACCATACGCATGCAGGACATAAAGCAGCGAAAAAAATGACAAAAGACTTTAGCTTCGATATTACTAACGAAGCTCTTGATACAGATGCAATGGGCAAAGCGGTGTTTAATATCTCGATACTAAAATTCAACGGGTCTAAAGCTGATGATATTAAAATCGAAAAAATAGCTGTGCTTAAACAGTAAGTTTTAGTTGTTGATTCTAACACATCCTGCCTGCGCTTCATCAGTCAGGATGTGTTTATTTATATACTATTATGAAACACCTTGTTTTAATCCTGTCCCTGCTTTTCCTTGCAGCCTGTAAAGCCGATGAGGAAACCTTGTTGGTAACATCAAAAGTAGATTGCATTGTGCCCGATCCGGTTACACCTGATATACACTTTGCTAACGAAGATTCAATCACAGTAACAACGATAGTTCAGTTGAGGTAAATCTTAAAATAAATACTATTTTCGCTATATCAATAGCCGAATTTATGAACGACCTCTTAAACGAAAAAGATTTTTCTGCAAGCCAGTATAACCCCTGGCCTTTGTTCAGACGGTTTTATCTTTTTGCGATAGCACAGATTGCCGTAGTTCAGTTATGTGTGTCGTTTATACTATCTGTTAGTGGAATCCTGATGTTTGTAGTGTACCTGCTTCTTCCGGCTGTAACCGTTGTATGGATGTTTACATCGAATACTAAAAACTTTCTGTTAGAGAGAAGAATTAAGATAATCGCTATCGTCTGGCTAATGTTATCCTTTACGATAACCAACCTTATTGTAAACATAGCCAAGATAGTCTTTCGGCCTACAATGTATGTGTTCTTAGATTTATGGCAACAGTTGTTAGTTAGTATACTGTTTTTTATAATACAGCTTGGTGTATGCTTCTTGGTTGTATCTGTTGTGTCGGGAGTAGTGAAAAATAAGCTTCAGAATTAAAAAAAAATATTTCAATAGCACTTATGGAGGACCTGATAAAAGAAGAAGAGTTTTTACTGCAGATTAACAAATATGATCACTGGAAATATTTTAGGATTTGTTATATGGTTTCCATAGGGATTCTCTTTATGTTTACTGCCGCTTCAATTCTGGCAAACCTTTTGTCGCCAATTAGCCTGATGGTTTTAAGTGTTTCGATTTTTATATTGCCATTATTAGTAATTTCGTTAATGATATTTAAAAATAAGAATCTAAAGCAAGTGCCTTTCAGAAAAATCTTATTTCCTGTTTATTTGTTGTTTTCCTTTTATTATATACCTCTAGGTATAATGTCTTCTATAGGAAACGGTGAATACACCGATGCAATTTTTGCGTATTTAATTTTTACATTGGTTCCGATGTCAATTTTGCTGTTGATTTTCAGGTATAGACAGAAGAAATTCCTGAACGGTATTGATTAGTATGTCTAAACTACAATCGTCTTCCCTTTAGAAGACATTCTTCCCTGTTCAAAATAAAAATCGATCTGTCCAAGGTTAAGTCCGTAACAGCCTACCTGGTTTACGAGTACTTCTTTGCCTTCGGTGTTTTTCTCTATGTAGGGTTTGTTTAAGAAGGTATGGGTGTGCCCGCCAATAATAAGGTCGATGTCCTTCGTGTTGCGTGCCAGTGTAAGGTCGCATATTTTAGAAGGATCATTAGTGTATAAAAAGCCGAGGTGGGAAAGGCATATCACCAAATCGCATTTCTCATTATGGCGAAGGGTGCGTGCCATATCCTGTGCTACCGCAAGTGGATCGTTATAAACGGTTTCCAGGTAGTTTTTCTGTTCTACAAGTCCGTGCAGTTCTATTCCCAATCCAAATATGCCTATTTTAATGCTATCTTTTACAAAGATCTTATAAGGCTTAACCAGTCCGTCGAGTATAGTATTTTTGAAATCGTAATTCGCAGAAACAAAATCGAACGTTCCGTGAGGTAATTGCTTTTTGAAGCCCGCCAGTCCGTTATCAAAATCGTGGTTTCCTAAAGTAGCAAGGTCATACTGCATCATGCTCATTAGCTTAAACTCCAGTTCACCACCGTAATAATTAAAGTAGGGCGTGCCCTGAAAGATATCCCCGGCATCCAGTAATAAAGTGTTAGGGTTCTGATTGCGAAGTTCCTGTATTAATGTTGCCCTTCGTGCAGCGCCGCCCATATTAGGGTATTTAGGGTCGTCCACAGGAAAAGGGTCGATATGGCTGTGAACGTCGTTAGTATGCAGAATAGTTATCTTCTTTACTGTAGGTTCTGCAAAGCTGCTAAGTGACAGTCCGCCTAATACCAATGCCGATCCTGCAGCTGTCTTTTGTATAAAATCCCTTCTTTTCATATTATTCTGTTATAACGTGCTGAGTGGTTATTACCGGCAGTGTATCGGTTGCTTTAAAATAGTCAATGTATAAGTCGCGCAACTTGTAGTCAAGGTCATATACGCCTTCGTTGGTAGCAAAAAATGTCATGTTGTCGCCGCCGCCAATAAGGTAATCTATAGTGCTTATATAATAGGTATGGTCGTTTTCAACAGGTTTGCCCATAATGGTAATGTTCTTTACCATTCCGTTAGCATCGAGGGTTATGGTGATTCCGGCAATTGGATGCGGTTTTTTACCCTGAGCTAGGTAATTTGCCATTTCGCGTATTTGTGTCCCTTTCAGCGCAACGACTTTCAGGCTGTTCTCAAACGGCATAACTTCAAAGGCAGTCCGTGTGGTAACCGGACCTTTTGGGATTATAGATCGTATCCCGCCGTGGTTAAGCAGGCAGGCATCGACATGAAGTTTATTACCTAAAAGAAAGCGTTTGTCGGTTATATCCAGGGTAGCACTGGCAAGAAGGTTGCCTATTGTAGTATCCCACTTACCTTTGCTTTTGTCGAAGGTTTCGGGAGCGTAGGAAATTACGGACTCCAGGTCTTTGTCAATTGAATCGCGATAAGGGGCAATGTAATTTTCTAAAGCTGCTGTTTGTAGTAGCGATGCGTCGATGGTTGTTTTTCTGGCTTCAATTTTGTTGTTATAAAATCCTGTTGTACCACACGCACTAAATTGAAGTATTGTTAAAAATAAAACAAACCGCCAGACGCTTGTGTTATACTTTTTTATTATTATCATTGCGAAGACCTTTATTTGAATTATTTTTGTAATCGACAAGTAAAAATACTATGTTTTTGAAGTTTATTAAAGATTTTGGCCTTAAAAAGATTATTAAGAAAAGTTTACCGGGATATAAACCGGTTGCTCAACCTGATGTCGTGGCAACTGTTGGTATCCTTATAGATGAGAGCTACTTTTTTGATAAAGAGCTGCTTATTAAAGATTTTGAGGCTAACGGAATTAAAAGGGAAAACATACAAACCCTTAGCTTTAAAGAAAAGATTAAATCTAAAGAGATAGTAGATTGCTGTCATTACACACGAAAAGATATATCGGCATCGGGTGAATTTACAAAAGAAGACGTCGCGGCCTTTATCAATACGCCATTTGATATGCTTATTAGCTACTATGACGTTGAAAAAGCACCACTATTACTGGCTACGCTAAAATCTAAAGCAAAGTTTAAAGTTGGTTTTTCGAGCATAGATAACCGCTTTAATAGTTTTATGATAAGCAGCCAGGCAGAAAAGTATATTGAGTTTGCTTCAGAATTATTCAAGTATTTAAAAATCCTAAATAAAATTTAACATGCAGTCATTAACAGGTACGGGCGTTGCGCTCATTACCCCCTTTAAAAAAGACTTTTCGGTAGACGTTGAGGCGCTGGAAAGAATTGTAAAATACCAGATAGACGGCGGTATAGACTATCTTGTAGTATTAGGTACTACAGCAGAAGCCGCTACACTTACAAAGGATGAAAAGGAACTTGTTATAAAGACTGTGTTAAAGGCAAATGCAGGTAGGCTGCCTGTAGTACTTGGTGTTGGAGGCAACAATACAGCTGAGGTTGTAGAAGAGCTTAAAACGCGCGATTTGTCTGCTTTTACAGCAATACTATCAGTATCGCCATATTACAATAAACCAACCCAGGAAGGAATTTACCAACATTTTAAAGCAGTGTCTGAAGCTTCGCCGGTTCCTGTAATTCTGTATAATGTACCGGGACGTACGGCAAGCAATATGCTTCCGGCAACGGTTATCCGCCTTGCTAACGATTTTGCTAATGTTGTAGCTATTAAAGAAGCAGCAGGAGATATCGTTCAGGCTATGAAACTTATCCAGGGTACGCCTAAAGGATTTTTGGTAATATCAGGTGATGATATGGTTACGCTTCCAATGATACTTGCAGGCGGTGCGGGTGTAATCTCTGTAATAGGAGAGGGCTTCCCGAAAGAGTTTTCAGAAATGGTTCGCCTAGGTCTTGCTAAAAGGACAGACGAAGCTTACGAGCTTCATTACAAACTGGCGGATTCAATTGATATGATATTTGAGCAGGGTAACCCGGCAGGTATCAAATCGGTATTCAAACACTTAGGTCTTTGTGAAGATACAGTAAGACTTCCGTTAGTAACCGTTAACGAAGATTTATCAGGCAGATTGGGTGATTTTGTAAAAAAAATCAGTTAATTTGTATAGATAACGTTTAAAATAGTACACTATGCTATCGGATACAATGCAAAAAGCGCTTAACGAACAGATCAGGATGGAATCAGAGTCTTCTCAGATTTACCTTGCGATGGCTTCGTGGGCAGAAATAAAAGGATTTGAAGGTATTGCTGCATTTATGTTTAAGCAGTCTGACGAAGAAAGACAGCACATGCTGAAACTTTTAAAATATGTAAACCAACGTGGCGGTGAGGCTGTAATTTCAGCTTTAGATGAGCCAAGGCTTGATTATACTTCATTCAGGACACTTTTCCGCCAGCTTTATGAGCATGAGGTAAAAGTATCGGCAAGTATTAATGAACTTGTAGATATTGCACTTACAGGAAAGGACTATGCTACACATAATTTCCTGCAATGGTATGTTTCTGAACAAATTGAAGAAGAAGCTACAGCGAAAGTGATTCTTGATAAGATTGACCTTATCGGAGATGATAAAGGTGGTCTTTATATGTTTGATAATGATATGAAGAATTTTACTGCAAACGGACATAATATCGTGCAATAAATTCGACAGAAATAAGTTTTAAAGAAGATGTCTTTTAAAGGCATCTTTTTTTATGGCAAAGAGGCTGTAAAAAAAGATTTTGTATTCTCTAATTATTAACTAAATTTGCAGTTGCTTAAAATAGCGGCTGCCGGGCAGCGTAACAACAGATATGGTAAGATACTTATATATACTTTTTATTGCTTTATTGCTTACATCGTGCAGTGAATACCAACAGGCACTGAAAAAAGACGATATTAAACTTAAATATGAAGTTGCTGAAAAGCTTTATGAAAAAGGCAAATATGGCAAAGCTATCAGGCTTTTTGAGCAGATAGCACCATCATACAGAGGTAAGCCACAGGCAGAAAAAATGTTTTATATGTATGCTCAGTCATTGTTTAAAAACAAACAATATTATACTGCAGGCTACCAGTTTGATAGTTTTACAGCAGGCTACCCAAGGAGTGAAAAATCAGAAGAAGCACAGTTTTTAGGAGCTAAAAGTTACTATATGCTTTCTCCTCGTTATTCGCTTGACCAGGTAGATACATATAAAGCACTTGATAAACTTCAGTTGTTTATTGATAACTATCCTAACTCACAGTATATGGCAGAAGCCAATATGCTTGTAAAAGAGCTTAGGGAAAAACTGGAGAAAAAAGCATTTGAAATTGCAAAGCAATACAACCTGATCTCTGAATATAACGGCGACCATAATGCAGCTATAAAATCACTTGATAACTTTATGCTGGATTTTCCGGGTACAAAATACAAAGAAGACGCTTTATTCTATAAATTTGACTCTTCTTATAAGCTTGCAATAAACAGCGTACCGGCAAGAATGCAGGAACGTTTAAATGTTGCAAAAACAAACTATAATGCGCTGGTTAAGTTCAACGCAGAATCTAAATACAAAGACCAGGCAGATAAAATGCTTGCGAGGATAGACACTGAATTACAAAAATTTTCTAAATAAACTAGTCATGGATTTAAAGAAAACAACTGCTCCGGTTAACACCATTACCTATAACAAGAATGTGATAGAAGAGCCAACAGGTAATGTATACGAAGCAATTACTATTATCGCCAGGCGTGCAAACCAGATCAATACTGAAATTAAAAAAGAATTGATTGAGAAACTTGAGGAGTTTGCTACTTATAACGATAGCCTTGAGGAAATTTTTGAAAACAAAGAACAAATTGAAGTTTCTAAATTCTATGAGAAACTACCTAAGCCTCACGCTTTAGCAGTGCAGGAATGGTTAGATGATAAGATTTCTTATAGAAAAGAAAATAAATAATTACTAGGGATGTCTGTTTTAAGCGGTAAGAAAATTTTACTCGGCGTTTCCGGGGGGATAGCCGCATACAAAACAGCTTCGCTGGTTAGACTTTTTATTAAAGCAGGTGCACATGTACAGGTTATAATGACACCTGCTTCTAAAGATTTTGTTACTCCTCTTACTTTATCTACGCTTTCTAAGAACCCGGTTCATTCTTCTTTCTTTAATGATGAAGATGAAAATGCGGTTTGGAACAACCACGTAGACTTAGCCCTTTGGGCAGATCTTTTTGTAATTGCACCGGCCACGGCTAATACGTTATCTAAAATGGTTTCGGGCAATTCAGACAATCTTTTACTTGCAGCTTATCTATCAGCCAAATGTCCGGTTTATTTTGCTCCGGCGATGGATCTCGATATGTACAAGCACCCATCTACTTTATCCAGTTTTAAAGCCTTACAGTCTTACGGGAATACAATTATTCCTGCCGAGAGCGGTGAGCTTGCCAGTGGACTTTCCGGTGAGGGAAGGATGGCGGAACCGGAAAATATCATAGCATTTATTGAGGCTGATTTAGAAAGTAAATTACCCCTTCGTGGAAAAAAAATACTAGTTACAGCCGGACCCACATACGAACCTATAGACCCTGTGCGTTTTATAGGAAACCATTCGTCAGGTAAAATGGGCTTTGATATTGCTAAAGCAGCCGCAGATGAAGGCGCTGAGGTAATTTTAGTGAGTGGTCCGACGCATTTAAAGCTGAATCATCCGTTAGTAAAGATGGTAAGCGTAACGTCCTCGGAAGAAATGTACCATGCATGCCATGAGTATTTTGGGGATGTAGATGCTGCTGTTGCCGCTGCTGCTGTTGCAGATTACAGGCCGAAAAATGTGGCAACGCAAAAGATTAAAAAAAATGAGAGTACACTTTCTTTAGAGCTTGAAAAAACAAAAGATATACTTTCTTCCCTGGGAGCGATTAAGAAGGACCAGTTTCTTGTTGGATTTGCCCTGGAGACAGAAAATGAAATTGAGAACGCGAAGCTGAAAATAAAGAAAAAAAACTTAGATTTGATTGTTTTAAACTCGCTGAATGATGAAGGTGCCGGTTTTGGCAAGCCTACAAACAAGGTTACTTTTATTGATAAAGATTTTAACCTTGAACCGTTGGAACTTAAAACAAAAGAAGAAGTTGCACAAGATATTATAAACAAAATAAAATTCTGTTACAATGTATAAATGGTTAGGGCTGATGCTGGTAATGATTACCTTTTCTGCAAGTGGGCAGGAACTTAATTGTAATGTAAAAATTAGTTTTGAGCGTATTACCGACGCTAATCCGCAGATATTTAAAACACTTGAAAGGTCTTTAAGTGATTTTGTAAACAATACCCGCTGGAGCACAAGGAATTTTGAGAGGAATGAAAAAATAGACTGTTCAATGTTTATTAATGTTTCTGCTTATAGTAATAACTCATTTACGGCTACATTTCAGGTACAGTCATCAAGGCCGGTTTATGGCTCTACTTATGCATCGCCTGTATTTAACTTTAACGATAAAGATTTTAACTTTAGGTATAATGAGGGTGAAAACCTGTATTATAACCCTAATAGTTTTGATTCTAACCTTGTTGCCACAGTAGCGTATTACGCCAATATTATTATTGGTATGGATGCCGACTCTTTTGAGAAATTAAGCGGTACAGAGTATTACCAAAATGCACAAAATGTCGCAAGCCTTGGTGCAAGTAGTGGTTACAAAGGATGGAGCCAGCAGGACGGTAACCAGAACAGGTATTTTCTTATTACAGATTTGCTTTCAAATACCTATACGCCATTTAGGGATGCCTTGTATGAATATCACCTGATAGGGCTTGATGCTATGTCTCAGGATCAGAAAGTGGGTAAAGAGAAAGTAATGGCTTCATTAAAAACGTTATCCAAGGTGCAGAGCGTGCGTCCTAATGCTTTTTTGACTAGGATATTTTTTGACGCAAAGTCAGATGAAATTGTAGCTATGTTTTCGGGTGGCCCGACTGTAAATACGGCAGAGCTTTTAGAGATGCTTAACAGGGTTTCTCCGCTTAACTCCGCAAAATGGAATAGAATTAAATAAAACTTTTATACAATATCTTTAACCTGTAGTGCTATGTGCTACAGGTTTTTTATTTTAAAGAGGTTTAATACTATTTAATTTGCCTTTTAGGTCTTTTTAAAAATTTCCTTAACCTTATTATTTCCTGCTAAATAGTATATTTGTATTGTATTAGGTAACTTATGCTACAAACACTACACATAAAAAACTTTGCTCTTATAGAGCACTTACATATCGATTTTTCAGACAGGCTATCTACCATAACGGGAGAAACAGGTGCCGGTAAATCTATTTTACTGGGTGCGCTTGGATTAGTAGTTGGTAATCGTGCCGATCTTACGTCGCTTAAAGATAAGGAGCAGAAATGTGTTGTTGAAGCACATTTTAATATTGCCGATTATCACCTCCAGGATTTTTTTGCTGAAAACGACCTGGACTATGAAGATGTAACTATTATCAGGAGGGAAATCTTGCCTTCGGGTAAATCGCGTGCTTTTGTAAACGACAGCCCAGTGAATTTACAGGAACTTCAGCAGCTGGGCACTTATCTTATAGATATTCATTCGCAGCAGCAAACCCGCGAACTTTCTGATGAGCAATACCAGATACAAATACTTGACGCTGTAGCCGGAAACAGGCAAGAAGTTGTGAATTATAAGAAGCAGCTATCGGGTTACAAAGGCATTTTATCACAGCTAAAAAAAATACAGGAACAGAAAGATACTCTTGCCAAAGAGCAGGATTACAATGCTTTTCTTTTACAGGAATTGCTATCGGCCAATTTGGTAGCCGGCGAGCAGGAAGAATTGGAAGGGGAACTTGAGAAACTTAGCAATGTTGAATTTATAAAGGAGTCTATCGGCAAAGCATTAGCTGTTGCTAACGAAGAGCAGATTGGTGTAATTCAGAATCTGAAGGAAATTAAAGCCTCTCTGCAAAAAATAAGCGGAATTTCTGCTGAATATGCAGGTTTCTCTGAAAGGGTGTCAAGCCTGCTTATAGAGTTTGATGATGTTACTGATGAACTTTCGGCAACCTTTGACAAGCTTAGCAACGATCCTGAAAGACTGGAGCTGATCAACCAGAAATTACAGCTTATTTATACGCTTCAGAAAAAACACCAGGTTAGCACTGTAGAAGAGCTTATCGCCATTCAGGAAGCTTTAGACAATAAAGTTTTAATGGCCGATGAGCTTGACGGTACTATAGAAAAATTAACTGCTGACGCCGAAAAGGCTAAAAATGAGATTGATGCAACGGCATTAAAAATTCATGATAAAAGAGCCAAAGCAATACCTGTTCTTACTGAAAAGATCACGATAATACTGGCGCAGTTAGGTATGCCTAATGCCAGGTTTAAATTTGAAATTACGCTTAGCGACAGCTATCATAATAATGGTAAAGACGATATAAGCCTGTTATTCTCTGCTAATAAGGGTACCGACTTTGGGTTGCTTAAAAAAGTAGCTTCAGGAGGGGAGATGTCGCGTATTATGCTGGCTGTAAAAGCAGTATTAGCAGAATATTCTAAACTACCTACAATTATATTTGACGAAATTGACACTGGGGTTTCCGGAGAGATAGCCCACAAAATGGGTGATATAATGAAAGTAATGAGCCGTGGTATGCAGGTTTGGGCTATTACCCACTTACCACAAATAGCAGCCAAAGGCGACCAGCATTATAAAGTACTTAAATTTACCCAGGGTGAAACTACGGTTTCTGAACTTAGGAAACTTTCTCACGAAGAAAGAGTTAGGGAAGTTGCCGAGATGCTTTCAGGCAAAGACATCTCAGAGTCTGCACTTAAGCATGCGGAGGCGCTTCTCAATTAAAAAATAGTATATTTGCCGCTAAATAAAACAAACACACTTATACAGTAATTCCATTATTTGATTATGATTATAGAACCAAGAATGAGAGGATTCATTTGCCTGACAGCCCACCCGGACGGAGCAGCGCAAAATGTAAAGCAACAAATAGAGTACGTTACATCTAAAGGAGCTATTAACGGTGCAAAAAAAGTACTGGTTATTGGTGCTTCTACCGGATTTGGACTTTCATCAAGAATAACAAGCGCTTTTGGAAGCAATGCTTCTACAATTGGGGTGTTTTTTGAAAAACCACCTACGGAAGGCAAAACAGCTTCTCCGGGATGGTATAATTCTGCGGCTTTTGAAAAAGAAGCTCATGCAGCAGGACTTTATGCAAAAAGCGTTAATGGAGATGCTTTTTCTAAAGAAGTTAAAGAACAGGTAATAAACCTTATCAAAGAAGATCTTGGTCAGATTGACTTAATTATATACAGCCTTGCTTCTCCAGTGCGTATGCATCCTGAAACCGGTGTGCTGCACCGTTCTACACTAAAACCAATAGGTCAGACATTTTCTAACAAAACAGTAGATTTCCATACAGGAAAAGTATCTGAGGTATCTATTGCTCCGGCTGTAGAAGAAGATATTGAAAACACTGTTACCGTGATGGGCGGTGAAGACTGGGCAATGTGGATTGATGCTTTAAAAGATGCAGGAGTACTTGCAGAAGGGGCACTTACAGTTGCTTACTCTTATATAGGCCCATCATTAACTGAAGCGGTTTACAGAAAAGGTACTATTGGCCGTGCTAAAGATCATTTGGAAGCTACTGCTTTTGAAATTTCAGACAAATTAAAAGATATTAATGGTAAAGCTTATGTTTCTGTAAACAAAGCATTAGTTACTCAGGCAAGTTCTGCCATACCGGTTATTCCTCTTTACATATCATTATTGTATAAAATAATGAAAGAAATGAATATCCATGAAGGTACTATCGAACAGATTCAGCGTCTGTATGCGGATAGGCTCTATAGCGGAAATGAAGTGCCTTTAGATGATAAAGGAAGAATAAGAATTGATGACTGGGAAATGCGCGATGACGTTCAGGCAAAAGTAGCTGAACTATGGAAAGATGCAGATACCGATAACCTTTCTGAAATTGGAGATCTTGAAGGATACAGAAAAGATTTTTATAATTTATTTGGATTTGATTACCCTGGCGTAGACTATAAGGCAGAGAGTAACGAAATGGTTAACATTGAAAGTATAAAAGAGTAATCATCATAATTTATAGTTTTATAACATTAACAAAAGCCCCTACAAGGGGCTTTTGTTGTTAGATTTTTAATAATACCTTAAAATGGGGTCTTATTAAAAAATTATTTATTCTCTAAATTAGCTTCACAAAATAAAAGTTTTTGTTGGATAGAAGCTGAAGAGATATAACAAATCAAAATTCTATATAAAAATGGTACTATTTAAAAGGGTGTTTTATAGCACTTGTTTTAAATTTTATATTTTTATTAACTTTTAAATTATTAAGGATATATGAAAAAAATTACTTTACTAATTACTATGATGTTATTTGTCGTCACCGGAAGTTTCGCACAGGCTTCGCTCTATACCTTTGCGCAATCTGCCGGAACTTTTGTTCCTATTACAGGAGGAACACTTGTAACTTCTGCGACAGACTATACCCCAGTAATTGATGATTTCAGATCGACACTTTTAACATTTCCTACCCCCTTTGAATTTGGCGGTGTAAGCTATACAAATTTTTCAGTAACCAGTAATGGTCAGTTAGGCCTTGGTACTACTTTAGCATCAGCGGGAAATTACAGGGTTTTAAGTTCTAATACAGGTGGGAATGTTTTTTTTGCGCCTTTCTCTGTCGATCTTACTGCCGGTGCAAGCGGGCTTGCTGAGATCAGGTTTGAGCAGGTAGGTAACGAAATAGTTGTACAATGGCTTAATTTTAGGCGATATGATACATCAGAATCATTTAGCTTTCAGGTGAGATTAAACACAGTAACCAAAGAAATTAAATTTGTGTATGATGGCACGCCTCCTTTTAGTGCAGAGACTTCTGATTATCCGCAGATCGGTATAAAAACGAGTAACAACGCCGGTAATGCTATTGCACTTACGGTAGCTGCAGGTGGTTCATGGAATACGCCAACCGTTGTAAATACTACGGTAACCAATGGAAGTGTTGCGACATTAACAGATGCAACAGGTTTTACAAGTGGATTAACATACACATTTACTCCGCCCACAGGTTGTCCTCCGATTTTATCAGGTGGTGCTGCCAGCCCGGAAGCATTGTCGGCATGTTTAGGAAATGCTCCTGCGGCAATCAGCGTTTCGGGTAATGCTTATATTTATTCGGGAATTGCATACCAATGGCAACAATCAGCAATAACAACACCTGCAACATGGGTAAATGCTGTTGGGGGTGCAGGGGCTAACAGCCTATCTTACGTGCCACCTGTGTTTAACGGTACGGCGATACAATATAGATTAAAAATGACATGTGGAAATACAGAAGTATTTTCAACTCCTACAGTAGTAAGTACCCAATTAGCTCCAACTACGGCCGCATCGGCACTTACTTCATCCAATATATTTAATTACGGTTTTAGTACTTCATGGACTAATGGCAACGGAAATAGAAGGGTAGTTATAATAAGTCCAAATTCAATTACAGATCCGGCTGAAAGTGGACCTGCTTTTGAAGTAAACAATGTTTATGCCGGTTCAGGTCAGCAAATTGTATATGACGGAACAGGAAGTAGTGTTACCATTACAGGTTTAACCTGTGGTACCGCTTACAATGTTAAAGTATATGAATATTTTCGTTGTGGTAGTACAAGTCCGTACAATAATCTGTACGCACCTGCGGGTACTACAAATGCTATTACTGTATCTACAGCTAGTATAGTAACCGCTCCACTACCCGTAGCAAATAATTTTACAGGATTTACAGGTACAAATTTAGGTACAGCAGTACCGGGATGGTATGAGTCGGCTGTATCTACACCTAATGGAAGTACTCCCGTACTTGCAGCCCCAGTTACTTTAAATTCTGCATGGACTGGCAGCGTTGCTTTTGCTAATACAGTTTCTGCCAAGATAAACCTCTTTGCCAGCAATAAGAACGAATGGATTATTAGTCCTAAGATAAATATAACGGCTGCATCGGGAATAAAGTTTAAAGCGGCCATTACAGCGGCTAACGGATCTGGTGCGCATGCAACTAAAATGGATGGTACTGATGATAAGGTTTATGTAATGATTTCTACAGATGGATGTGGGAGAACCTGGACGCCCCTGCATATATTTAGTGCAGCAAACACGACAACACTTACAAATGTATTACAGGATTTTACAGTCGCCATTCCTGAAACCTACGCGGGCCAAACAGTGCAAATTGCATTTGTTGCGACAGACGGTACTGTTGACAATGATAATAACTATGATTTCCATATAGCAAACGTATTTATAGATGTAACGCCTCAGTGTGATACCCCTTCAGTTACTGCTGCAACAAATGTTACTAAAAATTCAGCAACTATAAACTGGACAGAACCTGCTACAGGGACACCTACAGGATATGAATATATAGTTTCTACAACTGATACTTTGCCTACAGGTGTAGGTACTCCAGTTACAGGAACTATTACCAGTGCTAGTATTACTGCCCTGGCAAATGCTACGACATATTATGTTTTTGTGAGAACAGTATGTAATACTGATTTTAGTGACTGGTCTGTGGTAGGAACATTTGAAACTTTCTGCGATTATCAAGATCTTGCAGGAACAACTCCGGGCGAAAGATGTGGCGCAGGTACAGTAGATTTATCGGCGAATTCACCGGGAGCTCTTTACTGGTTTACAGCTCAAACCGGCGGGGATTTTCTAGGTACAGGTACTACACTTACAACGCCCGTTATACAGGAGACAACTAATTTTTATGTGAGTAGTACTTCTCCGGTTACAGGGAAGAATTTCGCTGTAGGTGAGGGTTTGGCTACATCTAATACAAATGGAAATCCTTTTTATTCTAACTGGAGTAATATGCATACACAGCACCTAATATCTGCACGGGAGTTGATTGCAGCGGGTATTACAGCCGGACCTATCAATTCAATTGCTCTTGATGTAACATCGGCAGGTACGCTGCCTATGATAGATCTATCAATTAAGATAGGTGCAAGTACAGCGACTTCAATGACTGAATTTACAGATAATACAGGTTTCGCGAATGCGTATGCCAGTGCGTCGTATATGCCTACGGTTGGCGTAAATACATTTACTTTTTCGACTCCGTTTACATGGGACGGAACATCAAATATTGTAGTAGAGTTTTGTCATGGTAATCCTTCATCAGAATCTACCATGAGCAGGACAATTAAGATGGATCCTACAAGCTTTGTATCAACGGTAAAAGCTCACGTGGCTGATAATACAGCTGCTTCAGTTGTATGTGGAAACACATCAACTAGTCTGGCATCGCTTTCTTCAAGGCCGAAATTTATATTTAATGCAACCGGTGTATGTCTTTCACCACGCGTAGCTGTCGCTGCTGTTGTAAACACTCCACCTGCATTTACGCTTAGTGCAGATCCTGTAACTATTTGTGTAGGCGAGTCTACAGCACCTGTTACAGTCACAACAGGTGCTGCTGATTATACTGATTTCGTATGGACACCAAATACAGGTGTAAGCGGATCGGCTGATGCAGGATGGATATTTAACCCTTCCGTAACTACGACATATACTGTTCAGGCGTCTTCAGCTACTTGTAATGCTGTCCCGGTGTCAGTCGTTGTTAACGTAAGCGACTTACCTACAGCAATAACGTTAGCAGATGCAAGTTACTGTTCAGGTTCAGTTTCAGCTTCTGTAGGATTGACTCCTTTTGGAGGAACAAATACAACTGTTCTGCTTACAGAGAACTTTAACGCTGCTACTAATAACTGGACAACCGTAAATAATTCTATAGGCGGTACACCTGCAAATGCTGCATGGACATTACAGCCAAACGGGCATGTTTATTCAGGTAATGTTTTCCGTAGTAATGATAATTCTCAATTTTATATATCTAATAGTGATAAACAGGATGGTGGTGATACAGAAACAATCTTAACTTCGCCGGCATTCAGCACCGTTAATTATCAAGCGGTAACGGTTTCATTTTATCATGTTTTTTATGATCCATCTAGCGAAAGTGTCGGATCTGTTGAATTCTCGTCTAACGGGACAGATTGGGTAGAATCTAATGCTTTTACCGGATCAACAGGTAGTTTTACATCATTTGCTTTAGGAACTGCTATTGTGCCTGCAAATTTAATGAACGAGCCTGTTGTTTATGTCCGATTTAAATATGTAGCACCATATACTTATCAATGGGCTATAGATAATGTAACTATATCAGGTCAGAAAAGTTATGGTTACACATGGTCTCCTGCTACAGGGTTGTATACAGATGCTGCGGCTACAACACCGTATGTGGCAGGTACAGCAGCTGCAAAAGTGTATGCTAGGCCAACTGTAGAGACAGAATATACTATTACTGCTACTAATCCTGCCGGATGTATAAGCACTGCTACCGCTACGGTTTCACCAGTTAATACAGCTGCACCAACGGTACAGGCTCCTGTGCAAACGGTTTGTGATGCTGCTACGGTTGCTAATCTTGTTGCTACAGGTATAGGTATTAAATGGTATACGGAAGCAACTGGAGGCTTTTCTTTATCGCCATCAACATTGCTTACCAACGGTGCGGTTTATTACGGCACCCAAACGGTAGAAGGGTGTGAAAGTTTGGAGAGGGTTGCTTTAACTGCGAATATCGTTGTAGCTTCTGCGCCTGTCGTAACAGCTCCAACACAGGCTATATGTACTTTAGGTACGGTTGCTGATCTGGAAGCTGCAGGTACTGGTATCAAATGGTATGTTGCCGCTACAGGCGGCACTGCTCTGGATGAAGATATAGTTCTGGTAGATGGCACTACTTATTACGCATCACAAACTTTAGATACATGTGAGAGTTTAACAAGGACAGCACTTACTGTTAGCATAATAATAAACGACGCTCCAACGGTAGATGCTCCGTCTCAAACATTTTGTAATGAAGGTACTATAGCAGAGCTGGTTATTAACGGGACTCAAGTTCAATGGTATACAACCGAGACAGGCGGAACTGCACTTGCAGAAGATACAGCTCTTGTTAATGGCACTACTTATTATGCTTCTCAAACCATCAACGGATGCGAAAGTGTTGCCAGAACTTCTAAAAGTGTAGTGGTTAACACTGTTACAGCGCCAACAGGCGATGAAGAGCAGGAATTTTGTACTTCGGCTACACTTTCACAACTAATTACTAATGGTACAGGTGTGAAATGGTATAACGATGCTACAGGAACAATTATTCTGGCACCGGATACAGCTCTTGCAAACAATACTACCTATTATGCCTCTCAAACGATCGATGATTGTGAGAGTGTGTCAAGATTAGCAGTAAATGTATTTATATATAATGTTGTTGCAGATGCTCCTGAAAACGTAACCACCTGTAATGAATACATCCTTCCGGAACTGGAAAACGGAGGCTACTTTACGCAACCAAATGGTGAAGGGGCTGAAATTGCTGCAGGTACTGTGGTTAACGAGACTACAACATTCTATGTGTATGCCTCTGACGGTAACGATATCATTTGTGATGACGAAAATTCATTTAAAGTTACCATAACTTCTGTTCCGGCGCCGGGTGGAAATGCTATACAAACTATAAATGCTCCTGTAGCTAATACTGCAACAATTGAGGACATTGAGATTATTCAGATTTTAGGTAGTACAGTAACATGGTATGCTTCTCAGGAAGATGCTGAATCAGGAACCGAACCGCTTCCGGCTGGCACACTACTGGAAGAAGGTGCTACTTACTATGCAACACAAACGGTGGACGAATGTACAAGTGTTGCAATATTGGGAGTAACGGTAGATATCGTTCTTGGTAGGGATGATTTTGATAGTAAAGTATTTACATATCATCCAAACCCGGTAACAGATATACTGAATATTTCTTATTCATCTGAGATTACTTCGGTAACAGTTTACAACCTGTTAGGACAACAGGTTATAAACCAGAAAGCTAATGCTAATGAGATTAAGATAGATATGTCGGGTCTTGCAGATGCTGCTTACATAGTAAATGTAGTTGCAGGCAACACGGCAAAAACAATTAAAGTCATTAAAAAGCAATAGTTGTATATAGCGGTTAATAACCTTTCGGACTAAATTAAAGCCACCATTTTTGGTGGCTTTTTTTATTATAAACAGTAACTTTGTTAAAAAATAAAACAGATGTTTTTTTCCCTTATAATACCTGTATTCAACAGGCCGGATGAAGTGCAGGAACTCCTGGAAAGCCTGACAGTTCAGACTTTTAAAGAAGATTATGAAATTGTAATTATTGAAGACGGGTCTTCTATACCATGCAAGGATGTGGTAGATGTATACAGCAGCAAATTACATATTTCGTATTATTTTAAGCCAAATAGCGGACCGGGCGATTCGAGAAATTACGGCATGCGTATAGCAAAAGGCGATTACTTTATAATTTTGGATTCAGACTGTATCATTCCGCTTGGGTATATGCAAAGCGTGTCAGAAAACTTAAAGTCGTATTATGTTGACTGTTTTGGCGGGCCGGATGCTGCTCTCGACAGCTTTAGTGATTTGCAAAAGGCAATCAATTTTTCGATGACTTCTTTCCTCACTACGGGTGGAATTAGGGGTAAATCGGAAAAAATTGAAAAATTTCAACCAAGAAGTTTTAATATGGGCTTGTCTAAAAAGGCATTTGAGGCTTCCGGAGGCTTTGGGCATATACATCCTGGGGAAGACCCCGACCTTTCTATCCGTCTTTGGAAAATGGGTTTTGAAACACGTTTATTTGCTACCTCATTTGTATATCACAAACGTAGAATTGATTGGGAAAAGTTTCACCGTCAGGTGAATAAGTTTGGAAAGGCAAGACCAATTCTCGACGCATGGCATCCGGAATATAAGAAAATAACCTTTTTATTTCCGTCCCTCTTTATGATAGGAATAGTAGTATCAATAATTTTATTGTTAATTAATGTACAATTCCCGATGTATCTATATATTTTGTACATAGTTTTACTCTTTGTTGTATCGTCTGTTCAAAATAAAAGCTTAAAGATTGGAGTACTATCGATTATTGCAACATTTATCCAGTTTTACGGATATGGCATTGGCTATTTAAAGTCGTTTGTACTGGTACAAATTTTGAGGAAAGAACCAAAGGCAGCATTTCCGGAATTATTTTTTAAGTAATGGCAAAACTCATAGGGCTTACAGGGGGTATTGGCAGTGGCAAAACTACTATTGCAAACTATTTTAAATCGTTAGGTATACCGCTTTATATCGCTGATGACGAGGCAAAAGTTATTCTGTATACGCCTGAGGCAGTTGAAGAAGTAAAGAAAGTTTTTACAGAGGATGTGTTTACAGATGGCCTGCCGGATAGGGCAAAGCTGGCTGCTGTAGTATTTAGTGATCCGGATAAGTTGAAAGTGCTTAATGGCATTATTCATCCGAAGGTTGCAAAACATTTTACAGCATGGAAAAAGCAGTATGAAAACGAGAAATTTATAATGCGTGAAGCCGCCATACTTTTTGAAAGCGGGAGTTATAAAGACTGCGATAGTGTAATACTGGTAACTGCGCCTGTCGAAATTAGGATACAAAGAGTAATGCAACGTGACAAGGTAACAAGGGAAAAGGTGCTTGAGAGGATGAATAATCAATGGAGTGATGAAAAAAAGGCTGCCCTGAGTAATTATATAATAACTAACATTAAACTTGAAGAGGCTAAAGAACAAGCGGTTGAAATTCTTAAAATTCTAAATAAAATTGAAAATTAGGGGGTGCTGTTAATGTTTGGTTAATATTTTTTAGCTATAAATGTTAAAATGTTAATTTTGTAAGGATGAATAAAACTAGATTTCGTTTACTGGTATTTTTTATGAGCTTGTCCCTGATCGGGATCATACTGGTACAACTTTATTGGGTTAATATATCTTTCAAAAGCAGCGACCAGCAATTTCAATACAGGGTAGGGCATATTTCTGACAGGGTTGTTTACAGACTGGAAGATCAGGAACTACGTAAGTTCTTAGACGTATACGATAACTTTACAAAAACGTACGGTCATGAACCTTCAAGAAAAGAGCTTAAAAAGGTATACGAGCGCAATAACAGGAAAAGGCAGGGAAATATTATTTATGCCGATAATGTTACAGGAGGGGATTACTCCGAAAATTACGCCGATACCAATGCTGATGGTAAAAAAGAAAAGAAGTCTGCAAAATTACAGGCTAACAATATAGATTACGAGAAGAGAACGCTGTTGTATAATAATACCCTGTATCTGCAGGATTTCAGAGAATACAATACAATAGAAACATGGGTAACAAAAGATGTAGTATATGGAATGATTGCATCGGAACTGAAAAGTTATGATGTAAATACCGATTTTGAATTTGCCATTTATAAAGATGAGCTGGCAACAAAAATTAAGTCGGATAATTTCTCTTACATCGAAAACAACCTGTTTGAGTTTCCGGTCTTTGAAGATCCTGACGGTGCAACACGTTTTGCATTATTAATGAGCTTTCCGAAAAAAGAGACGTTTCTTATTAGTGAAATATTGGGAATAACGTCATTGTCTATAATATTTACGCTGATCATTATAATTGCTTATTTAAGCGCTATCAACCAGCTTATCAAGCAAAAGCAGATATCAGAGATCAAGACGGATTTTATAAACAACATGACGCATGAGTTCAAGACGCCTATAGCAACAATTAACCTTGCTTTAGATTCGATAAGGAACCCAAAGATATTTGGAGATGCAGAGAAGGTGCAGCGGTACCTGCAAATGATAAGGGATGAAAATAAACGAATGCATGCACAGGTAGAAAATGTGCTGCAGATATCAAGGCTGGACAAGAAAGAGCTTGATATAACGAAAGACCAGGCCGATATTCATGATGTTATTGAAGGAGCCATAGAACACGTTCATTTAATTGTTGAAGCAAGGCACGGAACCCTTACAAGGCACTTTGATGCTCAAAGGACTACTACCTTGTTAAACGATGTGCATTTTACGAATGTTCTTGTTAATATATTGGACAATGCTATCAAATATTCTCCTGATGAACCCGTTATAGATATATACACGGAGAATGTTAAAGACTTTATCCTGATTAAAATAAAGGATAATGGACTGGGGATGTCAAAGGTTGTGCAGAAAAGGATTTTTGAGAAATTCTACAGGGAACATACAGGAGACCTGCATAATGTAAAAGGGCATGGCTTAGGTCTTGCATACGTAAAAAGAATAATAGACGACCATAATAGCCACATTTACGTGGAAAGTGAAAAAGGAAAAGGGAGCACCTTTATAATAAAAATGCCATTAATAAATTAAAAAAAATATGGAAGAAGCAAACAAAAAGATTCTGTTAGTTGAAGACGATCCGAACTTTGGAGCGGTACTTAAAGACTACTTGTTAATCAACGATTTTGATGTTACATTAGCTAAAAACGGAATGGAAGGCTTTGAGAAATTCAAGAAAGACAATTTTGATCTTTGTATTCTTGACGTAATGATGCCTTACAAAGACGGATATACACTTGCAAGAGAGATCAGGGAGAAAAATAAAGAAGTGCCTATTATTTTCCTTACTGCAAAATCTATGAAAGAAGATGTATTGAAAGGTTATAAAGTTGGTGCAGATGACTACCTTAACAAACCTTTTGACTCTGAGGTACTTTTAATGAAAATTAAAGCTATCATCCAGAGAAAAGCATCTGAAACTAAAACAGACAATTCGAAATTTGAATTCCAGATTGGTAAATTCCACCTGAACTCAAAACTTCGTTTTCTTACGTTTGATAAAGATGAGCCGATAAAACTATCGCCAAAAGAAAATGAGTTGCTTAAAATGCTTGCATTGCATGAAAACGACCTGATGCCGAGAGAACTTGCGCTTACCAAAATATGGAGAGACGACAACTACTTTACATCAAGAAGTATGGACGTGTACATAGCTAAACTTAGAAAATACCTTAAACAGGATGAAGATGTAGAAATACTAAACATTCATGGTGAAGGATTCAGACTTGTTATTAAAAACAAGGTTACTGAAGAGAAGTAATAAAAAAGCCCGAAGGGGCTTTTTTATTTTTTGTTATTTCCAGTTCAGTTCCAACGCGAAACTTGGCTTGTCATCTTTGCTAACAGAGAAGAACGTTTGTTTATCCTCTGTTGCCGTATATATTTGTATAGTATCGTTCATCATAAGTTCGCGCATATAGTTCATGTCGAAACTTTTTAGCTGCTGCCTTAATATTGGCTTGTAGTCTATGCTGTCAAGGCACCATTCAAGGTATTTTACATTGTTGGCATGGAATACAATGTCAAGATCGGAGAGCACGACTTTTTTCTCGGCTACCAAAAAGCTTTCGCGTTGCAGGTTTACCTTTTTAAACGATTCAACAGTAGCTTCCCTGTCTGGGTATTTTTCAAAGTGTTCGTGGGGCAGCGCAAGAGCCTCGGCCTTTCTAAGCTTTGTATTAAACACAGCCCAATACGTAACAGATCCTACAATTTTTTTATCGCCAATATACATTTCCAGCGCCCGTATAGAACGTGATCCCTGTAAATCGTATATCCAGGTCTTTACAGTTACTATATCCCGCCATTTAGGTAACTCTTCAATTTCTACACGCATGCGGCTTAAAACCCAGGCCTGGTTAAATTCCTGCATATCTGTAAAGCTTAGTCCTCCATGTTCGGCATGGTATCCGGCTGTAAGTTGCAGCAGGTTACATAACTCTGTATGCTTAAGCAATCCGTTGGGTGTGCATTGCAGGAAATTAATTTCCCAATCGTGTGAGTAGACCGACGTAAACTGATCAGATATTGGCATGTGTTTGTGTTTCTATGTAATTAATAATTTCACCGGCAGGCGTAGTAAAGTCAAACCATTTAGCAGCTTCGTTACGCTTAAACCAGGTCATTTGCCTTTTAGCAAAACGGCGGGTATTCTTCTTTATTTCCTCAAGGGCAAAGCCAAGGGTAAATTCTTCATCAAAGTGACTGAACAATTCACGGTACCCAACAGTTTGCAGGGCATTTAGTTTTTTGTGAGGATATAAATTTTTCGCTTCATCTAGCAGTCCGGCTTCAACCATTATATCAACTCTTTGGTTAATCCGGTTATACATCAATTCCCTGTCGGCTTCAAGCCCTATAACAATAGGAGTAAAGCTACGGCTGTTTTTCTTGATATTAAGGAAGGATGAGTATGGCTTTCCGCTGCCGATACAAACTTCAAGGGCACGCATCAGGCGCTGCGGATTCTCTTTTGCTACGTTTTCGTAATGTACAGGATCGAGCTTTTGCAATTCCCGTTGCAGGTATTCAATGCCCTGTTGCTCATAGTTCGCAACAATTTCCTCCCTGACAGAAGGATCAACGTCAGGAAAATCGTCAAACCCTTTTAATACAGCATCAATATACAATCCTGATCCGCCAACCATAACGGCAAAATCATTAGTCTGGTAAAGTTCATCCAGCTTACTTATAGCATCACGTTCAAAGTCACCAACATTGTACTCATCAAAGATGCTTATGTTTTGTATAAAATGGTGTTTAGCAGCCTTTAGTTCCTCTTTTGAGGGTACAGCTGTACCAATAGCCATCTCTTTAAAAAACTGCCTGCTATCGGCTGAAATGATTTCGCATTTAAAATGCTTAGCAATTGCTATAGCCATAGCGGTTTTGCCAATCGCAGTTGGACCAACGACAGCTATAAGGTATTTTGTATGTAAAGAAGTATTCATTGTTCGTTTAGGTGATGGCCGCAGTTGTAGCAAAAGTGTGCATCGTCGCGGTGTTTGTCGGCACTGCAGTTAGGGCATACCTGGGTATTAAGGTTTACTTTTTTTTCACGCATTAATTCTGCTGTAACCAGTCCGGTCGGCACGGCTATAATTCCATAACCTAAGATCATAACCAAAGCAGATATAAACTGACCGAAAGGCGTAGTAGGGGTAATGTCGCCAAAACCAACGGTGGTAAGTGTAACTACGGTCCAGTAAACGCTAATCGGAATACTGGTAAAACCATGTTCGGGGCCTTCTATCATGTACATTAAGGTACCAATAATGATGCACAGTACGAGTACACTAAACAGGAATACCGCAATTTTAGCTCTGCTGGTTTTAATAGCGCTAACCAATTGGTTTGATGCGCCTACAAAATGTGCCAGTTTCAATATCCTGAAAACACGTAAAAGTCGCACCGCCCTTATGGATAGTAAAAATCCTGACCCTGGGAAAAGCAACCCGACATATTTTGGTAAAGTAGCCAGTAAGTCGATTATGCCATAGAAGCTAAAAATGTAATGCCAGGGTCTTTTAACGGCTACAATACGTGCAATATATTCAAGTGTAAAAACTACGGTTACGATCCATTCTATGATTGCGAGCGTTTTACCGTAGCGAATTTTTATGCTCGCAACACTCTCCAGCATTACAGCTATAATACTCACAACAATAACTGCCAGCAATATCAGGTCAAATAACTTGCCTGCTTTACTGTCGGCCTCATAAATTACAGTATGGAGCTTCTTCCGGAAATCGTCAGATATAATGCCGTTTTTCAATTGGGAGTGGATTTGCTATATCAAAAATAAGGAATCTCTTAAAAACGTACTATTTTTAAGCCTTTCTTTTTTCGCATGTAGCCCTGTATTATTTTTTTCGCATCCTTATTATTTTCCATTGGTATAAGAATGTTTTTAAGAATTTCTATGTTGTTTATCTGGTAGTTAAGATTGTAGAAAGCATAGCCTTTATAAACACCGTTCTCTATAAGAACAGCACTGCGCTCATCAATAGCGCGGCCCCTGTCTATAATGATCATGCTCTGGTTGTGAAAACTGTTGTTATTTATAAACTCCATAACACGTGCATTGTATTCTTCGGGTGCTTCATGTCCAAGGCATGCACCGTTACAGTTGCCCAACTCATGCGGAAAACAGTTTTCTTTATCGGAAGCTGTAATGTCGTTTATCTTCTGGCAAAGCTTGTATTTTTCAACAATAGCAAACAATGCATTTCTTCCTTCAACGATACCCGGAAATGAAACAATATCTTTTTTACGGTTATCTGTTTTCTGAAGTTTCAGGCAAATGTAGCCGTGTTCATCTTTTTCGGCATATAAAGACCACGGGAATTCTGTTTTCTTTAGCGCACGGTTTAAAGACGGCTTGTTTACTTTTATTTCCTGGCATTCTTTAAGCAAGGCGATAAGTTCGCTGCCGGTTTCTTCATACTGAACAGAAAACGCTTCACGTTGCAGCCTTTTTGATTTTCGCGATAAGCTTGTGAAATGTTGGTTGACCCTCTTTTTTATATTGCGGCTTTTGCCGAGATAAATAAGTTCGCCGCTTTCTTTGTAGATATAATAAAGGCCTGTAACCGAAGGTATATTTTCAACAAGATCCAGAAGTTTAGGCGAAATACCTTTTTTCTGTTCTGTTTTTATAAGCCCGGTAAGGATTTCTTTTTCTGTGTCTTTAGCAAGCAATAGCTTAAAAAGCTGAACCGTTGCCATAGCATCGCCTGTAGCACGGTGCCTGTCGCTCATTGGTATGCCCAATGCGCGTACCAGTTTGCCAAGGCTGTGCGATTTTTGTTCGGGAAGTAATTTTTGTGAAAGCTCAACAGTACAAAGTGTTTGCTTTTCAAAGTCGTACCCCAGGTTTTTAAACTCTGTACGGAGCACGCGATAGTCAAACTGAGCGTTGTGAGCAACAATAATACATCCTTCGGTAATCTCTATAATACGTTTTGCAACCTCATAAAACTTAGGTGCGCTACGCAGCATGGCATTATTAATGCCTGTTAACTTTACAACAAAAGGCTGTATGGTTTTTTCGGGGTTTACAAGGCTAATAAACTGGTCTACAACTTCGTGGCCATCAAACTTATAAATGGCAATCTCGGTAATCCCTTCTTCATTAAATTGTCCTCCGGTCGTTTCTATGTCAAGTATTGCGTACAAAAAAAGTGTAAAGTTTTATGTTGAGTTTATGGTTACAAAGTACGTAAATTTCAGCTATCCTGTATCTCCAAAAAGTAAATTAACTGATATTGTCTTTACCTGCCGCCAAATATACTACTGCCAATACGTACCATAGTGCTTCCGCAGTCAATTGCAATTTTATAATCGCCACTCATACCTATACTTAAAGTTGATAGTTGGCAGTTATTCGTTGCCTGTTTACAGGCACTATCGAAAGTAGATTTTAAATGAGTAAACTCTTTCTTGACCTGGTTTTCATCTTCGGTAAATGTAGCCATACCCATTAGTCCGGTTACTTTGATATTTTCCATCTGCTTAAATTCTTCCGAAGCCAATAATTCCTCAAGCTCAATTTCGTCCATGCCGAATTTTGTTTCCTCTTCGGCAATATGCATTTGTAATAAACAGTTAATAATGCGATTGTTTTTCTTCGCCTGTTTGTTTATTTCTGCCAATAGTTTAAGGCTGTCCACGCCATGTACCAGGCTAACAAAAGGCGCCATATATTTTACCTTGTTGGTTTGTACATGGCCAATCATATGCCATTCAATATCCTTAGGCATCTCTTCATATTTGCCTGCCATCTCCTGAATCTTATTCTCGCCAAAAATGCGTTGCCCTGCGTTGTAGGCTTCAAGAAGATCGGGTACAGGCTTGGTTTTAGATACCGCTACAAGCGTTACGTTCTCAGGAAGGGTAGCTTTTATTTCGAGTAAGTTTGATTGTATTGACATATTAGGATGATTAGATTTTTTGATTGTACGATTATGGGGCCCGACAAATTTACAGCTATTAGATAAAGAAATAAATCTGCTTCGATACGCTAGGTAGCAGGATAATTAAAGTTCATAGACTACCAGTCCGCTCCTGAATTTAGGTTCGATATATGTACTCTTAGGTGGCATAATAAGATTATTGTCGGCAAGATCTTTTATCTCGTTGATGCTTGCCGGATATAACATAAAACCAACCTCATATTCATCTTCGTCTATCATCTGCTTTATAAGTGTGATAGGTTTGCTTCCGGGAATGTACTCAATCCGGCTGTCATTACGTAAATCGGTAATGCCTAAAAGCGGATGCAGTACTTTTTCGTAAAGAATCTGTGCATCCAGTGCTTCTAATGTTGAATCAAATGTTGTATCCTTTAGCTGTAAAGCATAAAACTCGCCATCAAGATACATTCCGAAACTGAATTTAGCTTCGGGTTTCCATAGTTCCTGAGCTTTATTTTCTACCGAGAAGTTTTTTGATAATGCCGATAGAAACTGCTGCTTTGTTAATCCGTTAAGGTCGTGAATTATGCGGTTGTATTCGTATATTTTTAAGTCGTTTTCAGAGATAAGAAAACTCATAAAGTAATTAAGGTTTTCGTTGCCTGAATCTTTGTCCTGCTCATATAACATTTCTGCCGATGCTGAACGGTGGTGGCCATCAGCAATATAAAGACCTTCGATGTTTGCAAACTGTTCCTGAATCCATCGTATTTCGGCTTCATCTTTAATTCGCCATAAAATATGCTTATCCCTGTTTAGGGAAGAGAAAAGATATAACGGGCGTTTTTGTTTTTTGGTAACGATCCATTGTTCTATCTCAGGATTTTCCGGATAGGTTATCAGTACAGGTTCTGTATTGAAGCCGGTTTGGTGAAGGTAATCTTTAAAATATTCAACACGGTACGGAAGGGTGTCTTCGTGTTTTTTAATGACATTATTTTGGTAATCTTCAATAGAAGTCCCGGCAATGATTCCTGTATACACCCTGTTTTTACTCTGAATCTCGTAAAGAAAAAAAACGGGTGCCGCTTCCTGTTTTAATATATGTTCCTCTTTAAATTCTTTGTATTTGGTGCTGACCGATTTAAACCTGACTGAAGAAGCAGTTTTCTCCATGTTCTTGTAAGCCGGCTTAAGCACATGCAAAAATGAAAACGGATTATAATCCAGCTGTGAAGCCAACTCTGCCGGGCTGTATTCATCATACGAACGCGATGTTACAAGGCTTACCTTATCGCGCGACGGACGCACTGCTTTAAAAGGAACTATTTTTGCCAAAGCATTTTTGTTTAAAGTTTCAGGTTAAAGTAAAGTTCAGTCCCAACAAATGTGCGACTGAACTTTATATGTTTATCAGCACAGCGAACTGCGACTGAAAACGGTATATTATTTAGCGAACATTGCTGCTACTTTCTCTGCTTTTTTGCTCTCTTTGTAATCATAAAAACCTTCGCCCGATTTAACACCAAGCTTACCGGCCATTACCATGTTAACCAATAAAGGACATGGAGCATATTTAGGATTTTTAAATCCGTCGTACATTACATTAAGTATAGAAAGGCAAACATCAAGTCCGATAAAATCAGCAAGCTGAAGCGGACCCATTGGGTGCGCCATCCCCAGTTTCATAACCGTATCTATTTCGTAAACACCTGCAACACCGTTGTAAAGGGTCTCTATAGCTTCGTTGATCATGGGCATTAGAATGCGGTTTGCTACAAAACCAGGGTAGTCGTTAACCTCTACAGGTACTTTACCCAGTTTTTCAGAAAGCTCCATGATGCTTTTGGTAACCTCGTCGGACGTGTTATAGCCACGGATAATTTCTACTAGTTTCATAATGGGTACAGGGTTCATAAAGTGCATACCAATAACTTTATCCTGCCTGTTAGTTACCGCCGCAATCTGCGTGATAGATATTGAAGATGTATTGGTTGCAAGAATAGATTTCTCATCGCAAAAACTACTAAGGTCTTTAAATATGCGCAGTTTAAGCTCAACATTTTCAGTTGCTGCTTCTACTACAAGATCGGCGTTTACCACACCGTCTTTAATATCGGTATAAGTAATGATATTAGTTATTGTTCTGGCTTTATCTTCTTCGGTAATAGTGCCTTTAGCAACCATACGGTCAAGATTGGCAGCAATAGTTGCCATACCTTTGTCTAAAGATTTTTCCGAAATGTCAATTAGCTTAACGTTAAAGCCGCTTTGTGCAAAAGTATGGGCAATACCATTCCCCATAGTTCCTGCACCTATAACTGCAATATTTTTCATTCTGTTTGTTGTTTGTTATGTAGGGTTTGTTTGTTGTCTTTGATTACTTCTTAAAACAATCTATAATCCTGTAAGCTACACGTAATGCCTCTGTACCATCTTCAAGGGTTACAATAGGCGTAGTGCCATTGGTTATTGCGTCAGAAAAAGTTTCCAGTTCATCCAGTATAGCATTGTTTACCTCAATATCCGGATTTTCAAAATAAATCTGCTTTTTAATGCCTTCTGCGTTTTGAAGGATCATATCAAAATCGCCCGGAATTTCAGGAGCATCTTTCATTTTAACTACTTCACATACCTTATCTAAAAAGTCTACAGAGATATAAGCATCCTTTTGAAAGAAGCGCGACTTACGCATGTTCTTTAAGGAAATACGGCTGGAGGTAAGATTGGCAACACAACCGTTCTCAAACTCAATACGTGCGTTGGCAATATCGGGGGTATCACTAATAACCGATACACCGCTGGCATTAATTAGCTTTACTTTAGATTTTACTACACTTAAAATAACGTCAATGTCGTGAATCATTAAATCCAAAACTACAGGAACATCAGTACCACGCGGATTAAACTCTGCAAGGCGGTGTGTTTCAATAAACATCGGGTTTTCGATCTTGTCTTTAGTAGATATGAAAGCAGGGTTAAAACGCTCTACGTGTCCCACCTGCCCTTTTACGTTATGCTTTGTAGCAAGATTTATAAGCTCGTCGGCTTCTTCTACGGTATTTGCTATAGGCTTCTCTATAAATACATGCCTGCCTGCCTCAATAGCTTCTTTAGCACAGTCAAAGTGCGAAAGGGTAGGGGTTACAATATCTACAACATCTACGGCTGCTATCAGCTCGCTTATGGTATTAAATTTACGGTAGCCAAATTCGGCTGCCACTTTATCTGCATTATCACTGTTAGGATCAAAAAAACCTACTAGATCATATTTTTCAGACTGGTTAAGCAGCCTCAGGTGTATTTTCCCAAGATGCCCTGCGCCCAATACGCCAACTTTAAGCATAAGAATATATTTTGAAAACAAAAATACTATTATTTGTCTTGATATTACAAAAAGGGGTAATCAAAAAAATACCGCTGTAGTATTGCATTTTTAAATAATGTTGTGAGGTAACAATAAGGTTTGACATTACCATATTGTTTGCTATTTTTACCAAAAAATATTCCCTTACCATTGAAAGATACAGCAAAACATCAAGGACTTCGCAATCAGCTTGCAGCAGTTTTGGAGCAAAAGGGCATTACCGATAGAAATGTCCTGGAAGCGATAAAAAAAGTGCCGCGCCACCTTTTTCTTAATTCCAGTTTTGAAGATTACGCCTATCAGGACAAAGCATTCCCTATAGGTGCCGGTCAGACTATATCGCAACCTTACACTGTTGCCTTTCAATCGCAATTGCTTCAAGTAGAAAAAGGGCACCAGGTATTAGAAATAGGTACAGGTTCCGGGTATCAAACAGCAGTTTTATGCGCTATGGGAGCCAAGGTGTTCAGTGTAGAAAGACAAAACGAATTGTTTAAAACAACATCTCTTTTACTACCTAAATTAAATATCAGGCCAAAACATCTTTCTTTTGGAGATGGTTATAAAGGTCTTCCTAACTACGCACCGTTTGACAGCATTATCGTAACGGCAGGCGCACCATTGATACCTAAGCCCCTAATGGCACAGTTAAAAATAGGCGGCAGGCTGGTTATACCTGTTGGTGAAGATCCGCAGATCATGACGATGCTTATCCGTAAAAATGAAACACAGTTTGAAAAGCATGAATTTGGAGAGTTCAGGTTTGTACCGCTTCTTGAAAATAAAAACTAAAAAAGGCCTCAATTTTGAGGCTCTTTCTATCTGAATTCTTTTTTAATCCTGTCTATATCGCGTTTGCTATCGCGCTCTTTCATTGTTTCACGCTTGTCGTAGTTCTTTTTACCGCGTGCAAGTCCAATATCAAGTTTAGCGATACCTTTCTCGTTTGTAAATAACTTTAGCGGAATTATAGTAAGCCCTTTATTCTGTACGCTTTTTAAAAGGCTTTTAAGTTCTTTTTTATTTAGTAATAGCTTACGTTCGCTTTTTGGTGTATGGCTAAAGCTTCGGCTATATGCGTATTCTTCAATGTTAGTATTAATTGCAAACAACTCGTGCTCGTGAAATTCGCAAAAACTTTCGGCAATAGAAGCCTTGCCCAAACGAATGGATTTTATTTCAGAGCCGGCAAGTACAATACCTGCTGTAAAGGTTTCAATTATTTCATAATCAAACCTTGCTCTCTTGTTTAGTATGTTAACCGTTTTTTGCATAAGGATTGCAAAGGTAAGTACAATAGTTTAATGCCGCAACTGTAAGATTAGTTACAATTTTTATAAAATTTCTACGCTGTGTCTAACTATGTCTCCTTTTACAGTTACAATATATAACGTTCCGAATTCAGATTCATCAATTTCAGCATATTTATTTTCGTTCAGCAACTTATTTATGTGATTGGGAAGTGTGTTGCTGTGGCCTACGATCAGTACAGATTTGCCTCTATGCATTTCTGCAACCGACTTTAAATCCAGTTGCGACGGATTATACGAATTAATATTAAGGCCAAGCTTTTCGGCTAACGGTGTTGCGGTTGCTATAGTACGTTTATATGGAGTAGCATAAATTGCAGAAATATTTCTATCACTAAAAAAGGCTCTCCATTTTTTGGCACGCACTTTTCCGGCTTCAGATAATTCTGTGTCCTTAGTAGCGTCTGCTTTTTCAGCATGCCTTATAAGATATAGAGTGGTGATTTCCTGAGCCTGTAAGGTAGTCATAAGTAAAAGTATTGCTAGGGTGCAAAGATATTTCATAATTACTTTCTTCATTTACAATATAAGTACCCTATTTCATTATTTGTTACATTTACACCATGGAAAACAAAGTTTCAAACGATCCGCTGCACGGCATCACGCTTAAAAAAATATTGGAAGACCTTGTTGGCTTTTACGGCTTCGATACATTAGGTGAACTCATTAAAATAAAATGCTTTAATGAAAATCCGAGTGTAAAATCAAGCCTTACCTTTTTGCGTAAAACCGAATGGGCGCGCAAAAAAGTAGAAGAGCTTTACGTAAGGGCGCTTCCTAAATTAAAAAATCTTCCGTAAGGAAGATTTTATTTATTCTGCGGTTACTGTAATAGTTTTTGATACAGGTATGGTACTTGCTGTAAGAAAGTTTAGTACGTATGTTCCGGGAGTAGAAGCTGTAAAAGTATAAGGCTGCGTTGCGGTTATATCTTTAAACCCACAATCACATCCTTGATAATCTACAAGTATTTTAATGTCTTTAGGAAAATTGGTAGTCTCGGTAAACTTGTTGAACTTGCCACATGAACCAAGAGGCGTATATTTTACTTCCAGCGTTATCGGTGTGTTTACGGTAGTTTCAGATGGGCCGCTTACACCCGTAGCTGCAGTATTTAAAGATCTGAAGCAGTAATCACTGTTGCTGTCATCACTAACAGTACAGGCAGCTCCTATACCCGATAATAGTACTAAAAAAGCAATAAGCTTAAATTGAATTGTTTTCATAACTTGTTTTTCTGTTTTTTCAAATAAGATGCAAATTCCGTAAATAGGTTGCGCAGACGCTATAAATTTAACGTAAAATCGCGATTGAAAAAGAAGCATTAAATTCTTCATCAGGTTGCAATGTGACAATGCCTTCTTTTTTTAAAAAATCCCCATCAGCATCATAACTGTCAGAGTAGCCCTGCCAGGGTTCTATGCATATAAAAGGTGCATCCTGTTTGGTCCATATTCCTAAGTGCGGAAAATCGCTAAAGGTAACTTTCAGGAAAGCCGTACCATCTTTTTTTATTTCAATAAAATCAGATTGAACCGATTTAAAGATAAGCGCATCGTCCTTAAACAGATCGTAAGATAATTTAACTTCGCCGTTGTTTGCGGCGATGCTAACTGTTTTATCAGATATAAGGTCGTTTTCAAGCTGGCTACTTACTAGTGGTTCTTCTTTTTCAAAATGCAGGCTATAGTCGTTAAAATTTCCTGACAGTGCAAAGGCAGGATGTGCACCTAATGAAAAAGGCATTTCGGTAGCTCCGGTATTTCTAACCGTATAGTCTAAAGTTAATTTTTTATCCTGAAGTGCATATTTCAATTCCAGTTCAAAATCAAAAGGAAACTGTTTTTTAGTTTCATCGTTTGGTGTTAATGAAAAGATTACACTCCTGCTGTTGTGTTCTTTTACTTTAAATCGGTTATCTCTTGCAAAACCGTGGCGGCTCATGCTATAATCCTTATTATTTAAGGTATAAGAATTGTTTTTCAGCGTCCCAACAATAGGAAATAAAATAGGGGAGTGCTTACCCCAAAAATCAGGGTTGCCCTCCCACATATATTCGTTACTACTGTCTTTGAAAGATATAAGTTCTGCGCCCTGCGGATTAATAACTGCAGTAAGTGCATCATTAGTAATTGTGATATTCAAAGCTATAATTTTTACAGTGCTATTTGTCTTTTTTCGGCAAGTGCTTTAATTTTTTGCGATGCCGTTTCGCCAAAGTTAACACTTTCACCATAATATTTATCACCTTCGGTAAGTATGGCAAAATCGCCAATTTCTATGCCTAGCCAGGTATGTCCGTCGTCATCAATAGATAGGTTGTAAGTGTAGCCAATATTGCTATTGCTAATGTCTCCCCATGCAGGAATATTTAACGCATAATGCAGTCTTTTATTGATGTCAAAGTGGATAACACTTAACCTCGAGGTCCCCGGCCATTCTATAACTGTCGCCGGGTGTATTTCGTAATCGCCAAAATCTTCAGGAAGTGCATCCCATTGACGAATGTATTCCGGTTTTGTAAGTACCTCCCACACACGGGTTACCGGAGCATCAATTCTAATATTGTTTTTTACGATAAGTGACTTGCTCATAGCTTGTAATTTTTTGATTGTTATCTCTAAATTACAAAATCGGTAAGCGTGCAAACAGGCCTTTAACGATACTTTATAACGGTGTTAATCTTACGATTCGTCTTTTGTAGTTCTTATCAGTCCTATTCCCGAAATAAAGAATATAAGGCCCAGTATACCATAAATTGCGGTTACTTTAATATTTTGTTCTCCTGTAGATGTGTTAGCAAATACATAAGCGGCATAAATTAGGCTGATTATACCTAAAATGGTTAAGATCGCTCCAAAAATTCTCTTTAGATTCATAATAGCAGGTTTTTAAATTCACTACAAATTTGGATTTTAATTGAAGATAATGTATCATGTTTAGTTAAATATTAACATGATACACTGAGATATGAATTTTTATTATGAGGTATCAATGTTTTTAGGACTTTGAATGTCTGTGGTAGTAGTAAGCTTACAAATTATATCTTAATCAAAAGTTATATAGTCATAAAGTTCTGGAAAGTAATATTTTAAATGCTGAAATTGCAGCATGATTTAACACCAAAGTCTATTTTAATACCTTACAACATATGAAGCCAATATACTATTTCATTTTGCTGATAGTCCTTTTCTTTGCTGGCTATCTTATCATAAACGATTTTAATTTTGATAACGTAAGTTTTAGCAACTACCTTATCAATACATTGTTTTTCCTGTTGTTATCGTGTCTTATTATAGCCGGTCTTGCTTATTTTATTGCAGTAAGACGCAAGCATCTAAACAAAGATGTAATGACAATACGACAATATTATGACTATAAAAGTGTCCGTTAAACACGCGGTAGCACTTTAAGAAACCTAGGCCTGAAAGCCTGGGTTTTTGTTTTAAGTAAAAAAACCACGCTTCAAGCGTGGTTTTTTAAATTTTCAATTGCTGTATTATTTGCTTACCAGGTCGCTTTGGTTTCTAAATACCAGTTGACCGTCGAAGCTGTCCAATAGTATAATACTGTCGGTAGTTACTTTACCCGAAAGTATCTGTTTAGACAGTTCATTCATTACTTCTTTCTGAATAACACGTTTTACAGGTCGTGCACCAAAATCCGGATCATATCCTTTTTTAGAAAGATACTCTATAGCTTCAGGTGTAGCGTCCAGGGTAATGTTTTGCTGCGCTAATAGTTTTGTAACCGATTTTATCTGTAAACCAACGATCTCTTTAATGTTGTCGGAACTTAGCGGTGTAAACATTACAATGTCATCGATACGGTTAATGAATTCAGGTCTTACCGTTTGTTTCAATAATCCGAGTACTTCTGTTTTGGCAGCTTCAATGGCAGCCTCTATATTGCCTTTCAGGTTTTCAAATTTCTCCTGTATTATACCGCTACCCATGTTAGAGGTCATGATGATGATTGTATTCTTAAAGTTGGCTACCCGGCCTTTATTGTCGGTAAGTCGGCCTTCATCTAATACCTGCAACAATATATTGAAAGTGTCAGGGTGGGCTTTCTCAATCTCATCAAGCAATACAACAGAGTATGGTTTTCTTCTAACGGCCTCGGTAAGTTGTCCGCCTTCATCATAACCAACATATCCCGGAGGCGCACCCACCAGTCGGCTCACGCTGTGGCGTTCCTGGTACTCACTCATATCTATACGGGTCATGGCATTTTCATCGTCAAACAAGTACGAAGCAAGGGCTTTTGCAAGCTCTGTTTTACCTACTCCGGTAGTACCCAGAAATAAGAATGAACCAATAGGTTTCTTCTGATCCTGTAATCCGGCGCGGCTTCTCCTTACGGCATCACTAACAGCTTCTATGGCTTCTTCCTGCCCAACAACACGTTTGTGAAGTTCGTCTTCAAGCTGAAGCAGTTTTTCGCGTTCCCCCTGAAGCATTTTTGTTACAGGAATACCTGTCCACTTGGCAACAACTTCGGCAATATCTTCACGGGTCACCTCTTCTTTAATAAGTGTTTCGCCTTTTTGGGTTTCCTGAAGCTGCTGTTCCATTTGGATTAGCTTTTCTTCAGAATCCTTGATCTTACCGTAACGAAGTTCGGCTACCTTTCCGTAGTTGCCTTCGCGTTCGGCACGTTCGGCTTCCAGTTTAAAGTTTTCAATTTCAGTTTTCGCTGCCTGAATATTATCTACAATATCTTTCTCACTTTTCCAGCGGGCGTAAATCTCGTTACGCTCTTCTTTCAGGTTGGCAAGGTCAAGCCCGAGCGATTTTAACTTACTTTCGTCGTTTTCACGTTTAATGGCTTCGATCTCAATTTCAAGCTGCATGATCTTTCTGTCCAGTACATCAAGTTCTTCAGGTTTAGAGTTAATTTCCATACGCAGTTTAGAAGCTGCCTCGTCCATTAAGTCGATTGCTTTATCAGGAAGGAAACGGTTGGTTATATAACGCTGCGATAATTCAACAGCGGCAATAATAGCCTCATCTTTAATTCGAACCTGGTGGTGGGTTTCATATTTCTCTTTAATACCACGAAGAATAGAGATAGCGCTTTCGGTATCCGGCTCATCTACCAGTACCTTCTGGAAACGACGCTCAAGTGCTTTATCTTTTTCAAAGTATTTCTGGTACTCGTCCAGGGTAGTTGCACCTATCGCGCGAAGTTCTCCACGGGCAAGGGCGGGCTTAAGTATGTTGGCAGCATCCATAGCTCCATCACCGCCTCCGGCACCTACAAGGGTGTGTATCTCGTCAATAAATAATACGATATCCCCCTCAGCGGAAGTTACCTCTTTTACAACCGATTTTAATCTTTCCTCAAACTCCCCTTTATATTTGGCGCCTGCAATAAGAGCACCCATATCTAAAGAGTAAACAACTTTATCTTTCAGGTTTTCAGGAACGTCGCCCTGAATAATACGGTGTGCAAGGCCTTCGGCAATTGCCGTTTTACCAACCCCGGGTTCACCTACAAGCATAGGGTTGTTTTTGGTACGCCTTGAAAGTATCTGTAGCACGCGGCGAATTTCCTCATCACGTCCAATTACAGGGTCAAGCTTACCCTCGTTTGCCAGCTGGTTAAGGTTTTTGGCATATTTGTTAAGCGAGTTATAGGTTTCTTCGGCACTTGCCGATGTTACCCTGTCGCCTTTACGCAATTCGTCAATTGCTGCTTTCAGAGCTTTTTCTGTAACCCCCTGATCTTTTAATATCTGGGCTACCTTGCTTTTTGAAGCAAATATGGCGAGCAGTAAATGTTCGATAGAAACAAATTCATCGTTCATTTTACGTGCAATGTTAGAGGCTTCGGTAAGTGATGTCGATGCATCACGCGAGATGCTCATTTCGCCACCGGTTACTTTTGGAAAGCTTTGTAATGTGCTATCCAGTATTTGCTGAAATAGCGGAAGGTTAACGTTTAGTTTTTTTAGAAGAAACGGAGTAACATTTTCGTCTACTTCTAATATGGCTTTAACTATATGTTCGTTTTCAATTTGCTGGTGACCATAACTTTGGGCAATTTGCTGTGCCCTTTGTATGGCTTCCTGCGATTTTATAGTAAAATTGGCAAAGTTCATATCTTAATTTTTTTAAATTTGATAAGAGTAGTTCAATTTGTATTCCAATACGTAAAATCTGACTAATTGTCTGTTTTTAGTTAGATTTGAAGAAAATTAACAGACAAAATGTCTTAAAAGTGTCAATATGAGTATATTCGGTAAATTATTTGGCGATTCTGAGAGTAAAGATAGTTCATCTTCCAGTATCGACTGGAATGAATTAACAGATTTAAAACAATTAGATGAGGTGGTAGCGGAGTCGGCAGATGTTCCAGTGATTATCTTTAAACACAGCACGCGCTGCAGTATCAGCCGTATGGCACTTAAAAATTTTGAAAGGGAATACGGTATCGATGCCGATAAGGCAAAGCCCTACTTTCTGGATCTTTTGGAGCACAGGAATATTTCTAACGAAATAGCGTCACGATTTGGTGTACAACACCAGTCGCCACAATTAATACTTATTAAAAATGGCGTAGCGGTTTACAATACCTCTCATAGTGACATTGATGCCGAAGCATTAAAAGCTAAGGTTTAACTCTTTTTTGCTTTGGTTCCGGTCTCTTGAATTATAAGGCCCGTTATTATAGCTATAGCAATGCAGACAATCCAGAAAAGCCCCGCCGAGCGGAAATGCATTTCGTTGTCTGCATTGGTGTATAAAGAGCTTCCGTGCATGTGTGCGAATAAGGGTCCCAATAAGGAAGTTACACCAAAAGTAAAAAAGTTAATTATTCCGGTTGCCGTACCTTTTACATGGTCGGGATTGGACTCCTTTATAATAGAATACGGAATCATTGCTACTCCCGAAGCCATTCCTAAAAGCAATGTACTCGCGTAAGGCGAAACCAATTGCGGTAGATACAATAATTGAAGCAGGCTTACTATCATTACCAATGCTCCGCCAATAATTACAGGCTTTCTGTACCCTAGTCTGTCTGCAGCCCATCCTAATAATGGACATCCGATAGCCCATCCCAGCGGAACGAGCGCGCACGCTAATGTTGCAGTGCTAAAAGTTAAGCCGCGGTCTTCCTGAAAGAATGCCACACCCCAGGTCATAGCAAATATGGTTGTAGGGGCAAACAGTAAACCCGAAATTAATCCTGACATATAACTCTGCGGATTAGAGAATACGATTTTATAAGGAGTAAGCAGTTTTTGTTTTGGTGCGGCTTCGCCAGCTACTTTATTTTCTAACGGGATAAAATACACTATAAGCAGGCTTATAAGTAATGACGTTACGCCTAATGCTATCCAAAAGGCGGTAAGGCTCATTACGTTGTTTATAATAGGTGCAGCTAAAAACTGTCCTGCCGATCCTCCGAGCATTCCTAAACATTGCGTTACGCCAATAGCCGTTGCCAGCTTATTGGGTGCGAATGCCCTTGCCGCGATGTACACACAGGCGGGAAAAGCCATTGCCGACCCCATTCCTTGCAATAATCTGCCGATGTAGGCGGGAAAGAAATTTGATATAACAAACAGGAAACATCCTAGTGCTAAAATAACTGTCCCGGTAAATAAGGGGTATTTTGCGCCAAGCCTGTCAAAAGCCAGTCCCGCTGCCAGGCTTGTTACAGAATAGGTGATATAATAGGCACCTATTATCGTGCTGACATCGTTAACAGATACCGAAAATAAATTGGTAAGTTCCGGTATCATTATGCTTGGCGTAGAGCGTACTGCATATTCCAGGAAGTAAAAAAACAGACCCAGCATCCATGCTGTTATGAATGGATTCCATTGCCTTTTAGATGAATTCATGTGCGTAGTAATAGTATAGTGACTATAAATTTACAAACTAAATTTTTACAATATTGCTTCTAAAGTAAACAATAAGAGTTTTGTTGGTAATATGGTAATAAAATGGTTTTAAAAATACTGTATTAATATAAATACTCTAAATAAAACAGTGCTGTTCTTGCTCGTTTAACGAATGCTTTCAACTAAATCTTTATATTTGAAACTTATATTTAAATAGAACCAGAGTTTTAAAAATGAGTATAAAAAGCAAATTCGGTACAGTAGAAGATTTGATATCTACAGTCCAGTGGACAGACATAACAGATGTCTCACAATTGGACGCACTAGAAGCAGAATCACAATCCATTCCGGTTGTAGTTTTTAAATACAGTACACGCTGCAACCTTAGCACATTTACGCTTAAAAAGTTTGAAAAGAAATTTGACTTTGAGGCAGGAGAGGCAAAGCCTTATTTTTTAGACCTGAGGGCTTTCAGGGATATTTCAGATGAAATAGCAACGCGGTATGGCATTGCTCACGAATCACCACAAATTATTTTAATTAAGCAGGGTAGGGCTGTGTATTATGCCAACCATGAACATATTAAATTTGAAAATCTAAAGCGGAGGGTTTAGATATGATTGCTACAACTCACTAATTTGTATTTGCAATTGCTAACCAGATAAAAAAAAAACGCTCCATTGTAGCGGAGCGTTTTAAAGTATATTATTTCTTAGTAAAGGGTGGCAGCAGTTTGCTGCATACCTCACCAAATCCAATTCTAACATAGTCATTCTGACAGAAACCTCTCATGATAACCGTGTCGTTATCATTGATAAATTTACGTTCGCTTCCGTCATTCATTTTTACAGGGTTTTTGCCGCCCCAGCTTAGCTCAAGCATCGATCCGAAACTATCTGGCGTGGGGCCCGATATTGTTCCGCTGCCCATAAGGTCACCGCTGTTTACACGGCATCCGTTAACAGTGTGGTGTGCCAGCTGCTGTGCCATGCTCCAGTACATATATTTAAAGTTGGAGTTAGAAACTACAGTTTCAACTTCTCCTTCCGGTTCAATAGCTACCTGAAGTTTAATATCAAACGCGTGTGCGCCTTCCTGCCTAAGGTACTCTAAAGGCTGAGGTTCGTTTTGCGAAGGACCCTCTGTACGGAAAGGCTCAAGCGCATCAAGCGTAACAATCCACGGAGATACAGACGATGCAAAGTTTTTAGCAAGGAATGGCCCTAGTGGCACATACTCCCATTTTTGGATATCGCGTGCGCTCCAGTCGTTAAATAATACCATACCAAAAATGTGCTCTTCTGCCTCTTCAACAGAGATAGATTCACCCATTACGTTAGCATCAGTAGTAATAAATGCCATTTCAAGCTCAAAGTCAACCAGTTTAGACGGGCCGAATACAGGCTGGGTCTCGCCGTTAGGCAGAGTTTGTCCCATTGGGCGGTGAACAGGAATTCCTGACGGCACAATTGTAGACGATCTTCCGTGGTAACCCACAGGCAGGTGCAGCCAGTTAGGCAGCAATGCATTTTCCGGGTCACGGAACATTACACCAACATTGGTAGCGTGCTCACGGCTTGAATAGAAATCGGTATAATCTCCAATAAGTACAGGAAGCTGCATTTCTACATCTTCTATATTAAAGATAACTACAGCTTTGTGATCTTCGTTGTCTTTAAGTGTAGTGTTTTTAACATCAAATAGTTCTGCGATGCGGTTACGTACTAAACGCCATGTTTTTTTACCATCAGATATAAAGTCATTCAGTGTGTCCTGCATGAACATATCGTCGGTTAGCTCTATACCTTCAAAGTAGTTTAATTGCTGAAGTGCACCGAGGTCAATAGCATAATCGCCAATTCGTGTACCAATGGTAACCACGTCGTCTTTAGTTATAAAAACGCCAAATGGTATGTTTTGTATAGGGAAATCACTGTCTTTCGATACGTTAAGCCAAGATTTTCTTGAAGGATCATTTGCTGTAAGAGGCATATTTCGTTTTTGTTATTTTGTTTTATTGAATCATCAAATATAGTTTGGTCATTCGTTTTACCAAACGTTTTTCGTACTTTTGACGGCAAATTAACGAAAAATTATAAAATGCAACGCGACGAACAAATTTTCGACCTTATTCTTGAGGAACAGGACAGGCAAATTCACGGTTTGGAACTTATTGCATCAGAAAACTTTGTAAGCGACCAGGTTATGGAAGCTGCAGGTTCTGTGCTTACTAACAAATATGCTGAGGGGTATCCGGGCAGAAGATATTACGGAGGCTGCGAAGTAGTAGACGTAATTGAGCAGATTGCCATAGACAGGGCTAAAGCGCTTTTTGGTGCTGAATATGCTAACGTACAGCCACACTCAGGCTCTCAGGCTAACGTTTCTGTTTTCCATGCTTTCCTTAAGCCGGGCGACAAAATTTTAGGTTTTGACCTTTCTCACGGTGGTCACCTTACACATGGTTCTCCTGTAAACTTTTCAGGAAGGCTTTATGTACCGGTATTTTACGGTGTAGAAAAAGAAACAGGTCGTTTAGATTATGATAAGATCCAGGAGATAGCTACTAAAGAGCAGCCAAAATTAATCATTGCAGGTGCTTCGGCATACTCTCGTGATATGGATTTTGAGCGTTTCAGAAAAATTGCTGACAGCGTTGGTGCTTTCCTTTTTGCTGATATCTCTCACCCTGCAGGCTTAATCGCTAAAGGGCTTATGAATGACCCAATTCCTCATTGTCACGTTGTTACTACAACTACACACAAAACCCTTCGTGGGCCAAGAGGTGGTCTTATACTTATGGGTAAAGATTTTGAAAACCCATTCGGACTTAAAACTCCAAAAGGAGAAACAAGAATGATGTCTTCTCTTCTTGACGGTGCTGTATTCCCGGGTAACCAGGGTGGGCCGCTAGAGCACATCATTGCTGCTAAAGCTGTTGCTTTTGGTGAGGCTTTATCTGATGAGTTCTTTACTTACGCTATGCAGATACGTAAAAATGCACAGGCTATGGCTGCTGCATTTGTTAAGCGTGGTTATGATATAATATCTGGTGGTACAGATAATCACATGATGCTTATCGACCTTAGAAATAAAAATATTTCAGGTAAAGAAGCTGAGAATGCGCTTGTAAAAGCTGAGATCACTGTAAATAAAAACATGGTTCCGTTTGATGACAAGTCACCGTTTGTAACATCTGGTATCCGTGTGGGTACTGCTGCCATTACTACACGTGGACTTGTTGAAGCTGACATGGAAACTATCGTTGACTTTATTGACCGTGTTATTACTAACCATACTAATGATGAGGGTATTGAGCAGGTTGCTGAAGAAGTAAACAACATGATGAGCGAAAGACCGATATTCGTATTCTAATATCCGGTTCTCTTATATCAAAATCCCATTCGTCCAGGCGAATGGGATTTTTTGTTTTGTTAAAATGCTTTTAACAGAAAACAGCTTTTCATAAATTTAAGAAAGTTCAAACCAAACAATTATGAAAAGTATATACACAGCAGCTTTATTATTTATAGGAATGATTTGTAATGCCCAAACCTTTGGAGCTACAGCTCTTGATGTAAAAGGTACGTATGATGCTTCAAAATCGGTAACAGGTCAATGGCTAAGGCAGGGGAAATCAGATAAGGTAACTATGGTTTTTCCGCAAACGCCTAATGGTGTAAACGAAGCTACAACATTAGTGCAGGGGATGCTTACCGAAAATGGCTTGTCTTTTGAAAGCCCTGAGATCTACAAAAATATAGATGGTAAGGATATTTCAAACAATAATAACAACCGAAATCCTGATACACTAAACGCGTCGATACAAAAAGGCAATTCAAAGGTTAACCTTCTATGGAACGCCCCCGATGGATCTATGTTGCAATTACTTTTAGGTAAAAATGCTTATGAGGTTACGGTAATGCAGGCTTATAAGTAAATTGTGGTAATAAGAACAAGAGTTGAACTATATAAAATAAAAAAGACCCGTGAGTGGAAGCCCCTGGGTCTTTAAACTAGTAACCGTTGTAACATGGTTAATAGTGAGCTGCAAATGTACGTCGCATATTTTTTATAGCCTAATGAATGGCGGTTTTATTTTACAATTAGATCATATTTATCTAACAAACCCTTAAGCCCTACTGTTGAAAAGATGGCTCTTTTAAGCTTATTTCGTTCAGGGTCAATAGAAAAGTTGTAGCTTGTGGTGAAATCTGCTTTGTTTGCAATTGCATCAATAAATACCGCCTTGTGCAGGTTACAGTTGTCAAAAGTAACACCTGTCAAATCAGTTTTCATAAAGTCAACGGCAATCATACTACAATTACTAAAAATTGTTGCACTAATTTTTAGCGTATAGAACTTTGCATAATCAAGCATGCAATCTTTAAATTCTATTTCAAACAACAGCGGATCTACCATTGAAAAGTTTACACCATTAAAATCGCAATCGGTAAAAACAGCTCCCCTAAAGGCTACATAGTTAATCTTAGCTTCATAAAAATTGCATGAAATAAATATGCAGTCTATGAAGGCAACTCCTGTAAAATTACAGGCAGAGAAATCGCAATTTGTAAAGGTGCATCGCTCGAAATCTTTATACATGATATCCTGCTCACTATAGGTGATATCTGTAAAATCCTGAATAATAATATAATTTGATACCATTTTGTAGCTTCATTAAGGTAGGACAAGATAGCCAAATTGGTGAGTATATTAACTAACTAATATGTTTTAGGAAAAATATAGATTTAGTGCTTTTCAAGTATAACGGTTGTTGATTATTAATTTTTTTCTATTGCTAAATGCTTTTAGTAAGGTTAAATCGGTCATTCTGCATACATACATTGATGTTAATAAGACTGCAAATGAGTTTATTGTGGTGCTATTTAATAATTAACTAAAAAAATCTTATAATTTTTAGTAGGGTATTGTGATAAAAACCTGTTATATCTACAACTTTTATTGAAACCATTAGTGTTGAAGTGTTTTTTGATATTTTTCTATATTGTTAAAGTTTTCTAAACATTTTTTTAATAAAATGTTTTAGATTTGAGTTTTAAATAAAATTATTCGCCTAATATTTATACAATTACCCAATTTTTATGAAAGAAAGTAAATTTTCTGGACGTAAAGCCAAACTGCTCTCTGTTTTTATTTTTGTGCATTGCTTTTTTTTGAGTGGCTTTGCCCAGAATAATAATTGTGCAAATGCAATAACAATTAACCCCAGCCCAACTACACAGTGTGGAACGATGGGGCTGGCGTCGTTTGCAGGAGCAACAGCTTCTCCCGAGTCAGATATTTGTACTACTGTTGCAAGGCCAGACGTTTGGTTCCAGTTCACGGCAACGGCTACTGCACATGATATATCATTGTTAAACTTTCCGCCGACCTTAAATCAGGCTGTTGTGATAGGTTTATATGAAGGGAATGTATGTAGTTCTTTAATAAGGAGATTTTGTAGTTCTAATAATTATCTAACTGCAACTGGATTGGTTGTTGGTACTGTATATAAAATTAGGCTTTCACTTGACGCGGCGGCTACAGATCCGTCACTTACATTTTCAGTTTGTATCACAACACCTACACCGCCAGTTTCAGGAGATCCTCTTGAATGTTTAATAAAAACTATTAACCCTGGTTTTGAGCAACCCGTTGTTAGCGGTATGGATTTTGTTAATGATTATACGATGCAGGGCTGGAGGACCACAGCTACAGATCATAAAATTGAAGTTTGGACTAACGGCTATGTAGATGCCGGAGGAACTAATTTGGGCGTTCCTGCATATGAAGGGAATCAGTTTGTCGAGCTTAACGCTAACCAGACCTCGGGTCTATATCAGGATTATGCAACACCGCAGCAAACCGCTTTTACATATAGTTTTGCCCACAGGGGAAGACGTGGAGTAGATACTATGCAATTATTTGCGGGTCCCCCCGGAGGCAACTATTTGCCCGTTGGACCTCAGATCGCTACAGGTAATACAGCTTGGGCAGTCTATACAGGTACATATACTGTTCCTGCTGGTCAGCCGGTAACAAGGTTTATCTTTCAAGCTGTAAATGGTTCAACAGGAGATAATTCTATAGGTAACTTTCTCGATGCAATTTCATTTGTAGCTAATAATGGTATTATAACATCATCGCCTCATTATTTAAATTGTGGTGCTACATCTACACCAATTTCTGCAACAGGTGCCGGGGGCATATGGTCTGCACATACCGACAACCCCGGCCCTGTAACAATTGCAGATGTAAATTCTGAAAACACTACCGTTTCTGATTTTGTAGAAACGGGAACCTATCGCTTTGAGTGGTCAAATTCGTATTGTTCGAGTACCCTTGAAGTGATATATTATGGTAGTTCGCCACCACCACCGGTAATTCAGGATATAACATATTGTGTTGGGCAAACCCCGGCACCACTTTCAGATCAGGTTCAGATATTGCCTGGTTTTAATATAGTTTGGGGAACTTTAGATGGATCAATGCCAACTCCTTCAACAAGTTCGACAGGAACAACAATATACTATGTTACCCAAAGTTCTCCATCAGGCTGTGAAAGCTTTTTTGTAGAGCTAAATGTTATAGTAAGAGCGCCGGATTCTCAGGTGGCCGATTTTACAATTCCTCCATCTGTTTGTAGCACATCAGCAGATGTTCTTCCAACCCTTGCAACTGATTTCGCTACAGGTGGACAATTTACAGGTACTAATGGCCTGGTGATTGACCCTGCTACTGGTGAGATAAATGTTACAGCGAGTGGACCGGGCACCTATGCCGTGACATATACTGTAGGCGCGGATTTAGAAGGCTGTCTTTCTGCAGCTACTAATACAGAAAATATAACAATTACAAATTTTGCAGAATCAATAGATGTTACTTTTCAGCAACCTACCTGCAATACTTCTACCGGAACCATTACTATAAACTCTCCAACCGGAGCAGGTTTTACGTATAGTATTAATGGTGTTGACTTTCAGCCAGGTACTACGTTTGCTGGGTTAGCTTCAGGTACATATACCATAACTGTTAACAATCCTTCAGGATGTATTTCAGCATTTCCAGGTTATGTTATAAATCCGCAACCGGCTACTCCTGCAGTTGCTACTGTTACTTCAGTACAGCCAACATGTCCTGCACCTACAGGTTCTATTACTGTGACTGCTCCCGTAGGAACAGGCTTAACATATAGTATAAACGGAGTAGACTTTGAAACAACAACTACATTTGATAATCTTACTCCGGGAACATATAATGTAACGGTTGTAAATGCTGACGGATGTAGTTCTGTGTTAACTGGCGTTGTAATAAGCCCGGTACCGGGATCTCCTGCTGTACCGGTTCTAACAATTGTTCAGCCGTCTTGTACAAGTATTACAGGTACTATTACAGTAAATTCACCAACAGGAAATACTCTTACGTATAGTATTAACGGAGTAGATTTTCAGTCAACAACTACTTTTGCAAATGTAGTTGCTGGTACGTATAATGTAACAGTTAGAACTACCACTGGATGTGAGTCTGTTTTAAACAATGTAGTAATAAACACACCGCCACCACCTGTACCTCCAATTCCTCAACCAGTTCCATTAGCAGTTTGTGATGACAATAATGATGGGTATGGAGTATTTAACTTATTACCAAGATTGCAGGAAATTGAGGCTGCTATGGCAGACGTGACAGCAACAGCCTACGAAACGCTAAGTGACGCTAATCAAAAAGTAAATGCTATAGGCATGCCTGGAGATTATTCTAATATCAATCCTAATACGCAAACTATATTTATTGGTGTACAGTCTAACACTACAGGTTGTTCTAATACTACAACACTTCAGCTGATTGTGAACGGACGTCCAGTTATCCCTGTTGTTTCCGGACTAACTTTATGCGAGACCAGCCCTATACCTGATGGCATAGAAGAATTTGACTTAACCTTAAACGATGATGCCGCCCGTGGTGGTGATGCGAGCCTTACGGTTCAGTATTACCTGACCCAGGTTGATGCACAAAATAACCTAACGCCTATTACAGGCCCGGAAGCATATAATAACATTAATCCCAACCAGCAGACTATTTGGGTCGCAGTATCCAACGGTTTTGGCTGCCGCAGTGTATCATCATTTACCATTGTGGTAAACCCGTTACCTGTATTAAGCACCGACCCTGCAGACTTTATTGCTACCGAGTGTGAAGAACTGCCTGGCGAGGCTGATTTTGACCTTGATGAAATTGCAACAGCGGTAACGGCAGGCTCCGCGAGCTATGTGGTGTATTTCTACCAAACAGAAGCCCAGGCACTGGCTGGGGGTGCTGATTTTGAACCGGGCCCAACCTACCTTTCGGGCGATGCCGATATCTGGGCCAGGGTAATTAACCCTACCACGAACTGCGTAAGGGTAGCCCGTGTGGAGTTAAATGTCATCCCTGCACCTATTGCGACCACCCCTGCACCCATTGCAGAGTGTGATGACAACAACGACGGCTTTGCAAGGTTTGACCTTACAGCAGCCATGCAGGCTATTGAGGCTGCTATCCCCGATGTAACGGTAAGCGCCTTTGAGACCCAGAGCGATGCCGATCTAAATGTAAATGTGATACCGTCGCCCGAGGCCTATGACAATATAGTAGCAGGTACCCAGACCCTGTACCTAAGGGTTCAGTCAGACCTGACGGACTGCTATGATACAGTAACCCTTGTGCTGATTGTAAACCCAAGGCCT
>Ga0265797_10000212_pt1 | contig 112492 bp, 106 predicted proteins | sample P2T30metagenome_FD_192433 | JGI IMG/M metagenome (GOLD analysis project Ga0265797, IMG submission 192433) | Plant litter microbial communities from East Loma Ridge, Irvine, California - P2 T30 | ecosystem: Environmental > Terrestrial > Plant litter > Unclassified | place: USA: California... | reverse complement strand
CGCCAAGTATCATGAAAACAGCCACCGCAAGGTGGCTTTTTTCATTCCGGGACGTGTCAGAGGAGGAGGGCAGCAGTGTGCTGAACCTGTTCCTTCGCCAGCCCGAAGACCGTCATTCCCGCGCAGGCGGGAATCCAAGTTTTACGCGTACCACTTAACGAGAATGAAGTGGGGATGCAGGCAACTTGGATTCCCGCCTGCGCGGGAATGACGGTTTTCAAGCCGGTGAAAGAATGGTTTCAGCTGACTGAACGGCATTACACCGCAAGGTGGCTTTTTTCATTCCGGGACGTGTCAGAGGAGGGCCTCAGGTTGCTGAACCTGTTCCTTCGCCAGCCCGAAGACCGTCATTCCCGCGCAGGCGGGAATCCAGGTTTTACGCGTACCACTTAACGAAAATGAAGTGGGGATGCAGGTGAAACGAGAATGAACTGGGGATACAGGTGACTTGGATTCCCGTCTGCTTTGCCGCGACATGCGACACACGACAAACGACGTCAACGCTTGGTCGCCTGCAGCCACACCGCCGCGATCCGCTCCACCTGTTCATACCCCTCGCCACCGAGCTGCTCCCCGAAAATATCCGGATCGAGCTCCTCGTACGTCCATGCCCCGCATTCCCGTTCCAGCATCGGCTGGATGCTGGCCAGGAAATGGTCTTGCGGGCCGCTGAGCGCAACGCCCGTGTACAGCATCAGGCTGCCGCCCGGGCGGAGCCGTCCCAGGCTTTCCTCGACGATCCGGCGTGACAGCTCGGCGCCGTGCTGGCCGCCGCCATCGCGATAGGCGCGCGCATCCGGGTCCTGCACGAATGGCGGATTCGCCACGATCAGGTCGAAGTCGCCTTCCAGCGCGCTGAACAGGTCGCTGCGGCGAAGCGACAGGTTGTGGGCGCCGGCCAGGCGGCCGTTGACTTCGGCCAGCCCCAGCGCCCGGACATTCACGTCGGCGCCGATCACTTCGGCATGGGGGAAGGTGCGGGCGATGGTGATCGCCGCCGCGCCGCTACCGCAGCCGATGTCGAGCGCGCGCGTCGGGCCGCCGCCGAGCCAGGCCATCGCCCGGTTCATGGCGCCGACGAAACGGTAGGTGTCCGGCCCGAAGAACACGGCGTCGTCATCGCGGGTCGGATAGGCGGAGTGAAAGAGGATCAGCTCGCCAAGCGTCGAGGCGCGGATCGCCGAACGCATCAGCTCACCATCCTCCACCAGCATGCCGGCGTCGCGCATCAGGTCGACGGTTTCCGGCGCCAGGACATCCCTGGCAAACGGCCGGCTCCAGCCGAACACGCCGCGCAGGTCGTGTGCCTGGCGGTTTTCCGGGCGGTCGTTGACGCGCCGATGGGTACGCGGCGTGACGGTCATGTGGCGGTAGTGGGCGTCGTGCAGGCTGCGTCCCAGGGCGAGCAGTGCGATAGCTTCAGAGGTTTCCATGACGCCAGCCTCGCACAGCATGGACCGCCGTACTGTTCGCTGCCGTACGCACGAAATACGCGGGTGCTCGAGCAGTTTTTGGTGCATCATGTATCGACAGAATACGGCAGCCGTCACCGTGCATCGCCACCGATGCGGGACGGCCCGATCGATCACGAGGGAGAGAAAATGGCGAAGCTGGACATGGACGATGTGCCGAGGGGCCGCATCGCCCGCGAAATCGCGCGCGAGCGCCACGAGCGCGCACTGCATGACGAACTGCGCGCAGGCCTGGCGCCGCTCGACGATCTGCGCACCAAGGATGCACGCGAACGCGCCGATACCGGCAACTTCCTGCGCCATCACGGCCGCTGACGGCAACACGAATTACCTACTGCAGGGAGATTGAATGCGTTGGGAAGGCGATCGCCAGAGCGATAATGTGGAAGACCGCCGCGGTGAAGGCGGCGGCGGAGGTGGGGGCTTCGGGATCGGTGGACGTTCGATCGGTATCGGCACCTTGGTAATTGCCCTGGTCGGCGGCTATTTCCTGGGTATCTCGCCGGCGACCATCCTGGGCCTGCTGTCGGGCGGCGCGCCGCCCCAGCAGGTGTCGCAGCCGCGCACCGAACCCGCCAACGACCGCGAAACGCAGTTCGTACGCACCACGCTGGCCTACACCGAAGACGCCTGGGCCCAGCTGTTCCGCGAGCAGGGCGCCGAGTACGTGCCGGCCACGCTGGTGCTGTTCGAAGGCAGTACCACCACTGCCTGCGGCGTGGGCCAGAGTGCCACCGGGCCGTTCTATTGTCCGGCCGACAGCAAGGTGTATATCGACCTGGCATTCTTCCGCACCATGCAGCAGCGCTTCAATGTGCAGGGCGAGTTCGCCCAGGCCTATGTGATCGCGCACGAAGTGGGCCACCATGTACAGAACCTGCTCGGCATTTCCGACAAGGTGCATGGCGCGCGCCAGCGCGCCAGTGAAACCCAGGGCAATGCCCTGTCGGTGCGCCAGGAACTCCAGGCCGACTGCTTTGCCGGCGTGTGGGCCAACCGCACCGATCAGCGCGCGCGCATCCTGGAGCAGGGCGATGTCGAAACCGCCCTCAACGCCGCCAGCGCGATCGGCGACGATGCCCTGCAAAAACAGTCACGCGGCGTGGTCGTGCCCGACTCGTTCACCCATGGCAGCTCGGCGCAGCGCGTGCGCTGGTTCCAGCGCGGCCTGGAGAGCGGCCAGGTGACCTCCTGCAATACATTTGATGCCAAGCAGCTCTAAACGCCATCGATTAATTTCCTGCGGTCTATAAACGCAGGATTTTATTCGATAAAGCTGCGAAAATTCTGCGTTCGTTTCCGTGCGCCTATCGCAATGTGTGACTTTTTGGCATAACTTCGTGTCACGCGTGCTCGTCATTCGACGGGCACCACCACACAAATGCGAAGGAGAAACGAATGCTGGCGATGAATTACCGCGGGCCGTATCGCGTCCGTGCCGACCACAAACCCGATCCTGTCATCGAGCATCCCGGTGACGCCATCGTGCGCGTTACCCGTGCCTGCATCTGCGGCTCCGACCTGCACCTGTACCATGGCCTGGTGCCTGACACCCGGGTGGGCCACACCTTTGGCCACGAATTCATCGGCGTCGTCGAAGAGATCGGCGCGGGCGTGCAGAACCTGAAAGTGGGCGACAAGGTCCTGGTGCCGTTCAACGTGTTTTGCGGATCCTGCTTCTTTTGCCAGCATGAACTCTACGGCAATTGCCACAACACGAATGCGCAAGCCACTGCGGTCGGCGCCATCTACGGTTACTCGCACACCGCCGGCGGCTACGACGGTGGCCAGGCCGAATACGTGCGGGTGCCGATGGCCGATGTCGGCCCGATGGTAATCCCGGACGACATCCACGACGACGACGCGGTGCTGCTGACCGACGCGCTGCCTACCGGCTACCAGGCCGCCGAGATGGGCGACATCGCCGAGGGCGACACGGTGGTGGTGTTCGGCGCCGGCCCGGTCGGCATCTTCGCCGCCAAGTCGGCCTGGCTGATGGGCGCCGGGCGCGTGATCGTGGTGGACGAGGTCGAATACCGGCTCGAATTCGTCAAGCGCTACGCCCAGTGCGAGGTGGTGAACTTCAAGGAAGTGAAGGACATGGCGCTGCACATCAAGAAGATGACCGACTGGATGGGCGCCGACGTCTGCATCGATGCGGTCGGCTGCGAGGCGGCCGGCAACACCATGCAGACCATCACCGGGGTGTACACGATGATGCAGGCCGGCGCCGCCACCGTGCTGCACTGGTGCATCAACTCGGTTCGCAAGGGCGGCAACGTGTCGATCGTCGGCGTATACGGCCCGACCTTCAATGCGGTCCCGATCGGCAATGCGCTCAACAAGGGATTGACCTTGCGCATGAACCAGGCCAGCGTGCGCCGCCACCTGCCGCGCCTGATCGAGCACATCCGCGCAGGCCGGATCGATCCCAAGCAGATCATCACCCACCGCGTGCCGCTCGAGGAAGTCTCGGACGCGTACCACATCTTCTCGAGCAAGCTCGATAACTGCATCAAGACGATCCTCATTCCGCCGCGCGCCAACGAGGTCAGGGCCGTCAAGGCCAGCGTGGCGCAGTGAACCCAGACGACAGGAGAATGACGATGGAAACACGAAACGATGTAGTAGCCGCCAACGACCAGCGCGATGGCCATCGCGCACCGGGCGAGCATGACGGCGAAGGCCATGTCGGCCACGTGCATGGCGCCATTGCGCCGCGCCGCCCGACCCGCGACCAGTTGCAGCACATCCAGGGTTGGGGCGCCGACCTCGACCGCAAGAACCGCCCCGGCGTGCCGATGGAACGGACCCCGCCGCGCTTCATCCATGTCCCGGACGCTGATCCGGTGCCGCAGCAGCAGGACGTGGAAGTACTGGTGTCGACCGAGCGTCCGGGCCGCTCGCCGCTGTTCGGCAGCGTGCAGCCGCCGTCCGGCCTGTCGGGTGCGATCCGGCGCGCTGCCTTCAAGATGACCGAGAACGACGTGCGCCACTGGCTGCTGCTGCTGGTGGCCGACCGCGTCAATATGGTCGAGGGCATCGGCCAGGACCTGGCCCGGGGCAGGGTGCCGAACGTGCTGGCCGAGATGGGCATCAAGGCCGAGTTCAAGCACAATCCGGCCGGCCTGGCGAAGAAGGCGGCCGTGGTCACGGCCGTGGCCGGTGCGGCCTACCTGCTGCTCAAGCGCCGCGACCGCCGCTACTGAACATGCGGTCGAGAATCGATATTGCGCTGTAGCAAAATCTGACTGACAAGCTCGCTCCATCATGGTCGATGACTGGCGCCACCCGGCCCGGCGTCGATCGATGGAGTCGAGATGAGTCCCTACAAGCACACCTGCATTGCCAGCGCACTGTTGATCGCCGCCGTCTGGCTGGCCACCCCGGCCACCATGGCGGCGCCGTTGATGGGGGCGCCCTTCAAGCTCGACAGCAAAGCGAAGGCCGCGGTCGTCAGCCAGCTGGCGGCGCGCCGTTTCGCGGTCGGGCTCGATGCCGACCACGGCATCAAGGTGATGGCCGAGCATCCCGGCGTGCAGGGCACCCACGTGGTGCGCGCCGCCCACACCTATAAAGGCTTGCGCATCTTCGGTTCGGAATCGGTGGTGGTGCTGGACGGGCGCCAGCAGATCGTGTCGGAGACCGCGTCGCCGCGGCGCCTGCACCTGGGGCGCGGCAGCGCCAACCGCATCGGCGCGGCCAGCGCCGCCTTCGACGTCAAGCCGGCCGTGCGGCGTGCGGCGGCAATCGCCATCGCGCGTCGCCTTGTGGCGGCCAGCGCCGTGAATGTCGTCCCGCCCACCGCCGAACTGCTGATCTATCCCCTGGTGGGCGACGCACGCGTGCCCGGCGCCGAAGGCAAGGCGGACGGGGAACTCAACGCGACGGACCTGGTCGAAACGGTCGAGCGCTACGAACTGGCCTGGCTGGTGCGCACCCGCCTGCGCAGCGGCGAACAGCCGCTCTACCACGACACCGTGGTCAGTGCGCGCGACGGCAGCGTGCTGGCGCGCTGGAGCATGTTGCAGACGCTCGAGGGCGTCGGCAAGAGCCAGTACAACGGCGATGTCCCCCTCGGCACCACCTTCGTCGACAACCTGTATCACCTGCTCGACCCGCTGCGCGGCAAGGGCGGCAGCTTCGGCGCGATGGCCATCACCAATGCCAACCACGGCACGTCGAGCGGGCGCGTGTACACCAACGCCACCAACGTCTGGGGCGACGGCAAGCAGTTCGTCGAGGGCGGCAGCACGAGCGGACCCAATGGCCAGACGGCCGCCGTGAATGCGATGTGGGGCTTGATGAATACCTACGACACGCTCAAGAACGTGCTCGGCTGGCTGGCGCTGGATGGCCAGGATACCGCCACCCACATCGCCGTGCACGTCAACCGCGGCTACGACAACGCCTACTACAGCGACACCTGCCGCTGCATGTTCATCGGCGACGGCACCTTTTTCACCAATCTGGGCGCGATCGACGTGGTCGGTCACGAAATGGGCCATGGCGTTACCGCCGCCACCTCGAACCTGACCTATGCCGGCGAGTCGGGCGGGCTCAACGAATCGAGCTCGGACATCGCCGGTGAAGTGGTCGAGGCCTACGCGCGCGCCGGCGGCAAGGGCGAACGCATTCCCGACGAGGGCAACGACTGGATGCTGGGCAGCGAAATCGCCCGCGACGGCGTGCCGCTGCGCTGGATGGCCAGGCCGAGCAAGGATGGTAGTAGCCACGACGCCTGGAGCACCGATCTGCGCCGTCTGGACGTCCACTACAGCAGCGGCCCGAACAACCGCATGTTCTATTTCCTGGCGCGCGGGTCGAGTGCCGAGAACGGCAACGATGCCTGGAGCCGCTACCTGGTGAAACAGCCGCTGGCGATGAACGGGATCGGACTGGATGCGGCCTACCGCATCTGGTTCCACGCCAGCACCACCAAATTCACCGCCAGCACCAACTACGCCGAGGCGCGCACCCGGATGATCGAGGCGGCCGATGAACTGTTCGGCGCCGGCGCACGCGAAACGGTCGCCGTGCGCCGTGCCTACGCCGCCATCAATGTCGGCGCAGACGTCGACGAACCCGTCGTCAATCCACCATCAGCGGGTAGGGATTGAGCGGCGTGCCTTTCCACCATTGTTTTTCAGGTGTCAGGGCCACCACCGCGAAGTGCAGGTGCGGGGCGTTCGGATCGGCATTGCCGGTGGACCCGACGTAGCCGACCAGATCGCCGCGCTTGAGTTCCTTGCCCTCCAGCACGCCATCGGCGTAGCGGTCCAGGTGGGCGTAGTAATAGGCGTACTGCTCGGTGGGGTCGAACTGGTACACGGTCAGTCCGCCCGGTTTGCTCTGGAACAGCTTGACCACCTTGCCGTCGGCGGCGGCGATCACCGGCGTACCCTTGGCGGCCATGATGTCGAGCGCTTCGTGCTGGCGCTGTTCGCCGCGTGGCTGGTAGAAGGTGTCGGTCAGTTGCGAGGCCGTCACGCCCTGGACCGGCACCATCAGCTTGCCGGGAACGGACGCGGCGGGCTGGCCGGGCACGCCGGTGCCGGTGGCGGCCACGGTGGCCACGGCGGCTTCGGGGCGCAGCGGCAGGTCGGCATTCGCCAGGTCGGGTTCGACCGTCGGCGCGGCCGGCAATTGTCCCTCGATCTGGGCGGCCGGGATGCCGGCCGGCGACGATACCGCCGGCGCGGTCGCCACCACTTCCGGCGGCGGCGCGTCGGGCACCGCGCGCAGCAGCACGAACAGCACCCCGGCGCCGACCAGCACGCCGACCACAAAGATCATGAACCGATTCATCCTTCCTCCGTCCGGCGCCGCGCGCCCGTCATGTTCGAATTGTCGTTACCGTTGCCATCGCTGGCGCCGGTTCAGGCTTCCTGCAGGATCACGTCCGTGCCTTCATCGACCACGGCGCCGACCTCGGCCGCGCTCCAGTTGGTCAGGCGGATGCAGCCATGCGATTCGGTCTTGCCCACATGGCTGGGCACCGGGGTGCCGTGAATGCCGTAGTGCTTCTTGGACAGGGCCATCCACATCACGCCGACCGGGTTGTTCGGGCCCGGCTTGATCTGGGTCTTTGCATCGCCGGGGCTGGCGTCCCAGAACAGCTTGGGGTTGTAGTTGTAGACCGGATTGGCATGCACGCCGACCACTTTCCAGGTCCCGATCGGCAGCGGATCGTACTTGCTGCCGGTCGAGGCCGGGTACTGGGCCAGCAGGCGGTCGCTGGCGTCATACAGTTGCAGGATCTTGGCCTTGTCGCGCACCACGACCTTGGCCGCCATCGGCAGCGGCGCCTTGCCGCTCACGTTCGGCACCACGATCTGTTCGCCGGCTGCCGAAAAATTCTTGCCCGGGTTCAGGCGCTGCAGCAGGGCGGGGCTGGCATGGAATTTCTCGCCGAGGCCCTCGAGCACACTGGCATAGCCGAGGGCCGGCAGGCGCGCCTTGGCCATCATGCCGCTGGGCACCGCGAGAAACGGCCCCTTCACGTCGTCTTCGCTGATGGTGTAGTTGGCAACCGTCGGGCTGGTGTCGGCATTCAGCGCAGCGAAGGTCGCGTCGTCGAGCTGGCCGGTGACCGGCAGGTTGCGGATCTGCTGGAAGGTATTCAGGGCCTGGCGCATGTTCGAACCGTAGGCGCCGTCAAGCTCGCCCGGCGACAGGTACATGCGCTCGAGCAGCACCTGGCCGCGCAGCAGGCGCTCGAACTGGGCCTGCTCGGCGATGGCCGGGTCCTGTACGGCGCCGGCCGGCTGCATCGGCTGCATGGCGCGGCTTGGCTGTGCCGCTGGCGGTGCTGGCGGCACCGGTTGCGACGGCTGCAGTGGCGCCGGTGCGGGTGCCGGCGGCGCGGGCTGCTGGGCGCCGGCATACGAAAAGGCGCCTGCGAGGGCGGCGAAGAGCGTGATCGTGAGGCGATGTTTCATGTGTCTCCCTTGCTTACTGCTTCTGGAGATCTTATCGTAGTGACATCAAATTGATGAGTCTGTGCGAGAACGAACCCATCCAGGATAGGTGGCGTTACAATCCCGGCACGATGTCCCTGCCCAAGCACACGATTACCCTGGCTCCGCTCGCCGACAGCTTCAGTGCCGATGAAGCGACCACGCTGCTGCACGCGCTCGAGGCGGCCGGCTTCGACATGCCCAGCTCCTGCCGCAACGGCACCTGCCGCACCTGCATCTGCCAGGTGCGCGCGGGCAGTGTCGTGCACACCATCGAATGGCCGGGCCTGTCGTTCGACGAAAAGCGTGACGGCTGGATACTGCCCTGCGTGGCCCAGGCCAGGAGCGACGTGGTGCTCGACATCCCGCTGGCGCGGCGGGTTCAGTTCGACCGAGTTGCAGGAACTGCAGGCATTGCAGGCAGGCCCAGCGCGCGCTCGATCACGTTCAACACCTGCGGCCAGGCCGGTGAGGTGGCGGCGACCTCGTCGTAATGACTGGCGCCCGGCAGGATCACGACTTCGGCAATATCGCCCGCCTTCCTGGCGCGCTCGGCATAGTCGTAGGCGACGCGCGGTGGGGAGATGGTGTCCAGCTCGCCCGTAACGAGCCAGGTCTTGCTGCCGTTGGGCATTAGCTCAGCGGCATTGGTATCGACGAACACGTCCGGGCGGGCCGCACTTGGCACACCAGCCAGCTGCGCGGTGTCGCGACCGCAGCTCGATGTGATCAGCGCTGCTTCGTTGCGCAGGTCGGCCAGGCCACCCAGGCTGACGATGCGGTCGACCTTGAGTGGCTGGGCGCGGTGCAGCGGGCTGCCGGCGGGAATCCGCGCGCGGCCCGCGATCCACTGCACCAGCTGGCCGCCGGCCGAATGGCCGACCGCGACGATGCGTTCGAGGTCGAGCCGGTGCTGGCCGGCGTGCGCGGCGAGCAGGTCGAGCGCCGCGTGCATGTCGAGGTACATGCCGGGATAGCCGCCGCCGGGCTCGTCGACGCGGCGGTATTCGACATTCCACACGGCGATGCCGCGCGCGGCCAGGGCGCCGGCCACGTTGCGCAATTGCGTGATGCCGCCGAATTTCTCGGTCCAGCAGCCGCCATGCACCAGCACCGCGACCGGGAATGGCCCTTTTCCCTGAGGCAAGAACAGTTCGGCAAACTGCGATGGCGCCGCGCCATACGGCAGCGTGGCGGTGGGCGCGGGGCCGCTCAGGGCCAGGTAATCGTCGAGTTTCATCGGGGTGGCGGCGTGGACGGGGGCGCACAGCAAGGCCCCAAGCAGGGTGGATCCGAACAGGCGGGACAGGCGCATGGCTGGACAGTCGGGGATGGAAAAACGCCACTATAGCCGAGCCGCGATGCCGCCGGGGAGTGGGCTGGCGAACATTCGGGCGTGGGGAAGCATGCTAGTGTTGAACCCAACAACACGGGCAACGCTGTTGCCCTCCATGTCTTCGCGCACTCGCCATGGTCACGGCGGGGTGCGGCCAACCCAGGAGGCCTGTCATGCAGGAATTACCGACTTACGACTCGTGGCGAGCAGGCATCGCCAAGCACGCCCATATCACGCCGGATCCGGAATCGCCGGCTGAAACGCCACCGCCGCCATTCCCGCCGCCGGTGCCGGACGACGTCCCCGATCCGGTCAATGCGCCGGTCGAGGAGCCGCGTTTGCCCGAACCACCGATCCGGGCGCACTAGGAACCCGCAGGTTCCTGGTTATCGCAGCATCAAGCGCCGGGTTCCTGGCGCTTTTCTTTTTCGGGCTCGTCTTTCTTCTCGTCGGCCGGCAGCGCAGGGATGCCGCGGATCATTTCCTCGGTCTCGTGCTGTCCCGGGGAACGTTCGCCGCTACCGATGTCCGCCTCATCGTACATCGCGCGGCCCTTGTTCTTGGGATCGACATTGGGCGTCGGGTCATTCATGCTGTGCTCCGCTAAAGTTGTCAATGTTTTATCATCGTATCAGGTGCGCCTTGACGGTGGCGCGCGCCACGGTCATTGTGACATCGGACACGGGTGTTGCTTTTTCGTCGTGCAGGACGGCGCGTGTGCCGGTTGTCACATGGCGGCAACAAAGCGGTTTTTATAATGGCCTGGTAACACGACAATAAACGGAGGAGATGATGGGTTCGACCTTGTACACCAAGATCCAGCTGGGCCGTGCGCCCCTGTTCGCCACGCGCGGCGCGCAACTGGCGCTCCTGATCGGCATCGCCGTCAGCGCCGGCCTCGGCTGGTACGCGCTGCGCGTATTGCGCTGAAGGTTGCCGCCGGGCGGCGGCTCACGTACCATTGCGCGCTTTGGCGATGATTGGTGCGGTGATGAAGAACGAAAAGCTGACGACGGACGAATACGATGCGCTGGAGCTGGTACGGCGCGGCGGCAAGCAAGACCTGGCAACCGCCTGTGTCGGACGAAACACCAAGCGCCTGTGCGGCATCAAGCTGATGTCGTTCGGGCGTGACAAGCGCCTGACCCTGACCGAAAAGGGCGAGGAAGTGTTGTTCCTGCGCCGCTGCGTCACCAGCCTGCGCGCGCTGGCGCTCGACCCGATGACGGCGCTGGACGACGATGTGCTGCGTTTCCTGAGCCGCAAGTCGCATATCACCGCGCTCGAGGGCGGCGGACATGCGCTGAGCGACAAGGGCCGGGAATCGCTGGCCGATATCGAGCAGCAGGAAGTGAACCGCTAAGGATAGTGCGGCTGGTATGCGCAGCGTTTTGCGGCCCACATCCCCAGCACGTCATTCCCGCGAAGGCGGGAATCCAAGTCCGTCGCGTCATGACCTGACTGTTGTGGCTCGCGGCACAAAAATTGGATTCCGGCTTGCGCGGGAATGATGTGCTGGGGCCACTGGACTAACGTGATACGGATACGGCGGCAACTGCAACTGCCGCAGCGGCCGATGCAGCAGCGCGCCGGCGCACCTCAAACCTAGCTCAAGCGACGCTGCTGCGGATACACCAGCACGCGCACGGCAACTTCCGCCGGCACATGCATCGCGGCCAGGAATTCCGCGGCGCGCTGCAGGCCCAGCGTCGGCACCGAGGCGATCGCCTGGTTCACCAGGTCGCGGGTGCGCAGGTCGACGCGCTGGTAGTGGGTGGCGCCGGCGGCCTTGGTCATTGCCCGATCGGGCGCTTCGGTCATCATCATGTCGAACTCCAGAAAATTGCTACTCAAGCATTTCTTATTGTACGACAGATAATATCTGATTTCCTATCAAAACAGTAAACGAAAAAAGCGGCTAGCGCGGTGCGCGCTGGCCGCCCTGGCGCGGGCACATCAGACCGGTACCGGTTCGCCGGCCGGCGCCGGCAGCGGCAGGCAGCGGCGCTGCTGCAGCAATTGTTCGAATTCGGAGGCCGGCAAGGGTTTACTGAAATAGTAGCCCTGCATTTCGTCGCAGCCGTGGCTGCGCAGGTAGTCGAGCTGGGCCGCGGTTTCGACGCCTTCGGCGATCACCGCCAGTTTCAGGTTGTGGGCGAGCGCGATGATCGAGGTAACGATCGCAGCGTCGTTGGCGTCATGGGTGATGTCGGCCACGAACGAGCGGTCGATCTTGAGCACGTCGATCGGGAAGCGCGACAGGTAGGAGAAGCTCGAATAACCGGTGCCGAAGTCGTCGATCGAGAGATTGACCCCGAGCGCCTTCATCCGGTGCAGCAGTTCGACCGCCGGGGTGACGTCGCTCATGAACAGGCTTTCGGTCAGCTCGATCTCGAGGCAGGCCGGGTCCAGCCCCGTATCGGCCAGCACCGATTCCAGGCTGGCCAGCAGATCGCTGGCGCCGAACTGGCGCGCCGACAGGTTCACCGCCACGCGCAGGCGCGGCAGGCCGGCATCCTGCCAGGCCTTGTTCTGGGCGCAGGCGGTGCGCATCACCCAGGCGCCGATCGGGACGATCAGGCCGGTTTCCTCGGCAATCGGGATGAAGCGCGCCGGGGGCACCATGCCGAGTTCGGGATGGTTCCAGCGGATCAGCGCTTCCATGCCGACGATCGCGCCGCTGCCGAGGTCGACCTGCGGCTGGTAGTGCAGCACGAATTCGTCGCGTTCCAATGCACTGCGCAGCGCGCTTTCGATGCGCACCCGTTCCACCGATTCCTCGTTCATGGCCGGGGTATAGAACACGAAGTTGTTGCGGCCCAGTTTCTTGGCGCGGTACATCGCGATGTCGGCGTGCTCGAGCAGGTTGTCGCTCGAAGTGCCTTCGCTCGGGTACACCGCCACGCCGATCGAGCAGGTGACGAAGAATTCCTTGTTGCCCAGCATGACCGGCTGCGCCACCGCATCCATCACGCGCTGCACGATGACCGGGGTGAGCGGGTCGTCCGAGCGTTCGCCCAGGATCGCCACGAATTCATCGCCCGACAGGCGCGCTACCGTGTCCGAATCGCGCAGCGCCGCGCGCAGTCGCGCCGCCACCGTCACCAGGAGGACGTCGCCGGCCTTGTGGCCCATGCTGTCGTTGACGAACTTGAAGCGGTCCAGGTCGATCAGCATCACCCACACCGGCCGCCCGCTGCGGCTGGCGTACGAGATCGCCTGGCCCAGGCGGTCCTGCAGCAGCGAGCGGTTCGGCAGGCCGGTCAGCACGTCGTGCTGGGCCACGTGGTGCACCCGCTGTTCGGTCAGCTTGCGTTCGGTAATGTCGCTGCCGGTGCCGCGGTAGCCCGTCAGGCGGCCCGCATCGTCGAAGGTCGGCTGGCCATTGACGCAGAACCAGCGCGACACGCCGTCGTCGTCGAAGGTCTGGTATTCCAGGTTCGAGAACGGTTCTTCGGCCTGCATCTGCGCCAGGTGCTGGCGCCCGGTGTCGCTGTCGAGCAGGCCCGGCACGTATTCCCAGCGCGTCCGGCCCAGCAGGCTTTCCACGGCGACGCCGGACTTCGCGGTGAAGCCGCCGGTGATCATCGTGAAGCGATACTGCGCATCCTGCTCCCAGTACCAGTCGGACGACATCGAGACCAGCTGGCGGAAGCGCTGTTCGCTGTGCGTGAGGGCTTTTTCCGCGCGCTCGCGCGCCGCCATGTCCTCGAGCAGGCGGCGGTTGCTACGGCGCAGGTCCGAGGTGCGCTGGCGCACCAGCTGCTGCACCTTGCGGGCGCGCTGGCCCGACGCCTGCATGAAGGCCGCGCCCAGCAGCGAGACCAGGATGCCCGCGACCAGCAGCGACACCGAGGCCAGGTGGTGGGCCAGGAATCGATGCGGCGCCGCGGCCACCTCGACCCGCCACGGCCGCCCGCCGGCCTGCAGCACGGTGGCGCGCCAGCTGCCATGCTCGGGCTGCAGCCAGTTGCCGGGCCAGCTGCGGGCAGCCGGGTCGCGCGTGGTCGAACCCGTCGACAGCAGCAGCGAATCCGGTTCGGCATGCTCGCCTCCGTACACCGAGACATGGATGCCGTCGCGGTCGAGCAGGCCGGCGCCGGCCAGCGATTCGCGCACCAGTTCGCGCCCGCGGATCACCACCGCCGTGTTGCCGCGCAGTTCGCCCTGGCGGTCCAGCACCGGCATCACCAGCGCGAAGCTGGGCTGCGGGGCGGTGTCCTGCACCAGGTCGAACAGCGGGCTGGCGGCCGGCTGGCCGAGGTTGCGGGCCAGCTCGAGCGCGCCCATGACGGCGGCGCTGCGGCTCACGTTCAGGCCGAAGGCGACTTCGTTGCCGTCAGCCGGTTCGATGTAGTCGATGATGTGGTACTGGCTGCGCGCCGGGGCCGGCACCAGGCCGTGCGCGCTGCGTTCGGTGAATACGGTGCCCGGGCGTACTGCCTGCAGTTCGGCCTCGACCGCCGCCCGCTGTGCATGCGGCACGATACGGTGGTAATTGAAGGCGTGGATGTACGGATGGCGCGCGAGCAGGGCGCCGGTGAAGTCGCTGAACTGGGTACGGCTGACCGGCTCGCCATCCGAGAACAGCTGCGTCGTCACGGTCAGGACCTCGATCGCCTGCGCCATCCCCTGGCGTACCGCCGCCACGCGCTCGTCGGCGCGCTGGGCGAAGGCCAGCGCCAGCTTGTCGTTCTCGAGGTGGTAGACGCCAATGAACAGGCCGCAGGAAGCGGCCAGGCCGCCCCCCAGTGTCAGGGCCGCCGCGAGAGTCAGCGAACGGGTCAGTTTGCGCGGCATGGCGAGGCGTTGGGCAAAGGTGTCTGTAAATGAATGTACTTGCCGGTAGGCATTATTGCGCGCCAGTGTGTCATAAACGCGGGGCAGCCGCAAACAAATCGTACGGTGTGCGTGGTTCGGTGGACAATCTGTCCCGCGCCGCTAATCAGCGCCGGCGCGCCAGCCAGGCTACCAGCAGCCGCGCCAGCAGGCGGTTGCTCCAGCCGGCGCCGGCGCCGCGCCGGCCGTCCGCGCGCCGCAGCCAGGCCAGCAGCCGCAGGACGCGTGGCGATGCATCCCTGGCGCCATCGGGCTGGCCGGCGAACAGGATCCGGTTGTTGCCGGCAACGCCCTCGAACCAGGCGAGATGGCCATCGAAGGCGGCGCGCAGGCGTTGCAGGGCGGTCACATAGGCGGGATCGTACGTGAAGATATTCGCCACCAGGATGCCGCCCGGGCGCAGCACGCGGCGGCAGCTGGCATAGAAGGCGGCGCTGGTGAGCGCCGACGGCAGCCCGCTTGTATCGAAGCCGTCGACCAGGATCACGTCGGGCGCATCGACCGTGCGCTGCAGGTAGTCGGCGGCATCGGCATGCACGACCTGCAGGCGTCCGTCGTCCGGCGGCACCTGGAACTGCCCGCGCAGGGCGATCACGTCGGCGCGCACTTCGAGCACGGTGATGCGCGTGCGGGGAAAATGCCGGTGGCAGAACTTGGCCAGCGAGCCGCCGCCCAGCCCGACCATCAGGATGTGGCGCGGACGCGGCACGAACAGGGCAAAGCCCATCATCGCGCGGGTATAGTCCAGTACCAGCCGGTCGGGATGCGACAGCAGCATTTCGCTCTGGATGTCGCCGGGAGTGAATTCCAGCGTGCGGCGGTTGCCTTCGGTGCAGACCAGCGGCGCGGCGCAACGGCGATCGACGGGTTCGGGCGCGGAAGAGGGCATGCGGCGAGTATAGGGGATAAGCGGGGATAAGCGATCAGGGGATAAGCGATCGCCGATCGGCGCGGCCGCGCGCACTGTGGCGCAACGGCGTACGCACAGGACGGGCTGCCGTCCGGCGCGGCTTGTTCCAAGGCATCTGTTTCTGATAAGCTGGATCTTCGATGGAGAGCGTCATGTTCCCGGGCCATCCCGCCATCACTACTTCACCCGCGCCAGGGCCAGCAAGGTCGGCGACGGAACACCCACGTCGAACACGAGTTTGAATAGATGATGATGCTGGACGCCTCGACCATGGTGCTGACCCTCGCACTGGGCAATCTCGCCCTGTGCGCACTGCTGACCTTTTACGGCCCCCACCGATCGCCCGCAATGGCGGCCTGGGGCCTGTCGAAACAGATCCAGGGCGGCGCCTGGCTGGTGCTGGCGCTGGGCGATGCCGGCGTGGTGCCGGCCCCGCTGTCGGTTCCCGGCGGCTATGCGCTGCTGTTCGCCGGCGTCGCGGTCGAAGCCGGCGCCGCTTGGGAAGCGGCGCGCCGCCCGGGCTGGCGCATGCCGACGCTGACGGCCGCCGGCCTGGCCATCCTGGTTTTCCTGCTGTGCTACCTGGTCGACGAAGGCGGCCTGCGCGCGGTCGCCGCTTCGCTGCTGCTGGGCGCCCTGTACCTGTCCGGGGCGCTGGCGCTGGGTGCGCGCTGGCGCGAGACCAGCCTGCTGCAGCGTTTCCTGGCCATCAGCACCGCGGCGCTGGCGCTGGTGGTGGCTTCGCGCGGACTGTCGGTATTGTTCCTGCCGCGCGGCTGGGGCTGGCTCACCAGCGACCTGCTGGGCCAGCTTTCCAGCGGCGCGCTGTATTTGCTGATGCTGGCAAACGCCTTCGGGGTGCTGCTGATCGGGCGCGAGCGCCTGCATGGTGAACTGGAGCGCCTCGAGATCGTCGACCCGCTCACCGACGTGCCGAACCGGCGCGGCTTCTTCCAGCTGCTGGCGCCGTGGATGGCCCTGGCGCGCCGTCCGGGCCAGCCGACCGCGCTGGTGGTGTTCGACCTGGACGGCTTCAAGCGCATCAACGACAGCTATGGCCACCCGGCCGGCGACGTGGTGCTGCGCCAGCTGGTCGAAGTCTGCCGGCGCCAGCTGCGCGACAGCGACCAGTTGGGCCGCCTGGTGGGCGCCGAATTCGCGATCCTGCTGCCGCGCACCAATCCCGACGAAGCGGCGCTGGTGGCCGAGCGCATTCGGGCCGCGCTCGAAGCGGCAGCGGTCAAGAGCGAGCGCGCGCTGATCAAGCTGACCGCCAGTTTTGGCGTGACGGCATTGCGTCCGGAAGACACGCCGGTAACGCTGCTGCAGCGCGCCGACGAGGCGCTGGCGGCGGCCAAGGCGGGCGGGCGCAACCGGGTCGAGCAGGCGAAGGCCGTGCCGGAGGCCTGACGCCGGGTCATCCGCGTGTCACGCGCGCCCGGTATCCTGCGTGCGTCGACATTCCAGGATCCGCCATGCAGCACCCTCCCACCGACAGCGCCCTGTACGCTGCCGTCGAACTCGGCTCGGACAGTTTCCGCCTGCACGTCGGTCGCTTCGAGGATGGCGCCTTGCGCCTGGTCGCGACGATGGCCGAACCGGTGCGGCTGGCCGCTTCGCTCGACGAGGACGGAATGCTCACCGCCGCAGCGATGCGCGACGCGCTGGCCTGCCTGGGACGCTTTCGCCATGCGCTGGCGGCCCGGCAGGTGAGCGCGGTGCGGGTGGTGGCGACCACCGCGCTGCGCACGGCCAGGAACAGTGCGCTGTTCCTGCCGGCCGCCGGGCAGGCGCTGGGCCGTCCGATCGAACTGATTCCCGCCGACGAGGCCGGGCGCCTGGTCTACCTGGGCGTGGCCAATTCCCTTGGCGACGACGATGGCGCGCCGCGCCTGGTGGTCGACATCGGCAGCGGCGGGACCGAACTGGTGCTGGGGCAGGGCACGCGCATCCGGCGTATCGAGTCGTTCCGCTTCGGGACGGTGCGCCAGAGCCTGACGTTCTTTGCCGAGGGCCTGATTACCGCAGCCAGCTTCGATGCGGCGGTGCGCTCCGGGCGCAGCCGCTTTGCCGAAGCCGGCCTGCATGCCGGGCAGTGGCGCGGGGCGTACGGCGCCTGCGCCACGGTGCGCGTGCTGGCCGAGATCGCCCGCGAGCAAGGTGAACCGGGTGCGTTGCTGACCCGTGCAGGGCTGGGACGGCTGCGCGCGCGTTTCATCGAGCTGGGCAGCGTGGCGGCGGTGGCGCAGGAATGGGATGGTGCGGCGCGCGTGTCGCATCTGCCGGGCGGGCTGGCGCTGGTGATCGCGCTGATGGACGAGCTGGAGATCGAGGCGCTGGCGCCCGTGCATGCGGGCCTGCGGGTGGGCGCGCTGTGGGATCTGTACCTGCGCGCCGGAGCGCTCGGGCGCGACCTGGCTGCCCAGGTGGAAGTCCCGTCAGCCGATCCGCTCGCCCCCGTTTGACGCCCGTTCTTCTTCCACCGTCTGCACCGTGGCCGGCACCGGCGAATCCACCACTGCCTGGCCCTGGCCCGGCCCGTCACGCAGCCACCCGAACAGGATCGCCATCATCAACGGACCGACGAACAGCCCGATCACACCCATCGTCGACACGCCGCCGAGCAAGCCGAACAGCACCGCGAGGAATGGCAAGTTGACCCGCTTGCCGATCAGTTTCGGCCGGATGAATTTATCGACCAGGAACAGCTCGACCGCGCCCCAGGTGAACAGGCCGAGCGCTTCGGCCGAGTGGCCCTGACCGAACAGCAGGAGCGAGACCATCGTGAACGACAGCGGTGCGCCGCCGGGAATCAGCGCCATATAGCCGGTAATCACGCCCAGCAGCACCGGCGCCGGGGCGCCGGCGACCCAGTAGGCCACGCCCAGCACGATGCCCTCGAGGATCGCGATCGAGCCCAGGCCCAGCGCGGTGCCGCGCACCGACAGCGGCAGCACGCGGCGCAGCTTGCCGTACTGCTCGGGCAGCAGGCGCGCGCCAGCGCGGTCGAGGTAGTGCATCACGGCGTCGCCGTGCAGGTACAGCACGAACAGCGTGAGCAGCGTCAGGAACAGGTACAGGGCGTTGGCCAGGATGGTCGAACCCCACACGCGCGCGGTGTCGGTCAGGTGCGGCATGAAGTCGCCCACCGTGGTGCGCACCAGTGCGTTCAGGCCGCCCGGCACCGCGAGGTGCTCCATCCACCAGTTGACGGCGGTGTCGGCCACGAACGGCAGGCTGGCCAGCCAGGTCGGGACCGGCACGCCGGTCTGGTTGAAGTTGACCAGGAGGCGCTGCAGCGAGGCCAGTTCGTAGCTCAGCGTGTGGAACAGCAGGATCGACGGGCCGACGAAGCTGACGACCAGCAGCGCCAGCATGAAGGCGGCGCTGGCCAGCGGGGTCCAGCCGCGCCGCATCAGGCGCGCGTGCAGCGGCCAGGTGATCACGGCCAGCAGGCCGGCCCAGGCGATCGAACCCAGGAAGTGCTGCAGCAGCCAGGCCAGCGCGATGCCGAACAGCACCGGCAGGATCAAGTGAGTGTTCTTGCGCATGGCCCGTTTCCTCGACTATGCCCGCTGGGGCGATTGAGCGGCAGCAGCAATGCTCGCCGGGACGTCGGACACGGGCATGGTCGCCAGGCTGGTAGCGACAAAAAGCGCAATACGTTTCACATTTCCCTCAAAGGTTCGATACGGCAGCGAGTCTACAGCACAGTCGTCAACTCGATAGAATAATTCATTGTTCCCTCTCAGAGAAGGTGAGTTTTGTGACGCTTTGTTTCGCAAAAACCGAAGGTTTGCTCTATGGTGGTGGCTGATGCCGCTTGGGTGCCCGCCCTGGGGCAACCCCGATGCCGTGGTGCGCGCGCCTGCGCTGGCGGGAATCGTGCAAAATCGTTTATATTGTTCGCCCTTTCATGATGGAGTACCCGATGCCACGCAAGCCCGCCGCCGCGACCGCGTCACCGCCAGCCAGCCGCACGCGGCGCGCGACGCCAGCCGCAGCAGCAGCGCCGAAAACCGCGAAGCCGGTGAAGGGAGTGACGGCAGGCGGCGCCAGGGCGGCCGTCAAGGCGGCGGCGAAAGCGCTGGCGCAGCCGCCGGCAAGGAAGCCGGCAGCGAAGAAGCCGGCAGCGAAGAAAGCGGTGCAGAAAGTGGAGCAGAAGGCGGTGCAGAAGCCTGAGCAGAAAGCTGCGCAGAAGCCGGAGCAGAAACCGGTACGCAAGCCCATCGCGCCAGCGCCGGCCATGGAGCGCACTCCCGCCGAGACCCTGCGCCCGGTACTGGTGCGCGACAGCTTCACCATGCCGCAGCAGGAATATGCCGTGCTGCAGGACGTCAAGCAGGCCTGCCTGCGGGCTGGCATCGACGTCAAGAAAAGCGAACTGCTGCGTATTGGCGTGGCCTTGCTCGGCCAGCTCGATGTGACGACGCTGCAGGCGGTCCTGGCAGCGCTGCCGCAGCTCAAGACCGGTCGTCCACCGTCCGGCGCCTGAACGCAGCCACCCGGGCGGCGGCTAGTGAATCGCCGCCGACGCCGTCAATTCCTTCAGCTCGCGGATCGAGATATTCGATTTTTCGTGCATGCGCAACAGGATCGTCGCGCCCACATTGAGCTTGCGGTGGCGGATCTTGCTGATGATCGGTGGCTGGACTTCGAGGACGCGGCACAGTTCGGCGTCGTTCTTGAGCTGCATACGCTCGATCAAGGTGTCGAGCAGCGGGTTGGGCACGAAACTCGAGGGTTCCAGGGCGCGCGCCCGATGCATGGCATCGAGCATTTCCTGTTTTTTCTGTCGGACGGTCATGTTGCTTCTCCAATATGAAAACATGATTCAAGACAGATCGCTGTTCTGGAAGACGGGCCCAGCCTTTTGTGATGGCTCTCCTTGGCTATTCGCGGTGGGTCGTTGTGATATTACTACGAGTATGCCGCGCACAATATGGATTATTTAACTAAATTCACGTCAACTGGACTGCAAGTCCGCGTTTCTCCGTGGAATTTACGCTAATTTCAATCCGGAATTAGTGAGCAGAAGAACTTTGTCGGCCAGGGCGGCCGCAGCGTGGGAGTGGGTGACCATGATGGCGCCGGCGCCATGGGCGCGGGTCTCGCTGCGCAGCAGCTGCAAAATGGTGGTGGCGGTGTCCGGGTCGAGGTTCCCAGTCGGTTCGTCGGCCAGCAGCAGCGCCGGCCGGTGCACCAGCGCGCGCGCGATGGCCACCCGCTGCATCTCGCCGCCCGACAACTGGCGCGGAAAATCGTCGCCGCGCCCGTGCAGGCCCACGGCGTCGAGCATGGCGTCGGTACGCAGCGTGGCCGCCTGCGCGGCGGCGCCGTTCAGCAGCAGCGGCAGGGCGACGTTCTGGCGCAGCGTCAGGTGCGGCAGCACGTGGAAGGCCTGGAAGATGAATCCCATGCGGGTGCGGCGCAGGCGCGTGGCGGCATCGTCGTCGAGGGATGACATCGGCGTGCCGTCGACGATTACCTGGCCGCCGTCGGGCGTGTCGAGGCCGGCGATCAGGTTCAGCAGGGTCGACTTGCCGACCCCGGACTCGCCCATGATCGCCACGAACTCGCCCGCCTTGAAGGTATGTGACAACTGCGCCAGCACGGTGCGGCCGCCATACGATTTGGTGAGCTGTTCGAGTACGAGCATCGGCAAGTGTCCAGTTGTCCAGGTGTCCAGGTATCCAGGTATCCGTCAGCGGGTCAGGGCGCGCCGCAGCGCGTAGCTGGCCGCGTCGACCAGGGCCACCAGCACCAGCATCGCCAGCACCACCGTGGCGGCGCTCGGCATCTGGAACAGCGACAGGTGGTACTTGAGCATCTGGCCCAGGCCACCGGCGCCGACCACGCCCAGCACCGCCGCGGCGCGGATATTGTTCTCCCAGCGGTACAGCGTATACGACAGCATCTGCGGCAGCGCCTGGGGCAGCGTCGCGTACAGGAAGGCGGCCAGCGGGCGCGCGCCATTCGTGCGCAGGCTCTGTTCGGCCAGCGGTTCGACGTTTTCCAGCGCGTCGGCGAACAGGCGCCCCAGCACGCCGGCCGTGTGCGCGGCCAGCGCCATGGTGCCGGCCATCGGCCCGAGGCCAGCCAGCACCAGCAGCACCGCCGCCCACACCAGTTCGGGAATCGAGCGCAGTACATTCAGCACCAGCCGGGTAGCGCCGCGCGCGACCGATCCCAGGCGGCCGGCGCCCGCCAGCGCCAGCGGTAGGCCGACGATGGCGGCCAGCAGGGTGCCGATCGCCGACATGGCCAGCGTTTCCCACAGCGCGAAGAAGGTCTTTTGCAGGAATGGGGTACTGGTTTCAGGCGGCGCGAAGCCGTTCAGGAATTCGCGCGCCGAGTCGATGGCTTCGACGGTGAAGAAGGCGCGCCACTGCAGCGGCAGCGAAGCGAAGCTGGCCACGACCAGCGCCACCAGCCCGCCCAGCAGCAGCCAGGTGCCGGGCTGGCGCGGCGGTGCGGCGGGCAGGTCCGGGTGAGGGTGCTTCATCCAAGCCTCCGGCGCAGGAATTTCGAGACCAGGTCGGCGCCCGCGACCAGCAGCACGAACATGATCAGCATGGTCGCCACTTCACTGCCGGCCATCATCTTGGTCGACTCGTCGAGACGCTGACCCAGGCCACCGGCGCCGACAAAGCCCATCACCGCCGAGCCGCGGATCGCGCACTCCCAGCGGTACACGGTATACGAAACCAGCTCCGCGCCCGACTCGGGCAGGGCGCCGTACAGCAGCGCCGGCAGGCGTCCGGCGCCGTTGGCCAGCAGCGTGTCGGTGGCATGCGCTTCGGACGATTCGAGGATTTCGGCGTACACCTTGGCCAGCATGCCGCTGTACGACAGGGCGATGGCCAGCACGCCGGCGGTCGGCCCCAGGCCGGCGATGCGCACGAACAGCAGCGCCCAGACCAGTTCGGGCACCGAGCGCAGCACGACCAGGATCCAGCGCAGCACCTGGCGCACGATGGCGGCAAACGGATGCATGCGGCCGGTGCCCAGGCGCGAGATCGACAACCGCTCGCTGATGACGAAGGTGGCGGGGATCGCCACCAGCAGCGCCAGCGTCAGGCCGGCGGTGGCGATGGCGACCGTCTGCCAGGTCTCGCGCAGCACCATCGCCAGGAACTCGGCGGAGTGCGCCGGTACCAGGAAATCGGACAGGAACATCCCGGCCGCGCGCAGGCTCTGCGCGTCGAACAGCAGCCAGGGCTTGAATTCGCTCGCCGCCAGCATCGGATACAGCAGCGCGATGAAGACGACGGCCCAGGTGACGCGGGTGCGCCACGCCGGATCGGGGTGGTGGTGAGCGATGGTGGAAGACAGGGCGGTCATCAGAAGCAGGCGCCGACCGCGATCTGTTCGGGCGTATCGTGCGGCCGGTCCGGCGCCGGCTGGACCTTTTCATTGGCGTACAGGTCGGCGATCATGGCGTCGGACACCTGTTCGCGCGGCAGGTCGAACACGATGCGGCCGTCGCGCAGCCCGATCAGGCGCGCAAACTGTTCGCGCGCGAGCTCGACCTGGTGCAGGCTGCACACCAGGGTGGCATTGCGCGACGCGGCTTCCTGGCGCAGCGCCGCCAGCGTGTGGCGCGCCAGGGCCGGGTCGAGCGCGGAAATCGGCTCGTCGACCAGCAGCGATCGGGCATCGGACAACAACAGGCGCGCCAGGCCGCAGCGCTGGCGCTCGCCGCCGGACAGGCGGTCGACGCGCGCATACAGCTTGTCGCCCAAACCGAAGCGCGACAGGGCAGTGAAAGCGGCGCCCGGGTCGCGCGGACGCACGAGCGACGCGATGGCTTGCCACAGGCTCCAGTGGGGCAGGCGCGCGGCCAGCACCGCGGTCACCACGCGCTGGCGCGGCGGCAGCGGCGGCGCCTGCGGGGCGAGAAACAGGCGCGCACGCAGGCGATGGCGCTCGGTCTGCCTGAGCTGCCACGGGTCCTGGCCCAGGAATTCGAGGGTGCCCTCGGCCGGCCGGTGGGCGCAGGCCAGGGTGGCGAGCAGGGTGGTCTTGCCGGCCCCGGAAGGGCCGATCAGGGCCACCTGCTCGCCCGCCCCGACGGTCAGGTCGAGCGCATGCAGGGCGGGGGCACGGCTGCCCGCCAGGTGGCGCACGGTCAGGCCGCTGAGACGGTACGTCAGCATCGGATTACTTCAGCAGGCCGGCATTGCGGGCAGCCGCTTCGATGGCGCCGTAGTTGGCGGTCCGGGTCGGCACGAACTTGGTGGCGCGCTGCAGTTCCAGGATTTCCTTGCCTTCAGGGGTCGAGTCGTCCAGCGCCAGGAAGGCGTCGGTGATCTTCTTCTTCAGGGCCGCGTCCATATTGCTGCGCACGGTCCAGTTGTAGTCGAAGTAGCCCGGGGTGGTGTAGAACACACGCACCTGCTTCGGATCGACCTTCTTCGACTCGACCAGTTTTTCCCAGACCGAGATGTTCAGCGCGCCCGCATCGACCTTGCCGCCGGCCACGGCCGCCACGGTCGCATCGTGCGCGCCCGAGAAAGCGATACGCTTCAGGTCGGTGTCAGGGTTGATCTTGGCCTGCAGCAGGAACGAGCGCGGCATCAGGTGGCCCGAGGTCGACGACTCGGAGCCGAAGGCCAGGGTCTTGCCCTTCAGGTCTTCCAGCTTGTTGATGCCTGGCACGGTAGTGACGAACACCGAGCGGAATTTTTCGTCTTCCGCGCGCTGCACCAGCGGGGTGACCTGGCCCTTGCTGCGCACATTCGCCTGCACGAAGGTGAAGCCGCCGAACCAGACCATGTCGAGCTTGTTGTTGACCAGGCCTTCCACCGACGCGGCGTAGTCGGTCACCGGGGTGAACTCGACCTTCAGGCCGGTAGCCTTGGCCAGGTAGTCGCCCAGCGGCTTGAACTTGCGCTGCAGTTCGGTCGGTGATTCGTCCGGGATGGCCGAGACGCGCAGCACGCCATTGCTCTGGGCGTGGGCGGCGCCGGCGACCAGCATGCTGCCGACGGCGACGGCGCTCAGGGTTTTCAGGAGGTGACGGCGGATGGACAGGGTCATGGTAGCTCTTTATAGGATAGATAAACACGCACACCCCCACGGGGCAGCACGGTTGAAGTTTCGCCAGAACGACGAATCGGGGATTCGGCTATGATGGCAAAAACTGCAATACTTATAGCCATCTCGCATGGTGCGGCGTGGCGGCACGAATGATAAACCCTATGCTGACTTCCTGTACATCAGAAGAGGTGCGCGCAAGTGTGTTGAATGCTCATGAGGCCGACGAACTGCATGCCGGCCTGCAGGCGCACGACGCTTTCATCTCGCCGAAATTCCTCTACGACGCGCTCGGCTCGAAGCTGTTCGAGGCCATCTGCGAGCTGCCCGAATACTATCCGACCCGCACCGAGGCGGCCATCTTCGCACGCCACGGCGCCGAGATCGCCCGCGTGGCCGGCAGTGGCGCCACGCTGATCGATCTGGGCGCGGGCAACTGCGCCAAGGCGGCGTCGCTGTTTCCGCTGCTGCAACCGGCGCAGTACGTGCCGATCGATATCTCCGGGGAATTCCTCGACGACGCCGTGGCGCGCCTGCGGCAGCGTTTCCCGCACATTGCGATGGAGCCGCTCGGCATGGACTTCTCGCAGCAGTTCGCGCTGCCGGCGTCGGTGCGCGCCGAGCGCCGCCTGTTCTTCTATCCAGGCTCCTCGCTGGGCAACTTCACGCCCGACGAGGCCCACGACTTCCTGCGCCGCCTGCGCAGCCAGTGCGGCCCCGATGGCGGCGTGCTGATCGGCATCGACCTGGCCAAGGACCATGCCACGCTCGACGCCGCCTATGACGATGCGCTGGGCGTCACCGCCGCCTTCAACCTGAACATCCTGCGCCACGTGAACGGCCTGGTGGACGCCGACTTCGATATCCGCCAGTGGCGCCATCACGGCTTCTTCAACGACCGGCAGAGCCGGGTCGAGATGCACCTGGAAGCGCGCACCGACCAGACCGTGCACTGGCGCGGCGGCGAGCGCCACTTCGCGGCGGGCGACTGCATCCACACCGAGAACAGCTATAAATACCAGCAGGCCGACGCCATCAAGCTGCTCGAGCGTGCCGGCTTCGAAGCGACCCGGGTCTGGACCGATCCGCAGCGCTGGTTCGCGGTCATTCACGCGCAGGCGATCGGCGAATGAACCACGGCACGACCAGCATCGCGGCCCTGCAGGGCGCCTTCGCCGAGGTGCGCAGGCGCTCGCTGCACCTGGCCGAGCCGCTGTCGGGTGAAGACTGTTGCGCGCAATCGATGCCCGACGCCAGCCCGGTCAAATGGCACCTGGCGCACACCACCTGGTTCTTTGAAACCTTCATCCTCGAGCCGCGCGAACGCGACTTCGCGCCGTTCCACCCGGCCTTCCGGGTGCTGTTCAACTCGTATTACAACGGTGTCGGCGCCAAGCATCCGCGCCCCCAGCGCGGACTGCTCACGCGGCCGGCGCTGGCCGAGGTCAAGGCCTACCGGCACGATGTCGACCGCCGTATCGCCGCGCTGCTGGCGCAAGGCGTCGACGACGCGCTCGCGGCGCTGATCGAACTGGGCCTGCAGCACGAGCAGCAGCACCAGGAACTCATCCTCACCGACGTCAAGCACCTGCTGGCCCAGAGTCCCCTGTTTCCGGCCTACGCGGCCGAGCCGCTGGCCGGGTCGGCGCCGGCGCCGGAGATGCGTTGGGTGGGGTTCGACGGCGGCCTGGCCGAGATCGGCCACAAGGGCGGCGGCTTCTGCTTCGACAACGAGCTGCCCCGGCACCGCACCTATGTGGCGCCGTTCGCGCTGGCGTCGCGCCTGGTCACCAATGGCGAATACCGCGCCTTCATCGAGGCCGGCGGCTACCGCGATCCGTCCCTGTGGCTGGCCGAGGGCTGGGACCGCGTCTGCTCGGGCGAGATCACCCATCCGCTGTACTGGGTGGAACAGGACGATGCAAACGGACAGCGTGCCTGGCACGAATTCACGCTGCACGGCCTGCAGGCGCTCGACCCCGCGCGCCCGGTCACGCACGTGTCGTTGTACGAAGCCGATGCCTACGCGCGCTGGGCCGGCGCGCGCCTGCCGCTCGAAGCCGAATGGGAATTTGCCGCCCGCCAGGCCAGCCTTGGCGGCGCGCCGGCGCACCATCCGGCCGGCGCCGTTGGCGACGGTCTGCAGCAAATGTTCGGCGCCTGCTGGCAATGGACCAGCAGCAGTTACGCGCCATATCCCGGCTATGCCCCGGCGCCGGGCGCGATCGGGGAGTACAACGGCAAGTTCATGATCAACCAGTACGTGCTGCGCGGCTCGTCCTGTGCCACGCCCGAAGGCCACACGCGTGCGAGCTACCGCAATTTCTTCCCGACCGGGGCGCGCTGGCAATTCACCGGCATCCGGCTGGCAAGATGAGCCGTCGGCGGGACTGGCGCACGCGCCTGAAGGACCAGCGCGCCAATGTCTATATCCTGTCCCACCCGCTGCGGTTCGCGCTGCAGGTCCTGAAGGGTTTTCGCGCCAACCAGGGCCTGCTGCTGGCCGGCGCGGTGGCGTACTACGCGCTGCTGTCGATCGTGCCGTTCCTGATGCTGGTGGTGGTGGTGCTGTCGCACTTCATCGAACCGAGCGAGCTGCTCGGGACACTCGGCCGTTATCTCGAGTTGCTGCTGCCCGGGCAATCGCGCCCGATCGTCAGCGAAGTCGCGCACTTCCTGGATGACCGGCAGCTCATCACCTGGGTGCTTGCGCTGACCATGCTGTTCTTCAGTTCGCTCGCCTTCACGGTACTGGAAAACGCCATGAGCGTGATCTTCGTGCACCGGGTCGCGGTCCGGCGCCGCCATTTCCTGGTGTCGGCGGTGCTGCCGTACTGCTACATCCTGGCGCTGGGCGTGGGCATCATGGTGGTCACGCTGGTGGCCGGTGCGCTGCAGGTGATGGGCAGCGAGAGCGTCTGGCTGTTCAACTACAAATGGTCGCTCGGCGGCGTCTCGGGCGCGCTGCTGTACCTGCTGGGGCTGGCGGGCGAGATCATGGTGCTGACCTCCATCTACCTGGTCATGCCGGTGGGACGGCTGTCGATCTGGCACGCCACGATCGGCGGCGTCACCGCGGCGCTGCTGTGGGAAGTGGCGCGGCATGTGCTGGTCTGGTACTTCTCGACCCTGTCGCAGGTGAACCTGGTGTACGGCTCGATGACGACCGCGATCGTGGTCATGTTCAGTCTCGAGATCGCCGCCACGCTGCTGCTGCTCGGGGCCCAGGTGATCGCCGAATACGAGCGGGTGGGGCAGGAAACCAATGGCGCCACGCCGCGCGAAGAACTGGAGACGGCGCCGCCGCTGGCGCGGCACTGATGTCTCGGCGACGGCTGCCCCGCAGCAAGGTGGCGCCCATGAAAAAACCCGGAAGTCGGTGGCCGACTGTCCGGGTTTTTTTTACGCCGTCGACAGGGTGTCGGCGGCGCTTACTTGCTGTCTTCCTTCGGCTTGATCATCAGGCTGGCGACACAGCTGCCGGCGATCAGCACGGCCACCACGGTCAGCGAAGCCTGCACCGGCACGTGGTACCACGGCATGATCAGCATCTTGACGCCGATGAAAGTCAGCACCATTGCCAGGCCATACTTGAGCAAATGGAAGCGGTCGGCCACGTCCACCAGCAGGAAGTACAGCGCACGCAAGCCCAGGATCGCGAACATGTTCGACGTGAACACGATGAACGGGTCGGTCGTGATCGCGAAGATCGCCGGGATCGAGTCCACCGCGAAGATCAGGTCGGTCACCTCGATCAGGATCAGGACCAGGAACAGCGGCGTCACGAAACGCAGGCCATCCTTGTGCACGAAGAACTTCTCGCCATGGTCGCCTTCGGCCACGCGCAGGTGCTTGCGGGCGAACTTCAGGACCGGATTGTTGGCCACGTCCGGCTCTTCATCGACCGCCACCAGCATCTTGATACCGGTGAACAGCAGGAACGCGCCGAACAGGTACAGCACCCAGCTGAATTCGCTGACGACCCAGGCGCCCGCGCTGATCATGATGGCGCGCATCACGATGGCGCCCAGCACACCGTAGATCAGGACCCGGCGCTGGTACTGCTGCGGCACCTGAAAGGCGGTAAAGATCAGCAGGAACACGAACACGTTGTCGATCGACAGCGCCTTCTCGATCAGGTAGCCCGACAGGAATTCGAGCGCCTTCTGGTCGGCGATCGCCTCGCCCACGGTGCCGTTCAGGTACCACCACAGGCCGCCATTGAAGGCCAGCGCCAGGCTGACCCAGACCAGCGACCAGATGCCGGCTTCCTTGACGCTGACCTTGTGCGCCTTGTTACCGCCAAAGACGAACAGGTCGAGCGCCAGCATCACCAGCACGAAGGTGACGAAGATGCCCCACATCAAGGGGCTGGCAACGGTTTCCAGGCCATTCATCGGGCGCTCCTTCGCGGCTGGGTGGACCGACGCGGCGTCGGTGTCATTACGGTGTGCATGTGGCATCCTCCTCGAGGCTGAAAAACCTTACTATAGGACGCATCAATCCATCGGGCAAATCGAATATCATTGCAGCAGACATCGATTTTTTCGAGGTATGGAGTCTTTGCGTGGCAACACTCAACTACAAGCACCTGCGGTATTTCTGGATGGTGGCCAAGAGCGGCAGCATCGCCAAGGCGTCCGAACAGCTGCACCTGACGCCGCACTCGGTATCGGGCCAGCTGTCCGAATTCGCCGACACGCTTGGCGTGACGCTGTTTCGGCGGGTCGGGCGCAAGCTCGAACTGACCGACACCGGGCGCCGCATCGCCAGCTATGCCGAAGACATCTTTACCACCGGCGACGAGCTGCTGGAACTGGTGCGCGACAAGGCGTTCACCGCGACGGTGACCTACCGCGTCGGCTGCGCCGATTCGGTCTCGAAGCTGATCGCCTGCCAGCTGGTGGAACCGGCCCTCAAATTGCCCGAACCGGTGCGCCTGATCTGCCGCGAAGGCCGCCTCGACAGCCTGGTGGCCGACCTGGCCGTGCACCGGCTCGACCTGGTGATCGCCGACCGGCCGATCCCGCCGCATTTCAGCGTGCGCGCGTATAACCACCTGCTGGGCGAAAGTCCGATGATGGCGTTTTGCACGGCCGAACTGGCCGCGACCTTCGACCGGGAGTTCCCGGCCTGCCTCGACAATGCGCCGCTGCTGCTGCCAGGCGAGGACTTCGCGATCCACCAGCGCCTGCTGCGCTGGTTCGAGCGGTGCGACGTGCATCCGCACGTGGTGGGGGAGTTCGACGACAGCGCCATGATGCAGGCGTTCGGGCAGTCCGGCGCCGGCGTGTTCTTCGCGCCGGCGGTGATCGCGCCGCAGGTGAGCAGCCAGCATGGGGTGGTGGCGCTGGGGCAGGTCGACGCCGTGGTCGAGCAGGCCTACGCCATCACGACCGAGCGCCGCATGAGCCATCCGGCCACGCTGGCGATCAGCACGCTGGCGCGCAGCAAATTGTATGCGTGACGGGCCAGGCGCCGACAGCGCCTGCATGTCGTATTGACATGCGTAAAGCATTGCGCTTGGTCAATTCCTGTGCATGACGGCGGTGGCACAGTAGGTTTTTGCGCGAAGCCAATCGGGCGCGCGATGAAACCAGACGGGAGCTGTCATGAGCCAAATCTTTTTGATCACACTTCCCCTGCCTGTCGTGCTGGCGCTGGTGGCATTGCTGCTGGTACTACTGGCGCTGACCGCTGTCGCGCTCAGCCTGCGCGAACCGGCGCCGGTGCGGGTTCCCCCTTACGTGTCCCTGGTCGATGGCGCGGTACGCGAAGAACCGCGTTGAATCCGAGGAGACTCGACCCGTTCGGGCAGGGTGCGCACCGCGTTCCTGCAAATTGCGTGAGGGGCGCCGCCGCATGCAATGGCATTGGATAACCGCTGCCAGCGAAAAGGCCCCGGCTCTTGCGAGCCGGGGCCTTTGCAGTCAAGCAATGGACTGTTGAAATCTTAGTGCGCCAAGAAAATTCCCAACACGATTGCGCCGAATCCCAGTGCACCCATCGACAGGCTCATGATCGAAATAGCGGCCATGGCATGCTTTGGATCTCTGAAATGGTGCTTTACCCAAGTTGTCATTGTCGCTCCTTCAGAAAATGCTCAAGGCTTTAACAAGCCATAGTGTACCACCGTGTAGCCACCGCCTGCGACAATCGTCAAGACCAGCGAGGTTGCCATTGCCTGATAGTGACGGTACCAGGGCTTGGGTACCGGCACCACGATGCTGATGGGGAAAATCGCTCCGCCCGCAGCGATGAATGCCGAAGGGAACATCAGCAAGATGAAGCCGGCATTCGCGTAACCGCGGACGGTCTCGGACACCAGCGCACCATCCGCGCCAGGCACCGCGATTTCGTACAGCGCGAGGGCGCAGAAGGCAATTGCACCCCCAACAGAGCTGGCCGTCCTTGATCGGTGCCAGCAAGCTTTTTTGCACGGCCGGTACCGGCAACGGCAAACGCCGGAACACCCACATGGCGCCGAGTGGCGCGACCAGCGGCAATACAATACTGACCAAAAACCAGCCCACGCGTTCCCCAGTTGTCCGAAACCGCCAGTATGATCGAATGCCATTGCCGGGACAACGCGGCCAGGCAGCGTGCGGGATTGCGCCGCGTCAGCCGTGCACGGTCACGCCGGCCGCACCCGCTTCCATGCGCCCGATCACGGCGGCATCCCCGAAACCTTCGCGCGCGAACAGCGCCAGCACCGCGTCGCTCGATGCCGGGTCGCACGACACCAGCAGTCCTCCCGACGTCTGCGGATCGGTCAGCAGCGCGCGCTGGGCCGGCGTAATGGCGGCGTCCAGCTGCACCTGGCTGCCGTAGGCGTCCCAGTTGCGGCCCGAGGCGCCGGTGAAGTAGCCGTCATGCGCCAGTTGCTCCACGCCCGGCAGCAGCGGGATCGCCGGCATCTCCAGCGTGGCCGTCAATTGCGCGCCGCGCGCCAGTTCCAGCAGGTGGCCCAGGAGGCCAAAGCCAGTGACGTCGGTCAGCGCGTGCACGCCCGGCATGTCGGCCAGCAGGCGCCCCGGCTTGTTCAGCTTGGTGGTATTGGCGATCATCGCGGCGTAGCCTTCCTCGCCCAGCGCATCCTTCTTGAGGGCGGCCGACAGCACGCCCACGCCGAGCGGCTTACCCAGGATCAGCACGTCGCCCGCCTTGGCATCGGCGTTGCGCTTGACCTTCGATGGATGCACCAGGCCCATCACCACCAGGCCATAGATCGGCTCGACGGAATCGATGGTATGGCCGCCGGCGATCGGGATGCCGGCTTCGGCGCAGATCGATTCGCCGCCGCGGATGATCTGGCCGATGGTTTCCAGCGGCAGCTTGTTGATCGGCATGCCGACCAGCGCCAGCGCCATGATCGGGGTGCCGCCCATCGCGTACACGTCCGAGATCGCGTTGGTGGCGGCGATCCGGCCGAAGTCGAACGGGTCGTCGACGATCGGCATGAAGAAATCGGTGGTGGCGATCAGCGCCTGTTCGTCGTTGAGCTTGTAGACCGCGGCATCGTCGGCGGTCTCGATGCCCACCATCAGCTCCTTCGGCAGGGGAAAGCCGGTCGACGACTTGAGGATCTCTGCCAGCACGCCGGGCGCGATCTTGCAGCCGCAGCCGCCGCCGTGCGAGAACGAAGTGAGTTTGATGGGTTGGTCGCTGGTGCTCATGAGGATTCCGATCGTCGTTGTGGTTCAGGTTGCAGCACGAGATTATCCACCAAGTCGCGCAGCAGCGCTTGCTCGCGCCGCGGGTCGAACAGGTGCGCGCGCAGCGCGCACTGGCGCCGCAGCAGCGCGTGGAAGGCGGGCTCGTCGATGCTGCGTTCGATCAGGCGCGCCAGCGCGGCGGCGTCGCCGGGCGGGAAGTAGCCCGCGTAATCATTGCCCAGCATGCCGCGGTTGCCGCCGATGTCCGAGGCCAGCACCGGCACGCCGCAGGTAACGGCCTCGATGATGACATTGGCGCCGCCTTCCATGCGCGACGTGATCGCCATCGCATGGCTGCGCTTGAGCAGCTGGCGGGTACGGGCGCGGGGCAGGGCGCCGAGCCAGCGGTAGCGCGGGATCGTGCGCGCCGCGTCCGCGGCCGCAGTGCCCAGCGCCGGATCGAGTACGCCGCCGATATGGGCCAGGTGCACGCCCGCGTTCCCGACCAGGCCGGCGGCGCGCATGAACGTGAGCGGATCCTTTTCCGGCCGCAAATGGCCGATCATCGTGACCGTGCGGCGGCTCGCTGCGCTGGCGGCCGGCGCCAGGGGCGGCGCCGACTGGTGGATGACGCTGGCCTTGGCGCGGACATGGGAAGGCAGGCGCGCCAGCGCATCGTCCTGCAGCACCACGATGGCGTGGGCCAGTGCGAGCGAGGCTTGCGCGTCCCGGTCGTGGTCAATGTCGCGATACACATCGGTCCCGGTCAGCACCAGCAGCGTCGGGCAAGCAGGAATGGCGGCCCGCAACGCGGCCAGCGCCGGCGCCGAACGGCGCGCGTGCAGGGCAATCAGGAGGTCGGGTGGCGGATCGGCCGCGGTCCAGCCCGCGGCGATATCGACCCGGTAGCCGGGCCGCAGCATGCGCGCCCAGCGGCTGGCGCTTTGCCAGTTGCCATTGTTGTCGCTGGCGGAGGCGGGACTGGCGATCAGGATGCGGGGGCGAACCATCGATGAGAAATGAGAGGCAATGGGCGATGACGGCAAATTATAGCGGGCGCATGAAAAACGGCTGCCGAGGCAGCCGTTTTTCAGTGGAGCGCGGGCGAATTATTCGCCGAACGAGCGACGCGCGCCGTCCATCGAGCGCGGGTGCGCGCCCTTGTAGCCTTCGCGGCGCTGGCCGTCACGGGCGCCACCGAAACCGCTGGCGCTGCGTGGAGCGGCGCCTGGCGCACGGTTCTGGCCCTGGTAGCCGCCGCCTTCGCGCTGGCCGCCTTCACGCGGACCGCGGTCGGCGTAACGGCTTTCGCCCTGTGGACGATCGCCTTGCGGACGGTCGTACTGAGGACGGTCACCCTGGGTGCGGGCAGCGTAACCGCCTTCACGCGGACCCGACGGCTTGCCGAAGCCGCGCTGGGCCGGCTTGGCGCCGCCGGCATTGCGGCCGTCGCCCGGCTTCCAGCCAGGACGGGTGGCCGAACGCGATGGCGCTGCCGCGCGTTTCGGTTCGAAGCCCTCGATCACGCCGACCGGGACCGGCTGGCGGGTGAAGCGTTCGATGCGGCGCATGTTCATGCTTTCGCTGTGGTTCACCAGCGAGATCGCGGTGCCGTTACGGCCGGCGCGGCCGGTGCGGCCGATGCGGTGCACGTAGTCTTCCGGGAATTTCGGCAGGTCGTAGTTCACCACGTGGGTGATGCTCGGCACGTCGATGCCGCGCGCGGCGACGTCGGTGGCGACCAGCACGCGCACGCTGCCGCGGCGCATGCCGTCCAGGGTGCGGTTGCGCGCGCCCTGGTGCATGTCGCCGTGCAGGGCGGCGGCCGCGAAGCCGGCGATATTGAGGCGGTCGGCGATCATGTCGGCGTCACGCTTGGTCGCGGTGAACACCACGGCCTGGTCGACCGATTCGTCGCGCAACAGGTGGTCGAGCAGGCGGTTCTTGTGCGACAGGTCGTCGACGAAGTGGACCTTCTGCACGATGTTCTCGTGGCGGTTGCTGGCGCTGGCGATCTGGATGGTCAGCGGATCGGTGGTGATGCGGCGGGCCATATTGCCCACCACGCCGTCCAGCGTGGCCGAGAACAGCATGGTCTGGCGGGTGGCCGGGGTGGCGGCGACGATCTTGTCGATGTCGTCGATGAAACCCATGTCGAGCATGCGGTCGGCTTCGTCCAGCACCAGGATCTGCAGCTGCGAAAAGTCGATCTTGCCCGATTCCATGTGGTCGATCAGGCGGCCCGGGGTGGCGACCAGGATTTCAGGATTCTTGGCCAGCAGTTGCATCTGTTTCGGGTACGGCATGCCGCCCAGGATCGAGACGCAGCGGATGCGGCGCAGTTCGGTGGTGTACTGTTCGGTCGCGCTGGTCACCTGCAGGGCCAGTTCGCGGGTCGGGGTCAGCACCAGCATTTTTGGCTGGGCTGGCTTGAAACGGACGCGCTCGCCGCGGGCACGGGCAGCCTGCGCTTCTTGCGCAGGGGTCTTGCCGGCTGGCGCCTGCTCGAGGTTGGCCAGCTGGTGCAGGGCCGGCAGCATGAAGGCTGCGGTCTTGCCCGAACCGGTCTGCGACGATACCAGCAGGTCACGGCCGGCGATGGCGGCAGGGATGGCTTGCGCCTGGACCGGGGTCGGGCTGGTGTAGCCGGTAGCGGCGACTGCATTGACGATGGACGCGTGGAGGCCTAGTGCTTCAAAACTCATTGTATGATTGCTTTCGGAATAAATCATGTACGTCCGCACATGGGGCGCGAACGAAAAAATGCGACGCGAACCGACAAACGAAATGACTCAGTATTGAAAGAAATTTCGGCACAAAAGCTTTGCGCCGGGATGGTGTCTGGTTGCTGACACCGAAGGCGGGAGGGCTTCAGAGAGGCGCTCGAAGGAGCTGCCTGGGTTTGCGTTGCTGCTTGTTGTACTGCTTAAATTCTGCTTGCACATCCTGGCTTGCCTGGTTGGCAGCGATCTTTGTGCAGCGCAGAAGACGTACTATACAGGTTTTTTGCGAAGCGTGCAGCGCCATGCGCACAACCTGTGCAGGTTATGCTGCAGAGCAACATCGACGGATGGCGCTGCGAAGCGCCGTCCGGGACGTTTCAGCGCTGCTTGCGCTTGGATGATGTATTGCGCGCGATGCGCTTGCCGCTGCCGACGTTGGCCTTGGCCTTGAAGCGCGAACCGCTGCGCTTGGCGCCGGCGCGGTCGGCCTCGAACGTCACCACGGCATTCTCGATGATGTTCTGGGCGATGTCGTTGTGGCTCGAGGCCGAGGTTTTCGGCACCAGGATCGTCGAGCCGACCTTCAGGCGCGACTGGGCCGGGATATTGTTGGCCTGACGCAGCACTTCGGGCGTGGTGTCGAACCTGGCGGCCAGCGTGGCGATGCTGACGCGGGCATTGGTGATCTTGTGCGTGGTCCAGGTCGACAGCGCATGGCCCCACTGCGCCAGGTTCAGGTGGAACTTCTCGGCGTTTTCTTTCGGCAGCAGGATCTTGGTCTGCGCGCCGCCGATGATCACCGGCTTCTTGAACTGCGGGTTGAGCGCCTTGAATTCGTCGAGCGGCATCTCGGCCAGCTGGGCGGCAATGGCCAGGTCGATGTCGCTGGTCTTGTCGACCGTCGTGAAGTAGGGCTGGTTGTCGATCGCCGGCAGCGTCACGCCGTACTGGACCGGGTTGGCCACCACGTTCTTGACCGCCTGCAGCTTGGGGACGTAGTTGCGCGTCTCGGCCGGCATCAGGTCGGCCAGGCTGTCGAAGTCGGTCGGGCGGCCCTGTTCCTGGGCTTTCTTGATGGCGCGCTGAACATTGCCTTCGCCCCAGTTATACGCCGCCAGCGCGAGTTGCCAGTCGCCGAACATCGTGTACAGGCGCTGCAGGTAGGTCAGGGCCGCGTCGGTCGAGGCGATCACGCCGCGCCGCTCGTCCTTGAACATGTTCTGCTTGAGATCGAAGTCGCGGCCGGTGCCGGGCACGAACTGCCACAGGCCGGCGGCGTTCGCGCTCGACATCGCTTGCGGGTTGAACGCTGATTCGATCACGGGCAGCAGCGCCAGTTCGGTCGGCATGCCGCGCTTTTCCAGTTCGGACACCACGTGATACAGATAGGGAGAAGCGCGGCCGGAGATGCGGGCCAGATTGTCGGGGTGGCTGGCATAGGCCTGGGTGTGGCGCGTGACCAGCGAGTTGCTCAGGTCGGGAATCGCATAGCCGCTGCGGATGCGGCCCCAGACGTCGGTCTCGCGGTAATCGTCGGTCTTGACGTCAGCCTTGCCTTCGGCCTTGAGCGGCGCCAGGGTGGCCGGCACGACGCTGCGCGCCGCAGTACCGGCCTGGACGGCTGCCAGCGGCGCAGGGTCGACGGCATGGCTCAGGGGGGCAACCGTCAGCAGGGACAGTGTGGCCAATGCGGCGCTCAAGCGGGTCGGTCGAAGCATGATTCTCCTGTGCTGCATGAAATCGATGTTGCGTTCAGGAACGAACACACCGGGGGCAAGGACGGAGTGTACGAAGCATTTGTCGCGCCAGTCAAGGTAATTGTCGCCCTCGTTTCGATGAAATGCGAAGGGTCGATGCCTTGCGTTGGCAGCATGAAAACAGCAGTTGCTGACAAGATCGCATCGGTTGATGCCGGGCATGCAACGTTGTGAAAAGGCGCACTGGCCGGGGGCCATGACAGCCCCACCTTACGCCGCAGTCCTGGCTGCCCTATGAGCATGCGCAAAGAGTGCGTACAATCGGCCCTTTCGCTGTACTGTTCCATTTGAAAGCCGCGCCATGAGCACCATCAACCCCCATATCGACGACGACGCCATCGTTGCTGCTACCCGCAACTGGCTGGAGCGGGCCGTGATTGGCCTGAATCTGTGTCCTTTCGCCAAATCGGTCTATGTGAAGGAGCAGGTGCGCTACGTCGTCTCGAACGCCACCGCGCCCGAGCAATTGCTGGAAACCCTGATGGACGAGCTGCAGCATCTGTCCGACACCAGCCCGGAGCAGGTCGACACGACGCTGCTGATTCACCCGTTCGTGCTGACCGATTTCGAGGACTACAACGAATTCCTCGACGTGGCCGACGCTGCGCTCGAAGACATGCAGCTCGAGGGAGAGTTGCAGGTGGCCAGTTTCCATCCGGATTACCAGTTCGCCGAGACCGACCGCAACGACATCTCCAACTACACCAACCGGGCGCCGTATCCGACCCTGCACCTGCTGCGCGAAGACAGCATCGCGCGCGCGGTCGAGGCGTTTCCGCAGGCCGAAGCGATCTTCGAAAAGAATATCGAGACCATGGAAGCGCTGGGCCATGACGGCTGGGACAAGCTTGATGTCGGCCCCGCCCGCTGACGCCAGCGGCGCGCCGGGCTGCCCGCTGCCCGAGCGCCCGGACACGCCGTGCGTGGCGGTCTGTTCGACCACGTTCGACGAAGTCTGCCGCGGTTGCGGGCGTACCGTGGCCGAAGTCGCGCACTGGGTCTCGATGAGTGCCGAACAGAAGGAAGCGGTGTGGGTGCGGATCCTGGCACAGGGTTATCCGCGCCGCAACACCTGAGTCGTTACAGTGGGCCGATGAAGTCCTTCTTGCCGATGGCAATGCCGTTGTGGCGCAGCAGGTTGTACGCCGTCGTGACATGAAAATAGAAGTTCGGCAGGGCGAAATGGAACAGGTACGCTTCGCCATTGTCGAACTGGCGCGCCCGCTCGCCGGCCCCGTGGGTGATCGGGCGGGTGGCGCCGGCGGCGATGTCGGCCGCTGGCAGGCTGTCGATGAAGCCCAGCGTCTTGCTGATGCGCTGCTGCAGCTCGGCAAAGCCGCGCTCGTTGTCCTCGTAGCGCGGCGACTCGACGCCGGCCAGGCGTGCGCTCGCGCCCTTGGCGAAGTCGGTGGCCAGCTGAACCTGCTTCACCAATGGAAACATGTCGGGGAACAGGCGCGCCTGCAGCAGGGCGTCCGGCTCGATGCGCCCGGCCACGGCGTGGGCCTCGGCTTTTTCCAGCAGGGCCGCCAGGCTGTTCAGCAACTGGCGGAACACCGGCGCCGAGGCGGCGTACAGACATTGGCTCATCAATTTCTCCAGTAATAGGTAGCGATGCATGGTAATGCATGTCGCGCCGCGCCGACACGCGCGCCCGCGATCATGCATAGTTAGTGACGCGCGGAAAACAACTAGGCATAATCCGCTGTCCTTATTGCATTCTATCAATGTTGCCGTACCAGTACGCGGCAGCGCACCCGCCCAGCCGATGTCCAACGCCTCCCCAGAACCCCACATCCCGCCGACTTTCCTGCTCGGCCTGTACGGCCGCTCCCTGTACGGCGCGCTGCTGCTGGTCGTGTTCGTGGGACTGGCGCTGCCGGCCGTGATCGGCAGCTATCTGGTGGCGGGGGTGCAGGAACGCGAAGCCGCCAGCGCCGCGCTCAACGAGGCGCTGGGCCGCAACGCCGATATCCTGGCGCTGGGCATGCAGGAGCCGCTGTGGAGCATGAATCCCGATGCGGCACGTCCGCTGCTCGATTCGATGATGCGCGACCAGGCCGTGGTGGCGATCGAGGTGCGCGACCTGGAGGGCGCCTCCATGGTCAAGGTCCAGGCCCGGGAGCGCATGCTGGGCCAGGTGCGCAGCGCCGAGCGGCCGATCACCATTGGCGGCGAACGCATCGGCAGCGTGCTGCTGGCGATGGACGACTGGCGCAGCAGCCGGGACCTCGCCAGCAAGCAGCGCAACTACGCGCTGGTGCTGGCGCTGCAGGTGGCGGTGTCGCTGCTGCTGATCGCGGTGCTGCTGCGGCGGCGCCTGTTGTCGCCGCTGCGCGGCCTGATGCGTTTTTCGGACCGGCTCGCGCGTGGCGACTTCGACACCCCGCTGGTGCTCGACGCCAAGGATGAACTGGGCAGCCTGGGCGAGCAGATGGAGCGCATGCGCCTGGCGATCCGCGACCTGTTCGCCGACATCGCCACCCGCGAAGAGCAGTTCCGCACCATCGTCACCCAGGTGCCGGGCGCGGTGTACCGGGTGCGCGCCAACGGGCCGGTGGAATTCGTCAGCGACGCCATCGAGGGCATCACCGGCTACCCCGCCGAACGCTTCATCGGCGCCACCACTGCCGATTGGTCCGGCATCGTCCACCCGCAGGACCGGCGCGCCTACCACAAGCAGGTGCGCGAAGCGGTACTCTCGGGCAGCGCCTACCAGATCGAATACCGCATCGTCGCGCTCGGCGGCGGCGAGCGCTGGGTGGAGGAGCACGGCCAGCCGCAAGGGTCGCAAGACGATGGCTACCGGGTCGACGGCATCATCTCGGACATCAGCGAGCGCAAGCACGCCGAGGAAAGGCTGCGCCTGTCGGCCACGGTGCTCGAGCACATCGCCGACGGCGTGATGGTGCTCGACCCGCACGGCTGCATCGTCGCCATCAACCCGGCCTTCACCCGCATCACCGGCTATACCGAAGACGAAGCGGTAGGGCGCGAATCGAGCCTGACGCGCGGCAACCGCACCGGCGAAGCGTTCCAGCAGGCGCTGTGGCGCGAGCTGGACGACACCGGCTACTGGCGCGGCGAGCAGTGGGATACCCGCAAGGACGGCGAAGCCTACCTGGAAGCGCTCACCGTCTCGGCGATGCGCGACAACGACGGCGCCCTGAGCCACTACGTGTGCGTGTTCAGCGACATCACCCAGGCGCGCGCCTCCCAGGACCAGCTCGACCACCTGGCCCACCACGATCCGCTGACTGCGCTGCCGAACCGCCTGCTGTACCACGACCGCCTGCTGGGCGCCATGCTGCGCGCCACGCGTAGCGGCAGCCAGCTGGCAGTGCTGTTCATCGACCTGGACCGCTTCAAGAACGTCAACGACACGCTCGGCCACCACGTGGGCGACGAGCTGCTCAAGCAGGCCGCCACCGCGCTGGTGGGGTGCCTGCGCGAAGAAGACACGCTGGCGCGCTTGGGCGGCGACGAATTCATCGTCCTGATCGAGGATGTCGACGGCGCGGCTGGCGCGGCGCAGGTCGCCGACCGGCTGGTGGCGATGTTCGAGCAGCCGTTCACGGTATCCGACTACGAACTGTTCGTGACCGGCAGCGTCGGCATCAGCCTGTATCCGCAGGACGCGACCGACATGCACATGTTGATCCGCAACGCCGACATCGCCATGTACCAGGCCAAGGCGCGCGGGCGCAACGGCTACCAGTTCTATGCACCCTCGATGAGCGGCGAAGGCATCGAGCGCCTGCGCCTGGAAGCCATGCTGCGCCGCTCGATCGAGAAGGAAGAGATCTTCCTGGTGTATCAGCCGCAGGTCGAGATCGACAGCGGCGCGCTGATAGGCGTCGAGGCGCTGGTGCGCTGGCGTCATCCCGAGCTGGGCCTGGTCACGCCGGACCGCTTCATCGCGCTGGCCGAGGACACCGGCTTCATCGGCCAGCTGGGCCACTGGGTGCTGACCGAGGCCTGCCGCCAGATGATGGCGTGGGAAGCGGCCGGCCTGTCGGTGCCCAAGATGGCGGTCAACCTGTCGGTGCGCCAGTTCGAGCGCGGCGGCATGGCCGCCAGCGTGCAGGCGGTGCTGGCCGGCTGCGGCCTGGCGCCGCAGCGCCTGCAGCTCGAAGTGACCGAATCGGTGATCATGAATACCGGCGACGCGCTGCAGTACGTGAACGACCTGCATGCGATCGGCGTGGCACTGGCGATCGACGATTTCGGCACCGGCTACTCGTCGCTGGCCTACCTGAAGCAGATGCCGGTGCAGACGCTCAAGATCGACCGCAGCTTCATCAAGGACATCCCGCAGGATCCGGACGACGAGGCGATCGCGATCGCCATCATCCAGCTCGGCAAGAGCATGAACCTGGCGGTGATCGCCGAGGGCGTCGAGCGCGAAGACCAGGCGGCCTTCCTGCTGCGCCATGGATGCAACCGCGCGCAGGGGTATTTGTATGGCAGGCCGGCGTCGAGCGAGGATGTGCTGGCGCGCTGGGGGACAGGTTCCTAATCGCCCAGCAGCGCGCGCAGGTTGCAGTCGCGCTGCCAGGTGCGCCGCGCGTCGGTCGACTGCGCCAGCCGCGCCAGCTCGGCATCGCTGTGCGCGGCCTGGGCCTGGACCAGGCGGTCGGCCACGCCGCCGTCCGGCACCATGGTCCCGAAGAACGCGACCGTATCGCCGCGCTGCAGCAGCAGGGTAGGGAAGTTCTCGACGTCGAGGTCGCCCACCAGGTCGGCCTGGTCTTCGATGTCGATCCAGACGAACTGCTTGTCGGGGTGGCGCCCGGCCAGCTGGTCGAAGGTAGCGCGGTAGGTCGTGCAGGTGCCGCACCAGGCGGCGCACAGGCAGGCGACGGTCCAGCCGTCGCCGTTGAGGGCGGTGCGCACGGCGTCGAGGGTGCCGGCATCGAGGGTCAGGCTATGCATGAGCGGCATTCTACCGCCAGTTGCCCCGCTTGTGGTTTGCCCGCGGCCCGCGGCGCCATGGATGCGGTCCCGCCGAGCGGGTAAAATACCGGCATGTCTATTATTCTTGCCATCGAAACCTCGGCCGAACTCGCGTCCTGCGCGCTGCTGGTCGGGGACCGCCTCATCGAGCGCGCCGCAGCCGGCGTGCGCACCCATTCGCAATCGATCCTGCCCATGGTGCAGGAACTGCTGACCGAAGCCGGGATCAAGCTGGCCGAGGTCGACGCGCTCGCCTTCGGCGCCGGGCCGGGTTCGTTCACCGGCGTGCGCACCGCCTGCGGTGTGGCCCAGGGGCTGGCCTATGGCGCCGGCCTGCCGGTGCTGCCGCTGGTGACGCTCGAAGCGATGGCCGAGGCCTGCCGCGCGCGCACCGGCGCGACCGAGGTGCTGGCGGTGCTGGACGCGCGCATGGGCGAAGTGTATTGGGCCCAGTACCGCTTCGATGGCGGCTGGCGTGAAGTGGTGGCGCCGACGCTGGCGGCCCCGCAGGACGTGGCGCCGCAGCCGGTCGCCGGGCTGCACAGCTGCGGCAACGGGTTTGCCGAATATGCCGACGCATTCGCCGGACGGCCGTTCGCCGCTGGCGCGCTGCCGGACATCGTGCCGCATGCGCGCGAGATGGCGCGGCTGGCCCCTGCTGCGCTGGCGGCCGGGCAGGGCGTCGCGCCGGCCCAGGCTCAGCCCCTGTACTTGCGCAACAAGGTGGCGTACACCAGCGCCGAGCGGCTGGCGATCAATGCGGACAAGGCGGCCAAGGCGGCGCAGGGTACGCCATGACGGGCATGCCGGACAACGCGCTGGTGGTGGCGCCGATGACGGTGGCCGACGTCGACGCCGTATGGGCGCTCGAATGCAGCGTGTTTCCGTATCCCTGGAGCCGCAACAACTTCGTCGATTCGCTCGCCAGCGGCTACGATTGCTGGACCGTGCGCGATGCTGGTGGTGCGCTGGCTGGCTACTTCCTCCTGATGTATGCGCTCGACGAAGCCCACCTGCTCGACGTGGCGGTGGCTGCTGGACGCCAGCGCCAGGGACTGGGCCGCGACCTGCTCGAACGGATCGCCGCGCGCGCGCGCAGCCAGGGCATGGCCTCGATCTTCCTCGAGGTGCGGCCGTCGAACGAACGCGCACTGGAGGTGTATCGCCGCTTCGGCTATGAACAGATCGGGCGCCGCAAGGGGTATTACCCGGCCGGCGCGGCCGGGCGCGAGGATGCGATCGTGATGAGGCTGGATTTATGAAGACGACAAGCCAGCGCGACGCGCTGTTCCTGGCCGAGATGGGGATCGGGCCGCTGTGGCAGTTGCGCGATGTGCCGCCGATGGTGGATCAGGCGGACGCGGTGGCCGAGGAGGCCGTGCTGGAGGCGGCGCCCGAGGCTGTGCCGGCGCCTGCACCTGCACCTGCACCTGCACCTGCACCTGCACCGGAACCGGCGCCGGCGCCTGCGCCACGCCAGCATACGCCGCTGTCGGCGCCGCCTTACCGCAATCCCCCGCCGGTCGAGGAAGAAGCGGCGTGGGACGATGGCGCATCGGCCGCGCCGGCCGCGCCCGATATCGCGACGATGGACTGGAACGCGCTGCGCCAGGCGATCGCCTCCTGCGCGCAGTGTGGCGGGTGCGGGTCGGGGCGCAAGACGGTGCATGGCGCCGGTCCGCGCCAGGCGCGCTGGCTGGTGGCCGCGGGAACGCCGAGCGCGCTCGACGAAGCCGCGGGGCAGCCCCTGACGGGCGACGCCGGCGTGTTGCTCGACAATATGCTGCACGCGGTCGGCCTGTCGCGCGAACGCGATGTGTACGTGACGCCGCTGGTGAAGTGCCGGCCCGTCAACGCCAAGGGGGGCGACCGCGCGCCCACGCCGGACGAAATCGCGGCCTGCCGGCCATTCCTGGAGCGCGAGCTGGCGCTTACCGGGGCCACGACCGTGCTGACGCTGGGCCAGGTCGCCGCCAATGGCCTCCTTGGCCGCGCGCTGCACGAACCGCTGGCCGGCCTGCGCGGCGACGTGCATCGCCTGGGCGGGGTGCCGCTGGTGGCAACGCTGCATCCGGGCGAACTGCTGCGGCGTGGCGCCGACAAGGCGCTCGCCTGGGCTGATTTGTGCCGGGCCAGAGGGCTCGAGCGCGACCGTGATCCCCGCGGCTGACACCTACCAGGCCGCCTTCCACCGCCGCTGGGGCCACCTGACGGACGCACGGGTGCGCGCGCTGGCCTGGCTGCTCGACTCGCCCGACCTGCTCGACGCCGCGGCGCCGGCCTGGGCCGGACAGGTCGCCACGCTCGGGCCGGTCACGCCGGCGACGGCCGACTGGCTGGCGCGGCTGGATGCCGACCCCGCGCCGCTCGACGCGGCGCTGGGAACGAAAGCCCATACCCGGCTCGGGCTGTACGCCGAAAAGCTGATGGCCTTGTATTTCGCCGAGCAGGGGCGCCTGGTGGCGCACGGCCTGCAGGTGCGCGCCGACCGCACCGACACGGTCGGCGAATTCGATTTCCTGCTCGAGCATGGCGCGGATGCGCTCGAGCACATCGAATTCGCCACCAAGTTCTATCTGCACGATGGCGGCGCTGCGGCCAGCCTGGACACGCTGGTCGGCCCCAACCTGGCCGACAGCCTGGGCCGCAAGATGCGCAAGATCTTCGAGCGCCAGCTGACGCTGGGTAGCCACCCGGCCGCCCGGGTGATCCTGCCACGCCCGGTCATGCAGGCGCGCGCGCTGGTCAAGGGCTGGCTGTTCTATCCGCACGGCGCATGGCCGGCAATGCAGGGCGTCACGGCCGGCCACTGCCGCGGCTTCTGGTGCCCCCTCGACGACATCGACGCGCTGCCTGACGCCGACTTCCTGATCCTGCCCAAGCTGCAATGGCTGGCGCCTTTCCGCGGCGAGCGCGCCGCCTGGCTGCTCGACCGCGCCCAGCTGCACGCCGAGCTGACGGAACGTTTCGCGACATCGCCCACGCCCGTCCTGGTGGCGTTGATCCGCCACCACGAAGACACGCTCGAAGAATCCGCCCGCGGCTTCATCGTCCCCACCGACTGGCAATCCCGCGCCACCGCCACCCACCCCCCGCAATGAGGGTCAGAGTCGAATTATTGGGCAATTGCTCATGACAGGGCGGCAAGTGGGGACAGAGTCGGCGATTCAAGCTAGTGATTGACAGCCAATGTTCATATGGCTAGCCCGGGCGCACTATCTCTATCAGAATGTTGTCAAACAATTCGACTCTGACCCTCATTGTTTTTTTGCTGTTCTGCATCGATTTGAGTGCGCCGAGGAATTGAATTCAGTATTCGGCTGAAGCGCTTGGGATTATCCCTATCGATTGCTACCGTAGGAACACTTTTAGCCGACAGAATAATGAGGGTCAGAGTCGAATTATTGAGCAATTGCTCACGATCGGGCGACAAGTGGGGACAGAGTCAACGCTCCGAGCAATTGCCCGGAGCCTGCAAGAGCGCGCAATGGTGAGGCGGAAGTTGGCCGGCCGAAACGTTGCCAAACAATTCGACACTGACCCCAATGGTGGGGTTAGTGCTTGCCTTCGCCGATCAGGCCCAGGGAGTCGTGTTCGCGCTGGTTGAGGATGTGGCGGCGCTGGATCAGCAGCATGATGCCGGCTACCGACAGGCCGAAGATCACGATGATGATGTCGAGGTCCAGGTTCAGCGTGATCATGATGGCGTAGGCGGCCAGCATGGTCAGGATCGACAGGTTTTCGTTGAAGTTCTGCACCGCGATCGAGTGGCCCGCGCTCATCAGGACGTGGCCGCGGTGCTGCAGCAGTGCGTTCATCGGCACCACGAAGAAGCCGGACAGGAAACCGATCAGCGCCAGCAGCGGATAGGCAAGGGCGACCGACTTGACGAATACCATGCTGGTCACCACCAGGCCCATCACGATGCCCATCGGGATCACGCTCAGCGACTTGCGCAACGGGATCGTACGCGCCGCCATCGCCGCGCCCAGGGCGACGCCGATCGCGACCACGCCGATCAGGTTGGTGGCCTTGTCGAGCGGCATGCCGAGCGAGCGCTCGGCCCATTTCAGCACGATGAACTGGAGCGTCGCGCCGGCGCCCCAGAACAGCGTCGTCACCGCCAGCGAGATCTGGCCCAGCTTGTCGCGCCACAGCGTGGCCGAGCAATTCGCGAAGTCCGCGATCAGCTTGGCCGGATTGCGTTCCTGGTGCTCGTAGCGCGCGCCGGTGTCGGGAATGCGCAGATTGAAACAGGCGGCCAGGATATAGATCGCCACCACTACCGCCATCGCGGCGGCCGGGCCGGTCGAGATACCCAGGCTCGTCAATGGCGACAGCGACAGCAGGAAGGCCGCGCCGCGCTCGCTCACCAGGGTGCCGCCCAGCACGGTGCCGAGGATGATCGACATCACGGTCAGGCCTTCGATCCAGCCATTGGCCGGCACCAGTTTCTCGGGCGGCAGCAGTTCGGTCAGGATGCCGTATTTGGCGGGCGAATACACGGCCGCGCCGAAGCCGACCACGGCGTACGACAGCAGGGGATGGATGGTGAAGAACATCAGCGCGCAGCCGGCGATCTTGATCAGGTTCGCGATGAACATCACGCGGCCCTTCGGCAGCGAATCGGCGAACGCGCCGACGAATGCGGCCAGCAGCACATAGAACAGCACGAACGACAGCTTCAGCAGCGGAGTCAGCGATGCCGGGGCGTCCATTGCGACGAGCAGGCTGATCGCGACAAACAGCAGCGCGTTATCCGCCAGCGACGAAAAGAACTGCGCCGCCATGATGGTGTAGAAACCACGGTTCATTCGAGAATTCTATAATCTGGTCCGGGTTGCTTTATACCATGAACTCCCAGTGGGACGATACGGGAAACGATGCCGTCCGCATGTCCGGCCGGCCCGCGCGCGCTGCGCCGCGGCGGCGTCGGCAAGCGAGCCGCCGCTCCGGTAAAATACGCGCTTGACGGTCAAGAAAGTTCCCTGCCATGCCACGCCCGCTGTTCGCCACCATCCACCTCGATTCGATGCAGCACAACCTGGCCCAGGCCCGCACCTGCGCGCCGATGGCGAAGATCTGGGCGGTGGTCAAGGCCGATGCCTATGGCCACGGCCTGGAGCGCGCGATGCGCGGGTTCGCCACCGCCGACGGCCTGGCCCTGGTCGAGCAGGATGCGGCGCTGCGCCTGCGCGAGCTCGGCTGGATCAAGCCGATTCTTTTATTAGAGGGTTTCTTCGAGGCGGCCGACGTGCCGATGCTGGCCGAGCACAATATCAGTACGGCGGTGCATAACCTCGAGCAGATCAAGGTACTCGAATATACCCAGCTGTACCGCCCGATCGACATCTACCTCAAGATGAATACCGGCATGAACCGTCTCGGCTTCACGCCGGCCGAGTATGCCGCGGCCTACCAGCGCCTGCGCGCCATCCGCGACGTGCGCAGCATCACCCACATGACCCATTTCGCCAATGCCGACGAACTCGAGCATCCGCGCCTGACCATCGCCGACCAGGTGCGCCGCTTCCGCCTCGGCGCAGGCGAACTCGAAGGCGAGCGCAGCCTGTCGAATTCGGGCGGCGTGCTGCACCAGGCCGCGCTCAGCGATCAATTGTCGAACGACTGGGTGCGTCCCGGCATCATGCTGTACGGCGGCACGCCGGGCGGGCGCAGCGCCCAGGATTTCGGCCTGCGCCCGACCATGACGCTGCGCTCGGAAGTGATCGGCATCCAGGACATCGGCCCCGGCGACACCGTCGGCTACGGCAGCCGCTTCGAGGCCGAGGCGCCGATGCGCATCGGCGTGGTGGCCTGCGGCTATGCCGACGGCTACCCGCGCAGCGCGCCGCATGGCACCCCGGTGATCGTCGATGGCGTACGCACCACGCTGGTCGGCCGGGTCTCGATGGACATGATGACCGTCGACCTCACCCCTGTCCCGAACGCCCGCATCGGCAGCAAGGTCACCCTGTGGGGCGACGGCCTGCCCATCGACGAAGTGGCGCACGCCGCCGGCACCATCGGCTACGAGCTGATGTGCGCGCTGGCGCCGCGCGTGCGCGTGACCGAAGCCCGTCTTGGAACCGACGGCTGAGCCCCAATATGGACGAGCATGGCTAAAGCAAAAACCAACTATACCTGCAGCGAATGCGGCGGCATCGCCAATCGCTGGACCGGCCAATGCGCCGACTGCAAGGCCTGGAACACGATGGTCGAGACCGTCGTCGACACGCCCGGCGTGAACCGCATGTCGCAAACGCCGCACCGCAGCCTGGCGCAGACCGCGCCGGTGCTGTCGCTGGCCGACATCGATGCGATCGACGTGCCGCGCTTCGGCACCGGTATCGAGGAATTCGACCGTGTGCTGGGCGGCGGCCTGGTGGCCGGCGGCGTGGTGCTGATCGGCGGCGACCCCGGCATCGGCAAATCGACCCTGCTGCTGCAGGCGCTGGCCAGCCTGTCGGTTGCCCGCAGTACCTTGTATGTGAGCGGCGAGGAGTCCGGCGCCCAGATCGCGCTGCGCGCACGGCGCCTGGCGGTCGACGCCAAGGATCTCAAGTTGCAGGCCGAGATCCAGCTGGAAAAAATCCTCGGCACCATCGCCGACCTGAAGCCCGACGTGGTGGTGATCGATTCGATCCAGACCATGTATTCGGACGCGCTCACGTCCGCGCCCGGCTCGGTGGCCCAGGTGCGCGAATGCGCGGCGCAACTGACCCGGGTGGCCAAGCAGACCGGCGTGACCATGATCCTGGTCGGCCACGTCACGAAAGAGGGCGCGCTGGCCGGCCCGCGCGTGCTCGAGCACATCGTCGACACGGTGCTGTACTTCGAGGGCGACACCCAGTCGAGCTTCCGCCTGGTGCGGGCGATCAAGAACCGCTTCGGCGCGCTCAACGAGCTGGGCGTGTTCGCGATGAGCGAAAAAGGCCTGAAAGGGGTGTCGAACCCGTCGGCGCTGTTCCTGTCGCAGCACGACAGCCAGGTGCCGGGCTCGTGCGTGATGGTGACGCAGGAGGGTACCCGTCCGCTGCTGGTGGAAATCCAGGCGCTGGTCGACACCAGCCACCTGCCCAACGCGCGCCGGCTGTCGGTCGGCCTGGAGCAGAATCGCCTGGCGATGCTGCTGGCGGTGCTGCACCGCCACGCCGGCATCGCCGCTTTCGACCAGGACGTGTTCATCAATGCCGTGGGCGGCGTCAAGATCACCGAACCGGCCGCCGACCTGGCGGTGCTGCTCGCCATTAACTCGTCGATGCGCAACAAGCCGCTGCCGCGCGGCCTCGTGGTCTTTGGCGAAGTCGGCCTGGCCGGCGAGATCCGTCCGGCCCCGCGCGGCCAGGAACGTTTGCGCGAAGCGGCCAAGCTCGGTTTTTCGGTGGCCGTGATTCCGAAGTCAAATGCTCCGAAACAAAAGATGGAAGGCATGACCATCATTGCGGTCGAGCGGATCGAGGAAGCCTTCACGAAACTGCGTGAGCTTGACTGAAGAATATTGTTTCAGCTCTTGTTTAATTTCTTTCTAGAAATATATAATGCACCCCGGGTAGTTGACGGAAGATGATGTGCAAGAGTTGAGACAATCACCGCGCAAGGTAGTGCGCACACGGGCCGGGGTCGCGATGGATGGCCGCACACCGGTCATCGGCAAGACCGCGGATGTCAGCGGCTCCGGCTGCAGCATCTGCCTGCCCGATCCGGTGCCGGTCGACGGGCTGGGGCAGGTAGCGTTCGATCTGCTGGTCGAGGGGCGCACCGTGTCGGTCAATACGCGCGCCAGGGCGATGTACTGCATCTTCGGCGGCGGTGAGTTCAAGATCGGCTTCAAGTTCCTGGGACTCGATCTGCCGACCGCGGCCGCACTGGCGCGCTATATGAAGTGAACCCCGGAAATGAACTTCGGAAGTGAACTCCGGAAATGAACGCCGGTAGCCAGCCCCGCGGGTAGATCAGGAGTGCGGGACGCCTGCATGACAAGCGGCGAGGGCATTGGAAGCCTCGCCGCTTGTGGTATTGGCCCGCCGAGCGGGCTATGACGCTATTCGTGATAGCGGTCGTTCAGGTCACCGGAACTGCCTCGGACTTCCTGGTAGATTTCAAAGGCCACCAGAGCAGCCAGGCCGCTCAGGATACCCATCACCATCATGCTAAACATACTCCTGTAACGCTTTTCAGCATCCCCTCCATGTCGAGACTACGCCTTCAGGGTAGCACTTCGCTCCGTATTTACAAGGGGCGAAATGGCGACGGCGCGCGGCACTTCCGTGCTGCCGCGCGCCACGGATGGGACGGGTAATGCGATCCTTGCGCCCGTGTCACGATCATGTCACATTGCCCAATATGTCATGAACCTGTCATATTCGGCCGTTAGACTCCGCTCCATCGTCGACGGGCCAGCCCCGTGGTTTCACTTCAAGAGGATCTGATATGCGCATGAAGCATCTGCTCGTTTCCATCGCACTGGCTGCTTCGACAGTCGCCGCACACGCCCAAACCACGCTCACCGGCGCAGGCGCGACCTTCCCCTATCCGGTGTACGCGAAATGGGCCGAGATCTACAAGGCCTCGAACAAGGTCGGCCTGAACTACCAGTCGGTCGGCTCGGGCGCCGGCATCAAGCAGATCAAGGCCAAGACGGTCGACTTCGGCGCATCCGACATGCCGCTGCCAGCAGCGGAACTCGATGCCGCGGGCCTGTTCCAGTTCCCCGCCATCATGGGCGGCGTGGTGCCGATCATTAACCTGGACGGCATCGCGCCGGGCCAGGTGCGCCTGAGCGGCGCCGTGATCGCCGACATCTACATGGGCAAGATCCTCAAGTGGAATGCGCAGCCGATCGCCGCGCTGAATCCGGGCGTCAAGCTGCCGGCGAGCGACATCACCGTGGTGCGCCGCGCCGACAGCTCGGGCACCTCGTTCCTGTGGACCGATTACCTGTCCAAGACCAGCCCGGCCTGGAAGTCGAGCATCGGCGCCGGCACCACCGTCAAGTGGGCGGTGGGCGTGGGCGGCAAGGGCAACGAAGGCGTGGCCGCCAATGTGCAGCGCATCAAGGGCGCGATCGGCTACGTCGAGTGGGCCTACGCCAAGAAGAACCGCATGGCGCACGCCCAGATGCAGGGCGCCGACGGCGCCTGGCTTCAGCCGTCGGACGACGCCTTCAAGGCGGCCGCTTCCGGCGCCAACTGGGCCGGCACCCCGGGCTTCGCGGTGGTGCTGACCAACGGCGCCGGCAAGGGCGCCTGGCCGGTGACCGGCGCATCGTACATCCTGGTGCACAAGACCCAGGACGCGGCCAAGGGCAAGCAGGTGCTGAAGTTCTTCGACTGGGCCTACCGCTACGGCGCGCCGGCCGCAGCCGAACTGGACTACGTGCCGATGCCGGCCGAAGTCACCAAACTGGTGCAGGACGCCTGGCGCGCCAACCTGAAGGATGCGTCCGGCAAGGCGCTCTGGTAATTCTTCCTGCTTGACGGGCACCCGGGCCGGCGCGATGCGGCCCGTTCGTGTGCCGGCAAGATTGACAAATCGCTATCAATAACGCCTTGACAAGAATATGAGCGCCCATCCACCCGCAACCATCAACGAACTGCCCGAGAAGGCGGCGGCCGAAGCCGATGCCCGCCAGTATGCGGCCCTGCGCAACACCATGCGCAACCAGCGCATGCAGGACTTCTTCTTCCACAAGATCACCTGGCTGTTCGCGGCGTCGGTGCTGGTGGTGCTGGTGGGTATCATCATCTCGCTGGCGATCGGCGCGGCGCCGGCGTTCAGGGAATTCGGCCTCGGCTTCATCACCCGGGTCGAGTGGGATCCGGTAAACGACCAGTATGGCGCGATGATCGCGATCTGGGGCACGCTGGCCACCTCGATCATCGCGCTGGCGGTGGCGTTCCCGATCAGTTTCGGCATCGCCCTGTTCCTGACCGAGATCTGCCCGGTCTGGCTGCGCCGTCCGCTCGGCACCGCCGTCGAACTGCTGGCCGGCGTGCCGTCGATCATCTACGGCATGTGGGGCCTGTTCGTGTTCGCGCCGCTATTCGCCGAATACGTGCAGCCGGCGCTGAAGGAAACCATCGGCCAGCTGCCGGTCATCGGCGTGATCTTCCAGGGCCCGACCATGGGCATCGGCATCATGACCGCCGGCCTGATCCTGGCCATCATGATCATCCCGTTCATCGCCTCGGTGATGCGCGACGTGTTCGAGATCGTGCCGACCGTGCTGAAGGAATCGGCGTACGGCCTGGGCTGCACCAAGTGGGAAGTGGTGCGCAAGGTGGTGCTGCCATACACCCGCACCGGCGTGGTGGGCGGCGTGATGCTGGGCCTGGGCCGCGCGCTGGGCGAGACCATGGCGGTGACCTTCGTGATCGGCAATGCGCACTCGCTGTCGGCCTCGCTGTTCTCGCCGGGTAACTCGATTTCGTCGACGCTGGCCAACGAATTCGCCGAAGCGGCCACCGCGCTGCATTCGTCGTCGCTGTTCGCCCTGGCACTGATCCTGTTCGGCATCACCTTCATCGTGCTGTCGGCCGCCAAGCTGATGCTGATGGGCATGTCCCGTAACGAAGGCACCAAATAACATGAATACCGCGACCAAGAACCCCGTCTACCGCAAGCGCCAGCTGGCGCACCGCATCGGCATCACCCTGTCGGTGTGCGCCATGGGCATCGGCCTGGCCTTCCTGGCCTGGATTCTGTTCACCCTGCTGTACAACGGCCTCGGCGGCCTGAGCACCACGCTGTTCACCGCCGATACCCCGGCCCCGGGCACGCCGGGCGGCGGTCTGCGCAACGCCATCGTCGGCAGCGTGATGATGGTCGGCCTGTCGGCGCTGGTGAGCACCCCGATCGGCATCCTGGCCGGCATCTACCTGGCAGAGTACGGCGAGAACAACAAGTTCGCGCAGGTTACCCGCTTCGTGACCGACATCATGCTGTCGGCCCCGTCGATCGTCATCGGCCTGTTCGTATATGCCCTGTACGTGGCCAACGTGCAGCACTTCTCGGGCTACGCCGGCTCGATCGCCCTGTCGCTGATCGCGATTCCCGTGGTGGTGCGCACCACCGACAACATGCTGCGCCTGGTCCCGGCCAGCCTGCTCGAGGCGGCCTACGCCCTCGGCGCCCCGCACTGGAAGGTGGCGATCACGGTACGCCTGCGCGCCGTCAAGGCCGGCGTCGTGACCGGCGTGCTGCTGGCGATCGCCCGCGTCACCGGCGAAACCGCGCCACTGCTGTTCACCGCGCTGAACAACCAGTTCTTCAGCGCCGACATGAATGCGCCGCTGGCCAACCTGCCGGTGGTGATCTATACCTACGCCATGAGCCCGTACGACGACTGGCGCTCGCTGGCCTGGGCCGGTGCGCTGCTGGTGACCGCGACCGTGTTGTTGCTGAACATCCTGTCGCGCACCCTGTTCAGCCAAAAAACTCCGCGTTAATTTATCCTGATAAAAGACAACCTGATGAACCAAGCCATGCTCAATACGACTGCCGCTCCGGCCGCTGCTAAAGCCAAGACGATCGAAATCAAGGGCCTGAACTTCTATTACGGTAAAACGCAGAGCCTCAAGAATGTCTCGCTTGACATCCACGCCAAGCAGGTAACGGCCTTCATCGGCCCGTCCGGCTGCGGCAAGTCGACCCTGCTGCGTACGCTCAACCGCATGTACGACCTGTATCCCGGCCAGCGCGCCGAAGGATCGATCATGTACCGCGGCGGCAATATTCTGGACGCCGGCGTCGACGTCAACATGCTGCGCGCCAAGGTCGGCATGGTGTTCCAGAAGCCGACCCCATTCCCGATGTCGATCTACGACAACATCGCCTTCGGCGTGCGCCTGTACGAAAACCTGTCCAAGGGCGAGATGGATGAGCGCGTCGAATGGGCGCTGAAAAAGGCGGCGCTGTGGGAAGAAGCCAAGGATAAATTGAACAAGAGTGGCCTGTCGCTGTCCGGCGGCCAGCAGCAGCGCCTGTGCATCGCCCGCGGCGTGGCGGTCAAGCCCGACGTCCTGCTGCTCGACGAACCGACCTCGGCGCTGGACCCGATCTCGACAGCCAAGATCGAAGAGCTGATCAGCGAGCTGAAGCAGGATTACACGATCACGATCGTCACCCACAATATGCAGCAGGCGGCGCGTTGTTCCGACTACACTGCCTACATGTACCTTGGCGAGCTGGTCGAATTCGGCGAGACCGACCAGATCTTCATGAATCCGGCGCGCAAGGAAACCCAGGATTACATTACCGGCCGTTTCGGCTGATCCGGCAGGCTTCGACCGCGCAGTCACCCTTATTTTCGGCCGGTCCGCGTGGGCTGGTCCAACAAGAATATCGATGGAGAGTAGTATGACAGGCGAGCATTCATCCAAGCAGTACGACCAGGAACTCGAGGGGATCCGTTCCCAGGTCTTGCTGATGGGCGGCATGGTGGAAACCCAGTTCGAAGAAGCGCTCGAATGCTTCCGCGTCGGCGACATCGCGCGCGCCGAGCGCGTGATGGCCGAAGACCAGGCGGTCAACCAGCTCGAGGTCGCGCTGGACGACGCCTGCAGCCACCTGATCGTCAAGCGCCAGCCGACCGCCAACGATCTGCGCACCGTGATGGCCACCATCAAGGTCATCACCGACCTGGAGCGCATCGGCGACGAAGCGACCAAGGTCGCGCGCACCGCCAAGAGCCTGCACGAGCGCGGCGCGATCGGCTTTGCCCACTACGACACCATCCGCACCATCGGCAAGGCGACCTCGGAACTGCTGCACGACGCACTGGATGCGTTCGCGCGTCTGGACGGCAAGCAGGCGCTGCAGATCATCGCGGCCGACGAGATCGTCGACCATGAATTCCGCACCATCCTGCGCTCGACCATCACGTTCATGATGGAAGACCCGCGCACCATCTCGTCGGCACTCGACACGCTGTGGGTCGCCAAGGCGATCGAGCGCATCGGCGACCATGCCAAGAACATCGCCGAGTACGTGATCTACGTGGTCGAGGGCCGCGACATCCGCCACAACAAGGCGGCGCTGGGCGAACTGCCGGCGGTTTGACGATGGCCGACACGACTTCCGTCCTCGTGGTCGAGGACGAGCCGGCGATCGTCGAGCTGGTGACGTATTCGCTGCGCGAGGCAGGCTGGGAAATCCGCACGGCCGACACGGCTGGCGGCGCCTGGGACAGCATCAGCCGGGGCAAGCCCGACCTGCTGCTGCTGGACTGGATGCTGCCCGACCAGAGCGGCCTGCGCCTGCTGTCGCGCCTGCGCGCCGACCGCGACTTCCAGGACCTGCCGGTCATCATGCTGACCGCCAAGAGCATGGAAGAAGACAAGCTGGCCGGCCTGAACAATGGCGCCGACGACTACATCACCAAGCCGTTCTCGCCGCGCGAGCTGCTGGCCCGCTCGCGCGCGCTGCTGCGCCGCAAGAGTCCGCATCTGGCCGAGGCGCCGCTGCGGGCCGGCAGCGTGACGCTCGATCCGAACAGCTGCACCGTGACCGTCGAGGGCCAGCAGATCGACATCGGCAATGCCGAATACAAGCTGCTCAAGTACCTGATGGCGCACCGCGAGCGGGTGTTTTCGCGCGCCCAGCTGCTCGATAAAGTGTGGGGCGACCACGCGGTGATCGAGGAGCGCACGGTCGACGTGCACGTGCTGCGCCTGCGCAAGGCCCTGAAGAGTGCCGACGGTCTGATCCGCACGGTGCGCAGCGTCGGCTACATGTTGTCGGAGAAATAACGGTTTGTCGAAGGACACGATGGATCCCAAGCTGCTGTTCTGGGTACCGGCGCTGCTGCGCCTGGGCCTGCTGTTCGCCGCCTCTGGCGTGGTGTGGTGGATGGCCGGGCCGGTGGCGGCGCTGGCGCTGGCGCTGGTCGGCGTGCTGGCCGCCGTGTTCGTCCAGCTGAATTACCTGTTCCGGCTGGGCCAGTGGCTGGAGCAGCCGCACAGCACGCGCCTGCCGGACGGGTGGGGCGCCTGGACCGACGCCTTTGCCCGCCTGTACCGGCTGCGCCGCGACGACGAGCGCAACCAGCAGGACCTGACCGAATGGCTGGCGCGCTTCCGCCAGGCCATGCACCTGCTGCCGGAAGGCGTGGCGATCATGGACGACGTGCTGTTCCTGGAATGGTGCAATCCGGCGGTCGAGCGCCATCTGGGCCTGACGATGGAACGCGACAAGGGCTTGCGGGTGACCAACCTGGTGCGCCATCCCGACTTCATCGACTACATCATCCTGGGGCGCTACGAGCAGCCGCTGACGCTGTCGTTCCGCGGCCGCAAGCTCGAGTGCCGCATCATCCCGTTCGAGAACCGGCGCCAGATCCTGGTGACCCACGACGCCACCGACACCGAGCGCATCGAAGCGATGCGGCGCGACTTCATCGCCAACGCCTCGCACGAACTGCGCACGCCGTTGACGGTGATCGTCGGATTCCTGGAAATCGCGATGTCCGACCCCGGCATCGACGTGGCCACGCGCATGTCGCATCTGTCGCTGATGACCGAACAGGCGCACCGCATGCAGCGCCTGATCCAGGACATGCTGACGCTGTCGCGGCTGGAATCGGACGAATTCCCGCTGCGGCGCGAGCGGGTGGACGTGAAGAGCCTGGTCGACTCGATCGCCGCCGAAGCGCGTGCCCTGTCGGGCGGCCGCCACCAGATCGAGGTCGAGGTGGATGGTCCGGACGTGATGGGCAGCATGGAAGAACTGCGCAGCGCCTTCGCCAACCTGGCGTCGAACGCGGTGCGCTATTCACCGAACGGCGGCACGATCAAGCTGGCCTGGAAACGCGGCAAGGACGCCCTGAGCTTCGCGGTGACCGACTGCGGCATCGGTATCGAGCCCGAGCACATCCCGCGCCTGACCGAGCGTTTCTACCGCGTCGACAAGAGCCGCTCGCGCGAAACCCAAGGCACCGGGCTGGGATTGGCGATCGTCAAGCACGTGCTGCTGCGCCATGGCGGGCGGCTGACGATCACCTCGAATCCGGGGCAGGGCAGCACGTTCGCGGCGACATTGCCGAATACCTCGCTGCCAGCCTGACCCCATCCAGTACAAGCCAACCCAATGAGGGTCAGTGTCGAATTGTTTGGCAATTTTCTGGAATGCTTGAGCGATCGTTGTTAGGCTCAATCTCCCTGATAAAACTTACACTTAAGATAATTAGGGTCAGAGTCGAATTACCGGCAACATTCAAGAGTTGCCCGATAATTCGACGCTGACCCTCATTGTTTTTGGCGCTTTCTCGGTCTGTTGGGAAAAGTTTTACCGGTGTCCAGTTTCTTCCAAAACTTTGGATCGTCATTTCGTTGCCGCATGGCGAAAAATCATGAAAATGGGGCAAAAATTAATGAGGGTTAATGAGGGTCAGAGTCGAATTAATGAGCAACTTTAAAAGTTGTCAAACAATTCGACTCTGACCCCAATTATCTTGGCAGTAAGTTTTTCTCGGGAAGTTGAATTAGGGCGATCTCATCGTGCCGCGATGGGCAATTGCTCAATAATTCGACTCTGACCCTAATTAATGGGCTTAATTAAAGGGTGGGGCGAGGAAGAGCAGGGCGGCGACGGCCGGAATCCCGATCCAGACTCCCTGGACCGCCTTGCGCGGCGCGTATTGCAGCAGCAGCGTGGCGCACCAGGCGGCGATCGACAGCACGCCGCACCACACGACCGGGCCGATGTGCCAGCCGCTCGCGGCGATGCAGGCGGCGAACGACAGCGCCAGCGCCAGCCAGCCAATGCTGCGCAACTGCCGGCGCAGGCGGGCGCTGGGTTCGGCGCCGCGGCCGTGGATGTCGGCGTAGTGGCGGTCCATCGTCAGGCTTTTCGCGGCGAAGCCGCTGTAGGCCAGCGCGGCGCCGGCCAGGATCAGCGCGCTCATGCGGCCTCCATCGGTTTGGGGTCGATAACGGCATCGTCGCGCGCGGTGCTGGCGCGGGCAGGCTGCCTGGCCGCCGCGGCCTTCTTCGGCTTGCCCAGCCACCAGGCTGCCCAGCCCAGCAGCGCGCCCAGCAGCAACACCACGATGTCGAATGCGGCCACCGGACGCAGTCCCGGTCCGCCGAACAGCGTCACGCCCAGGTGGGTCGCGGTGGTCAGCGCGTTCAGCAGCGGCAGGCCGGCGAACAGCACCGCGCCGGCCGTCAGCTGGATGCGCCACATGCCGCGCGTCGGCCGGATCTGCGCCAGCACGGCGGCGATGCCCCAAGCGATGAAGAAGCAGTTGGCCTCGGCATTGCTGCGGCTGGCCATTTCCACTGGCAGCAGGCGGTTGGCCCAGAAGTAGGCGGCGAAGGCGATCGGCAGCCCGGCGATGGCGCCGATATTGAGCGCGTCGACCAGGCGCACGCCAAAGCCGACCCGGCCTCCCTTGGCCACCACTTTGGCGTACTTCTGGCGTTCCTTCACGCCCCACAGCAGCGCGCCGGTGGCGACCATCGCGGTGCCGGCCAGGCCGCACACGAAGAACAGCGCGCGCAGCAGCGCATCGGCGAAGTGGGCCACGTGCAGGCCGTAGATCGCGCCGCGCGCGTCCAGCGTGGCGCTCATCGGCTTCGGTCCGGACAGCAGCGCGCCGCTGGCGCCGTCGAAGGTCATGGTCGGCTCGATATTCGACAGCTGCTGGCCGGCGGGGCGGTGCAGCACGATCCGGGCGCTGGCGTCGTTCGGATGGGTGAGCACGATCCTGGTCGGCGCCTGGCCCCAGGCGCGTTCGGCCTGCAGCAGCATCGGCGCGATGTCGGCCAGCGGCGCGAACTGCTTGGCCGGCTTGACGCGCTCGGCGTTCGGGAATACCTCCGCGAACATGGTGTTCTGCTCGGCGCCGTACAGTGCCTTGGTGGGCGAGGGCATGTACATGAACATCAGCGTCACCAGGCCGGTGTACGTGATCATCAGGTGAAACGGCAGCGCCAGCACCGCCGTGACGTTGTGCGCGTCCAGCCACGAGCGCTGGCCCTTCCTGGGCCGGAAGGTGAAGAAGTCCTTGAAGATGCGTTTATGGGTGATCACGCCGCTGACGATCGCCACCAGCATGAACATCGCGGCCACGCCGACGATCCAGCGCCCCCAGATCGCCGACATGTAATACAGGTCGAAGTGCAGGCGGTACAGGAACTCGCCGCCGCGGGTGTCGCGCGGCGCGGCGGTTTTTTCGCCGGTCATCGGGTCGAGCGTGACATTCTGGGTGCGAAACGCCGCGCGGCGCTCTTCGCGCGTCATGCCTTTCTTCGGCGGATTGGTCCAGCTGGCGTAGATCAGGGGATTGCGTTCGTGCGGCAGGTCGAGGAACCAGGCGTTCGCCTTCGGGGCCAGCTGCTGCAGCTCGCGCACCGCCAGCGTGGCCGCTGCGGCCGGCGTGACGGTCGACGGCGCGTCGGCGGCCTTGTGCAGCTCCGGCTTCATCCAGAACGTGATCTCGTGCTTGTAGTAGGCGGCGCTGCCGCCCATGAACACCAGCAGCAGCAGCCAGCACACCAGCAGGCCGGCCCAGGTGTGCACCCAGGCCATCGATTGGCGCAGTCCGTCCTTCATGCCACGCTCCCGGCGCCGCCCTGCCAGGCCCACAGGAGCGCGCCCAGCACGGCGCTGCAGGCCGCCACGCCCACCCAGGCGCGGGCCGCGCTCCTGGTGGCGAACACCCACAGGATCACGCAGGTGTACACCACGAACGACAGCAGCGTCGCGATGGTGACCGCATCCGCGCGCGGCAACGGCAGCGCCAGGGCGAGCAGGGCGATGACGATCGAGGTCAGCACGTAGCCGCCGCCGATCGCCGCCACGGCGCGCGCGGCGACATCGCCGCGGTAGCGCCAGGTGGTGGTGGAAGTCATGGTGAATCCGTCTGTGTGGTCGGGCTACGGGAAGGCGGTTGTGGGATCAGTGCTCGGCGCTCGGGGCCATCGCCGGGCCGGCCGCCATCGCGGCGACGCCGTTCGGCTGCACCACGGTCAGCGACGTGGTGTGGCTGGCACTGGCGTAGGCGGCGCCGGCGCGTTCGCCGCCGCTCTTGTCGGTATGGTGCGCTTCGAGCACGTACATGCCTTTCCACGGCAGGTCGAAGCTGATCGCACCCTGGTCGTCCGACACCGCTTCCTTGGTCCAGCCGTTCGGAATCACGGCATTGACCTTGGCCTTCGGCAGCGGCTGGCCCTTGTAGAAGATCTTGAATTGACCAGGCTTGCCGGCCGGGACGATGTCCAGCGCCAGCTTCGGTTGCTGGGCGGCGAAGCTCGTGGCCAGGCGCGCGGCCGGGATCCAGACGTGCTGGCTGGTCTTGCCGTCCTGCGTGGTTTCCCAGCCCGGGTAGGCATTGTCTTCGACCACGATCGCTTCGCCGGCCTTCGGCGCGCCGCCCACCACATAGCCTTGCGCGGTTTTCTGCAGCGTCAATGCGCGCTCGCCGCCGGCGCCGACCAGGGTGGCCTGCGGCGCCACGAACTTGTCGAGCAGGCCCGGCGTCGTTTCGCGCTGGTTCTCGGCGAATTCGCCGAACTGCAGCCTGACCGTCTTGCCATCCTGTTCCAGCCAGACGTGATGCGCCTGCGCCACAGGAGCGGCGAAAGCGGACAGGGCGAGGGTGACGAGCAGCAATTTCTTCATGATTCCATTCTTTCTTTTGAATTTTCGCAGCAGCAAAATGCTACGAGACAAGGACTACAAAGCACGTTTGCGCTGGTGAATCGAACAACATGTGCATTGCATCAATTAATAAATACGAATTATAATGCGAATCGTTCTCATTTAAAACCATTTTTGCACCACTTTCAAGGAGTGATCATGTTGCGCCCAGTGCCGTCCGCAGTATCGAATCCCACGCCCGTCGCCCGCTTGGTGCGCCAGGCCACTGCACTGTGTGCAACTGCGGCACTGCTGACGCCGTTCGCCGCCATCGCCGGCCCGGACGCGCCGGCCGCCCCCGACGATCTCGCGCCGGTCTCGACCGTCAGCATCGTCGGCAAGCATGATGCCACCACCGAGAAGTCGAAGTCCTTCAGCGCCCGCTCGTCGAGCCTGTTCAAGGGCGAGCAGGACATCCGCGACACGCCGCAGCCGGTCACCGTCATCACCCGCCAGTACATCGAGGAGCGCAACCTGCTCGACCTGACCGAGGTGCTGAACAACACGCCGGGTGTCACGGTCGACTACACCGACAGCGAGCGCCTGAGCTACCACTCGCGCGGCTTTTCCATCGATGCGCTGCAGCTCGACGGCCTGACCTTCAGCCAGTCCGGCGCCGCCTTCATCCAGCCCGACACGGCCGTGCTGGACCGCGTCGAAGTATTGCGCGGCGCCTCGGGCATGCTGCGCGGCTCCGGCAATCCCGGCGCCGCCGTCAACATGGCGCGCAAGATGCCGACCCGCGCGTTCCAGGCGTCGGCCGGCCTGACCTTCGGTTCGTGGGGCCGCCAGCGCGTCGAGGCCGATGTCTCCACGCCGCTCAACGAGAGCGGCTCGGTGCGTGGCCGCGTGGTCGCAGTCAAGGACCAGAAGGAATTCTTCCAGAAGTCGCGCAAGGAAGACAGCGAAGTGCTGTACGCCGTGGTCCAGGCCGACCTGACCCCGCGCACGCTCTTGACCGCCTCGCTCCAGCACACCGACCTCGACGCCACCGGCTCCTGGGGCGGCATGCCCGGCAACTTCGACGGCACGGCGCTGAACCTGCCGGTGCACACCATGCTGGGCGCCAGCTGGAACCGCTGGAACCGCTACAACGACATGGCCCAGGCCGGGCTCGAGCACCGCTTCGACAACGGCTGGAGCGTGCGCGCGAATGCCGGCTACACGGCGCTGCGCATGAAAGACAACGGCTTCAAGCAGACCTATGTGGCGCGTACCAGCACCACGAATCCGTACCTGATGAACATCACCACCTCGCAGTACACGGGCGACGACAGCCGCCAGCAGGCGATGAATCTCGTGGCCGACGGTCCGTTCTCGCTGTTCGGCCGCAAGCACTCGCTGGTACTGGGCGCCGAGCGCCTGTACAACCGCACGATCGCGACCCGCGGCGTGGGCAACCTGTTCCAGCAAACCATCGACATCCGCACCTTCGATCCGTACGAGACTTACGCCGAGCGTGACGTGACGACGATGCCGCCCGGCGGCGCCGCGCCGACCGTCACCAGCAACGACAGTGCCTTCGTCACCGCGCGCCTCTCGCTCGCCGATCCGCTGACCCTGCTGGTGGGCGGGCGCCTGAACTGGTGGGAAACCGAGAACCTCGCCAACGGCAGCGGCTACAAGGTGACCCGCGAAGCGACGCCCTATGTCGGCCTGGTGTTCGACCTGTCCAACGAGATCAGCGCCTACACCAGCTACACCGAGATTTTCACGCCGCAGAACGTGCGCGGCGCCGATGGCAACCTGCTCAACCCGATCACCGGCGAAGACATCGAGCTGGGCCTGAAGGGCGAATTCTTCGGCGGCCGCCTGAACGCCTCGCTGGGCCTGTTCCAGATCGAGAACGTCGGCCGCGCGATCGAAGACAGCGCATCGGCCAATCCCTGCCTGCCGTATTTCCCGACCGGCTTCTGCCGCATCGCCGGCGGCAAGCAGCGCAGCGAAGGCGTCGAGGCTGAAGTCTCGGGTGAGGTCTGGACCGGCTGGCAAGTGATGGCGGGCTACACCAACACCCGCACCAAGTATGTCATCGACACGGCGGCCAACACCGGCCAGCCGCTGCGCAGCCAGGATCCGAAGCACCAGCTGCGCCTGTTCGCCAGCTACAGCCCGAACCGTTCGGGCCCGGGCTGGACCGCCGGCGGCGGCGTCAACGTGCAGAGCGACACCTACGTGACCGGCGGCGCGCTGCGCGCCACCCAGGGCGGGTACGGCCTGGCCAATGCGATGTTCGCCTACCGCTTCTCGGACCAGTTGTCGCTGCAGGCCAATGTGAACAACCTGTTCGACAAGCGCTACTACAAGCGCTTCGGTCCGACCGGCCTGGCCTATTACTACGGCGACCCGCGCAATGTCGCGGTGAGCCTGCGCGGCAGCCTGTAAGCCGGCGCCGGCAGCCGGTCTTCTCGTGGGGCGGCGGCGTTGCCGTCCACCCCACGATCATCATGCCGGGCGGAACGGGTCGGGGTACAATCGCCGCTTCGCTCTTCTCCAGACACGCCATGCTTTCTCGTCGTACCACCCTCGCGGCCTGCGCCGCACTGTTGCTGGCCGCCTGCGGCAGCACGCCCACCCAGCCGGCGGCGACCGTGACGCCGGTGGCCGCTCCCTTGCCGCCACGTAAAATCCGCATCGGCCTGGCCCTGGGCGGCGGCGCCGCGCGCGGCTTCGCCCACATCGGCGTGATCAAGGCGCTGGAGGCCCAGGGAATCTTCCCGGAATACGTGGTCGGCACCAGCGCCGGCTCGGTGGTGGGCGCCCTGTACGCGTCCGGCCTGAACGGCTTCGCCCTGCAGCGCACCGCGCTGGCGATGGACGAGGCGACCATTTCCGACTGGGCGCTGCCGCTGTTCAATAAATCGAGTGGCGTGCTCAAGGGCGAGGCCCTGCAGAATTACGTGAACAAGGCGGTCGGCAACGCGCCGATCGAGAAACTGAAAATCCGCTTCGGCGCCGTCGCTACCGACCTCAAGAGCGGTCAGCCGATCCTGTTCAACCGCGGCAATACCGGCGTGGCGGTGCGCGCCTCCTCGAGCGTGCCGAGCGTGTTCCAGCCGGTACGGATCGGCAGCAAGGAATACGTCGACGGCGGCCTGGTGGCGCCGGTGCCGGTGCGCTTCGTGCGCGAGATGGGCGCCGATTTCGTTATTGCGATCAATATCTCGAGCGCGACCGAAGGGGCGGCCACGGCCAGTTCGCTCGACGTGCTGATGCAGACCTTCAGCATCATGGGCCAGCGCCTGAACCATTTCGAGCTGAAGGATGCCGACATCGTGATCACGCCGGCGCTGGGCAATATGGGCTCGAGCGACTTCGGCAACCGCAACCTGGCCATCCTGGCCGGCGAGCAGGCCGCCGCCGGCCTGATGCCGCAAATCAAAGCCAAACTCAAACTCAAGCAGCAAGCGCTGCAGCAAGGAACGCCATGAACAGCAAACCCTACCTCACCCTGGCCGACGTCAAGCGCATCGCCGCCGCAGCCGAAGCCGAAGCGCTCGCCAACAAGTGGGCGGTCTCGATCGCCATCGTCGACGATGGCGGCCACCTGCTGTGGCAGCAGCGCCTGGACGGCGCGCCGCCGGTGTCGTCGTACATCGCACCGGCCAAGGCCAACACCGCCGCACTGGGCCGGCGCGAATCGAAGCTCTACGAGGACGTGATCAATGGCGGACGGATGTCGTTCCTGAGCGCGCCGAAGCTGGAAGGCATGCTGGAAGGCGGCGTGCCGGTCATCGTCGACGGCCACGTGATCGGCGCGGTCGGCGTGTCGGGCGTGAAGTCGGAGCAGGATGTGCAGATCGCCCGTGCCGGCATTGCCGCGCTCGAGGCCTGACCCGCGCCTGATCCGCGCAGCATGATGTCGCTTCGCAAAATATAGTTTCGGCGAGGCAGCAAACGCGAAAGAAAGCACGGCCCCGATGTCATCGAAGGTGACATCGGGGCCGTTTTTCTGCCGGCCTCGCATTGCCGGATGCCGCCGTTCGCGCTATAATTCGGAAGTTTATCTAATTCAAACTTAGCCGTAGCGCATACCCACCATCCCTCATTCAACATGACCTCCAACCCCAGGCGGAAGTACCTCGTCACGGGCCGTTGGATGTCGGTCTGACGTGGCGCAGCTACGGCAACTTTTTTACGGAGTTGCCCTTGCCGCCATTCTTTTCTGGCTCCGCCGTTCCGGCCATCCTGGCCCTTGCTGACGGAACAATTTTCAAAGGATATGCCATTGGTGCTGTCGGTCACACGACCGGCGAGGTCGTGTTCAATACCGCGATCACTGGCTACCAGGAAATCCTCACCGACCCCAGCTACTCGCGTCAGATCGTCACGCTGACGTACCCGCACATCGGCAACTACGGCGTGAACACGGCCGACGTGGAAGCCGCCAAGGTGCACGCCGCCGGCCTGGTCATCCGTGACCTGCCGCTGCTGGCCTCGAATTTCCGCTCGACCCAGTCGCTGGCCGACTACCTCAAGGCCGAGAACATCGTCGCCATCGCCGGCATCGACACCCGCAAGCTGACCCGCATCCTGCGCGAGAAGGGCGCCCAGTCCGGCGCCATCCTGACCGCGGTGCAAGGCGCCGAGCCGAACCAGGCCCAGGCACTGGAGCTGGCGCGCTCGTTCCCGGGCCTGGCCGGCGTGGACCTGGCCAAGGTGGTGTCCGTCACCGCGCCCTACGAGTTCAGCGAGACCGAATGGAAACTGGGTGAAGGCTACGGCAAGCAGACCAGCCCGAAATACCACGTGGTTGCTTTCGACTACGGCGTCAAGCGCAACATCCTGCGCATGCTGGCCGAGCGCGGCTGCAAGGTGACGGTGCTGCCGGCCCAGTCGACGGCAGCCGATGCGCTGGCGCTCAATCCTGACGGTATCTTCCTGGCCAACGGCCCGGGCGACCCGGAACCGTGCGACTACGCCATCAAGGCCTCGCGCGAACTGATCGAGAAGGGCATCCCGACCTTCGGCATCTGCCTCGGCCACCAGATCATGGCGCTGGCCTCGGGCGCGAAGACGATGAAGATGAAGTTCGGCCACCACGGCGCCAACCACCCGGTGCAGGACCTGGACAGCAAGAAGGTCCTGATCACCTCGCAGAACCACGGTTTCGCGGTCGACCCGGCTACCTTGCCCGACAACTGCCGCGTGACCCACGTGTCGCTGTTCGACGGTTCGCTGCAGGGCTTTGCCCGCACCGACAAGCCGGCGTTCTGCTTCCAGGGCCACCCGGAAGCCTCGCCCGGCCCGACCGACGTTGCCTACCTGTTTGACCGCTTCATCGACCTGATGCAAGCCGCGGAGAAGAATTAATATGCCAAAACGTAGTGATATCAAAAGCATCCTGATCATCGGCGCTGGCCCGATCGTCATCGGCCAGGCGGTCGAGTTCGACTATTCCGGCGCCCAGGCCTGCAAGGCCCTGCGCGAAGAAGGCTACAAGGTCATCCTGGTCAACTCGAACCCGGCGACCATCATGACCGACCCGGAAACGGCCGACGTCACCTACATCGAGCCGATCACCTGGAAGGTCGTCGAGCGCATCATCGAGAAAGAGCGTCCGGACGCGATCCTGCCGACCATGGGCGGCCAGACCGCGCTGAACTGCGCGCTCGACCTGCACCGCGAAGGCGTGCTCGACAAGTACAAGGTCGAACTGATCGGCGCCTCGCCGGAAGCGATCGACAAGGCCGAGGACCGCTCCAAGTTCAAGGATGCGATGACCAAGATCGGCCTGGGTTCGGCGCGTTCGGGCGTGGCCCACACGATGGAAGAATCGTGGGCCGTGCAGCGCGAGATGGGTTTCCCGACCATCATCCGTCCGTCGTTCACGATGGGCGGCAGCGGCGGCGGCATCGCCTACAACGCCGAAGAATTCGAACAGATCTGCAAGCGCGGCCTGGAAGCATCGCCGACCAGCGAACTGCTGATCGAAGAATCGCTGCTGGGCTGGAAAGAGTACGAGATGGAAGTTGTTCGCGACAAGAACGACAACTGCATCATCATCTGCTCGATCGAAAACCTGGATCCGATGGGCGTGCACACGGGCGACTCGATCACCGTGGCGCCGGCGCAGACGCTGACCGACAAGGAATACCAGATCATGCGCAACGCGTCGATCGCGGTGCTGCGCGAAATCGGCGTCGACACGGGCGGATCGAACGTGCAGTTCGCGATCGACCCGAAAGACGGCCGCATGATCGTCATCGAGATGAACCCGCGCGTGTCGCGTTCGTCGGCGCTGGCCTCGAAGGCCACCGGCTTCCCGATCGCGAAAGTGGCGGCCAAGCTGGCCGTCGGTTTCACCCTCGACGAACTGCGCAACGAGATCACCGGCGGCGCCACCCCGGCCTCGTTCGAGCCATCGATCGACTACGTCGTCACCAAGATCCCGCGCTTCACGTTCGAGAAATTCCCGACCGCCGACAAGCACCTGACCACCCAGATGAAATCGGTCGGTGAAGTCATGGCGATGGGCCGCACCTTCCAGGAATCGTTCCAGAAAGCGCTGCGCGGCCTGGAAGTCGGCGTCGACGGCCTGAACGAAAAGACCCGCGACCGCGAAAAGATCGAGGAAGAGCTGGGCGAGCCGGGTCCGGACCGCATCTGGTACGTGGGCGACGCGTTTGCCCAGGGCTTCACCCTGGAAGAAGTGCACAACCTGACCAAGATCGATCCGTGGTTCCTGGTGCAGATCAAGGAAATCGTCGACATCGAGCTGTGGCTGGATCACCAGAAGCTGGAAAGCCTGGACAAGCCGACGCTGTACAAGCTCAAGCAAAAAGGCTTCTCGGACCGCCGCCTGGCCTTCCTGATGCAGACCACGCAGGATGCCGTGCGCGCGCGTCGTCACGAACTCGACATCCGTCCGGTGTACAAGCGCGTCGATACCTGCGCGGCCGAATTCGCGACCGACACCGCCTACATGTACTCGACCTATGACGAAGAGTGCGAATCGAAGCCGACCGACAAGAAGAAGATCATGGTGCTGGGCGGCGGTCCGAACCGCATCGGCCAGGGCATCGAGTTCGACTACTGCTGCGTGCACGCGGCCCTCGCCATGCGCGAAGACGGCTACGAGACCATCATGGTCAACTGCAACCCCGAGACCGTGTCGACCGACTACGACACGTCGGATCGCCTGTACTTCGAATCGCTGACGCTGGAAGACGTGCTGGAAATCGTGGCGATCGAAAAGCCGGTCGGCGTGATCGTCCAGTACGGCGGCCAGACGCCACTCAAGCTGGCGCTCGACCTGGAAGCGAACGGCGTGCCGATCATCGGCACCTCGCCGGACATGATCGACGCCGCCGAAGACCGCGAGCGTTTCCAGCAACTGCTGCAAAAGCTGGACCTGCGCCAGCCGCCGAACCGCACCGCCCGTACCGAAGCCGACGCGCTGGCGCTGGCCGAGGAAATCGGTTACCCGCTGGTGGTGCGTCCTTCCTACGTGCTGGGCGGGCGCGCGATGGAAATCGTCCACGAGCAGCGTGACCTGGAGCGCTACATGCGCGAGGCGGTCAAGGTCTCGCACGATTCGCCGGTGCTGCTGGACCGCTTCCTGAACGACGCGATCGAAGTCGACGTCGACTGCATCTCGGACGGCGAAGCCACCTTCATCGGCGGCGTGATGGAACACATCGAACAGGCCGGCGTGCACTCGGGCGACTCGGCCTGCTCGCTGCCGCCGTACTCGCTGTCGCAGGCGACCATCGACGAACTCAAGCGCCAGACCTCGCTGATGGCGAAAGCGCTGAACGTGATCGGCCTGATGAACGTGCAGTTCGCGATCCAGCAGAGCGAAGTCGATGGCCAGACCGTCGATACCGTCTATGTGCTGGAAGTGAATCCGCGCGCCTCGCGCACCGTGCCGTTCGTCTCGAAAGCGACCGGCCTGCAGCTGGCCAAGATCGCGGCGCGCTGCATGGTCGGCCAAACGCTGGCTTCGCAGGGCATCGAGAAGGAAGTGATCCCGCCGTTCTACAGCGTCAAGGAAGTCGTGTTCCCGTTCGTGAAGTTCCCGGGCGTCGACACCATTCTCGGCCCTGAAATGAAATCGACCGGCGAAGTCATGGGCGTGGGCGCCACCTTCGGCGAGGCGTTCGTCAAGTCGCAACTGGCGGCCGGCGTCAAGCTGCCGACCTCGGGCGCCGTGTTCCTGTCGGTGAAGGGCTCGGACAAGCCGCGTGCGGTGGCTGTCGCACGTGACCTGGTGGCGCTGGGCTTCACGCTGCTGGCGACCAAGGGCACTGCCGCCGTGATCGCCGCCGCCGGCCTGCCGGTGCGCGCCGTGAACAAGGTGCTCGAGGGCCGACCGCACGTGGTCGACATGATCAAGAACAACGAGATCGTGATGGTCGTGAACACCGTCGAGGAAAAGCGCAGTGCGATCACCGACTCGCGCACCATCCGTACCTCGGCGCTGGCGTCGCGCGTGGTGACCTTCACCACGATCTTCGGCGCCGAGGCGGCGATCGAAGGCATGCGTCACATCGACGAACTGCGCGTGTACGATTTACAAGGTCTGCATAAAACCTTAAACTAAGCGCACGCAGTACCCGCATCACCAAGGGGCGCGAGGAATCATCGCAGCGGCAGCAGTGTCGATCGAGAAGCGCCGCCGTACCAGGGTACGGCGCGCATCCTAGACCGGGAATGCGACGCAGCAGTCATTCGATGCCCCCCAGTCAACCACAGAGTTCGCGCGGCTTTGGCGCCGCGTGCCTCTGTGGTTTTCGCTTTGAGGCCGTAGTCCGGCCCATGCCGCGTGGATGCGGGTGCTCCAGTCACTTTTTACAGCAGAGAACCATGAACACACCACTGACCAAATTCGGCGCAGAACTCCTGAAGGAAGAGCTGCACCAGCTCAAGACCAAGGAGCGCCGCATCGTGATCGACGCGATCGCCGAGGCGCGTTCGCATGGCGACCTGTCCGAAAACGCCGAATACGACGCCGCCAAGGAACGCCAGGCCTTCGTCGAAGGCCGTATTGCCGAACTCGAAGGCAAGCTCTCGACCGCCCAGATCATCGACCCGGCCACGCTCGACGCCGAAGGCCGCGTCGTGTTCGGCGCCACCGTCGACCTGGAAGACCTGGAGTCGGGCCAGAAAGTCAGCTACCAGATCGTCGGCACCGACGAAGCCGACCTGAAGTTGAACAAGGTCTCGGTGACGTCGCCGATCGCGCGTGCGCTGATCGGCAAGTATGCCGAAGACGTGGTCGAAGTGCAGGCGCCGTCCGGCCCGCGCGAATACGAAATCCTCGACGTCCGCTACGTCGGATGAGCGACGCCGCAAGCCCGCTGTCCGCCGGCGGCAGGATCGCCAAAGCGCGCCTGCTGACGGCGGTACTGTGGGCGGGCAGCCTGTGGTCGCTCGGTTACATCGCGGCGCCGGCGGCGTTTGCCGTGCTCGAAAGCGTTCAAGCGGGCAAGCTGGTGTCGCTGCTGCTGACGCGCCAGGCCTGGATCTCGATCGCCTGCGCGCTGCTGTTGCTGGTGCTGTTGCGGTTTTCCCGCGACCTGGCGCCGGCGCCGCGGCGTTTCGCCGCGCTGCTGGTGCTGGCGATGCTCGCTTGTGCGCTGGTGATCTTCGTCGGGCTGCAGCCGGCCATGGCGCATCTGCGCGAACTGGCAGGCGAGGGCGGGGTGAGGGCGTCGCCGTACTGGACGCAGTTCGCCGTCATGCACGGGGTGTCGCAAGTGTTTCACATGATGCAGAGCCTGCTGGGGGCGTGGCTGGTGTTGCGGCTGCGCTGAAACCGGTCGGAGGTTGGTGTAAGGCTAGTGTTGGGGCTGGTTGAACGCGTTGGCGGCGTAGCCGCCAACCCTACGCGGCTGAAGCCGGTCGGATATTGGCGCTGGGCTTTTGCCGAGGCGGTTGGATGCGTCGGCGGCGTAGCGCGGGGCCACCGAGGCCAACCCTGCGCGGTGGAATTCATCGTGGGGTGGACGGCTTGTCCGTCCATGCGTTCAGCCAACGCTGCAGGATGCGGCCGTAGGGTTGGCGGCTGTGCCGCCGACGCGTTCAACCGGCGCAGGCACGCTCGCGCGGCATGTGAAGGCCTGTCGCAAGCCTGTCGCAAGCTTGTCGCAAGCGTGGACGGCAACGCCATCCAGCCCACGGTCATCGACCGTACGCCATAAAAAAACCGGGTTGCCCCGGTTTTTCTTACTTGTTCAGCGACGACTTCTTGCTGCTGGTCTGGCGCGGTTTGGCGCGCTTGATGTTACCGCCGGCGGTGACGCGCTCGTTACCCTTGAGCATGACCTTGGTGACGCTCGGCTTCTTGGTGCCGCTGGCGCTGGCCTTGACGATGGTGACTTCGCGCATGCCCGGACCCGACTTGCCGCTACGTTCCTTGACCGCATCCTTTTTCGGGCGGTACACGACCAGCAGCTTGCCGATGTGCTGTACCGGTGCTGCCTCGAGCTCGGCGCAGATCTGCTCGTACATGGCAACGCGTGCTTCACGGTCGTCGCCGAACACGCGCACCTTGATCAGGCCATGGGCGTCCAGGCTAGCGGCGACTTCCTTCATGACGGATTCGGTGAGGCCGGCCTCGCCGATCATGACGACTGGATTGAGCCCGTGGGCTTCTGCGCGCAGGGCGCTGCGCTCGGCCGGAGTGAGTTTGATCATAATAAATCTTTGATGTACCTATAAAAGCAGTATTCTACGCGAATGGCCAAGAACAAATTAAACAAAAACTGGTTGCACGACCACATTAACGACCCGTACGTCAAACTGGCCCAGAAAGAGGGCTACCGCGCCCGCGCCGCCTACAAGCTCAAGGAAATCGACGAAGCGGAAAAACTCATCAAGCCGGGGCAGGCCATCGTCGACCTCGGCTGCACCCCGGGCAGCTGGGCCCAGTACACGCGGCGCAAGCTGGCCGGCGCCGATGGCGGTGGCATCCGCGGCACCATCATCGGCCTGGACATCCTGCCGATGGAACCGGTAGCAGACGTGCAATTTATCCAAGGCGACTTCCGCGAAGAAGAAGTGCTGGATCAACTCGATACCGTGCTGTCGGGCCGCAAGGTCGACCTGGTGTTGTCCGACATGGCCCCCAATCTATCGGGAATCGGCCATGCCGACGCGGCGCGCATGGAACATTTGATCGATCTGGCGATCGAATTTTCCCAGGTCCACCTGAAACCCGGCGGTGGCTTGCTGGTAAAGTGTTTCAAGGACATGGGTTTTACCCAGATCCTGGAAAAATTCCGTCTTGAATTTACCACCGTGAAGCAGATCAAGCCGAAGGCAAGCCGCGACAAATCGTCCGAGATTTTCCTGCTGGGCCGTGGTCTCAAGAATCCGGCGCAATAGGAACCCGGCGCAGGGCTTGCCTCTTGAAATCTCCTCATGCGGCCGCATATCTGCCGCGTGACCCTTCGGGCGCGACTGTATGACAGCGTCTGGAGTAGTAAAAAGATAGTATTCCGGCACTATTGCTTTCTGCTGCGTGGCAGCGCGAGCTTATTGCGAGTAAAATCGGAACGTTGAAATCGGTAGAGATGCTCGAATCGCATCGGAGGAGTCTTCGTGAATAATATGTTTTCCAAATCCGCCATCTGGGTGGTCGTCGCACTGCTGTTGTTCATGCTGTTCAAGCAGTTCGACACCCACAGTGTCGCCGGCGGCAGCAAGACCATTGCTTATTCCGAGCTGCTCGACGAAATCAAGGGACGTCGCATCAAGGACGTGACGATCGAAGGCTCGAACATCACCGCCACCCGTACCGACGACAGCAAGGTCCGCTCCACCGCGACCCTGCTCGACCGCGGCCTGATCGGTGACCTGCGCGAGAACGGCGTGCGCTTCGACATCAAGCCGCCTGAAGAGCCTGGCTTCCTGCAGACCATCTTCATTTCCTGGTTCCCGATGCTGCTGCTGATCGGCGTATGGGTGTTCTTCATGCGCCAGATGCAGGGCGGCGGCAAGGGCGGCGCGTTCTCCTTCGGCAAGTCGAAGGCGCGCATGCTCGATGAAACCAACAACACCGTCACCTTCGCCGACGTCGCCGGGTGCGACGAAGCGAAAGAAGAAGTCTCGGAAATCGTCGACTTCCTCAAGGACCCGACCAAGTTCCAGAAACTGGGCGGCCGTATTCCACGCGGCGTGCTGATGGTGGGCCCGCCGGGTACCGGCAAGACCCTGCTGGCGCGCGCCATCGCCGGTGAAGCCAAGGTGCCGTTCTTCTCGATCTCGGGTTCCGACTTCGTCGAGATGTTCGTCGGTGTCGGTGCGTCGCGTGTCCGCGACATGTTCGAAAACGCCAAGAAGCATTCGCCTTGCATCATTTTCATCGACGAGATCGACGCGGTCGGTCGTCATCGCGGCGCCGGCATGGGCGGCGGCAACGACGAACGCGAACAGACGCTGAACCAGCTGCTGGTCGAGATGGACGGTTTCGAGGCGCAATCGGGCGTGATCGTGATCGCCGCTACCAACCGCGCCGACGTGCTCGATAAAGCCCTGCTGCGTCCGGGCCGTTTCGACCGCCAGGTGCAGGTGGGCCTGCCGGACATCCGCGGCCGCGAACAGATCCTCAACGTGCACATGCGTAAAGTGCCGATCGGCACCGACGTGAAGGCCGACATCCTGGCGCGCGGCACCCCGGGCTTTTCGGGCGCCGACCTGGCCAACCTGGTCAACGAAGCCGCGCTGTTTGCCGCACGCCGCAGCAAGCGCCTGGTCGAGATGATCGATTTCGAAGACGCCAAGGACAAGATCTACATGGGTCCGGAGCGCAAGTCGATGGTCATCCGCGAGGAAGAACGCCGCAACACGGCCTATCACGAGTCGGGCCATGCGGTGGTTGCCAAGCTGTTGCCGAAGGCCGATCCGGTGCACAAGGTCACGATCATGCCGCGTGGCTATGCGCTGGGCCTGACCTGGCAATTGCCTGAGCACGATGCGCTGTCGGGCTACAAGGACAAGATGCTCGAGGAAATCTCGATCCTGTTCGGTGGCCGTATCGCCGAAGAGATCTTTGTCGGCCAGATGTCGACCGGCGCCTCGAACGACTTCTCGCGTGCAACCAAGCTGGCGCGTTCGATGGTGACCCGCTTCGGCATGTCCGACAGCATGGGCGTGATGGTCTACGAAGACAGCGAGAACGACGGCTTCTTCGGCGGCGCCACCAAGACCATTTCGGAAGCAACCCAGCAAAAGGTCGACGCCGAGATCCGCGCCATCCTCGACACCCAGTACGCGCTGGCCCGTCGTCTGCTGGAAGAGAACCGCGACAAGGTCGAAATGATGACCAAGGCGCTGCTCGACTGGGAAACCATCGACAACGAGCAGATCAACGACATCATGGCCGGCCGCGAGCCACGCCAGCCGAAGACGGTGCTGACCAAGCGCACGCCTCCTGGCGACAGCGGCCCGGGCGGCGTGGCGCCAAACGCCACCGCACCGGCCTGACGCTGTCTCTCACATCCAAGGCACCCGTCAGGGTGCCTTTTTCGTTTACGCCATGAGCAATCAACTGCAATGCGGCCGTTTCAGCTTCGCGCTGGACGGTCCCGATTCCCATGTGCCCGTCGTGATGGGCATCCTGAACATCACCCCCGATTCGTTTTCCGACGGCGGCCGCTGGCAGGGCCTCGAATTCGCGGTCGGTCACGCCGAAGAAATGGTCCGCAACGGCGCGACCATGATCGACATCGGCGGCGAATCGACCCGTCCCGGCTCGCCCGGCGTACCGCTGCGCGAGGAGCTGGCGCGCGTGATGCCGGCCCTGTACGCCCTCAAGACGCTCGACGTCGCCCTGTCGGTCGACACCTGCAAACCCGAGGTGATGCGCGAGGCGCTGATCGCCGGCGCCGACATGATCAACGACGTCAATGGTTTCCGCGCGCCCGGCGCGATTCAAAGCGTGCTCGACAGCGATTGCGGCCTGTGCGTGATGCACATGCAGGCCACCCCGCAGACCATGCAGCAGGCGCCGCAGTACGACGATGTGGTGGGGGAGGTGATCGCCTTCCTGCGCGAACGGGTGGATGCCATGACCGCGGCCGGCATCGCGCGCGCGCGGATCTGCATCGATCCGGGTTTCGGCTTTGGCAAGACGGTCGAGCACAACTACGCCCTGCTGCGCGGTGTCGGGCGCATGCGCGACGAGCTCGGTTTACCGGTGCTGGCCGGGATGTCGCGCAAGTCGATGATCGGCGCCATCACCGGGCGTCCGGTCGAGGGCCGCGTTGCCGGCAGCCTCGGCGCGGCATTGGCTGCGGTGGCGCATGGCGCTAGAATCGTGCGTGTACATGATGTGGCGGAGACGGTCGACGCCCTCAAGGTCTGGCACGCGGCCATGCATGCGCCGGCAGCTTTTTCGTAATAGTCGATTCAACCAGAGAAAAGAGAAAAGATGGCACGCAAATATTTCGGTACCGATGGTGTTCGTGGCGAAGTGGGCGTTGCGCCGATCACGCCCGAGTTCGTGATGCGCCTCGGCTATGCCGCCGGCACCGTGCTGGCCAAGGGCGGCAAGTCGAGCGGCGGTCGCCCGGTCGTGCTGATCGGCAAGGACACGCGCATCTCGGGCTACCTGCTGGAAGCGGCGCTGGAAGCGGGCTTCTCGGCCGCCGGCGTCGACGTCATGCTGGCCGGCCCGATGCCGACCCCGGCCATCGCCTACCTGGTGCGCGCGCTGCGCCTGCAGGCCGGCGTGGTGATCTCGGCCTCGCACAACCCGTTCCAGGACAATGGCATCAAGTTCTTTTCCGGGCATGGCACCAAGCTGCCGGACGCGGTCGAGCTCGAGATCGAGGAAGCGATCGACCAGCCGATGGGCTGCGTGTCTTCCGACAAGCTGGGCCGCGCAACGCGCCTGCGCGACGCCCAGGGCCGCTACATCGAATTCTGCAAGAGCACCTTCCCCAATGAACTGGACCTGCGCGGCCTGAAGATCGTGGTCGACAGCGCCCATGGCGCCGCCTACGCCATCGCGCCGCATGTGTTCCACGAACTGGGCGCCGAAGTCATCTCGATCGGCGCCACGCCGGACGGCTTCAACATCAATGCCGGCTTTGGCGCGACCGCGCCGAAAGCGCTGTCCGAAGCGGTCGTGGCCAACAAGGCCGACCTCGGCATCGCGCTCGATGGTGACGCCGACCGCCTGATCATGGTCGACGCCAATGGCCGCGTCTACAACGGCGACGAACTGCTGTACGTGATGGTACGCGACCGCATGAGCACCGGCCCGGTGGCCGGCGCCGTGGGCACCCTGATGACGAACATGGCGCTCGAAGTGGCGTTCAAGGAACTGGGCATCGGCTTCGCGCGCGCCAAGGTGGGCGACCGCTACGTGCTCGAAGTGATGCAGGAGCGCGGCTGGCTGTTCGGCGGCGAAGGATCGGGCCACCTGCTGGCGCTCGACAAGCACACCACCGGCGACGGCATCGTGTCGGCGCTGCAGGTGCTGTCGGCGCTCAAGCGCAGCGGCAAGTCGCTGGAAGCATGCTGCAGCGAACTGCAGCTGTTCCCGCAGACCCTGATCAACAAGCGCGTCGCGCCAGGATTCGACTGGACCGCGGATAGCGCCCTGGTGGCCGAGAAAGAGGCTGTCGAGCGCGAACTGGGCGGCAACGGCCGCGTGCTGATCCGCGCGTCGGGTACCGAGCCCCTGATTCGCGTGATGGTCGAAGCGAGGGATGCGGCGCTGGCGGAGGGCATGGCGCGCCGTATCGCCGACAAATTGACCGAGCAGGCCGCGGCTTGATGCAAAATCCTCCGGACGGCGCATTGACGCGGACCGCCCGGGGGAAGTATAATACCGCCAACGGAGTGTAGCGCAGCCCGGTAGCGCACCTGGTTTGGGACCAGGGGGTCCAAGGTTCGAATCCTTGTACTCCGACCACGATTGCCAAGACGGGCTGTCTCATTGACAGCCCGTTTTGTTTTGTTCGCTGCATAATCTGCATTATCCCGCACTATCTGCACCATCCGCACTGCCCATAGCTCAGTTGGATAGAGCATCAGCCTTCTAAGCTGAGGGTCGTAGGTTCGATTCCTACTGGGCAGGCCATTTCCCCAGTCACATCGTCGAGCGTCGCATTCGGCATCGCCGGCGGCGCCAGCGACTGGCGCTCAGCCGATCACGAACTCATAACCCGTCTGCATCTTCCCGATGAGCTGCGCCTGGTTCTCGGCGCTTTCGCTGAAACCGGTCAGGACGCTGGCTGCATCCGCCATCCCGCTGTCGAGCGCGTGCAACCAGAACGAGAAGCCGTCCGGATCCGGCGCCCGGTCGAGGACGTTGGCGTAGAACGCGGTGACGATCTCGGCGTGCGCGGGCGTCTGGCCATGCAGTGCCCGGAATTCAGGTGAATCGACAAACGCCTGCCCCACTTGGTGCAGGCTGGCGCCGTGGCTCATCTGGCCGATCCAGAAGCCAAGGCCTTCCGGGTCAGGCGTGCGGTCGAAGGCGGCCTGGTACAGGCGGTAGGCCTCGGCCGGATAACCCGACGTTTCATACGAAATATAGTCACCGCCATCGAACGAAATGCGCTCGACGTTGCGCAGGATGTCGCTGCCTTCGAGACCGAGCAAATCGGTGACCGTCACCGCGCCCTGGCGCACGGTCACGGCATATTCCTCGCGCAGGCCTCCCACGACGAAGGTATCGATGCCGGCGCCGCCATCGACGATGTCGTCGGCGGTGGTGCCGTACAGCAGGTCATGGCCGCCGGTGCCATTGATGCCATTGGCGGGCCGGCCGTATTCTTCATACACGTTGACACTGGCATGGGTGGCGCCACCGCCCTGGTCCCAGGAGGCGTTCACGTAGTACCAGCCGGAGTAGGGCGCGACGAAGGCGGCGTAGTCGTAGCCGGCTTCACCGCTGCCGTCGTCGGCCGCGATGGCGTTGCCCAGGTCGTCATGGACGCGCAGCAGAAACGGGTCGTACCAGCTGCCGCTCTGTACCGTGTAGCCAATCCCGGCGGTGCCGTAAAAGGCGAAAACATCATCGAGGCCGGCGTAGGGATCGCTGGTACCGAAGCGCGCGGTGCGGCCATAGAACTCGGCCAGGCCGGGATCGGTGACGGGCATGAAATCGAGCTGCCTGGCCCAGTCCATCTCGGCAGGCGTCAGGTCGTCCAGATGGTCAAGGGTCGGGTAGGCAGGCATGGCAAAACCTCGCGGCGGATGATGTCCCGATTATAGGCTCGTCCGCCCGGGCGGAAACCAATGGAATGTTTTCGGTTTGTAACGGCAGCCAGGCCCGTTCAGATGCGGTCGCTTTCCTTGCGCACCACGCGGCCGATCACGATGCATTCGTCGCCCTGGCACAGCTTGCGGTGGAATCGGCGGCCCTCGGCATTGTCGGACGTCAGCCACCATTGCCCGGCGTCGCGGGTCAGCCGCTTGACCACCGCTTCACCCTCGTAGTTGACCGCATACACGGCGCCGTCGACAGGCCTGGTGTCGAGCGTGTTGATGACCACGATGTCGCCGGCATACAGGGCCGGCTCCATGCTCTCGCCCTTGACATAGATGGCGATCAGATGCGACGGGTGGTAGTCGTGGCGCTCGAGCCAGGTGCGGCGCATGCCGAGCGTGCCGCCGTCGCGCCATTCCGGCTCGGTCTGGTATCCGGTAATGCCGGCTGCCAGCCTCAGCTTGACCATCGGAATCTGCACGAAGCCATCGTCGTCAGCGTCCGCCGCCACCACGCGCAGCGCGTCCGGGACGCCCGGCAGGGCCGCATCATCCGCCGGACGACCCGCCAGCGGCCCGACGATCTCGGGCGGCAGGCTCTTGCCCGTGACCGCGGCGATCGCCAGCAACTGCTTCAGGTTGGGGCTGTGCTTTTCGTTTTCCCAGTGCGAGATATTCGCCTTGGTATGGCCGCGCTCGGTGCCCAGAACGAGGGCGAGACGGGCGCCCAGGGCGGCGCCGGACAGGCCCGCCTCGAGGCGGGCCTGCCTGACCCAGCCAGCAATCATCGTGTGAAGATCCATGAAGCTATGGTATAGGAAAACTTTACAGAGCTGTATAGTTATTCTTAACTGCTGTGGTATAGTTTTCCTATACTTTCACCGTTCACATTGTCTGGGAGCAGGAACAGCCGGACCGGGTGCGCGGCCATCCATCGCACAGATGAGGAGACATGATGATGATCGACCACCCACTCGCCCTGCTTCCCGCCGCCCTGGCGCAGGCCGTTGCCACGCTGACGCTGACCGATCTGGCCACGCTGGTCGGCATCCTCACGGCGTTGCTGGGGGCGCTGGTGAACCTGGTGTACACCTGGCGCAAGGACCGGCGCGAACAGCGCGCCAGCGATGCGGCCTGGAGCAGGAAGGATGGGGAGCGTGAACCGCGGCGCCGCACCCGGCCACGGTAGAATGCGGGATCGTCCGTTACCACCTTTTATGCCATCATGGTTTTCCTGACTGTCCCTTACGCCGAGAAAGACGCCGCCAAGGCCCTCGGTGCCCGCTGGAACCCGACCCGCCGCCGCTGGTACGTGCCGGACGGCGTCGCCACCGAACCGTTCGCCAAATGGTGCGACGGCGCGCCGGTGCACGAGGCCGGCCCCGGTACCGGTGGCGCTGCGCCCGCCGCACGCAAGGGCAGGGTTGATAGCTACCAGGGCAAGACCGTGGTCGGAGTCCATTATGTCGCGCTGGAACACGGCTGCGATCCGCTCCAGGATTGCCCGGAATGCGCTGCGCGCCTGGCCAATACGCCATGGGCGCAGGCGCATGGCGCCGTGCGGGCAATCGTGGCCGGCCTGCCGGGCGAATCGACCGTCCGCACGCTGGCGGTCGCTTCGGCCAGCTGAATCCACGGGTGGGCGTACGCGCGCTCGTTTCTTCCGCGCATCACCAGGGAAATAGCGCTATGATGCCAGCCTGATAATAATGCCTGACGAATCCATGCCGCCAGCGACCGCCAGTCAACCCCATGCCCACAGCGATCGCCGCCTGATTGTCGGCGTTGTCGTGTCGGTCGTCCTGCATGGTCTGGTGTTGTCGCTGCAGTTCGGCGTGCCGGGCCTGGACATCGGCGGTGGCGAGCCGCTTGCCGTGACGCTGGCATTGCCGCCCACGCCCGCGCCAACGTCCACGCCTGCAGCACCGCAGACGCTGCCGGAACCCACCCCGCCCGCATCACCGGCTTCTCCCTCCTTGCCCGCACCCGCCGCGGCGCCCGTGCACGGAATGCGCCTGGTCGATCCGGCGCCGGCGCCGGTGGTGGAACCCACGCCGGCGCCCGCGGTCAAGCCGAAACGGCGCGCCCGGAGCGTCGCGCCGAAGCGGCGCCTGCGCAATGTGCCGCCGCCGCTGATCGCGGTCGCGCCCGATCCTGCATCCGACTTTGCCGTGGCGTTGCCCGAGTTTGCTGCCGATCCTGTCGTGCAGGCGGATCCCGGACCTGCCGTGGAGCCCGATGTGATGGCGGACGACGTCGCCGTTGCGGTGCCGGAGGAAGATGCGCAGGAATTGCAGGCCCAGCAGGCGCAGCTGGCGGAGGCGGAGGAGGAGGAGGAGCGGCGGCTGGAACAGGAGCGTCTTGCCCAGGCGGCTGTGGCGCGCGAGCAGATCGCGCTGGAGCAGCAGCGCCTGCTGGTCGAACAGCAGGCTGAACAGCAAACCGCACAGCAAGCCGCACAAGCGCGCCTGCGCGACGAGCAGGCCGTCGCCGCGCAGCGTGCCGAACAGGAGGCGCTCGAACGCGCCGCGCAGGCCGAGCGTGCGAGCGCCGAGCAGCAGCGCCTTGAACGGGAAGCGCTGCGGCTGGCGCAGGAACAGGCCGAACAGGAGCGCCTGGAGACGCAACGCCAGGCGCAGTGGCGCAGCGAGCAACTGCAACAGCAGCAACTGGCGCAGCAGCGACTCGAACAGCAGAAGCTCGAACAGCAGAAGCTCGAACAACAGAAGCTCGAACAACAGCGACTCGCACAACAGAAGCTCGAACAGCAGCAACGGGAACAGCAGCAACGCGAACAGCAGCGACTGGCGCAGGAAGCCGAACGCCAGCGCATCGAGGAACTCGCGCGCCAGCAGCGGCTGGCCGAGGAGCGCGCCCGGCGCGACGCCGACGAGCAGGCCCGCGCCGCGGCAGAACGGCAGGCCGCCGGGCGCGCCGACGAGGCGGCGCGGCTCGCCGCACGCCAGCAGCAGGGCCAGGGGCCGGCGGCCGGTGCGGGCAGCGCTGCCGGTCCCGGCACCGGGGCGGCCGGGTTGCCGGGTTCAGGCGCGCTGTCCGGGCTGCCTGGCAGCCGCGCGCGCGAGATGCTGCGCGGCCTGACGATCCCGAACGTCAGCGTCCCGGCCGCGGCGCGCGAGGCGGCGGCGAACGCGCGTCGCGTCGTGGCCGACGGCGGCGAGCGCGACGCGCCGCTGCGCCTGTACGTCGACAGCGTGCGCCAGAAGCTCGAGCGCAACGCGGTGCTCGGCGGCGCCCGCCTGACGCTGCGCGACGTCCGTATCGATCCCCTGGTCAGCGTGGTGTTGCGCAGCGACGGTAGCGTGGACGAGGTGACCATCGTGCGCTCCAGTGGCCGGGCCGACATGGACGACGCGGTGCGCCGCTTCGTGCAACTGAATGCACGCTATTCCGCCTTCCCGCCCAACGTCGCCGCTCGGTTCGACGTGATCGAGATCCGTCGTGTCTGGCGTTTCGGGGAGAGCCTCAAACTGCTCGAGGACATGCGCTGAACGCACCCTGCGCGCGGCCGTGCGGGTGACGCGCGTGGTCGGCCGGCAGCCGGCTCCCGTTTGATGCGCTGCAAAGCCAAGCCTGATGGACGCCTTACTCTGGACTGATCGTTCGGATATTGCGACTATTTTTGATAGGCAACAATCATGGCTTGGTTTTGTTCAGTTGCATTCATGGATGTGCTGCGCGCCTTGTGCCGCACCGCCTCTTCTCGCCTGGCGTCTGCCGGCACCATGATCCTGCTGGCGGCCGGCTGCACGACCGGCTGCACGACCGGCCTCGGCTTCGACCAGCCGGCCGCGGCGGGCAGGTCGGGCGAGCCGACGCCACCGACTGAGCTCATTACCGAACAATTGATCGCAACCGAAACCGAGGCCATGGCCAGGGTCGCGCGGCAAGACCTGACGCCGCTGTTCGTTCCCCGTCCGTCGCCCTATGCGATCGGGGCCGGCGACATCCTGTCGATCGTGGTCTGGGACCATCCCGAACTTGCCGCCAGCGGCATGGCCACCGCCGCGGCCGTGGCCGACGGCAGCACGGTCCAGCCGTACAACACGCCGCCCGGCTTCGTGGTCGACCACCAGGGCCGCATCCAGTTCCCCCTGATCGGCCTGCTCAGCGTCGACGGGCTGACCGAGGAACGGGCACGCACGCAGCTCACCCAGAAGCTGGCGCGCTACATCGCCAATCCCAACCTGACGCTGCGCGTGCAGGCCTATCGCAGCCGGCGCGTGTATGTCGACGGCGAGGTGCGCACGCCCGGTCTGCAGGCGATCGACGACATCCCGATGACGCTGGTCGAGGCGATCAACCGTGCCGGCGGCATGCTGCCGGCTGCCGACCAGAGCCGTATCGTGGTCGAGCGCGGCGACATCCGCTACGACGTGAACCTGCGCGAGCTGGTGCAGAAGGGCGTCAACCCGGGCGCCATTCTGCTGGCCCATGGCGACGTGGTACGGGTCCATTCGCGCGACGAGAGCAAGGTGTTCGTGTCGGGCGAGGTGATCCAGCCGCGGGCGCTGACCATGCACAACGGCCGCCTGACGCTCAACGAAGCACTGGGCGAGACCGGCGGCATCAGCCCCCTGAGTGGCGATCCGCGCCAGGTCTATGTGGTGCGCAAGACGGCGCAGCGTACCCGCGTATTCCGCCTCGACGCACGCGCCAGCGGCGCGCTGGCGATGGCCGAATCGTTCGAACTGCGCCCCAAGGACGTGGTCTACGTCGCCGCGTCCGGGCTGGCCAACTGGAACCGCCATTTGAGCATGCTGTTCCCCGGCGCACTGACGCAGGCCGTCGGCGTCACCACCAGGCCCTGACCGGAGGCTGCTGCCATGACCACCCCGCACGATGCGCACCCCCGTCCCTTGAGCCCGATGCACCATAGCGCGCCGGTACTGTCGGTGCCGTTCGACCCGCACCCACCGGAGCCGCAAGAGGCACCGGCCGTCGACCTCAAGGGTTACCTCAATACCCTGTACGACAGCCGCTGGCTGATCGGCGCCATCACCGGCGCCATCACCGTGATCGCGGTGCTGTACGCGCTGCTGGCCAAACCGGTGTACGAGGCCAACCTCATGATCCACGTCGAGGAAGAAAGCCCGACCGCCTCGAAGAACATCCTGAGCGAAGCCTCGTCGCTGTTCGAGACCAAGAAGGCCGCGATCGCCGAGATGGAGCTGCTGCGTTCGCGCATGGTGGTGTCGCGCGCCGTCGACAACCTGCAGTTGTATGTCGAGGCCCGTCCCAATTATTTTCCGGTAATCGGCGCCTGGATCGCCAGCCAGAATGGCGGCGTGCTGTCGCGGCCCGGGCTGTTCGGCCAGGGTGGTTTCGTCTGGGGTGGCGAGCAGATCGAGGTGTCGGTGTTCGAAGTACCCGAAAGCTGGCTCAAGCGCGAGTTTTTCATCACCGCAGCACCCGGCAACCGTTACCGTTTCTCTGGGGGCGGCCAGCCGATCGCCTTCGACGCCAGTGTCGGCCAGCGCTATCGTGTGCCGACCCCGGCCGGGGTGGTCGAAATCAAGATCGACCGCCTGCATGCGAATCCGGGCGCGCGCTTTCGCCTCAAGCGCAATTCGCGCCTGGGCATGATCCAGGCGATCCAGGCGGCGATGGTGATCACCGAGCAGGGCAAGCAGTCGGGTGTCATCCAGGTCAAGCTGCAGGGCGAGAACGCCGCCCATACCCACGGTCTGCTCAGCGAGATCGGTCGCGAATACATGCGCCAGAACCTGGCGCGCAAGACCGAAGAGGCCGAGAAATCGCTGGCCTTCCTCAACCAGCAATTGCCCATTCTGAAGCGCCAGCTCGAGCAGTCCGAAGACCGCTACAACCAGTTTCGCAACGCGCACGGCACGGTGGATCTGCGCGAAGAAGCGCGTATGAGCCTGATACAGGCCGCGGCGGCGCGCACGCGCCGTACCGAACTGATCCAGAAAAAGACCGAGATGCTGGCGCGCTTCACCGAGCACCATCCGGTGGTGGCGGCGCTCAACCGCCAGCGCCAGGAAGTCGAGGCCGAGATCGATGCGATCGCTTCGCGCATCCGCACCTTGCCGGTGATGGAGCAGGACGAAGGACGCCTGACCCGCGATATCAAGGTCAAGACCGACCTGTACACCGCGCTGTCGAATACCGCGCAGCAGCTGCGCCTGATCTCGGTCGGCCGCGTCAGCAATGTGCGGATGGTGGATGAGTCGATCGCACCGGAGAAGCCGATCAAGCCCAACCGTCCGCTCATCGTGGCGCTGGCCGTGGTCTCGGGCCTGTTCCTGGGTGCGCTGATCGCCGTTACGCGTGAAGCGATGCGGGGCGGCATCGACGATCCGGCCAAGGTCGAACGCCTGCTGCGCGCCAAAGTCGTGTGCGCTTCCATTCCGCACAGCGTCAACGAAGACAAGCTGATGCGCAAAGTGAGAGGAGAGGGTGCGCTGCCGCTGCCGCTGCTGGCGCAGATTCTGCCGGAAGATCCGGCGGTGGAAAGCCTGCGCAGCTTCCGTGCGGCGTTGCAGTTCTCGATGCCGCACTTCAGGAACAATATCGTGATGTTTGCCGGGCCGACGCACGGCGTGGGAAAATCCTTCGTCACCATCAATCTCGCTTTCGTGATGGCAGCCGGCGGCAGGCGCGTGCTGGTGATCGATGCCGATTTCCGCAATGGATGCCTGCACCGCTATTTTGGTCTCGGTCGTGACCATGGCCTGTCGGCGGCAATCTCCGGGACTGCGCCGATCGACGAGGTGATCCACCACGATGTGATCGAGAACCTCGACTTCATTGCGACTGGCGCGCTCCCGGCGCACCGCTCCGACTTCCTGCTGCATCAGAATTTCGGTAGCTTGCTCGATACCTTGAGTCCCGGCTACGATCTGGTGCTGATCGACACGCCGCCGCTGTTGACCGCCGCCGACGCGCTGGTGGTCGGCGCCAGGGCAGGTGCGGTCTTCCTGCTGGCACGGGCGCGTGTGACCACCGATGCCGAGATCACCGAATCCGTGAAGCGCCTCAATCATGCGGGCTTGTCGCCTCGCGGGGTCGTCTTCAACAATATCAGCCATGCGATCGGGCGGTCCCATGCGGCATTCCAGTCCGGCGCCGTTGGTCAGCTCAAGTATTCGGAGTAATGCCCAATGAAGAAAGCCCCGCGAGGCCGGACGCAGGTCCGACTTCCCGGGGCTGATTCCCAACAATCAGGCTGAGAGCGCTTGTTAGAACTCGTAGGCGCCGATATCCACCGCACCGCCGCGTGGACGCGCCACGCCGGCGATGTCGACCGTCGGGGCCTGTGCCGCCGTGCCCTTGTTGACCGCCGCCGAGGTGCTCTTCAGGCGGTAGTCGCCGGTGCCGTTGGCCTGGTAATTGACGAATTGCGGGTCGACCGTCACGGTGCCGCTGACAGCGCCCTTGACCAGCCAGGCGCGGCCGCTGTTGAACACCAGGTTGGTGACGTAGCGGTTGTTGCCGCCGACGGTGCCCATCTCGGTGATGCCGTAGCCGTTGCCGTACACGAGGTTGTTGGCAACGTAGTTGTTGCGGGTACCGGCCGCGGTCGAACCGCTGTCGCCGTGGCCGATCACGATGCCCATCTTCGAATTGAAGATGGTGTTGTTGACGATCGTCGAATCGGTGGCGCCGTGCCAGCTGTTGATGCCGACCGAGGCCACGCCCGAGATCACATTGTTCGAGATGCGGTTGTTCTGGTTGGTGACATAGATGCCCTGCACGGTGTTGCAGGTCTGCGCCGCGACCCACTGGGCGCCGATATTGCGCACCACGTTCGAATCGATGACCGCGCCACCACCCGGACCCCAGGCATCGATCGCCGCGCCGCCGCCGCCGTTGCAGCCGCCGCTGACCTTCAGGTCGTGAATGAAGTTCTTGGTGATGTTTTCCTTGCCGCCTTCGGCCAGGATGCCGATGCGGCCGGTACCGGTGATGTCGAAGCCTTCGATGTCGACATAGGCGCCTTTCGAGTTCCACGCCATGCCGGTGCCCGAGAAGACGATCTTCGCGCCCCATTTGGTGTCCGACACGAACTTGATACGGGCGCTGGCGGTGCCGCTCTTGGTGGTGCGGATGCCGGCGGCGCCAGTTGCCGCCGCGGCGACGTTATAGGTGCCCGGGGCCACGTGGATGGTGTAGCCAGCGCTGGCCAGCGCGTCGGCGCGGGCAATGGTTTTCACTGGCTTGGCCTGGGTGCCCGGGTTCGAATCCGAACCGGTGGTAGCGACATACAGGTGCTTGCCGGTGGTGGCGGCAGCGGTGGCGGTTGGGAGTTGGACAGCGGCTTGCACAGCGGTCACGGCCATCGGCGCAGGCGAATCAAAGGCTGGTTCGACCGGGGTGCCGGCGGCAGCGTGACCGGCGGCGAGCAGCAGCACGGCGGCGTTGATCAGTTGATTGGTGCGAACGTTCGAGATGGCGGTGGCGAAGTTGTTCATCTGAAGCTTACCCTTGCAAAGTGAATGAGGTAGCTTTGAGTGGAGGAAACTTCCTAAGTTCAATGTTTTTGAGAAAAATTTTCCTAGCGGTATCAATGCGTCACGATCGGGGCAGCGGCCACGCGCGTAGCACAGGCATTGCAGGGCTCGTGCGCGCGTGTGGTAGAGGCGTGGATACAGCGCCTAAGAAGAAATTAGACGAGGCATACGGCCTCATGCGCAGCGTTCAGTGGCGTGCAACATTGGTCGGCGTGTGCGATGGTCTACCACGGCGTATGCCGTGGCTCCCACGCATGACTGAACAGGACAGTTGCGTCGTCCTGCTTGAAGTAACGCACAACAGTCGATTGGGATACGAGACTTCCGCGCACGTTGCTTGACGCGCGGATCAATAGAATCGTTGCCATATGGTTGGCAAGAAGAGGCTGTAGCGTTGCTGCGTGCTGCGCGCTGTGTGTTGAGTGCTGCGTGCTGCGTGCTGCGTGCTGCGGGGCCATCCAGTGTGCAGGTAGCTGGCTATCCGGCTGGAGGTCGCCTAAGCAGGCACGCGATCAACGGAGCAAACCGTGCGCTTTCAAGTCGTCCACCAGGAACTCGACGCCCTGCTCGAAGTTGCGCGGTACGTAGTCGAAGTCTTTTATGAATGCCGTCAGGTCGATGTCCTTGTCCTCTTGAAACCGTCGCACCTGCTCCTGTGAAACTGGACTCAAGCCCATGGTCGACAGAAGGATTACCGCACCGTGCACCAGGGACGAGGGTATTGGTATCAGTGTCGCTCGCCGGCCCATGCTCCTCGCTGCACAACCGATCAGCGCCCGATTCGAATATGCCTTGCCGCCACCGATGTCGTAAGACTTCCCGTAATACTTCGGATCGAGCAGGGCAGTGCCATAGGCCTTGACCAGATCATGGATGAGAACTGGCTGGATCAGGCTTTGCCCATTGCCGATCAAGGGCATCAGCGGGTAGCGGGCGATCGCCTTGACCAGCCTGGAAATATTGCGATCGTCCTTGTGCCCATAGATCATCGTCGGGCGAATGATCGTCCAGGGGCAGTGAAACCGATTCTCGATGAATTGTTCGGCCGCGCGCTTGCGCTCCGCACTCGCCGACGGCAGGGCCGTGTGGATTCCCGTCGAGCCAGTAAACACGATATGGCGTATGGCGCCGCCGTTTTTCAGGATTGCGCCTAGGATGAACTCGGCGAACCAGATATAGCCGGCGTTGACAATCGCATCGCAATCAGCGAACGCCCTGGCAAGATTGTCGACATCGGTAATGTCGGCCACATGCTGGACATGCACGCCGGGATAGCGTTCGAAGTCTCTCTTGTTGCGGTCTCTCACGATCGCAACCAGGCGATAGGACGAATGCAGTGCCTGCACCAGCCTGTATCCTACTTCGCCTGTCGCCCCAATGATTGCGATCGTGGGCATGGGTTCACCGGTGGGTGTTGGAACCGGCATTGACGGGCGCTGTCGCGGTAGCGGGCATCGGCCCCGTGCGTCGGCCAGCCAGCGCCTTGATGACGCGACGAAGGCGGTAGGTCCGCGATTCGAACAATAGATAAGACAAGTAAGCGCCGAATAGCAAGGTGCCGAGCATTGCCAGGTAGATAGCAAAGTGTAGCGGTTCCTCGGGCGAAAGCTGGCGCAGACCGAGGTGGGTCTGCAGCAGATGCTGCAGAAGAAAGATCAAAGGCAAGTGCAACACATACAGGCTGAACGAGAATTCCGCAAAGAATTGCCCGGTACGGGCTAGCGGCCTTGCCAGTGCGGATGTGGACGTCGCCCTGAACTGAAGGCTGGCCAATAACGCCAGGAACATCAGACTGAGCAGGAAGTCCATGCCCAGTGTGGTGCGATCGAACCGGTCATTGTCGGCAGTCAAGCGAAAGTAGGCGCTGGTGGCGAGGAGCGGCAGCAGCCAGGCACACCTCAGCCATCCGCTGCACGCGATGCGGATACGGGAGAACGCCACACCGAGGAGCCAGATCGCAAAATACATGACGATCTCGACTGGCAACAGGGCGCCCAGCAGTGCCAGACCAGCGAGGCTGGCAATGCGTGTGGAAGGGTGCCGGACGGTGAAGAGCAGGACCAGCAACGGGAACGCAATGTAATACCATGTTTCGTTCGCGAGACTCCAGAGCGCGTAGTTGCCTCCGAATTCATCCAGTACGACGCTCTGCAGCCCGAGTAGATTGCCGACGAACGAGACGGCAGAGAATTCGTTGGCGGGTGAAAAGTCGACGCTGCCTGGATGCAGGAGCCCGCTGGCGAGTCCGAACACCACGGTCAGCACAAATGTCGGGATCAATACGGTCCAGAGGCGCGTGACACGGTCGATTGCATAATCGATGCAGGCGCCCCGCTGATCCATCTTCTGAAGCAGGCTGCCCCCCACCAGCCAACCGCTGATGACAAAAAACACCAGTACAGCCTGGTGCGCGAATCCAGTGGCGAATGCGAAAGCCTGGAACCACAGCGATGGATCGTCAAGGGTACGCAGCCCCGGGTACATTTCGGCCCGCAAATGTGCCGCAGCAACGACGACAGCCGCCAGCCCCCGCGCTGCGGAAATTGCAATTGAATGCCAATAATCTTCGCCAATAGGGCTTTGTCGTTGAATCGCTACTTCTGGAAGCCAGCTGCCCCGCATGTCGATTCCTCTCGATTAATTATTTTTAGCAGCACCGGATGAATGGAAAGACTAACCGAAACATTGTTTCATGTTATCGATCAGATTGCGTCGGTAATACGTAGTAATGCGCTAAAGATATCAAGTTAATATGTCGATGCTTTGAAATGCCTCAATCATTCCTTATCGTCAGGATAAAATAAATAATTGTCGGAGGGTTGGTGAAATCTTGGGAGAGGTTCCCTTGCGACGCCATGCGTGATGAAGATAATTCGAAAATTGATGCGACGAAATTAGGAATTCGTCAGTTCCATTTAGAATCAAGTGGCCATTGATGCGAATCAATTCAAGAATATTGATTAACCTGACAATAGCGCTGATTCACGGTTCTTCCGCTGTGTCGTCCGCAAAAATTGGTTATTGTAAATCCTGCCAAACATCACCGGTTTCCACTGCATAAAGCATATATGCTCACAACATTGCCTGTATTCTGGAAAAATGCCTTTACGGTGCTTACAGGAACTGTTGCAGCCCAGGTCTTGCCGTTGCTGGTTGCGCCGCTGATTACCCGTTTGTGCACCCCAGGGGACTTGGGCGCATTTGGTATCTGGATGGGGATTATTGCCATTGCCTCCACGGCCGCAACCCTGCGTCTCGAAGCCGCCATGATTCTCGACCATGAGCCCAACGCGCAACAAACCTGTTTCAGTATTGTTGCCTACTTTTCAACTATTCTTGCGATTATCCTGACGCTCTGTGCAGTTCTGGCGCGGGTGAGCGGCATACCGCACCCCCAGTCGATGTCCTGGTTTGCATTGCTGACCATAGGCGTCGGGACATGGATAACTGCATACAACAATACCGCGAGTGCCTACGCAACATCCTATCGGGCGTTTGGCAAAGCAGCGCTGGTGAAAGTGTATGGTGCGGGGGCGATTGCCCTGTTTCAAGTGATTCTGCTATTGCTCGGGGTGGATGGTACGGCTTTGTTCGCTGGTCATATTACCGGGCTGGCGGTCGGTATGACCGCCGCCATCATTCTGCTGGGTCCGCCACGTCCGCGAATTGGACTGATCCCGAGCAAAGCACAGCGAAACTATCTCGAAAAACATCAGTCGTTCTGGCGCTTTTCGCTTCCCGGGGGATTATTGAACATGGCAGCGGGAAAGTTTCCCTTGTTTATCGTCGGCGCAAAGTACGGTCTCGTCGCCGCAGGGCTGTTTGCTTTGACCGAACGGGTGTTGACGGCGCCAATCTCCCTGCTTGCAACGTCAGTCCGGGAAGTGTTCAAGCGCGAGGCAGTACAGGAATTTCAGACAGTAGGCAACTGTTCAAAGGCATATCGAAGTACTTTCAAGGCGCTCGTTCTGCTCGGTTGTGGACCAGCGTTGTTCATCTTCGCGTTTGCACCTGATTTTTGTGCCTGGGTATTCGGGGAGCCTTGGCGCGGGGCGGGAGATTTTGCGCGCATACTTGCGCCGCTTTATTTTCTGGGATTCGTGGCGAGTCCGCTCAGCTATGTGTTCTTCGTTGCAGGAAAGCAAAAGGTCGAATTTGTGTGGCAGATTGCCTTGTTTATCATAACCATCACGGTCTTTCTCGCGCCATTTTCGCTAACACAGATTCTTTGGGCATACACAGTAAGTTATTCCATATTGTATGTGATCTATCTGTATTTATCGCACAAATTCGCCAGGAATTCCGTTCCTGTTTCGGCTATCCGGCTTGAATCGAATGCCGACTGAAAGTTTTGACCAGCATGCTCAATCGATGTTGCGCTGAATGAAAATCATGCAAGCAAGTCAACTACATTATCATCCAGCACGGGTTTCCACCTTGGGAAAATGGGTGGCGCATAGTGCCTTCCTTTTGCTTTTTCCTGGATTCTTTTTTTATCAGACGCTGCTGGGTGTCGGCGCAATGCGTGCTGTGCTGGGAGGCTATTTTTCAGTCATCGCGTTTGCGATGCTACCGCCACTATTGTGGCAATATGCTGTAGCCCTTAAAAGATTCAACAACTATTTTCTGCAGGTAGATTTCTGGTTCATGCTGTTTGCAGCATACTACTGTGTCGTGCTCCTCATTAATTATATGGCTGGCGGTACCGCGATCATCGTACAGAAATACGTCGCCAGCCTGGTATTTTGCATTGACCTGTATTGCATATTCAGGCTGCTCGACTTGAGTGACAGAAGGTTCATCCTGTTGACCACTGGCGCATTGTTGCTGATGTCGGTCATTACCTTCTACTTTTCCATCGACGGCTTTTTCTACTTGCGCTCGCTTGACGAGGCAAGCAATCCGGAAAGCCTGGCAACGTATCAGGGGTTCGCACGCTCCTATGTCTACGCCTTGCTCATCGTGGTTGCGACCGTAAAATCCGTAGGGATGAGAATCGTGTTGTATGCATTGGCCGCGATCAGCCTGTTCCTGAATGGCGCACGCAGTGAATTTTCGGCCGTGCTCTTCGTAATTCCGATCATTGAACTCTATCATGCGCGGCACAAGCTGTATTCCATCGCGCTGACCGGTTTCCTGTCGATCTGGATCGGTACGAACATCGACCGTATCGCGGGCATGCTGCCGCAGAGCCGGATACTCCAGCTGTTCGACCTGTCGCACTCGAGCTCCATTGCTGCGCGTGATCAGCTCTCGGCAGATGCGTGGCGAACGATCACTCGCAACCCGATCCTCGGCGATTTCGCGAGCTATGCGGATGGGCATTATGCGCACAATATCTTGTGTGCCTGGGTCGATTTTGGACTGATCGGGTTTGTATTTTTTGCGGTGCTGTTGTGCTGGCCAGCAGTACAGCTGGCAGCCAATGGCTATTTTAGCGGCCGAAAATCCCCAGACTTTATTCTGGCGTTTTTATTTGCTTGTATTACCGTGTTGTGGGCGCTGACCGCCAAGGCGGTTCCGGACATGAGTATCGGCGCCGCGCTCGGCGCGTTTGCGAAATACCGGTACGGAATGATGTACGGGAAAACGGGCCAGGCTCAGGGCGTAGTTCCCTGAGCACACGCGTCATCGCAAGTGGGCACTTCCCTTGTCTGCATCGCGATTTTTTAAAAGATTCCGCGGCGACCACGCCACGCCACGCCGATGGCATTTCTTTGTCGATCGCATGACAGCACGCGGGGCCGGTGGATGCTGTCCGACGCTGGTTGCGGCTCCAGGAGATCAGGAACATGTTGTGGAAATGGTTTATCGATATCGGTCACACCGCGGTCATGCTGCCGTTAGCGGCGGCGATTGCCGGATCGCTGATGGCGGGGCGAGCGTGGAAGCTGGCCTTGTGCTGGTCCAGCATGTTCGGCACCGGGCTGGTGCTCGTCGCACTGTCGAAAATCGCCTTTCTCGGATGGCAGACGGGACTGCCGGCACTCGCATTCAAGGCGCTCAGTGGACATGTCCTGTGCGCTAGCGCAGTCCTGCCAGTCCTTTGCTTCGTCGTGCAACAGGGCTGGTCGGCGGCATTGCGGTGGACGGGCGTCGCTGCTGGCGCCTTGCTGGCCCTTGGTATCGGCGCGCTGATCGTCAAGTTTGATTTTCATTCTGTGTCGGAAGTGATCGCCAGCCTTGTCCTCGGCGGATCGATCAGTTCGGGCTATATGTGGATTGCCACGGTCATGCCGGCTCCGCGTACCGGCAGATCGTCGCTTTCATTCGGCATCATCGTGTTTGTGTGCGTGTTTGCGCTCAAACCCTCGGTCATCAATCACCGGCTGGTGGATGTGGCGCTTCACCTGTCTGGCCGCGATTATCCGTTTGAGTGGCACAGGAGGGCGACCTGCGAGGCTGCACATCCATCGAACGGATGAGCGCGCCGCGTATTGCGGCAACCATATCACTCTCCCATAGCGGCAACCTGCTACGCCGGGTACTGTCAATGCGCAACATCATCGCGGCGCATCACCCTGACGAATGTGAGGCAGATCACCTTCAGGTCGAGTGCAAGCGACTGATGGCGCAAGTAGTACAGGTCGAGCACGACCTTGTCCGGGATCGGCAGCTCGTCCCGACCGTTGATCTGCGCCCACCCTGTCAGGCCGGGACGGATGGCATGGACACCGTTTTCCGTGCGCAAATGGATCAGGTTTTGCTGATTGAACAGGGCCGGTCGCGGACCAACGATACTCATGTCGCCTCGCAGAATCGACCAGAGCTGCGGCAATTCGTCCAGGCTGGTCGTGCGCAGGAAGCGGCCGATGGGCGTCAGGCATTGCGCCGGGTTCTGCAGCAGATGCGTTGCAACGACTTCGGTGCCGACGCGCATCGTTCGTAATTTGGGCATGGAGAAAATGCGGTTATTCCGGCCAACCCGATTCGACCAGTACAGGACCGGTCCTTTCGACGTCAGTTTCACTAGCAACGCGGCCAGCAGCAAGGGAATGGCCAACGCCACCCCCGCAATCAGCCCCAGCAACACATCGAGAAGACGTTTCATCGGCATTCCTTTCGGTTCCACGACATGATTGGCCATGATCCGAGGCCGGGAACGGTGGTGATGGCGTGCCTGTCCCGGGGCGGGCGAGGCGGTACACGCGCTGCCCGCTGCCCTCCCGGTTCAGCGCGCGGCGCAGGCGGCAAGGAATCGTCGACCGAGTACCGGGTAGGTCAGATTCTCGAGCACGAATTCCCTGCCTCTGCGGCCCATCGCGAGCCGTTCGTCTTCCGACAGGGCGAGCAGGGCATTGACGCCACGGACCACCGCCGGCGCGTCATCCGGCACGATCGTCATGCCGCAGCCGGCCTCGTGTACCGGATCGTTTCCCGCTTCCACCGCATGCAACACGGGCCGGGCCGCCATCATGTAATCCATCAGCTTGTTCGGCGCAATGCCGAAGCGGTACAGCGGATGCCGGTGCCAGCCGATATATGCGATATCGAAACATTGCAGCAGGGACGGGATCTGGCACTTGTCGACTGGATCGAGAAAATGGACGTTGTCGAGCTGTTCGCGCCGTGCCCGTTCGCACAGCGCCGCCTTCGCCGGTCCACCGCCAACCAGCACGAATGCGACGTTCTCTTTCCGCATCAAGCTGGCCGCCGACAGCAGGTTATCGAGCGCATTCGATACGCCATGGGTGCCCGCGTAGCCCACGATGACGTGGCCTGACTCGCGCAGCGATTGCAGGCGCGCCGCCGCTGCATCTGGCAAGGCAGGACAAGTGGCCTGCCATTCGCCCGGGTCGATACCGTTGGGCACGAAATGCAGTTTTTCCGGCAGCAAGCCACGCGACGTCATGTACTCCTTTACCTTGGGAAGCATCGAGACCACGCAGTCGGCATGGCGATAGGCGTCATCCTCGGCGGCCTGCACCAGCATGATGAACGGGTGCCACTTCGACATTCCGCCGAGTTCCATTGGTGACAGTGGCCACAGATCGTGGACTTCAAACAGCAGCCTTGCCTGGGCGAGCCTGGCAATGCGCCGCGCGGGCCAGATATCCATCGGATAGGTGCTCGATGCAATGACGACGTCGGGCCGGAATTCCCGCGCTATCTGCCTGGCGTTGCGGAACAGCGCAGTGACGAAGGTGCCCATATTCCTCACCCGCCCGAGGCCGTTGCCGCGATAGGCGGAGGTGCGAAACCAGCTGTAGTCGATGCCGTCGATGGTCTCGTCCAGGCGTGCAGCACCTGCCAGTTCGGGCAGACGGGTGCGTATGTGGGACTGGTCGGCAGCGAGGATGCGGACCCGATGGCCCGTACGCACCCATTCGCGCGCCAGGTAATAGGGGCGGTATGCCATGCCATGCCTGGGCGAGCCGGCATAGTGGTTGATCAGCAAGATATTCATGTCACGGCGTGAGCGTGTCGCTACCGGCGGGTGGCGCGTTGCCCGTTTTAAGGATTTTCGTCGCATGCATATGGATGCTGGCGCCCAGGCCCGCTCCGGGTGAATCCTGACGCAGGCGATAGTCGCCAGAGCCGTCTTTTTGATAGTCGACGAATCGGGGATCGGCGGCGATCGTGCCGGTCACCTGGCCCTGGACACGCCAGTCGGTGTCGTTGGCGTACACGAGATTGTTGGCATAGCGGTTATCGTGGCCGACGCTGCCCATCTCGGTGATGCCGTAGCGGTTCCCGACCACGATATTGTTGGCGACGTAATTGTTGCTGGTCCCGGCGTCGGTCGCGCCGCTGTCACCATGGCCGATCACGATACCGATCCTGGCACTGAAGACGGTGTTGTTGACGATCGTCGACCCGGTGGCGCCATGCCAGCTGTTGATGCCGACCGAGGCGATGCCGGAGACGATGTTGTTCGAGACGCGGTTGCCCCGGTTGGTGACGTAAATGCCCTGGACCGTGTTGCAGGTGCCGGCGGCAATCCACCGGGCGCCGACATTGCGCACCACATTCGAATCGATGACCGCGCCGCCGGCCGGCCCCCACGCATCGATGGCCGCGCCGCCGGCGCCGTTGCAGCCGCCGCTGACCTCGAGGTCATGAATGAGGTTCCTGGTGATGATTTCCCGGCCGCCCTCGGCGAGGATGCCGATGCGGCCGCTGCCGCTAATGTCGAAGCCGTCGATATCGACGAACGCGCCCTTGGCATGCCAGGCGATGCCGGTGCCCGAAAGCACGATCCTGGCGCCCCATTTCACGTCCGAGACGAACCGGATGCGGGCGGTCGCGGTGCCGCTGCGGGCGGTGCGGATGCCGGCGCTGCGGGGCAGGGGCGCGGCGACGTGGTAGGTGCCGGGAGCGACATGCACGGTGATGCCGGCGCTCGCCACCGAATCGGCGTGCGTGATCGTCGCGAATGGGGCGGTGCGCGTGCCCGGATTGGTGTCGGAACCGGTCGTCGCGACGTAGAGATGCCTGTTACCCTGGCATGCTGCGAGCAGCAGGCACAGGCCAGCGCAGGCCAGGGCGGGGAGGCAGGCGCGCGCGCGGTTGATGACGCCGCGCGGCGGTCGTGCCGCCAATGGCGCGCAGCCCATCTGGTAACGGGAAGGCGCCGGTGGCGCGGACGCGGCGCATCTCGCCCGGACCGCAATGCGCGTGCCGGCGGCCGGGGACCTTGAAAACCTGACTGCTGCAAGAAGCATCTGGCGCATATGCATGGCGTGTCGTCGGCGAATTCGGGGGGGGGGACGGGCGGCGCGGCTTACCAGAGCAGGCCCTGGTAGAAGCGGACCAGATTGTCTTTGGTGCTTTCCTTCCAGTTTGTCTCGACCTGGCGCGGATGGGTCACCAGGCAGATCCGGCGGTGTGTGCGGATGGCTTCCAGCGGCGAGGTCGGGTAGAAATATTGCGGCGCAGGGCGGTCGGAGATATAGATGTCGACATGGTCCAGCAATGCACGATCGTAGGCTTCGCACGCGATGCCACAGTCTTTGCGCAACTGCGGGTCGTTCAGGATTTCGGTGTTGCTGATCTTGAGGCGGCGGTTGACGAAGTCGCCGTGGCTGGCCACGGTGCGGATCTTCTTGCCGAGCCGCTGTTCGACACTGGCGAAATTGGCCGCGAAATTCCTGCGGATCTGCGCCATCGCACGCCGTAGCGCAGCGGCGTCCTTGATCCTGTGTTGTTTGGCATACGAGGCGACTTCTTCGTAATGGTAGCCCGCTTCGCTCCCGTACTCCTCGATCTCGCGCATCAGCCCGAAATCGAGCGTGGACAGCCTGAAGTAGTAGCTGGCGGTGACGCCGTACTTTTTCTCGATGTCGAACAGCTTGCGGGTGGTGCGCAGATCGGTGTCGATATCGTGGCGATGAACGAGCACCCTGCCGGCCGGGCACCGGCCGGCGCCGATCAGTGCGACGTAGTCGCGCACCGAGGTCTGTGCATAGCCGTTGTCCTGCGCCGCACGGATGACCTGTTCGTGGGCCGCCAGTTGGGAGGGCATCAGGTAATCGCAATACAGGCGGCCGAGCATGGTGGTCATCGGATCGAGTATTTCGCACGATAGGGTTTAAAACCGAGCATCTTCTTGAAAGCCTGCAAGCCTTCGCCGGCGCCGAAGTACGTGTCATACATGAGATAGTCATAGCACCGGGCCTCGATCAATTGGCTCACGATTTCCGCCACCATCAAGTGGTTGATGCCGTCGTTATTGCGCACGCCGATTACCCGGTTGAACGCGGCGAAATTACCGTAAAACCCCACCTCGCCATATGCCACCAGCTTGCCTGCCGCGTTCAGCACGCCGTAGTACTTGAAATTGACTTCCGCCTGGTAGCTGGTCTTCCTGGCCCGGTAAGCAGCCTCCATGGGCCGGCCCTGGCGCACTTCTTCGGACGTGTTGATGTCGTGAATATCGTCGACGAAATCGTTGCGATCGATTTCGACCACGGTGTAGCCCCGCTCCCGGGCGCGCCTGACATGGCGGTCGACGCCCCGCTGGCCCTTGATCGCCTGGGCGTAGTCGTCGCGGTGGCGAAACCGGGTCAGGTCGACCAGCGCGGCGCCGAGCGACTTGTTCGGGAACACCCAGTAGCGGGGATGCGGCTTGGTGTAGTACCGGTAGACTTTTTCCACATGGCCCGGATTCAGCGCCAGGTGGAACTCCAGCCGCACAACCGGCAACCGTGCGATGGCGACCACCTGGTCAAACAGTCGCGAGAGCTTGTTTAGCATGTGAGCGAGCCTCATAGAAATCAAGCAGGCGCCTGGCCTCGACGTCCCAGTTGTAGTTGTCCAGAATGGCCTTGCGGCCCCGCTCTCCCATCGCCTGCGCGATGTCGCGGTGTTCGACCAGATAATCGATCGCCGCAGCGATCGCCCCCGGATCGCGCGGGTCGACGCAGATGCCACAGCGGTGTCCTTCGATGATCTCGCGCCACAGCGGAAAATCGGACGCAATGACGGGAATTCCTGATGACATGTATTCGAACATCTTTGTCGGCAGCGAGTCGATGTGGTTGGGCAGCGGCAGCAGCGTGACGATCCCGGCCACGGAACGCGACAGCAGCTCGCGCACGCCGGCGCGCTCGAGCAGCCCCAGGTCGGTGACGCGCCGCCAGCCGGGATGGGCCCTGGCCTCGGCTTCGGCTAGCGGATCGTAAAAACGGCCGGCCAGATGCAGCTGCGCGCCGGAACGCAGCAGGTTGCCTGCCTGTACCATCTGGCGCAGGCCGCGCGCGCCACTGATGGCGCCGACATAGCAGACCTGGTCGCGCTTCATCGACCACGGGGGCGCGCCTCCAAATTCACCGACGATCGGGAAGTTGTTGATGTTTATTGTCGCCGGATTAATGTTCAAGAACAGGTCGCGGATGGACGGGGTAGCCGCGATGATGCCGTCGAAGCGCCTGCAGGCATACCGCTCGTAGGCGCCGAACAGCGCCGGCAGCATGCGCCGCGACAGCGGGTCGAGATAGGGCTTGGCCACCAGCTGGCGCGCGGTATCCTCGTGCGAGTCGAAGATGACCGTCTTGCCCAGGCGTTTTAGCCGTAGGCCGACCGGCAACAGTTCGGGATCGTGGAACTGATACAGGTCGCCAGCGAGCGCGATGGCCCTGTCGAACACCCGCTGCGTGGTCTTGAACACACGGTTCAGGCGGCCGGGCAGAAGGCCGACGTCGGCAATCGCGACGCCGTCCAGACGCGCATCGCCCTTGCCGTCGGCGACCACCAGCGTGACGTCATGGCCATGCCGCGCGAGCGTGCGGCATTGCTTGATGAAGATCCGGATGTCGTTGCGCGGATGGGCGGATGTCAGGTGAACGATCTTGCACATGAACGAAAATTCCTGGGTAAATAAACAGCATCAGGACCGGGCGACCTGCAGGGTGGCCGCATGATCGTCTGCAAACCGGTCTGCAACCCCGTCTGCAAACTCATCTCCCAGCTGGTCTGAAAGCGCCATGTCCTTGCGCCGTGCGCCCTCGGTGACGCGCAGCAGGGTGGTGGCAACATGCTGCGCATCGGCGGCCGACAGATACGGCCCCATGGGCAGGCTGAGCACGCGCGCGGCCAGCGCCTCGGACACGGGATAGCGCCCACCGGCAGCCAGATGGACGTAGGCCGGCTGGCGATGGATCGGTTGCGGATAATGCACGGCCGTCGGAATGCCGGCCGCGTCCAGGGCGCTGCGAACCCGCTCGCGGTCGTCGACCAGGACCGTGTACTGGGCGTACACGCTGGTGCGGTCGGGCCTGCAAGCAAGTACCGGCAGGTGCGGCTGCAGCATCTCGTCGTAGATGGCGGCGGCGCGCTGGCGCTGCTCGACTTCCCAGCTGAAGCGGTCGAGCTTGGCCAGCACGATCGCGCATTGCAGCGTGTCCATGCGGCCGCCGACGCCGAGGCGCGTGTGCACATAACGGCGCGACTGGCCATGCACGCGGATTTCGCGCGCCGCCTGCGCCAGCGCGTCGTCGTTCGTGAACAGGGCGCCGCCATCGCCGTAGCAGCCGAGCGGCTTGCTCGGGAAGAAGCTGGTGCAGCCGATCGTCGACAGGTTGCAGCTCGGGCGGCCGTGATAGGTGGCGCCGAAGCTCTGCGCTGCATCCTCGATCACGGCGATGCCGTAGGGTTCGGCAAGGGCATTGATGGCCTGCATGTCGGCCGGCTGGCCGTACAGCGACACCGGCATGATGGCGCGCGTGCGTGGCGTGATGCGTTCGGCCAGCAGGCGTGGGTCGAGGTTGCCGGTGGCGGCCTCGATATCGACGAACACCGGGGTGGCGCCGACCAGCACGATCGCCTCGGCGGTGGCGATGAAGGAAAACGTGGTGGTGATGACCTCGTCGCCGGCCTTGATACCGAGCGCCATCAGCGCAATGACCATGGCTTCCGTGCCGGACGACACGGTAACGCAGTGGCGCGCGCCGGTCAGTGCCGCCAGGCGGCTTTCCAGCTCGGCGACTTCGGGTCCCATGATGTACTGGCCGTGATCGAGCACGGCGTGGATGCGCTGGTCGATCAGCGCGCGTGAGGCGTGGTACTGGGCTTTCAGGTCGATGAATTCCATGGTTTATCCTTGTGCGGTGCGCCCGCCGGTTCGCGCGGTGTCGAGGGCGTCGGTGGTGTGGATCGTCGCGCGGGGCATTGGATGCGCGGCGGGATCGGCATCGGTATCGGCAATAACATCGGCATCGGCATCGGCATCGGCATCGGCATTGGCCGTACTGCGCGCCTGTCCGGCCCCTGGCGGCGCGCCGGCCGCACTGCACACGCCGTCGCGCAGCAGATACCGTTCGCCGCCATGCGGGCAGCGCGCCTCGCCATTGCCGGCAAGCGGCAGGGCCAGGCGCTCGCCGCTGCGGCTGACCCAGCCGATCTGGCGCGCCGGCACGCCGGCCACCAGGGCATGCGCGGGCACGTCGCGGTTGACCACGGCGCCGGCAGCGACGAAGGCATCATGGCCGATCGTCACGCCGCACACGATGGTGGCGTTCGCGCCGATGGTGGCGCCGTGCCGCACCAGCGTGCGCCGGTAGGCGTGCTTGCGCGGCACCGCGGAACGCGGGTTGTAGACATTGGTGAACACCATGCTCGGACCGCAGAACACGTCGTCTTCGAGCGTGACGGCGTCATAGATCGAGACATTGTTCTGGATCTTGACCCGGTCGCCGATGCGCACGTCGTTGGCGACGAAGACGTTCTGGCCGAGCGAGCAGCCGGCGCCGATGCGCGCGCCGGCGCAGACATGGCTGAAGTGCCAGACGCGGGTGTCGTCGCCCAGTTCGGCGCCGGGATCGACGATGGCGCTGGCGTGGATGGTTGGCGCCATGGTCAATACTCCAGCGGCAGGGCGACGCGGTGGCCGTCGCGCGCCGAGCGGTAGGCGGCCACCAGCACTTCGAGCGACTTGAGTCCCTCGCGTCCGTCGGTCTCGGGTTCGGCCTCGCCGCGCAGCACCCGGATCACGTTGTCGTAGTACAGCGGGTGGCCGAAACCGTACACCGAGGTGGTCTGGTAGCTGGCATCGGCCACCAGGGCGTCGTCGGGATCGGGTTCGGCGAATTCCCACTGCTGCACTTCGTTGACGGCGACGCCGCCGATGCGCGCGCTGCCGTGCTCGCCCAGGATGGTGATCGAGCCCTCGAGGTTGCGCGGCCAGGTGAGCATGGTCACGTTCATCGAGCCCAGCGCGCCGTTGCGCCAGCGCAGGCTGATGACGCCGGTGTCCTCGACTTCGATGTCGCGCGCCAGCGTGGCCGTATAGGCCTGCAGGCTTTCCACCGGGCCGACGATCCACTCCAGCAGGTCGACATAGTGGCTGGCCTGGTTCATGAAGGCGCCACCGTCGAATTCCCAGGTGCCGCGCCAGGGCGCGCTGCGGTAGTACTCGTCGGGGCGGGTCCAGAACACGTTCAGGTTGACCATGTAGATGCGCCCGAAGCGTTTCTTTTCGACCGCGCGCTTGAGCAGCTGCAGGGTGGCATTGCGGCGGTTTTGCTTGACCACGAACAGGCGCACGCCGGCGTCGTCGGCAGCGGCGACCATGCGCTTGCCGTCTTCCCAGCGGGTCGCCATCGGCTTTTCGGTGACGATATGGCTGCCGGCACGGGCGATGCGGATTGCCTGCGCCGGATGCAGGCCGGACGGGGTGGCCAGCACGAAGGCGTCGGCGTCGGCCTCGGCCAGCATGCGCTCGAGGCTGGGATAGGGACGCGCGCCGGTACTGCCGGCGGCCTCCTCGCGTGCGCGCGGATCGATGTCGCATACACCGGCCAGCTCGCAGCGGTCGGCATGGTCGCGCATGGCGTTCATGTGGTTGCGCGCGATGCGGCCGCAACCGACCAGGGCGAAGCGGATCTTGCGGTCGAGGATGGGGGGAGGATAGTGGCGCATGGGGGCTCCGGGTTGGGCGTGGGGCGCGCTGACGACGCGTCAGGCCTGGATGACGTTCGGCAGGCGGTTCGGATACACGCCGCGGGTGTCGACGATCAGGTTCGCGTACTGGCGGATCGTCTCGTAGTCGAAGGCGCTGTGGCTGGTGGCGACCAGCACCACGTCGTAGGACGCGATCGCCGCCGGCGTGAGCCGCACGCTGGACAGGTCGAAGCGGTGCTCGCGCATGCGTGGAAATACCGGCACGTGCGGATCGGAATAGTCGACGGTGGCGCCGCGCGCGCGCAGCAGCTCCATCAGCGCCACCGAGGGCGACTCGCGCATGTCCTCGACATCTTTCTTGTAGGCGATGCCCAGCACGAGGATGCGGCTGCCCATGACGGCGCGACCGCGCTCGTTGAGGGCGTCGACCACCTTGCCGATCACCCAGTGCGGCATGTCGCTGTTGATTTCACCGGCCAGCTCGATGAAGCGGGTATGCACGCCATACTGGCGCGCCTTCCAGGTGAGATAGAACGGGTCGATCGGGATGCAGTGCCCGCCCAGCCCGGGACCGGGATAGTACGGCGTGAAGCCGAACGGCTTGGTGGCGGCGGCCCGGATCACTTCATGGATGTCGATGCCCATGCGGTCGGCAATGATCTTCATTTCGTTGACCAGGCCGATATTGACGGCGCGGTGGATGTTCTCGAGCAGCTTGGTGAGCTCGGCGGCGCGGGTCGAGCTGACCGGCACCACCGTATCGATCGCCTGGCGGTACAGGGTCAAGCCGGCTTCGAGGCAGGCGTCGGTCGAGCCGCCGCAGATTTTCGGGATGGTGCGGGTATGGAAGTCGGGGTTGCCCGGGTCTTCGCGTTCTGGCGAGAACACCAGGAATACGTCGTGGCCGACGCGCAAACCGCGCGCTTCCAGGCGCGGACGCAGCTCTTCCTCGGTGGTGCCGGGGTAGGTGGTGCTCTCGAGCGACAGCAATTGGCCGGGGCGCATGTGCGGCAGCAGCGAATCGACCGTGCCGAGCACGAACGACAGGTCGGGTTCGCGGTAGGCGGTGAGCGGCGTGGGCACGCAGATCACGATGGCATCGGCTTCGAGCGCGCGGGAGAAATCGGTGCTGGCCACGAAACCGGCTGCGCGTGCGTCGGCAACCGCCGCGGCCCCGATGTGGGCGATGTAGCTGTCTCCCTGGTTGAGCTGGGCGACCTTGCCGGCATCGATGTCGATGCCGAGCACGCGAAAGCCGGCGGCGGCGTAGCGCAGCGCCAGCGGCAGTCCGACATAGCCGAGACCGACGATGCCGATGATGGCGTTGCGCTCGCGCAGCCGCGCCAGCAACTGCTCCAGGTGAACGGATTGGGTCTCGTCTCGCATGGGTATCCTCGATGTGGGCGGTGGTGGTGCAGTGTGCGGAAAAAGTGGAAATGAAGGCCGGCTGGTTGCGCAAACGCTAGATACGGAAAGGCACGAACTTGCGGATCAGGCCGGCCGGTTCGGGCTGTTCGAGCGGCGCCTGCGGCAGTGGCGCCGGCGTGGCCGGGACGTATTCGGAGACGATTGCCCGGACCATCGATTCGATGGTGCCGCGTTCATGTGTTTCGCACGCCATCATCAGGCAGGTGATGCAGGTCTCGAGCACGCTGGGCCGCAGCGCACTTTCCTTCATGCGCATGATGCGCGGATGCTCGCTGGGGAACACGGTGCCGTCAGTCAGTAGCTCTTCGTGCAGCTTCTCTCCCGGGAACAGGCCGACGAACTGCAGCTCGACGTCGCCGCGCGGCGCCTGCGGACCACGCTCGGTCAGGCCGTGCATGGCGATCATGGTGCGCGCCAGGTCGACGATGCGTACCGGTTCGCCCATGTCGAGCACGAACACGTCGCCGCCCTTGGCCATGGCGCCGGCCTGGATCACCAGCTGGGCCGCTTCGTGAATCAGCATGAAATAGCGCGACACTTCCGGATGGGTGATCGTGACCGGGCCGCCACGCGCGATCTGGCGCTGGAACAGGGGGATCACCGATCCCGACGAACCGAGCACGTTGCCGAAGCGGACCATGCAGAAGGTGGTGGTCGACGCGCTGGTGGAAGCGGCTTTGGACGCGGCAGCGCCGTGATTGCGCGCGGCCGCGGCCTGGAAGATCAGCTCGGCAATGCGCTTGCTGGCGCCCATGATGTTGGTCGGGCGCACCGCCTTGTCGCTCGAGATCAGCACGCAGGTCTGGACCGCGTGGCGCGCCGCGGCGGCGGCGATGGCCTGCGCGCCCAGCACGTTGTTGCGCAGGCCCTCGACGATATTCGATTCGACCAGCGGCACGTGCTTGTAGGCGGCCGCATGGTAGATCGTGTGGACCGCGCTGCCGGCCAGCACCCGGTCGACCAGGTCGGCGTTGCAAACCGAACCCAGGTGCGCATGGATGGGCAGGTCGGGAAAACGCCCGGCCAGTTCCTGGCGGATGGTGTACAGCCCGTATTCGGAATGGTCGAGCAGGTGCAGCTGCGCCGGGCCCAGGGTGGCGATCTGACGGCACAATTCGCTGCCGATGGACCCGCCGGCGCCGGTCACCAGCACCCCCTTGCCGCGCACGCAGCGGGCGAACAGGTCGAGCCGCGGCGGCACCGCCGGCCGCCCCAGCAGGTCTTCGAACTTGATGTCGCGGATGGCTTCGCTCAGGGCCGGCCGTTCGCAGGCCCTATCGTGGCCTTGGTGGCCTTGGTGGCCTTGGTGGCCTTCATGGCCTTCGTCGCCCAGGTGCACCAGGCGGGCCAGCATGCGGGTTGGCACCCCGGCCTGGCCCAGGCGCTGCATCAGCGCGCGCAGGCGCTCGGGCGCGGCGCCGGGCAGGGCGATGACGATCGTGCGCACGGCCAGGACGCTGCACAGTTCGACCAGGCGCGCGCTGTGGAACACCCGCAGGCCGGCCACGGTACGGTCGGTGAGCGCGTGCTTGTCGTCGAAGAAGCACAAAGGACGGTATTCGTCGCCGTCGCGCATGGCCTGGGCCAGACGCGCGCCGGCCTCGCCGGCGCCGTAGATGGCGACGGGCAGCGCCTTGCCGGCGCACGGTCCGCGCCCGCTGCGCAGCAGCATGCGCACGCCGATGCGCGAGACCACGACATAAGAAAATGCGATAAACCAGTAAATGGCCAATGCGCTGCGCGGGAAACGCGCCTCATTCAATACCACCAGTGTCAGGTAGGCGCAGGCGACCGCGATCGCCAGGGCCGTGCCGGTGATTGTCAGCAGCCGATGGTCGATAAAGCGGATGACGGCGCGGTATAAATCGGAGAGCCAGAATGCGGCGATCGTCAATAGCGCGACCAGCAGATAGGATTCACTACCGAATTGCTGTGCGAGATGCAAATCGCCGCCGCGCAATATCAAGGCAATTAAAAAACACAGGGGAAGCGCAATCGAATCGACCAGAATGGCCAGGCCGATCTTGCCGGTGCGGTGCATCGATATGATTCTGGCGCACAATTGACTGGATAGGCTAGGGCGTTGAATTGACATGGTAATCCGCTTCTCGCGTCGAGAGAATGAGCTCTTGCTCCGGCAATGAAACCACACTGGAAAATAGAACGTGATGGAGCGAAATTGAACGGGAGCAGCTACGCTGCACGCGTCGAAATGGCGCGCCATTTCTGTAATCCAGTTTTTATAAGCTTATTATCTTGCGGGGATTGAGAGGCGGGTTTGAGATCACTCAACGGGCAATGGGGATATAAAATACCGGACGCGGCCCTAGTAAATTGAAATAATGGAAGATGGAAATGTGTTTTGAAAATATTTCCGAGAGATTATTTATTTAATGCAGGAGAATAAGGCGGGGCGAAGTGCGCCGTATCCGGCCATGCGACCGGAACGCGCAAAAACAGCGGACATGTCCCGACGCACGCGGCCGGGAAGGCTGGAGGGCGATCAGGCGTCCGGCTGGCCCGGGCGCGGTTGCGGCGCCATCGGCGGGACCGCCACCGGCGTGTTCAGGCGCAGGAACTTGAAGCCGGCCAGCGTCGGGCCAGGCTTGCCGTCGCGCGCATTGCGGGCCTCGCGTTCGGCCACGCGCGCCATATACGAAGCAAACGATTCCTCGCGCACCTGCGGCGCGGCCGAATGCAGGAAGCGCCGCTCGCCGTCTGGCCCCAGCACCACCAGGCCCACGTGCGAGGCCCAGTATTCGCCGTTGCGGGTCGAGATGACGTTGACGAAGTCGCCCTCTTGCAGGCTGGCGGCGATCGCGGCCACCCCGTCCGCGGCGACATAGGCCTGGCGGCTGGTCTCGACCGGCAGCGCGCGCACGGTATTGTGGCGGGTGCGCAGGAAGCGGGCGCGATCGACCCGCATGTCGTAGGCGGGGCCGGCCGGTCCGGCCAGCTCGGCGCTGATATCGGTCACCAGCCAGCGGTTGGCCACGTTCCAGTCCACCTCGGTGTAGTGGTTGCGGGTAGCCACGCCGATCACGCCGTCGCGGTAGCGGATCCGCTGCAGCATCCAGAAGAACTCTTCCCAGCTGCGCGACAGCGCCATCGCATACGTGTGTTCGACGAACACCACGCAGTCGCTCTGCGTGAGGCTGAACAGCGGCAGGCTGTCGTGGATTTCGTAGGGAAATTCTCCCAGCAGGTGCAGCGAGTACGGCTGGCCGATGTTGCGGCGCGCGATCGCGGCGATGCGTTTGCGCAGGTCCGGTTCGGTGTGCGCCATATGCGTGATGTACTGGCCGGCCTCGAACGGCGACATCTGATAGATCTGTTTTTGCAGCAGCGCGCCCAGCGGCGTCGGTGGTGGCGGCGCGCCGGGGATCGCGGTGGTGGAGGGCGCGACGGCGCACCCGGTCAGGATGGTGGTGGCAAGCAGCAGGCAGGGGATGCGCATGGCGATCGAGGTAGAGGGGATAAAACTACACGCTAACCCCGTCCCGGCCGCCTGGGTAATGAATTTTCAGCATGGGCCCATAAGGGCGCCTCGCACAATCTGCTGCGCGTCGCATTGTCGAGGTGCCCGTCAGGCCCGATTGCGGGGCGCCGGTGCACCAGGCCTGGGCCCCAAATGTGTACATTCCTTCAAGTTATACGCAAGCCATCACAAGTGATTATTCACGCATGCGCGGGATCATCAATACTCAGCGTCAAAGTCGCATTCTGGCGGGCACGGAGCGCCCGGCCATCAATAAAAAAACCAGTTTTCAGGAGAGACGCAATGTTCAAGCAGAAGCCGCTCGCAGCGGCCGTATCGATGGCGTTATGGAGCCTGGCCGCGCTGCCGGCGCTGGCCCAGGACCAGGAAGACGCGCCGGCCGCGTCGATGCAGACCGTGGAAGTGACCGGCATCCGCGCCTCGCTGGCCCGCTCGCTGGCGGTCAAGAAGGACGCCTCGGCCAACGTCGAGGTGATCACCGCCGAAGACGTCGGCAAGATGCCCGACAAGAACCTGGCCGATTCGCTGCAGCGCCTGGCCGGCATCTCGGTGCGCACCGACTACGACGAGGCCGAAAAGGTCTCGATGCGCGGCACCAACCCGGACATGTCGCTGATCATCTTCAACGGCCACGCGGTCAGCAGCGCCGACTGGTACGTGTCGGACCAGGCGTCCAGCTCGCGTTCGAGCAGCCTGTCGCTGATGCCGTCGCACGTGTTGCAGCAGGCCGTCGTCTACAAGTCGTCGCAAGCGAACATCGTCGATGGCGGCCTGGCCGGCACCATCAATGTCTCGACCCGGCGCCCGCTGTCGCAGAAAGAACGCTTCTCGGGCGTGGTCAGCGTCGGCGCCAGCTACGCCGACCTGCCGGGCCGCTACGCGCCGGACATGAACGGATCGGTCACCTGGAAGAACGAAGCCGGCACCTTCGGCGTGCTGGCCGCGCTGTTCGCCGAAAAGCGCTACGTGCGGCGCGATTCGGTGTCGCGCTTCGCCTACGGCACCAACAGCGGCTGGGATGTCATCAACACATCGACCATGCTGGGCATCACCGACGCTTCGCTGGCCGGCACCGGCTACACGGCGGCCGACCTGAATGGCGTGCGCCTGCCCGGTTCGATGAGTTCGGAATTCGTGGAATCGGTGCGCGACCGCAAGGGCGGCATGCTGTCGCTGCAGTTCAAGCCGAACCGCGACCTCGACATCGTCATGACCGGTTTTCACTCGGCGATGGACGCCGACAACCACGGCCGCCTGACCTCGAGCGCGATCTACTCGATGCTGCTCGGGAAGAACGCGCCGCTGGGCGGCACCGCCGCCGCCGCCGCCAACACCAACTCCAACGGCCAGCGCGTGTACGCGCAGATCCGCAACCCGGTGATCGTCGACGAAACCACCGTGTACGGCCATCCGCTCAAGGTGCTCAAGGCCGCCGACATCGTGTTCCCGGACGGGACCACGCCGCAGTACGTGGGCAATTCGGAAGGGTTCTTCCGCGAAGGGGCCAAGGCCCAGAGTTCCTTCCTCGACCTCGACGCCAAATACCGGGTCAACGATGCGCTCACCGTCAAGAGCCTGCTGTCGGCCACGCGCGGCGTCGGCTCGACCGCGCTCGACCAGGGCCTGACGCTGGCGCGCTACGGCACCGGCATCTCGTACGCGCTGGGCGACCTGCACGACGCGCCGTTCGTGCAGTACCAGGGCGCCGGCGCCAACCAGCCGGGCCTGAACCCGGACGGCAGCGGCTACACGATCGTCGACCGCGCCGCCTCGGGCGTGCGCACCGTCGACAAGGAGTGGAGCGCCCAGTTCGACGCCGAATACCGGCTCGATCGCGGCATCTTCCAGTCGCTCGAAAGCGGCGTACGCTTCGCCGACCACAAGCGCACCAGCGGCCGCCGTGGCCCGGCCTTCCGCAACGGGATCACGGTCGACCCGAATACTGGCAAGGTCACCTCGAACACGCCGACGCCGCTGACCGGCTGGCAGCCGTATCCGGGCGATTTCGGCAACGGCCTGGATGGCGGCAACTGGGACAACACCGGCTTCACCTATACCCGCGACCAGACCATCGGCTACATCGCCGACAACACCAAGGAAACCAGCGCCGCCTGGGAGCGCCGGGTCAGTTCCGAGATCGACATGCAGGAACGCCAGAGTGCCGCCTACGTGATGGCCAACCTGGAAGCCGAGCGCTGGTCGGGCAACCTGGGCCTGCGTTTCGTGCGCACCGAGGTCAAGGCCAATATCGCCACGCCGATCCCGATCGGCGCCTGCGAACGCAGCGCGCCGGGCCAGCCGGCCACCAGCTGCGCCGCCTACCCCGGCGCGATCACCGATGCCGGCGACGCGACCCCGCTGTTCGATGGCGTGCCGTTCGACCCGCGCGCCGGCGTCATGTACTACAAGACGCCGACCAAACGCACCTTCGACAACTGGCTCCCGAGCCTGAACCTGCGCTACAACCTGGGCAACGACATGCTGGCGCGGGTCGGCGTGAGCCGCACCATCGGACGCCAGAACTACAATGTGCTGGGCAGCGGCTTCGGCACCCCGACCTGCGACGCCAACGGCTGCCGCGTCACCGGCCCGAATCCGGACCTCGAACCGCAGACCGCCGACAACCTCGACCTGTCGTGGTCGTGGTATTTCGCGCCGCGCTCGATCGTCGCGGTCAGCGTGTTCCATTCGTCGATCGACGGCTATCCGAAGACTGGCGCCACCGGCGCGTCCACGGTCGACCTGGTCGACCCGCGCGACAACACGGTCAAGACCTTCGCCATCAACACCGCTTCGCAGCAGGGCGCGAAGATCAACGGCATCGAAGTGCAGTACGAGCAGCCGTTCGGGCAGACCAACTTCGGCTTCACCTCCAATGTCAGCCGCGCCAAGACGAAAGTCGACGACGGCCGCCCGATGATCGGGGCGTCCGAATGGACCGGCAACCTGGGGCTGTACTACGAAGACGCCAGACTGTCGGCGCGCCTGGTTGCGAACTACCGCGGCGAGTACGTGAACAGCACCACCGCGCCGTCGCCGACCGCCAACAGCCAGGGCCTGTCGACCATCAACGGGATTCTGATGCCGACCGCGCCGACCTATGCCGATGCGGTCACCACGCTGGCCTTCTCGGCCAACTACTACGTGACGAAGAACGTGGAACTGGCGTTCAGCGCGACCAACCTGACGAATGCCAAGCGCGCCCAGTACCGCTACAGCGAAGCGGAGCAGCAGAAGCTGGACGTGAGCGGGCGCCAGTACTACCTGAACCTGCGCTACAAGTTCTAGGCGCGGCGCGGCCAGTACGCGAAGGGGAGCCGCGCGCTCCCCTTTTTTCGTGACGGCGCGCTGTCATGCCGCTGTCACAGCGGGGCCAGGAACATGATCATGCGCTCAGTGTGCGGCAGCTAACGGTGAGCCAGCGCCGGGTTGGGTAAGATACGCCTGTCTGAGTGAGGAACGCGCCCTAACCGCTGCGGTCCGACTACCTCGACAGGTTAGCCGGTCGCCTCGAGGACCGGCACCAATTTTCGGGTCCGGCGCGGTAGCAGGCGCCGGTCCTTCAGGGAGGTGAAGGTCGTCATGTCCGATATCAAGCACCCATCCAAGCAGCTGGTACGCGCCTATCTCGAACGCCGTTGCCGCGACACGAAACCGCCGCCGACGCCCGAAGAGATCCGCCGCCAGCTGGGTTGGGGCATGCTGATGCCGGCCGATCTGAAACTGGACGGTGGTCGTTCCTGATCCAGTCCCCCAAGGCCCTTCCGTTTTCTGCGCCGCCGGCCGCGACCGGCACGGCGCCAAGCCCACCAGAGGAGATAGCATGACCAGCAAAATCGGCAACAAGCACATCGCACAACACCGCGGCAAGAAGGAACGCGCCGAGATCAAGCGCACCAATATCGCACGCGAAGCCGTGCGCCAGGCCGCTGCCCGCGCCAAGTACCGCAACCAGGCCAAGGGCCAGGCCGCACGCGTCGAAGCGCCGGCTGCCGCCTGATATACGGCACGGCTACGCAGCACGGCTACACAGCACTGCTACACAGCACTGCTACACAGCACTGCTACGCACCACGGCTCGACCAGCCCGCCCGCCAGGCGGGCTTTTTTTCGTCCGTTCGCCAGCCACCGCCTGTTTCTCCGTTCACCGCGCGCGCGCCGCCGTTCGCCGAAAACCGTTTCCCTGATCCGGGCCGCGCTTGGTATCGTGTCTGCATTCGATGACAAGGGAGACGACAATGCAGTCCGAAGAAGCGTATCGCTGGCGCAAGCAGGTGGTGTGGGGCCTGCTCCTGATCGTGCTGGGCGGGGTGGTCCTGATGGACCGCATGGGATATATCGACGCCCAGGATTACTGGCACTACGCGCCGCTGCTGCTGGTGGTGGTCGGCATCAACCAGACCATCGGCTACCCGAGCCCCAAGGAATTCGGCAACGGCCTGTGGACCCTGTTTGCGGGCCTGTGGCTGTTCGCCGTGTTCGAGAACGCGTTCGGCCTGACATTGCGCAACAGCTGGCCGCTGTTCATCCTGATGTGGGGCGTCAAGATGGTGCTCGACCCGTTCATCGCGCGCCGTTTCGCGGCCAACCGGGGAGGCCGTCATGAAAAGTGAGCTCCAGCCGAATGGCGTCGCCGGCCAGGTCGTCATCGGCCTGCTGGTGATCGCGATGGGCCTGCTGTTCCTGCTCGATAACCTCGGCATTCTCGACATGCACCGCGCCGTGTCGTTCTGGCCGATGCTGTTCGTGATCGTCGGCGTCGTGAAGCTGTGCGATACCCGCAGCCGCGGCGGCACGCTGCTCGGCGCCGGCCTGGTGGGCGTGGGCATCCTGATGATGCTGGACAGGCTGGGCGTCGTCAGTCTGAGCTGGGATGCGCTGTGGCCGCTGGCGCTGATCGGTCTGGGCGCCTACCTGGTGGGCAAGGCCTGGCGCACCCGCAACGGACCGCTGCACGGCATGCCGGCCGATGGAGCCGCGCCCGACGACGTGCTCGATATCGTGGCCATCCTGGCCGGCTTCGAGCGGCGCGTGGCCTCGCAGGCCTTTCGCGGCGGCGAAGTCACCACGGTGCTGGGCGGCTGCACGCTCGACATGCGCGGCGCCTCGATCGTGGACGAAGCGGTGATCAACGTGTTTGCTTTCTGGGGCGGCGTCACCATCAAGTGCCCGCCCGACTGGAGCGTCGAGTTGCAGGGCACGCCGATCCTGGGCGGCTTCGAGGAAAAGACCGTGGCGCCGCCGGACCGCAGCAAACGCCTGGTGATCCGCGGCTACGCGATCATGGGCGGCGTCGAAGTGCGCAACTGATGGGTGAGGGATTCTGGGCACGGCGCAGCGCGGCGCTGTACCTGGCCGCCTGGCTGATGCTGGGACTCCTGCTGGCGGGGCTGCTCGACGCCACGCTCGGCGCCGGCCTGGCGGCCAGCCTGCTGTTCGCGCTGCCCTTGATGCTGATGTACGCCGCGGTGTGCGGCTTCGCCGCGTATTACCAGTGCCGCGCCTTTCCGCTGGCGCAGCGCGGGCCCGCCGCGGTGCTGGCCATGTTCTTCGTCAGCGCCGCCTGCGCGGCGCTGTTGTGGTGCGCGGCGGGCACCGCCTGGGCGGCTGCATGGCGCATGCTGGCGCCGGCGTTCTTCCCACGCCTGGAGCCGCTGGCGATGTCGGCGCCGCTCACGGCCACCATGTTTGGCGTCGGCATGCTGCTGTACGGGATCAGCGCCTGCGGCCACTACCTGGCGCTGGAATTTGCGCGCGTGCGCCACCTCGAGCGGCGCGAGCTCGAACTGAAACTGCTGGCCCAGGATGCCGAACTGCGCCTGTTGCGCAGCCAGATCGATCCGCACTTCCTGTTCAACAGCCTCAATTCGATCAGCGCCCTGACCGCGTTCGACGCCGACGCCGCGCGCGCCATGACGCTGCAGCTGGCCGGCTTCTTTCGCCACACGCTGGGCCTCGAAGCGCAGCGCAAGGTGAGGCTGGCCGACGAAATCGCGCTGGTCGAACAGTTCGTCGCGATCGAGCAGGTACGCTTTGGTGCGCGCCTGGTGTTCGCATGCAGCGCCGACGAGGCCGCGCGCGCCTGCCTGGTGCCGCCGATGATCCTGCAGCCGCTGGTGGAGAACGCCGTCAAGCACGGCGTCGGCCAGCTGCCAGAGGGCGGCGCGGTGCGGGTGACGGCGCAGCGCGCCGGTTCGCAGCTCCGGGTCGACGTCGAGAACGATGTCGACCCGGACAGCCCCGGCGTGCGCGCGGGGACGGGAGCAGGAGCGGGAGC